>WBZQ01000437.1_pt1 | contig 33260 bp, 24 predicted proteins | sample 5204251 | NCBI WGS metagenome assembly WBZQ01 (sample SAMN12412402, study PRJNA552823) | activated sludge metagenome | isolation source: activated sludge from nitrification reactor of wastewater treatment plant... | place: USA: Virginia | collected 2017-09 | reverse complement strand
GGTGAGAGTCGGGATAGGCGGTCGGCGCGGCGGACAGAAAGCGGCGGAGCTCGAGCCACGGCAGCGAAAAGCCCTTGCGTGACACTCCCTGGCGCGCCTCGCTCTCAGAGAGATACTCGGCGAAGGTGAAGAGCAGGGGCGCGGAGAGGCAAGCGCCAAGGAGCGCCGCCCCAAGCGTGGTCGAGGCCGTTCGAATCCCCTTGGCCGAGTAGGCAAGCCACACAGCGGCAAAGAGCGCGACCATGAGCTGGGTCTCCGGATGGCCGCCCGAAAGCACAAGATAGGTCGAGGCCGCAAGGCCGAGGACCCCGGCGGGTGTGGTTCGCGAGGCGAGCTTTGAAACGAAGAGAAGGACGAGCGGGAAAGCGGCTACGGTCGCGGTGTGCGGATGCTCCAACCAGGCCATGAACGGACCGGAAAGGGCGAAGCCGAAGGCGCCCATGGCTGCGGAAGGCCGGCTTCTTCCAAGCTCCCGCAAGAACGCGAAGGTACCAAAGAACGCGAGAAGCACCCGGAGGAGAAGCCCGATGTTCCAGCCCCGGGCCACGCCGAAGAGCAGCATGGGCAGGTTGAGTGGAGACCCAAGCCCCGATTGCGCGTTTCCAAGGAGCGGAACGCCGCCGTCCTGGTGCGGGTTCCAGAGAGGCAAGCGGCCGGCCCCAAGCTCGCGGTGCGCGAGCTCAAACCAGGGGACGAACTGCCAAAGCGGGTCCGAGAGCGCGGGGACGGCGATGGCCGGCTTGGGCAAGAAGGGCGCCCAAGGCCAGCACATAGACTTGATGTCGTTGGAGAGGAGGAGGCCTTGATTCATCCCGAGGCCCCACCAGAGCGCGGGGACGAGGGCCGTGGCCAGGATCGCCAGGATCGTTGGGAGGGCCCGATTCAGGAGGTCCGGCCGGCGCAAGGGCGGCCATGATACGCTCCCAGCTTACGCTCTCGGCTCCGTCCCGCCGGGATCCGGAGAGGAAACACCACGGGCATGCGATTCGAAAACGTGTCGATTCTGGGGCTCGCCTACGAGGACGCGCCCCATCGGATCTCGTCCGAGGAGCTCGAAGCGCAGCTCTCACCGCTTCTCCTGAGGTTCGGCCTCGCCGTCGACCACATCCGAAGGCGCACGGGCATTCTGGCGAGGCGCTTCTGGGATCCGGGCATGCCGCCCAGCATGGCGGCCACGATGGCGGCCCGCAAGGTGCTCACCCAGACCGGCATCGACCCCTCGCGCATCGGGGCACTCGTCAACACCTCGGTCTGCAAGGACTTCATCGAACCCTCGGTGGCGTCGATCGTGCACGCCAATCTCCGCCTTTCCCCGCATTGCCTGAACTTCGATGTCGGGAACGCATGCCTCGCGTTCCTGACCGCGATGGGCATCGTGGGCAACATGATCGAACGTGGCCAGATTGAGTCCGCGCTGATCGTGGACGGCGAAGGCAGCCGGAACGTGATCGAATCCACGATGCGCCGTCTCCTGGCGCCGGGTTGCGCTCCCGAGACCTTTCGCGACAACTTCGCGACCCTGACCCTCGGCTCGGGAGCCGCGGCGATGGTCCTGACCCGGGCCGACCTCGCCCCGCGAGGGCACCGTTTTCTGGGGGGCATCACGGTCGCGGCGACTGAGTTTCACAACCTCTGCCAGGGCCAGGTCGACGAGATGAAGACCGACGCGTTGGCGCTTCTGGGCGCCGGACTCGAGCTTGCGCGCACCACGTTCTCGAGGGCGCGGGGCGTCCTTGGCTGGAGCCTCGAGGCGCTTGCGCAGTTCGTGCTCCACCAGGTCAGCGCCGTCCATACAGCCAAGCTCATTGAGGTGCTGGGACTCGACGCGGCCAAGGTCCACGCGATCTACCCCGAGTTTGGGAACATCGGCCCGGCCTCGCTCCCGATCACGCTTGCCAAGGCAGTCGAGGCGGGGCGCGTGAAGGCGGGGGACCGGGTCGCGTTGATGGGCATCGGAAGCGGGCTCAACTGCGCCATGATGGAAGTCGTTTGGTAGATGACGTCAAGGCCTGGCCAGGAAGCGCTCCCGCTCTATCCGTTCGCCGGAAAGACCCTCGACCGTAACGGCCTCGCGCTTCACTATCTCGATGAGGGCCAAGGCGATCCGATTCTGTTTCTGCACGGGAACCCAACCTGGTCGTTTGCGTTCCGGCGCTATATTCTTGCGGCGCGCGAGACCGCCCGGGCCATCGCGCCGGACCACATCGGCTGCGGCCTCTCGGCCAAGCCCCCAGACGACTTGTACACCTACCGGCTCGCCTCGCGCGTCGATGACATCGAGGCGCTCCTTTCGCACCTCGGCATCCGCAGGAACCTCACGCTGGTGCTCCACGACTGGGGTGGGATGATTGGGATGGCCTACGCGGCCCGCCACCCCGAGAGCATCGGCCGCCTGGTGCTCTTCAACACCGCGGCCTTTCCTCTCCCGAAGTCCAAGGCGTTTCCAATGGAGCTTGCGGTGTGCCGGACTCCTCTTTTGGGAGCGCTTCTGGTGCGTGGTCTCAACGCGTTTTGCCGGGGCGCCTTGCGAACCGGTTGCGCGAGGGGTCCCTTGTCCCGTGAGGTTCGCAGGGCCTATCTCGCCCCGTACGATTCCTGGTCGGCGCGCCGCGCGGTTCACCGGTTTGTCGAGGACATCCCGCTTCGGCCTGGGCACCCCAGCTATGAGCTTGTGAAGAGCGTCGAGGCCGCCTTGTCCCGCTTTCAAGGCCTCCCGATCGCGATTTTCTGGGGTCTTCGCGACTTCGTGTTCGACCGGCATTTTCTGGACGCCTGGCTTGGGCACTTCCCGGGCGCGGCCGTCGAGACGTTCGAGGACGCGGGACACTTGGTCTTCGAGGACGCCGCGGAGGAGATCCTGCCCAAGTTCCGGGCCTTCCTGGCCGCGAACCCGCTCCGAGGTTGACGAGGCTTGCCGAACATCGCCGACTTCCTGATCGAGATGGCGGAGAGATTTCCGGATCGGCCCGCGATCGTGCTTCCAGGGGGCCGCGCGGCCCCCTCACACCTGACGTATCGGACCTTGCACGAGAGGACCCGGCGAATCGCCCGGGGCCTGGGCCGGCACGGCATCTCGAAGGGGACCCGAACCGCGCTGATGGTCACGCCCGGGCCGGACTTTTTCGCGCTGACCTTCGCGCTGTTTTCAATCGGTGCGGTCCTCGTGATGGTGGATCCTGGCATTGGGCGCCATCATCTGAAGACCTGTCTCAACGAGGCCGCCCCCGAGGGCTTCATCGGGGTTCCCAAAGCCCAGATTGCGAGGCTCCTCTTCGGGTGGGCCCGCGGCAGCGTCCGCCGCAGCGTCACGGTGGGCCGGGCGGTTCCGGGAGCGGGCCCGACACTTTGGGAGATCGAGAGCAGCGGCGCGCCGGCGGGCGCGCTCGCGGCCGAGGACGCCGCGAGGACCGGCCCGGACGACGTCGCCGCGATCCTCTTCACAAGCGGCAGCACCGGGACGCCCAAGGGAGCCGTCTACACGCACGGGAACTTCCTCGCGCAGGTCCGCATGATCCGCGATCTCTATGGGATCGAGCCCGGCGAGATCGACGTCCCGACGTTCCCGCTGTTTGGGCTCTTCGATCCGGCGCTCGGCATGACGACGGTCGTGCCGGAGATGGACGCGTCCCGACCCGGATCCGTCGATCCCCGAAAGATCGTGTCCGCGGTCGCGGATTTCGGTGCGACGAACCTGTTCGGCTCTCCAGCGCTGCTCGATCGCGTGGGGCGGTATGGAGAGAGAAACGGTGTAAAGCTGCCCTCCCTCTTGCGCGTGATCTCGGCCGGCGCGCCCGTCCCCCCGCGGGTCCTGGAGCGCTTCGCCTCGATGCTCTCGCCCGGGGTCCAGATCTTCACGCCCTACGGCGCCACGGAGGCCCTGCCCGTGGCCTCAATCGGAAGCCACGAAATCCTGGGTGGCGCCGCGGCGGGAACCCGCGCGGGCCGCGGGGTGTGTGTGGGAAGACAGGTCGCCGGGATGGACGTGAGGGTGATCCGCATCTTGGACGACGAGATTTCCAATTGGCAACAGGACTTGGAGCTCGCGGCGGGCCAGATCGGCGAGATCGCGGTGAAGGGGCCGCCCGTGACGCGGTCGTATTTCGCGCGGGACGGGGCGACGCGGCTTGCGAAGATCGTCGACGGAGAGGGGTTTTGGCATCGAATGGGCGACGTGGGTTATCGGGATGGGGACGGCCGCCTTTGGTATTGCGGGCGCAAGAGCCATCGGGTGAAGACCGCGGACGGGACCCTCTTCACGGAGTGCTGCGAAGGCGTCTTCAACGCCCATCCCGAAGTCTTGCGCACGGCCCTCGTTGAGGTCGCCGGGGAGGGAGCCCTTGGCAAGCCCGTCCTGTGCGTCGAGCTCGAGAATCGCGGGGCGTCGCGATCGGTCAAGGAGCGGATCCGGCGCGAGCTGTTGGCGCTTGGGCAGGGGTTTTCACACACGAGGACGATCGTCACGGTGCTCTTTCATCCGGCCTTTCCCGTGGACATCCGGCACAACGCCAAGATCTTCCGCGAGAAGCTTGCCGTTTGGGCCTCTCGGGAGCTCGCATCGTGAGGGTCCTGGTCACCGGCGCCACGGGCTTTCTGGGCGGCGCGCTCGCAAGGGCGCTCGCGGCGCGCGGCGAGACCGTGCGCACGTTTTCGCGCTCGCCCGCGGAGGACCTCCGCGCCCTCGGTCTCGAGGTCCATCGCGGCGACCTTGCCGATCGGGACGCGGTTGAGAAGGCTGTCGAGGGTTGCGACCTGGTCTTTCACTGCGGCGCGCTCGCCGGCCTGTGGGGTCGCCACGAGGACTACGTCAGGGCCAACGTGTTGGGAACGACTCATGTTCTGGAGGGTTGCGCCCGGCACGGGGTTCGCCGGCTCGTCTATACAAGCTCTCCGAGCGTGGTCTTTGCCGGCGGGGATCTCTCCGGGGTGGACGAAAGCGCTCCTTATGCAACATCCTTTCTCGCGTCCTATCCCGAGACCAAGGCCCAGGCGGAGAGGCTGGTACGGAGCGCGAACGGACCCTCGCTCGCGACGGTCGCGCTGCGCCCCCATTTGATCTGGGGTCCGGGGGACCGTCACCTCTTCCCGCGCATTGTCGAAAGAGCTCGCAAGGGCCGTCTGGCGCGCCTTGGGAAGGTTCCCAAGCTCGTCGATTGCGTCTACATCGACAACGCGGTCTATGCGCACCTGCTCGCGGCCGAGCGCCTCGCGCCGGGCTCCCCGATCGCGGGAAGGGCGTACTTCATTTCTCAGGACGAGCCGATCCCGGTCTTCGAGCTTGTGGACCGGTTCCTCCTGGCCGCCTCGGTCCCCAAGCTCACCCGGACGGTTCCGGCGGGCCTGGCGTACGGTGTGGGCGGCCTTCTGGAGCGGATCTATGGCCTCTTGCGAATTCAGGCGGAGCCCCCGATGACGCGCTTTCTGGCCAAGCAGCTCGCGACCGAGCACTGGTTTAATATCGCGGCCGCGAAACGCGATCTCGGGTACGAACCGGTGATCTCCATTGAAGAAGGCCTGCGGCGTCTGTCGCGGAGCGTAGAGGGCGGGGCCGGATCGGCTCCGAAGTAAGGCGGTGTGACCCCATGACCGAATTTCCGGAAGCGGCCATTGAGGGCCCCTACGATGCCGTGGTCTGCGGAGGTGGGCCGGCCGGCACGACCTTCGCGACGCTCCTGGCACGCGGTGGCTTTCGCACGTTGGTCCTGGAGCGCGAGCGCTTTCCGCGCTTTCATGTCGGCGAATCCCTGCTCCCATGGAACATCCCGCTCTTCGACCGGCTGGGCCTCCTCGAAAAGATACAAACACAGGGCCTGGATGGGGGCGCCCAGGTCAAGATGGGGGCGCGTTTCTACAACCAGGGCTCGGAACATCAGCGCATCGTGCGCTTCGCCAACGCGCTCGACTCCAACTACCCAAGCGCGTTTCAGGTCAAGCGCGCCTGGTTCGACAAGCTCCTTCTGGACAACGCGCGACAGGCCGGCGCCGTGGTTGTCGAAGGCGCCCGCGTCGAAGAGGTCGTGTTCGACGCCCGTTCGCGGGCCACGGGAGTTCGGGTGCGTCTTTGGGGTGAGACCACGTCGAAGACCATCGGCGCCCGGCTCGTGGTCGATGCGACGGGCCGGGACGCTTTGCTCTCGCGCCACTTCGGCGGCCGGGAGAGGGATCCACTGCTGGAGCGCTCGGCCGCGTTTGCGCACTTCGACACGTTCAAGAGGGCCGAAGGGCCCGAGGGCGGCGACATTGTGGTCTTCACAACCGCGGACGGGTGGTGGTGGTTCATCCCGTTCTCGGATGGCTCGGTTTCCGTCGGGATCGTGATGCCGTCCCGGCGTTTCCGCGAGCGCAGCGCGACGGTCGAGGGCCTCTTCGACGGGCTGGTGGCGAAGACCCCGGAGGTCGCGGACCTTCTGGACGGAGCCAAGAGAACCACCGAGGTTCACGCGATCGCCGACTATTCATACAAGACCGGGAAGATCGCGGGGGACGGCTTCTGCGCGTTGGGCGACGCGGCATGCTTTCTCGATCCCGTGTTTTCATCGGGCGTTCTTCTCGCGATGCGCTCGGCGGAGCTCGCGGCCGATGCGGCGGCCAAGGCCCTCTCGGCCAAGGGCCGGGTCGATGCGCGCGATTTCGCCCGCTTCGAACGCCGTTTTGGGAAGGCGGTTGGGACGTTCCGGACGTTCGTCCATGGCTTCTACCGGCCGGACCTCCTGGAGACCTTCTACACGAAGGCTCCCAACCCCGCGATCGAGCGGGCGGTCACACGCGTCTTGGGCGGTGGGGTCTTCGACACCACGCTGAAGGCGCGTTTTTGCACGTTCCTGTTCCACGTCTGTGTCAAGCTGATGTGGGTTCAGCAGCGTATGCGCGGCGAAGGCGTCTTCGCGCGGGTTCGAACCGCTTCGGCATTGCCAACCGCGGCCGCCTCCCGTCCCTAAGCCTCTCTTCGCCCCGCATGGCCGAGGCCGTTCCGATCGTCTCCCGGATCACCAATGCCACGTTTGGGCTTTGGTTCCCGTTCTTCCGGTTCATGACCACCACCCTCCCCCCGGTTTGGGTGGCGCGCCTCGCGGCCGCGAGCGCCGAAAGAGCCATCTGGGAACGCGACGCGGTCCGCGAGGCTATCCGCGAGAACTTCTCGAGGGTTCTGAACCTGCCCGCCGGGGATCGCCGGGTGGGGGACGCCGGGCGGGAGATGGTGTCCCGCCATTCCTGGCTGTGGATTGACCTTCTGCGCCACTCCGGCAAGAAACCGTCCGACACCCGCGAGATCCTGGCTTCGCGCCAAGGCGACGAGGCCCTGCTTTCGGCCATCTCGCAGGGGCGTGGCGCGATTCTCCTCACCGCGCATGTTGGGAACTTCGAGCTGGGGGGTCTCTTCCTGCGCGACCTTGGTCTTTTCGACAACTATGCCGTCTACGCCCCGGACCCGTCCCCCGTGATCGAGGCGCACCGGGAGGGGGCACGGCGGCGGCTGGGCGTCCGCGGGATTCCCGTGACGACCTCGCCATTCGCATTCCTGCCCATCCTCCGGGCGCTGAACGCCAACGCCGTGGTGGCTATGCAGGGGGATCGCGACATCTCGGGGACCGGTGTGACGTTTCCGTTCTTCGGGGAGGCGACCTCGTTTCCGTCGGGACCGTTCCGCATCGCCGCTCAATCCGGCGCGCCGATCTTCCCGGCGTTTGTGCTGCAGGAGGACGTGGGCCGGAAATACAGAAGCGTGATCGAGCCGCCGATCCGGGTTCCCAACCCAAGGGACCGCGAGGAACGGGAGGCCGGAATCCGCGCGGCGATGCGGTCGTTTGTGAGCACGCTGGAGGCGACGATCCGCCGGGTTCCCACACAGTGGTACCACTTCAAGAGGTTCTGGGAGGACACGGCCTGAGCTCGTCCCGAGCCTCTCTCCTTGCGCTCCTGAGCTTCTCGGCGCTGTTCGTGGCCTCCTGTGGTCCGCCGCGTCCGGCCTCGGCTCCCGCACGGCTTTCCGAGGGAGAACCGCTCGAGGTCGCGTACGCAAGCGGAACCGTAGAGCTCGTTTCCCGAGCGGGAATCAGGCAGAGCCTCCGCCGCGTCGGGCAAGGCGAGGGCATTTTCCTGGGGCGATTCGAGGGGGCGCCGTACGACGTGGGGCTCGCGTTCGGGAGGCTGACCCGGCATCGCTTCGCGGCTCAGGAAGACCACCTCACGCGGCTCCTGGCCGCGCTGGTCCCGAGTCCGATCGTCCGCTCGGCCCTCCTCAACCTGACCACTTTGAGGCTGCGCGGAATCACTCGCGAGATGGAGCCGGAGCTTCTCCTCACGTTGACCGGAGCCGCCGACGCGTACGAGGCCTTGCCGCACCGTCCCGCATGGCCGGCGTTTCGACGCCTGGTGAACCTCCACGCGCTTCACGACGTGTCCCAGCGCTTTGTCGACGCACCCGCGCTGGCGTCGGCGTGCACGGGGTTTCTGGCGTCTCCTCGCGCGACGAAGCGCGGCGTCACGCTTCTGGCGCGCAACTTCGACTTCGAAGGCGGGGCGATCTTCGACCGCCAGAAACTCGTCTCGGTTGTGATTCCCGAGGGCCGAATCCCTTATCTCGCGGTGGGTTTTCCCGGCATGCTGGGGGTCGTCTCCGGCTTCAATCGGGAGGGGATCGGCGTCGCGATCAACGCGATCCCGGGTGGCGAGACCACAAGCTCCGGCGAGCCGGTCACGCTGCTCTTGGCCAGCGTGTTGCGCAATGACCGCACGCTCGAGGGCGCCATCGCGAGGATTCGCAAGGCCAAGGTCTTCGTCTCGGATCTGATCCTCCTGGCTGACGGCAAGACCGGAGAGATCGCGGTGATCGAGAAGACCCCATCGGCCTTCGCGCTGCGGATGCCAGGGCCCGAGGGCTGGACGGCGATTGCCAACGAGGCGAAGGACCCAACCGTGAGAAGGCGCGGACGTCCTCTTCCCGCGGGCAGCACCTCGCAGCGGCGCGAAGCGCGCTTACGAGCGCTCCTTGAAGCGGCGATGGCAGCAGGAGGCCTCGACATCGAAGACGCCGTGGCCATCCTCCGGGATCGCAAGAACGCGGACGGCGTCGAGCTCGGTCCAGGGAACCGCAACGCGATCGATGGCTTGATCACGGCCCATTCTGTGGTCTTCGACCTCACCCGGCGGCGCGCCTACGTGGCTGCCTATCCACACGCGCTCGGGGCCTACATTCCCATCGACCTCGATGCGGTGTTGGCAAATCGGGAGGCGCCGTCCGAATCCCGGGCGGTTCCCGAGGACCCGTTCCTGGTCTCGGGTGGCTTCGCGCGCTACCGCGAGGCTAGGGCCGCGCTGGCAAGGCTTCGTCGGTTGGAGAGGGAAAGAGGTCCGAACTGGCAAGAGCACGCGTTGGAAGAGGCCGAACGCGCGGCCTTTCTGAGCCCGGAATTCGTGGAGGCGAAGGTGCGCCTGGGCGAGCAATTGGCAAGACTGGGGCGCCCCGAACCCGCGCTAGCCCTGCTGGACGAGGCCCTTGCGCACGATCCCGCGCCCGAACCCTTCCGCAAGGCCGTCCGCGAATTCCGGGACGCACTCGCGGAACGCCGGCCATTGCCGAAATCAAGCCTGTCGGCCGTGCAGCTGCCGGATGAGCTCGTCGAGGAAAGCGCGGCGAGGGACTTGTCGATCGCGAGGTGATGGCCGATAACGAACGCCGATAGCGACCGCCTGCGGCGTATAGTATCCAAGTCATGGCAAGCGAAGCCCAAGTTCTGGAGACGACAAGCACCAAGAACATGACCGCCGAGGAACTCATCCGCGCCGTCGTAGTGATCGACCCCCGCCGCCGGCGGACGTCAATTCATCGACCCAATTCCCCCCCGCAAGACGTCGCGGCGACCGGAATCCTCGCGCTACCGGATCTCGTGCCGGATTGGGAGCTCCGGCTGGCGGAGATCTTTCGGTAGCGGGGCGCGAGTGCCGACTATCATCCGCACGGGAGACGATATGGAAGCGGCAAAAATCGAAGTGCAACGAATACTCGATAGCTTGCCGGACAATGCCACGCTGGAAGACATCCAGTACCGCATTTACATGCGACAGAAGATCGAATCGGGAGTTGGCGATATCGAGGCGGGTCGAGTCTTGTCGCAAGACGAAGTCGAGACCCAGTTCGCCTCGTGGCTCGAATCGTAAGGTGGTCGGCCACGGCCAGCGAGGATCTTCGCGAGGCCGGGGAGTACATTGCCCGCGACTCGCGTGCTCATGCGGCTGCGCTTGTCAGGCGCGCGCTCGCAGCGGGGCGTTCGCTCAGTCGGTGTGCCGAACGAGGTCGTCTTGTGCCGGAAGCAAACGACGAAAGCTATCGCGAACTCTTCTTCAACCCGTACCGGTTGATTTATCGCATCACCCAAAATGGTATTGAAGTGATCGCATTTGTGCACGGCGCCCGTGACTTGGGCCGTCTATGGCCGGAATATTGAAGGCCGAACGCCTAACGGTTCTCAACGTCCCAATCCGCGATCTCTGTGGCCAGTCTTCCGATCAGCTCCTCCCGAGAGGCCTTCGTCTGCTTGGCGACCCGGAAGTCGTGATCGGCTCCCGCGATGACGCGCAATCTAAGCGGCCCTGCGAGCTTGGCGCACTCGGTCCGAAGCGCTTCCACGGAACCCAAGGCGTCGCGGTCACCCTGAAGAAAGAGCGTCGGCACGCGAATGCCCGGAAAGTGGTCGCTTCGCAGTCGATCGGGCCGCCCCGCCGGATGGAGGGGATAGCCGACGAAGACGAGCTTGTCGGCTTCGAAGCCGGGGTCCGACTCCGCGGCGAGGTAGCTTGCGACCCGGCCTCCCATCGACTTTCCGCATAGGACGGTTCTTGCCTTGGGCAGGCGCTTGCGCAGTTCCGCGAGGGCGGCCCTATGAGCGGCCATGAGCGTCGGAAGCCGGTCGGGCGGAAATCGCCGCTTCTCACGCCGCGCCCGCTCTTGATACGGATAATCGAAGGCAAGAACCGTGTATCCAAGCGTCGCGAGTGCCCTCGCGAGAGAGACGAGGAACGGCGATTCGCAGTTGGCGCCGGCCCCATGCGCGAGGAGAACGGCGCGCCCATTGGATAGCCGGGGCGGCTTGATAAGGTAGCCGCTGGTCTCGTCGACCGGACCTCCGCTGGGCAAGCGGACGCTGCGGAGAGGAGGCGTACCTTTGTCCGTCATGGTCGATACAACAGGAACGGCTCGCGGCGCGCGGCCCAAGCCCGATGCCCCGCCTCCCAGCTCTCGGCAATCTCGCCCGCGCTCTCACCCCGCTCGAAGCGCGAAAGCGTGTCGTCGTTCGCGACCAGCTTGCCAAACGCCTTGCGGTCCCATGCGGTTCCAAAGCGGTCCCGAAGCGCGGTCGCGATCTCGAGCCCGAGCCTCACGGCCGAGAGCTTTCGGCGGTCCACGCACGTGATGCGCACGCCTTGACAGAGCTGCCCCTCGTGCGTGGAGCCTGTGGGCGTGAAGCGAATCGGCGAAAAGCGAACTCCGGGGATGCGGCGCCTATTGAGCGTCTCCGCCAGGCGTGGGCCGTCCATCCAGGGCGCGCCCACGATCTCGAAGGGGGCGTCGGTTCCGCGGCCCACCGAGACGTTTGTAGTTTCGAGGAGCGCGACGCCCGGATAGAGCGCCGCCTGCGTCACCGACCGCAGGTTGGGCGACGGATGGACCCAGGCGAGGCCGGTCTCGTCGTACCAGAGCGCGCGTCGATAGCCACCCATCTTCACAACCGTCAGGCGAGTCCCGAGCTTCTTCTCCGCGTTGAAAAGGTTGGCAAGCTCTCCGATGGTCAGACCCGTGCGCACCGGAATCGTGTGGTAAGCGGTGAAGGACAGGCGACTCGCATCGGCCAGAGGGCCTTCGAACGAGACCGCCCCGATTGGGTTTGGGCGGTCGAGGACGACGACCTCGACGTTGGCACGCGCGGCCTCCTCCATCAGGTACCCAAGCGTTGTCAGGTAGGTGTAGAAGCGGCAACCCGCGTCCTGGAGATCGACCACCACCGCGTCGAGGCCCGCGAGGTCCTCAGGCGCCGGGCGCCGGGCGTTCGCACCCGCCTCGGGGCGATACAGGGAGCGGATGGGGAGCCCGGTCTTCTCGTCACGGGCATCGGCGACCGACTCGTCGAGCGCGCCCTTGGGTCCGTGCTCGGGCGAGAAGAGCCGCATGACCGTGACCTTCGTCGCCCGTGCCCGTTCCGAGAGAAGCACCTCAAGCGTGGTTCGCCCGTCTCTCGCCTGACCCGTCTGGTTGGTAAGGAGGCCGATTCGCTTTCCGGCGACTTGCGCGAACCCGTCGGATTCAAGAACGTCGATGCCGGCCCGAACGGAAAACTCGGGCTCGGGTTCCGCACGCCCAGACGCCGTCCGGGTCCCCTCCGCGACGGACGCGGTTGCCAAGAGGTCCGCTGTGGTTGCCCAAGCCTGGCGGAGGTTCCCAGCCTGAACATCCACGATGGCGGCCGCGGCGATGTTCGCAAGCTTGCCGCGAAGGGGTCCGGTCTTGGGTTCTCCGGGGGCGGTCTCGCCGCGCGGGTGAAGGCGGCTTGTTAAGAGAATCACAAAGAGATCGGACGTGGGATCGAGCCAAAGGGAGGTGCCGGTGAAGCCGGTGTGTCCGAACGAGCCGAGAGGCAGAAGGTCTCCACGGGGCGTGGAAAAACGTGTGGCGATGTCCCAACCCAGACCGCGCAGGTCGCGGTCTCCGGCGAACCGGGGCGAGGTCATCGCGGCGACTCCGGCCGGCGAGAGCGCGCCCTCGGTTCCGCGCGACGTGCCGAGAATGGAGCTTGCGAACCGGGCGAGATCGTCGGCGGTCGAGAAGAGCCCGGCATGCCCCGCGACGCCGCCCAACACCCGCGCGCGGGGATCGTGGACCAACCCGCGCAACAGGACGCCATCCTCGAATTGTGTCGGGGCGATGCGCGAAACGGAAAGCCGGCCCTTGCCCGCGGGGCGGAACTCGGTGTCTTTCATGCCGAGCCTCGCGAAGACCCGCGTGCCGCAATAGTCCGCGAGGGTTCGCTCGGAGACCTTGTGCACAAGCTCCCCGAGCACCTCGTACCCCACATCGGAGTAGACAAAGGCCGCCCCCGGCACGGTAGCGAGCGGCTGGCGGTACTTCTTCGCGAAGATCTCGTCCGGTCTTCCGGTGTACAAGGCGATGGGATCGTCGGGCGGAAAGCCCGCGCGATGGATGAGGAGGTCCTCAATCGTGACGCGCCCTCGCTCGCCGCTTCCGCTCGCGAAATCGGGGAGGTACTCGGCGACCGGATCGGAGAGACGGAGCCGGCCCTCCTCGACAAGCGTCAGGACCGCCGTGGCCGTGGCCACAACCTTGGTCAACGAGGCAAGGTCGAAGACGGTGTCCACCGTCATGGGCTCCGGCTTGGGCTCGAGGGCACGAAACCCGTACGCTTTGCGAAAAACAACCTTGCCGTGCCGCGCGATCAGGACGACCGCGCCGGGAATGTGGCGGGTTGCCAACTCCTCTTCGACCACGGCATCGATTCGAGAGAGCCGTTCCGCCGACATTCCAACCTGTCGAGGCGGTGTGCTTGGGAGTGGCGATCGGAGGCTCTCGCGGGCCGCGGCGGCGCCGCTCGGTTCGAGTGAGACCGCGAGCAACGCGGCGGCCAATCGAAGCGCGGCCCGAGAGCCGCGACGCTGGCGGCTCAGTTGGCGTTCTCCGCGGAGCCTTCCGAGATCGTGATCGTGCGGCCGTTGCGGTCTTGCGGCTTTCGGGAGTGACTCCCCATCAACTCCCGGAACGCGGCCGTCTGCGCCGTGGAGATCGGTTGCGCACGCCTCATGACCAACCACGTCACGCCCTCGGTGTAGGGCGGGGTGGTCAGCGAGCCCGCGTACCGATAGAACTCACGCTGTCCAATCGGCGGAAGAAGCGACTCCGGGCTGAACTCCGCAAGCCTCGCCTCGCCACAGAGGCTCCGCGGAGCGATGTCGAGAATCCGCTTGAGCGCGTCGTTCTCGTCACCGGCCCGAAAGAGGACCCCCACAACCGCAAGCTGACCCCATTTGTTCTTGTGAACAAGGTGGGCCTCCATGGGGAGCTCGGGTCCCCCAAACGTGTGCTCGCTGGGCGTGTGGAAATGAAACTGAAGGAGCGTGTATTCCATCCCATCCACAGTCAGGCGCCCGTTGACGTCCATCCCTTGAAGCGTGTCCTCGAGCTTGATGAGCTTCAGGGTCGAAGGGCGATAGCCGAAGCCGAGCCGCGTCTCATACGGACTCGCGTCGGTCAACGCGAGGGGCGATTGGTAGGGAGGGGACTTGGGAAGACAGGAGAGCCCTCCGGCCTCAGGGTTGGAATGCGACCCCGCGCAGCCCGAGACGACCAGAAGGATGCTCGCGAGGAGCGTCGACGTGAAACCGGTTCTCATTCGTACGGCTTGGTTACTCATGTTTCGTCCTCGTGATCCTCGATAGTCGGGTGACGTTGGAGAGAGCCTAGCACGCAGACTTACGCCCTCGGCCCGAACCCCGCATGCAACCGTGACCTAAGATTCGGTGGTGTACCCCGAACTCGTCAGTTCAATCACGAACATCGAGATCATTGCGGAGGGTCATAGAATTCGCCAGATTGGTCTGCTGCGACGGCTCTATGGAGACGGGAACTGGCGCAAACTTAAAGGCCTCGCTCTCGTACGGCTGCCCGATGGTACGATCGCGCGGGCTGAGATCCACTGGTACGAGGCTCACGGCATAGGTCGTAGACGCATGAAGGTGAAGCGAACGCTCTAAAGGCCAATGGATACAAACCCTTCTCATTTTGCGGTCTGCGTGGCCAACGCCGGAGCCGAGGACCTACAGCTTCGCAAGGTCTACCGCGTGATGTCCGACGAGAGCGCGAGTCGTCATGGGATGATCCGGGTCGTCGACGATTCCGGCGAGGACTACCTCTACCCCAGCGATTTTTTCGTGCCTCTGCAGCTTCCGCGGTCCCTTGAGGCGAGGCTCGACGCGTTGGTGATGGCGGAGACCGCCTGAACTTGCGGCGGCCTCGCCCGCCCGTTAACGCGCCTTCTCGCCCTCCCGCTCCACCGGCCCGGCCACCCGAATCTCTCTTGTAGCTCGGCCGGCGACGCCCATCGGTTCAAGACCCAGGAGTCGGATGTCGGCTCGCAGTGTGTCTTGAGCGGCGCCGATCGGAACCTCAATGGCGAGCCTGGTCTCGCCCTTCTCAAGCCTGACCGTCGACTCTCCCCAGCCGACGCCCTCGCGCGAGCCGTCTTTGGATTGGGCCTTCGCGACCAGGACGTCGAAGCGGTAGTCGCCGGGTACGAGAACGGTCGCGCGGGCCGTCACCGCCATGCGTCTCTCGGTGCCTTCGCCTACAACACGGGTCTCGATGGACGAGGCATCGAGGTGGGCGAGCTCCGGTTCGTTCATGAAGCCGCCGCTGCTTGTCCTTAAAAACGCGAGCCCTCTCGTGTCCCGACCCTCGGCGTCGAAGCGGGCGGTCCAGAAGCCCGCGGGCGCCTCGGGATTGAGGCCATCGAACCGCGCGCCATAGATGCCGTCTCCGGCCGCACCGTCGTCGTGTCGGCCGTCGTCGAAAAGCGTGATCTCGTGCGTTGCGGCGCCTCCCGGCGACGCGAGCCTCGCGAAGAGACGCGCCCCGGCCACGGCGACGCCGCCGTCGGAAAGCTCGGCGTGAAGGAAGACGGGCTCCCCCGGCTTCCTTGAGAGCGGAGCGACCCAGGTCGAGAGCGAAAGCGGGCTCTTGGGTTCGGCGGCGATTACGGTCACGGCGGCCTCGTCGCTCGCGGTCTCGATGGAGAGAACGTGCGCGCCCTCCTCGGCCTCGGCGACGTGGAGGACCTCCTGGCCGTGCGGGAGCTCCAGGCCGAGCTCGGCGACGCGCAAGTCCTCGAGCGAGAAGCGCCGGACGCCCAAGTCGCGCGAGCCCAAAGCCCCTTGCGTGAGGACCCGCCCTTGAGGCGTCCGAAGCGTGGTGGCCTGCGCGGGTTGCGCACGCTGAAGGTTCCTGTTCTTGCCGTTCGCGTCGGCCGCGGCGCCGGTCAAGGGGACGGTCCAGACGATCAGGTCGCTCGCGCCTCCGGCCGGGATCTCGACGCGAGCGGTCTTTCCGGACGGAACGACCGTCTTGACAAAGAAGCGGGAGACATTGGCCGGCGCGTGATCCTCGGGTTCAGTTAGGAGCTCGCCCGCGGCGAAGAGCCTGGCCTCGGACCGAGTGGCCTTGGCAATTGCAAGGGTCTCGCGCGGCTCGGCTCCAAACGAAGCGGTCGAAGAGCCGAGCGCCGCGCACAGGAGGATGGGGAACAGCGGAGTTGGGTTCTTGATCATGATGGCCTTCTTCGCAAGCTCAGAAGTCGGTCGCCAGCGTGTCGCCGAGCCTGCGATAGCTGTTGCGCCGGTTGTAATGATGGTTGGCGTCGGTCGTGAACCAAACCGTGCCGGCTCCCTGGGCGCTGTATTGAGAGACCATCCCGTCGTCCTCGCCCGGCATCCCGGCCACGCCGGAGAGCGTGGCCAGGCCAATGCACTCCGCGCAGAAGTCGTTCCATAGACCGGTTCCCGCGATGTTGTACACGGTCTTGGGCAGCGCGGGACGCCCAGCCGTGCCCTTCAGGTAGTACTGGTTGTAATAGCTCATCGAGCTCGTGGTGCAGTTCTTCGTGGAATCGTTGTTCTGCCCGACAAGGTCCACGAGCCAGCCGGTGAGCCATGAGCCGGACAGCGTTCCGGCGAGGTCGGCCGCCTCCGAGCCCTTGTTGGGCGGCGCGAGCGAATTGACCCAGCGGATGCGGCTGATGATCGCGGGATAGCGGGTCTCGTAGGACGGATTCGAGAGAATCCAGCGGATCACCACGCCTCCGAAGGAATGGGTCTCGACCACCATGTCGGTGATCGCGTTGGCGTTCATCCACGTGGTGATTTGAGAGGCCACCTGTCCCGCCGCGACCCACATGTATTGCGTTCCGTCGTAGTGACAGACAAGCGACGGGATCGTGTTGCCCTTCGTGGTCGCGCGGATCATGTCCTCGGTCCAATAGGCCCGCGCGACGCTCTCCTGAGCCAGGCTCGTGCCGCCCTTGCCATGGATGAAGACCACGCCGGTCTTGGCGTCGGCCGAGGACGCCCAGCCGAGCACGAAGAGCGCCGCAAGGCCCCACCCCCACCGCGCCCGCTTGCCCGATTTCCTGCCATCCGTCTTTGGTTCGCCCATCATCGTGACCCTCCTCGGTTCGCCTGCCCCTTACCAAGTTCCATGCCGGCTGAAACGGGCGGGAGAGGGCCCGCGAGAGGGCCAAAGTGGGTCCGGAAATGAGCCGGCGCTCAGTCAGGCGGGTCAGAAAATGAGCCGGCGGGTCAGGGATTGACCCGGCTCAACGCAGCATCGGGGGCAGGTCGGCGTCCGAGGGTGGCTCGGGCAGAGCGCGGAACTCCCCGGCGGTCAACCACGCCGCATCCAGGATGTGGATCCGCGGATCCACCGGCCGGAAGCGGCCGTTGGTAAGCCGCCAAACCTCGTACTCGAGACGCGGTGAGGGAACCACGCCGGACTTGCCGACCCGCGCGACCGGCTCGCCGCGATGAACGCGCTGCCGCGGTCTGACCAGAACCGCCTCCAAGTGCCCAAACACGGTCCGGATACGCTCGCCGTGCGCGAGGACCAGGATGGTTCCCAAGGGTCGCCACGCGGCCCCGGCCTTGGACGGAACCGGGCCCGCGTAGAGGACCGTTCCGGCGGCGGGGGCGATCACGACGGCATTGATCGGAGCGGCGAGGGTCAGTCCCGTGTGGAAGTCCTGGTGCTTCGTCAAAGGCGAGACCCGCGGGCCGAAGACCGCGATGGGAACCGTTCCGGAGGGCTCCAAGGGCGAGCGCGACGGGATCTTGAGCGGATCGATCGCCGCCGCGGACGCGGCGGACAGGAGGCGCCTCAGGCTGCCGAAGGCAACGACGCGCCTCTCCAGGAGGTCGACGCGGCGCTCGAGGTCGCTCCCCTCAGGCGTTCCCGCCGGCGCCGGAACGCCGGGCGGAAGCGCGACGTCGAGGAGGTATGCCACGCGCGCGACGAACAGCTCGTCGCTGGCGACCCTCCGGGAGAGCCGGTCGTAGACGCCCATGACCGATTGCAGGGCCTCTTCGCCCCGGCGGGCCTCCTCGCGAAGAACCAGCCGGTCCGCCGAGCGCGAGAGGTCTGCGATCAAGGCGGGCGCGCCGAGGAGGCCTAAGAGCACGAGGAAGCCGGCGGCGAGAATCGCGGCGGCCACCAGACGGCCGGTGGTCTTTTCGAGGAGGAAGGACCTCGACCGGCTCTTGGGATCGCTGGAATAGAACCGGATCTCGGCCACGTTTCAGAACCCTGCGCCAAACCCCGGCGGCGGGAGGGGAGCGAGAAGCGGCTCCTCCCCAACCTCGATTCCTAAGGTTCGCGAATCGCCCCCTCTCGGGCGAAACGTGCGGCTTGGGACGAGCCGCAGGGCTCCCGGGCCCGGGATCGCAAGCTCGAGCCGTTGCCAGTTGCCGTGGGGAAGCGGGACGCGTCCGCGAAGCACGTCGTCGAAGTAGACGTCGAGAAAGACGAGTCCGCCGTCCGGACGGGCGTTCCTCACAGGCAAGAGGACGAGCGCGGGAGCTATGGGCTCATTGGCTTCGTCCTTTGAATCGAGGTCGTTCGGGGTTCGAAGCGCGACCGGGATCCGGGCCGGCGATGGGCGTGGATCGATCCACCATGAGGCGGCCTTCGAGCTCCAGCGAAACGGACGGCCATCCGGCTCTCTTTCGAGCGGATAAAGGCCTGCGGTGGGCTGTCTTAGGAAGGCCGACTCGGGTCCCCACGTCTCGAAGAGCTTGGCGAAGACCCCACCCAAGAGAAGCACCAGCGCGCCCGCGATCGCGACCGGCATGACCGCCGAGAGGAAGCGCTCCGTGCGGGTTTCGCCCGAAAACGGCAGGCGCGCAACGAGGATTCCGGAGAAGGCCGCGACCTCGGGATAGACAAGGTGGGACCCGAACAGAAACACAACCAGGAGCCCCGCCAACGCGGTCGCGGCGCCGGCGGCCCGAAGCGTCTCCTCGGCCGGCCGGGCTCCCGGCACCAGCGCGTGCTCGATGCCCCCGAGGACGCCCGCGAAGAGCAGGAAGAGAAGCACACCCCCGGCGAGGCCGGTCTCGGCAAGGACGCCCAGGTAAAACGACGGTGGATAGTCGGTGTAGCGGGGGAGCTTGCCAAGCGCCTCGGTCGCCACATTTGGGAACTCGAAGCGAAAGAGGCCGAGCCCCGCGCCCGAGACTGGATGCTGGCGAAAAAGACCCAAGGCGCCTTGGTAAAGAACGAGCCTCTCGGACGCGGTCTCCAAGGGCCCCACATCCCGGGGCAGCGAGCCCTCAATGCGCAGGAGCAGCGCCGAGCGCGCGGAGCCGGGCGTGGGCCACGAGAGGGCCGTTGCCAACGCCAGGGCAAAGAGGATCGCGAGAGCGCCGATGGTCCCCGCGACGCGCCTCCTGAGGCCGGGACGGCTTCCGGCCGCGAGACGCGTGAGGGTCCACAGCAGAAAAAGGACCGAGGCCGTCATCGCGCCGACGAGCCCGGCGCGCGAGCCCGCGTCGGCGATGACCCCGATCAGGAGCACAAACCCGCACGCCGCCAGGGCTCGAAGCACCCAACTTCCGGTCGCCGCGCGGGCGAGGAGCGGGGTGATCAAGAGCGCCGCGGCCACGCCCGCCGCCGAGGGATCGGTGAAGGTCGCCTGGGCCCTCTCCCAATCCTGCCAACGTTCGGCTCGGAAGTAGGGGACCGCGCCGAGCTTCTGCGCGAGCGCGAAGCCTCCAGAGACCAGGGCGGCCAGGACCAGCGCGAGATCGACGGTCCTTCGACCCCGCGCGTCCCGGGAGAGAACCGTCGCGGCCCGGTAGAAGCCCACGGTCGTCGCCACCGCGCCCAGGATCCCGGCGATCCCGGTGAGGGCCTCTGCGGCGTCCGTTCCGAACACGTTGACGATTCGCGGCGGGGGGACGCCACGGACCAGGAGGTAGCCGCTTCTCGTCGCGACATAGGCGCCCGCGGCGGCGAGGACGGCCGCGACGAGGATCGTGCGAAACAGCGCGAGAAGCGGCGCGCTGCCGGTACCCGCGGTGCCGCCCAAGGCCGTTTCGCCGCTGGCGCTCGCCTTCGCGGGCGCGCCGTTCGGCGTGGCCTGAAGGTCGTAGATTCCCCGCAGCGCGACGCCCGCGAAGTACGCCGCGAGGGCCGCGGGGGCCGTGACCACCGGCGCGGGATGGCCGAACACGAGGGCCGAGAACCCGGCGAGGGAGACCACGGCGACCGCGAACAGAAACGCGCCGCCGGGCGAGATCAAGGCCGCGGAGAACAGCGCGATCGCGACGCCGACTGCGGCGGTTCGATATTCGGGAAGGGCGGGCAAGAGCGTCACCACGAAGAACGCCGCCGCGGCGCTCCAACCCGCTGCGGAGAGAAGGCCGGCCTGCGGCGAGGGTCGCGTCACGGGAGGACACCCAGAAGCCGCACGGAGAGCTCGCGGATATCGGTCCCTCCGTGGCGCGCCGGGACGAACGTGGGCTCAAACGAGAACCGGACGGCCGTGGCTCTTCCGGAAAGCCCGGTCACCGCGAAGCGACACGGGACGCCGGGTGGCAACGTCACCACACCCACCGGCCGGCCCGGGAGCGCGACGCTCATCAGCACGGGGCGCATATCCGAACGATCGTTCCGAAGGTCCACCGTGATCCGGGATTCTCCGGCCGCCGGGTTCACCAGCCGGTAGGCGCGCTTCCCCAGCCAGCGCTCCGAAACGCCCGAGGGGCCGCGTTCGACGCCGTAGATTCCGGTCCAGGACCCAAGCCGGAAGGCGGACTCGGGCCGGAGGGTTCGAATCGCCGCGAAGAGCGAGGCGGCGATTCCCAAGGCGGCGACGCCCAATGGCAGCGCGAGCGCAGCCGGCGCGACGCGGCGGGCCGGAGCCGGTTTGTCCTCAGGGCGGGTTTGGGTCCCAAACGCGAGACCCACAGAGAGCGCGCCAAGGAGCGTGATCTCGAAGAACCGGTAGTGCGGGCCGCTCGCGGAGGCGGCCGCGAAGCCGAGCACGAGCGCGGCCCCCACCCGGGCATGGCTCGTGGTCTCGACCGTCCGGTCGCGCCGCAACAGGGTCCGCAACGCGCGAACCGCGATCAAGGACCCCACCACGAAAGCCGCGAAAAGGCCGGGCAGCCCACATTCGGCCGCGAGGTCCAAGAGCGCGTTTGTCGCGTTGTCGGTGAACTCGACGGGGCCGTGCCGGCGTGTGTAATAGACCGGAAACTCGAACGGGAATCCGCCCAAGCCAACGCCCGAGAGCGGCTCTTCGCGCACCATCTCGAGAGCCGTCTTCCAGAAGACGGGCCTTTGCGATGTGAAATGCTGAAACGAGGTCGCCGAGAACCCGGCCCCGAGCCGCGTGACCAAACCCCCGACCGAGACCTCGCCCCCACGCGGGGCCCTTGCCAACAGGAAGCCAAGGGCCGCGATCCCAAGAACCGCCGCGGCGCCGATTGCCAATCGAACGCGACGCCCGGCGCGCCAAAAGGCCGAGGCGGCCAGCGCGGCGAAGGCCACCAGAAGGAGAACGAGCCCGCTGCGGGAACCCGATCGGTCGAGCGCGAGCGAAAACGCGGCGAGGGCGGCGAGGAAAAGAGCAAGCGACGCCAGCCTAAGACCGCGCGGCTTAGCGGCCGACCGGAATTGCCGGGCGGCCGCGAGCGCGACGAGCGGAGCCAGCGCTCCCAGTGCGATACCCATCGCGTTTGGGTCCGTGGCGCTGCCCGAGAAGCGATGCACCAGCTCCCAATACCCGGCCAGCGGAACCGCTCGCCGCGACGCCGCAATCGTGGGGAGCCAGGGGCCGCGCAGGAGCCATGGTTCGAGGGTCGCGACGAGAATGGCCAAGGCGCCTCCGCTCGCGCCCGCGAGGACGAGCCGGCGCGCGCCCGAGGGCCGACTCGCGAACCGCGCGAAGGCGTCCACCGCAAGAGCGCCGGCGCAAAGACCCAAGGCCAGGAGCAGCGAATCGCGCGACCTCGCACCCGCGGTCATTCCCAGGGCGTTTTGCGCGCGCGGCTCCGCGCGTCCCCAAAGAAGGAGGAACAGCGTCTCGCCACGGATCATCGACGAGATCGCGGAAGCGGCCACGAGAATCAGAAACGCCGATCCCCACAGCCGCAACGACCACGGCAAAGGGGAGGGCTCCTGTCGCCGGACCGCCCCCGCGCGCTCGGCAGACAGCAGCGCCAACGCGAACGGCACGAGCAGAGGCGCGGGCGGCTCACCCCAAAGGCGCGGAAGCCCGGGCAGGAGCGGCGCGAGGGCGGCCATGACCGCGATTCCCAAATCGCGCGGACCTTCCGGAACCTGAGAGGCTCGCGGCGCCCGTTCCAGGCCAAGCCAAAGACCCAAGCCTGTGAGGAGAAGCGCCGCGAGGTAGGTGGCGGTCCCGGTTCCCGCCGGAAAGCCCGCGAGCGCGAGAACCGCCGTGCCCAAGCCGGCGAAGAGCCACGCCCTTGCCTTGATGGGCTGCCCGGCCTTCCCGTTAGACAAGGAGCTCCTGAAGCGGCGAGACCGCCTCCTTCATGAGGCCTCCGCCCGCGACCTCCCGCAGGGCTTCCAGCGCCGCGGAGGCCGCCGACAGCGTGGTCAAACACGGGATGTCCCTTTCGAGCGCGGTCCTGCGGATCGCGAGCTCGTCGAAGAACGAATCCTTGCCGAGGGGCGTGTTGACCACGAGGTCGATCTCTCCGTTGATCATTCGGTCGACCACGTTGGGGCGTCCTTCGTTCACCTTCAGCACGCGCTCCACACGGAGGCCGCCCTTCTCCAGGGCCTCCGCGGTTCCCGAGGTCGCGGCCAGCCCAAAGCCCAGGCGCGACAGCTCGCGCGCGATGGGCAGGATGGCGCCCTTGTCGCCGTCATGAACCGAGAGGAACGCGCGGCCCGACTTGGGAAGTCGGATTCCCGCGCCGAGGGCCGCCTTGCGAAAGGCAGAGCCGAACGTTCGGTCGCGACCCATCACCTCGCCGGTCGAGCGCATCTCGGGGCCGAGGATCGGGTCCGTTCCCTCGAACCTCCGGAACGGAAAGACCGGCGCCTTGATCGAGAAGCCGGACACCTGCGGCTCCTCGTGAAGCCCAAGCTCTTCCAGCGTCTGGCCCAGGCAGACCCGCGCCGCCAAGGACGCGAAGGGGATGCCCGTGGCCTTCGAGACGAAGGGCACGGTGCGCGAGGCTCGCGGATTGACCTCCAGGACGTAGAGGACCCCATTGCGAAGCGCGAACTGCACGTTCATGAGGCCCACGACCGAGAGCGCTTCGCCGAGCTTCTTCGTGGCCGCGCGAATCTCGCCCAAGGCCTCGCGCGGGACCCTCTCGTAAGGCGGAATCACGGCATAGGAGTCGCCCGAGTGGATGCCCGCCTCCTCGATGTGCTGCATGATGCCCGCGACCACCACGGTCTTGCCGTCGCCCAAGGCGTCCACGTCGAGCTCGAACGCGTCCTCCAGATAGCGATCGATCAGGATGGGCCGCTCGGGAAAGGCCTGGAGAGCCTCGTCGAGGACGCGCCGCAGGGCCTCGTCGTCGTACACCACGCGCATCGCGCGACCACCCAACACATAGCTCGGCCGCACGAGGAGCGGAAACCCGATCGACCTCCCTGCGGCGAGGCCCTCGGAGGCCGTCCGCGCGGTCGCCCAGGGAGGCGCGAGGAGCCCAACCTCCCCGAGAAGCTCCGCGAACCGCTCCCGATCCTCGGCGCGGTCGATCGCGTCGGGCGAGGTCCCCAGGATGCGCACTCCGGCCGAAGCCAGCGGCTGCGCAAGCTTCAGCGGGGTCTGGCCGCCGAACTGCACCAGCACGCCGTAGGGCCTCTCGCGATCGATCACGGCCATCACGTCCTCGAACGTCAGGGGCTCGAAGTACAGCCGGTCGGAGGTGTCGTAGTCGGTCGAGACCGTCTCGGGGTTGCAGTTGACCATCACGGACTCGTAGCCCGCCTGGGAGATCGCGCGGGCCGCGTGCACGCAGCAGTAGTCAAACTCGAGGCCCTGCCCGATCCGGTTGGGTCCCGAGCCCAGGACCACGACCTTGGGTGTTTCGGTGGGGCGGGCCTCGTCCTCGGTCTCGTAGCACGAGTAGAGGTAGGGCGTCTCGGATTCGAACTCCGCCGCGCATGTGTCGACGCGGGAGAAGACCGGCGCGATGCCATTGGCGAGCCGCTCCTTGCGCACCTGCTGGCCCGTTTGCGAGGTGAGCGTCGCGATGTCCTCATCGGAGAGCCCATGCCTCTTGGCTTTGAGGAAAAGGCTCGGCGCGAGGGATGAGGGTGCCATCCTTGCCAACTCGCTCTCGACTTCCAAGACCTCGCGGAAGCGGTCAAGAAACCAGGCGTCGATCCCGGTCATCTCGTGAACCTCCTGAACGGGCATCCCGCCGCGGAGAGCGTTCAGAACCGCGTGGATCCTCTCGGGACGAGGCACGCGGAGGGCGTCCTTGCGCGGCCGCTCCTTGCGGGAGAGAAGCTCGGATGGGGAGTCGACATAGCCAAGGCGAGAGGTCTCCAGGGAGCGCAGGGCCTTGCCGAAGGCCTCAGCGAAGGTCCGGCCGATCGCCATCACCTCGCCGACGGACTTCATTTGCACACCGAGCGTCGTGGAGGCGGCCGTGAACTTCTCGAACGCGAACCTTGGGATCTTGACGACCGTGTAGTCCAAAGTCGGCTCGAAGCACGCGGGCGTCTTTCGCGTGATGTCGTTCGAGAGCTCGTCCAGGTTGTAGCCAACGGCGAGGAGCGCGGCGATCTTGGCAATTGGGAACCCGGTGGCCTTGGAGGCCAGGGCCGAGGAGCGCGACACGCGCGGGTTCATCTCGATCACGATCCGCCGCCCGGTCTTGGGGTGAACCGCGAACTGGATGTTGGAGCCTCCGGTGGCCACTCCGACCGCGCGGATCACGGTCTTGGCGTCGTCCCGCATGGCCTGGTACTCGACGTCCGACAGCGTCATCTGCGGGGCCACGGTGATCGAGTCGCCGGTGTGAACGCCCATGGGATCCAGGTTCTCGATCGAGCAGACCACCACGCAGGTGTCGCGGCTGTCGCGCATCAGCTCGAGCTCGAACTCCTTCCAGCCGAGGACCGATTCCTCGACGAGGATCTCGTGGACCGGAGAGAGGACCAGGGCCTTCTTGACGATCGATTCGAAGTCCTCGGCGTTGAACGCGATTCCGCCGCCGGTCCCGCCGAGCGTGAAGGACGGCCGGATGATCACGGGATATCCGAAGGGTTGGGCGACTCTTTGAGCCTCGTCCAGGTTTCGCGCGAGCCCGGACAGGAGGACGTCGATTCCCGCGGCTTGCATGGCCTCCTTGAACAGCAGGCGGTCCTCGCCGAGACGCACGGAACGCGCCGAGGCGCCCAGGAGCTCGACGCCGTAGCGGGACAGGACTCCGCTGTCCGAGAGCGCCACGGCCAGGTTCAGCGCGGTCTGCCCGCCGACCGTGGGAAGCAGGGCGTCGGGGCGTTCGCGGGCGATCACGGCCTCGACCGTGGCGGGCTCGAGGGGCTCGATGTAGGTCGCGTCCGCGAACTCGGGGTCGGTCATGATCGTGGCCGGATTCGAGTTCACGAGGACCACGCGGTAGCCCTCGCGGCGAAGCGCGCGGCAGGCCTGCGTTCCCGAGTAGTCGAACTCGCAGGCCTGCCCGATCACGATCGGACCCGATCCCAGCACCAGGATGGACGAGAGGTCGGAGCGCTTCGGCATGCCGGGGAGTGTACGTGGCGGGGCGGCAACGTCCTTGCGGAGCCGAGGTCAGGGATAGCCAGGTCCGGGGACGTCGAATCGCCGGACGCCGGCCTCGGTTCCCGGCGACGTGTGAGTCGCTTCCACGAACCCGATACGACCTTCGAGAGACGCCTTCGCCTTTCTCACCTTGGGCCACGGGGTGTCGAGCCGGTGATTGCTCAAACCGTACAAGCACATCGCAGCATTTCAGCACGCCTTGCCGCTGGAAGCCGCTTTGACTTAGTCGCCCACCCTCTTTACCTTCGCCAAAGGGTCGAGAGCCGGATGGACACCTCGAGAATTCGGTCGCCGAAGAAGGCCCGCGCGCTCATCGACAGCGCCGCGGTCGAGATCGCGGTGTCGATGGATGAGTGGCCCTCGATCGTCAACACGGTTCGCGCGCTTCTCGGGCAGTCCCAGCTCCCCGCCGAGGTGACGACACCGCAGAAGTCCAACTTCGTGATCGTGGAAAGGAGCGGCGCGTCGTCGGCGGCCTATCCGATCTTCCGGCTGAAGTCCGTGGACGGCGGCGGCATGAACGCCGTGCACCGGTCCCACGAGCTCTTCACCGGCCGCGAGATCGCGGTGAGGAAGCACCTTCCAACCGAGAGCGCCGAGCAGGAAGCCTGGAGATCGCGGCGCGAGAGGCTCGTCATCGAGCGCCTCGCGAACCTGCCGCGGCATCCCACGATCCCGCGGTTCTGGACCACCGGGGTCGTCGAGGGAGAGCGCTGCGAGGTCTTCGACTTCGCCCCCGGCGTGAACCTGAACGACTACGCGGCCAAGAACGGCCTGAGGTACGGCGAGTTCCTCGACATCGGCATCCAGGCGGCCCGCGCGCTTTTGTACCTGCACCGGAACGGGCTCATCCATGGGGACGTCAAGCCGCAGAACTTCTGCGTCTCCGAGAGGACCCTGCAGAACGGGGAGAAGAGCCTGAGGCTTTCTCTCATCGACTTCGACACGGTCGCAACCCCCGAGGAACAGCTCCGGCAATACGCCCTCGGAAGCTCACTCGACGGCACGCTTCCGTTCATGCCGCCCGAGAACTTCTGCCAGATGCTTCCCGAGGATCCGGACGACGCGCGCCGAATGGTGTTCTCGAAGGACGTCTTTGCCCTCGGCCTCAGCCTGGCGCGTGTCGCGATGGGCAAGTTCCCGGAGAGCTACTACACCGACCTCTCCTCTCTCCTTGAGAAGAAGACCTCGGCGGTCGAGACCGTGCTCGACTTGCCGGACACGATTCCGCCGCTCCTCGCCGAGCTTCTTCGCACCATGACCCGAAGCAATTGGCAGGAGAGGCCGGACCTCGCGGCGTTCCTGCGCACGTTTCTGGCTCTGAAGGAATGGACGACGCCCGAGGAGCGGGCCGAGATCGTGGCCAAGCCGAGCGACGAGGCCGAGCCCAAGAAGCGTCCGGCGGCGCCCGCCCTCGGAGAGCACGTGGGCCCCTATCGCGTGCTGAACCGCTCCTTCGCGCCGCGCCCTCCGGGGGACGGGCAGGAGCTGCCGCTCGCGGCGCTGGAGGACAAGTTCGGGAGGCGTCTCATCGGGGTGCCGTTCGTGTTCACGAGCATGCGCGACGAGGCCGAGTTCTACGATGAGAGGCGCGCCCTCCTGGCCGACCTGAACGAGGTCCGCGCGCACCACCCGGAGCTCTTTCCCGGCAGCTTCCGCGACCTTGTGCGCGAGGAGAGCGGCGCCACGCGGGTGGTGTGGATCATCCGGCCGCTACTGGAGGGCGCTCTCGATCTGAAGCAGTTCCTGCAAAAGGAGAGGCCGCACGCGCCGCCGCGGGAGCGCCTCGCGATCCTGCGGCGCGCCGCCGAGGCCCTGGCGGTGCTGGAGAAGGCGGGCTACACGCTTCCGCGCCTCACGTCCGACCGCATCTTCTTCGTGCCGCAGCCAAGGGAGCTGGCGGCGCTCTCGGCGACCCAGCTGGCGCTGACGCGGCCTATTCAGCGGCTCTTCGACATCAAGGCCGCGGCCACCTCGCTGCGCTTCCGCCAGGAGCTGATGGGGACCGCGTTCGCATGCCGCACCGTTCCGGGAAAGCCAAGCCGCACGGTCTCGGACCTCCTCGACATCGCCCGGGACATCGGCCTCTACAGCGACCTCGGCGCCGAGGATCTCGGGCTCTTGCAGCAGATCACCACGGTTCCCACGTGGAAGGACCGCGTCGGGCTCCTCACGATGGTTGAAATGCAGAGCCGGTGACTAAACAAGGCGTCCTTCTCTACGGCGCGAACGGCTACACCGGCCGTCTGATTCTGGATGTCGCGCTCCGGCAAGGCCTGAGGCCAACCTTAGGTGGACGGCGGAAGGAGGCTCTGGAGCCGCTCGCCGCGCCGCACGGCCTTCCCGTCCGCGCCTTCCCGCTCGACGATCCGGCGCGCGTGGCCGAAGAGCTGGCGCCGTTTCAGGCGCTTCTTCTCGCCGCGGGACCCTTTTCGAAGACGAGCCGTCCCGCCTTCGAGGCGTGCCTTCTCGCCAAGACCGCCTACCTCGACATCACGGGCGAGATCGACGTCTTCGAGGCCCTGTTCGCAAGGCGGGACGAGGCCATACGAGCCGGGATCCCGGTCCTTCCGGGAGTCGGCTTCGACGTGGTTCCGTCCGACTGTCTCGCCGCAAGCCTCGCCGCGGCCTGTCCGGGAGCCGTGAAGTTAGAGCTCGCGCTCCGGGGAGCCAAGGTCTCGGCGGGAACCATGAAGACCATGATCGAGGGCCTGCCCAAGGGCGGCCGGATTCGACGCGACGGTGCCCTGACCACGGTCCCGGCGGCCTACAAGACCCAAGAGATCCCGTTCGCGGACAAGCCACGCCTCGCCATGACCATTCCGTGGGGAGACGTCTCGACCGCGTACTACTCGACCGGCATTCCCAGCATCGAGGTCTACATGGCGGTGCCTAAGGCCGCGATCGCCGCGGCCCGAAGGACGAGGTTCTTAGCGCCGCTCCTGGGATTGCCTCCCGTTCAGGCCTTCCTCAAGGCGCGAGCAGGAAGACGAATCGCCGGGCCGACCGAAGAAGACCGCAGGCACGAGCGTTCGTTTCTCTGGGGCCGCGTGACCGCCCAAGACGGCCGGACCGTCGAGGGCACGTTGACAACCTTGGAAGGCTACGCGTTGACCGCAGAGACCGCGATCGCGGCCGTTGCCAAGGTGCTGGCCGGACAGGTTCCGCCGGGCGTCTTCACACCGTCCATGGCGTTTGGCGCGGGCTTTGTCGAGTCCGTACACGAGACGGCGATGAGGATTGGAAAGTCGGGCTGAGAATGGGCAAGCGCGGTTGGGGCTATACAAGCACCGGCATCGCCTCGCGGCTCGCGATCGGCTCGGGCGCGTAGGCGCGCCAGGCCTCGGCGAGACGTTCCACGCCTCTTTTCATGGGCTCGGGGTCCAGGACGAACGGCAGGCGGATGTGGTCTCCGAAGCTGCCATCCGGCGACGCGAGCGGGCCGGGGACGATCGCGACACCGTTCCGGAGGGCGCGTTGCGCGTATTCGTCCGCGTGGCCTCTTGGGAGCTTGACCCAGAGCGAGAGCCCGCCCGGCGGCCTTCGAAAGGACCACGCGGGAATTTCGCGTTGGAGAAGCTGCGTGAGGAGCTGGAGCCGAGCGTTGGCGTCGCGCCGGCGCTCGAGCCTCACCTCGTCGACCCTCTCCAGGAGCCTCGTGGCGAGGATCTGGCTTGGAAGTGCGCTGCCGAGGTCGCCGATGATCTTGAGCCTCGCGAGCCGCAGGATGATGGGCTCGGGACCGCGAATCCACCCGATCCTGAGACCTCCCCAGAACAGCTTGCTCATGGAGCCCGCGGTGAGGATCGGGCCCCCCTTCGAGTAGGCGGCGATCGCGGGCGGTGGCGAGCCTTCGAACGCGATCTCTTCGAGCGAGGAGTCCTCGAGGATGGGAACCTGAAGCTCGTCGGCGAGCCGCGCAAGGTCCCGGCGCGTCCCGGCCGGCATCACCACACCCATCGGGTTGTGAAATGACGGCATCAGGTACACGAGTCCGGGGCTCGTCGCCCGGACCGCGTCGCGAACGGCGCCGAAGGACGCGCCGTCCTCCCCGACCGCGACCGGCACGAGCCGGGCCCCGCGCGCGGTGAAGATGTCGATCGCGGAGAGATAGGTTGGGTTCTCCAGGATGACCGTGCTTCCGCGCTCGAGAGTCAAGGCGGCCACGAGCGCGATGGCCTGCTGGGCGCCGCTCGTGACGAGGATCTGCTCCGGGCTCGAGGGCAGCCCCCCACGCGTGAGGACGCGCGCGATGGCCTTGCGCAAGGGCGGGACGCCGAGCGGCACATAGCCGGCTTGAGAAAGCAGCGGTGGGAGGTCGCCGCGCAGCGCCTCGAGCTCGTCCCGAAGCCCGTCCAGCGCGGGAGCGCAGGCGCCGAGGAACTCGATCGTGTCGCGTTGCTCCTCGATCCACCCGTTGAAGACCGTCGTCCGCCGCGGAGCTTCGAGCGCGTGCGCGAGAGCCCTGGCCGCGCCCGGGACCGCCGATTCGGGGACCCATGTGCCGCTTCCCTGGCGGCTTTCGAGGAGGCCCTCGGAGCGCAGGGCGTCGAGGGCCTTGACCACGGTGCTGCGGCTGAGCGCGAGCGCCCGGGCCAGCTGTCTTTCGGGCGGGAGCCTGGTTCCGGCGGGCAGGTCTCCTTTGCGAATGGCGGCCGCGACGGACTCGGCGAGGCGTGTGTGGAGAGGGCCGCCTCCCGCAGACCAGCCCTGGATGATCCTCAGAATCTCGTCTTGCGCCGGTTGGCCCGAGGTGGACAATCCAATGCTCCTCAATTGGACCTTGACTCTAACCAAGCCAAGTCACATCTTCAAGATCAATTGGATCGCATGCCACTTGCAGTCCAATCATGGGAGGGCGCCTATGACAGAAGCCGACGCGATCAACGAGCCGGAGGAGACGCTGGATCCGCCGGATTGGGAAGCTCTCGCTCGCGCGGGTCACCGGATGCTCAATGACGTGCTCCGGGACCTGCGCACCGTCCGCGAGCGTCCCCCGTGGCGCCCCGCGCCGCCTGCGGTCCGGGCCAGGTTCCGGTGCCCGGTTCCAATCGAGCCCGAGGGGCTCGACGCGGTCTATGCCGACTTCCAGAGGGATGTCGCGCCGTATCCGCTCGGCAACATCCATCCGCGCTTCTGGGCCTGGGTCTGTGGGACCGGCACCGCGTCGGGGGTTCTGGCCGAGATGCTGACGGCCGGCATGAACTCGAGCCTCTTCGGAGCCGACATCGCGGCGATCCACGTCGAGGAGCAGGTCCTCGATTGGTGCAAGTCCCTGATGGGCTTCCCGCCCGAGGCGAGCGGCATCCTGGTGAGCGGTGGCTCGATGGCGAATCTGGTCGGGTTGACGGTGGCCCGGAACGCCCGCGCGGGCGCGGACCTCTCGCGGCGTGGACTCCAGGCGTTGCCGCGGCGAATGACCCTCTACAGCTCGCGCGAAACGCACAGCAGCGTTAGAAAGGCGGTCGAGCTTCTCGGGCTTGGAAGCGAGTCGCTGAGGCTCATCAACACCGACCCGGACTTTCGCATCGACGTTTCCGAGCTCGCGGCGACCGTGCGAGAGGACCGCGCTCTGGGGCACCAACCGTTCTGCGTGGTGGGAAACGCCGGCACGGTCAACACGGGCGCGACCGACGATCTGGAGGCGCTCGCCTCGTTCTGCCAGGCCGAGGGGCTCTGGTTCCACGTGGACGGCGCCTTCGGGGCGCTGGCCGCTTTGTCTCCGCGGTTCTCAAGCCTCCTTCGCGGGATGGACCGTGCCGACTCCCTCGCCTTCGATTTTCACAAGTGGATGTACGTGCCGTACGAGGCCGGCTGTGTGCTTGTGCGCCGGCGCGAAGAGCACCGAAGCGCGTTCTCCTACGACGCGAGCTATCTCACCCGCGCCACGAAGGGGCTTCCGAGCGGCTCGACCTGGTTCAGCGAATACGGGCCTCAGCTGTCCCGCGGCTTTCGGGCGCTGAAGGTCTGGATGACCCTGAAGGAGCATGGGGTCGCGAAGTTCCGGAGGCTCATCGAGCAGAACGTCGATCAGGTCAAGTATCTCGAAGGTCTTGTCGCGAAGGAGAAGGACCTGGAGCTCACGGCTCCCGCGCCGCTCAACGTGCTGTGCTTCCGCTACGTCGGCGACGCGGCGGCCCCGGGGGCCGGCAGGACCGACTTCAACGCGCTGAACAACGAGATCGTGCTCGAGCTGCAGGAGCGGGGCTTGGCCGTGCCGTCCGTAACGACCGTGAACGGCAAGGTCTCGATCCGCGTGGCCAACACCAACCACCGCACCCGCCGCGAGGACCTCCTTGCCCTCGTGATTGACGTCGTGCGACTGGGGCGCGAGCTCGGCCCGGCATTCCCCTCAACCTCAACGAAGGCTCGGCAAGGTCGCTGAAAACGCGCCCCGGCTGTCTCAAAAGCGCTCCTTGTGGCGACCTCTTGAGCGAAAGGGGTCCTTACATGAGAGCACGGGAGAAGAAGGGGGGCTTCAGCCTCCACGCGATTGCCGGTTCGTACGTGGTCTTTCTCGGTTTCGATGCCAGCGAAGAGGCCGCGAAGGGGCTCTTGGGCTTCGCGATCGAGCGCACCGACCACACCGAGGGTGAGCGCTACTTTCTGCGGGGCTTCAAGACGTTCGAGGAGATCGATCCGAACCCCACGCCAGGAAGCCTGGTGTCGACGCTCGAGAACCCCATCCAGGCCTTCAGTTGGGGTGACTACACGGCCAAGCCGAACCACGACTACACCTACGAGGCAATTCCGCTCTACGGAACCCCGAAGAAGCTCGAGCGTGGCCCGTCGATTGCGGTTCGAATCGGGACCGAGGATGAGGCCAAGGGAACCCACGCCGTGTACTTCAATCGCGGCGTCGCGGGCAGCCAGGGCTACGCGAGGAAGTTCGGAAACGAGCGCCCGGACGACGTGCCGGACCGCAAGGCCTTCATCTGGCTCTCGCGCGGGCTTGAGGAGGCCCTGCTCGGCTTCATTGGGCAAGCCAAGGGCTCACGCGACTCCTTGCGCGCCGCGGTCTATGAGTTCAACTACGCACCGGTTCTCGACGCATTTGGAGCCGCGGCCGATGCCGGAGCCGATGTGCAGATCGTGTACGACGCGCGACCCGGGAAGGGGCACCCGGTCACGGAAAGCGACAAGGCCATCAAGGCCGCCGGGATTCGCAGGCTCATGATCAAGCGCACCGCGAACCCGTCTTACATCGCCCACAACAAGTTCATCGTGCGGCTTCGGGACGACAAGCCCGTGGAGGTCTGGACCGGGTCCACCAACATCACGACAAGCGGCATCTTCGGCCAGTCGAATGTTGGGCACATCGTCCGCGATCCCGGCATCGCCCAAGCCTATCTCGACTATTGGACACGACTCTCGGAGGATCCGGCGACGACGGTGACCCTCATCGAGGCGGGCGGGCGGCCGAAGGGC
>WBZQ01000435.1_pt1 | contig 33410 bp, 29 predicted proteins | sample 5204251 | NCBI WGS metagenome assembly WBZQ01 (sample SAMN12412402, study PRJNA552823) | activated sludge metagenome | isolation source: activated sludge from nitrification reactor of wastewater treatment plant... | place: USA: Virginia | collected 2017-09 | reverse complement strand
GGTGAGGTGAAAACGGCTGTGGCGCAATTCCGCCGGACCACCGAGCCCGATGTCGTGTTCGCCCCGCAGCGCCGGGACGCGCATCAGGATCACCGGCTGCTCGCCGAACTCGTACCCACCGAGTTCCGCGATCACCTCGTCCTCGGCTACGAGATCCTCAAGTGGGAGACCGACACCCCGCAGCCGCACCTGTTCTCGCCGCTCACCTCCGACATCGCCGACGCGAAGGTACGGCTGCTGCACGAGCACTATCCGTCGCAGGTGGGCCGGGACTGGTTCGACGAGGCGTCGTTTCTCGCGCTGTCCCGGCTGCGCGGGGTGCAGTGCCGCCATACCGACGCCGAGGCCTTCGTGCTGGAGAAGGCGCTGCTGGGTCTGGGTGGCCGCCGATGAGAGCATTAGCCGAGCGTTGCGAGCAGCTCCTTCCAGGTACCCGCCGCTGCGTCGCGGGGCGAAACGATCGTCACCGGATGCGGCCAGGCGATCGCCAGGTCCGGGTCGGTGAAGGCCACCGAGATGTCCTCGGCCGGGTCGTGCGGCCGGTCGATCCGGTAGCACATGTCGGCGGTCTCGGTGAGTGCCTGAAAACCGTGCAGGAACCCCGGCGGGATGTACAGATGATGAAAGTCGTTGTCGTCCAGAAGAAACGACCGATGCCGGCCGAATGTCGGCGACTCGGGACGGATGTCGACGAGCACGTCGTGGACGGCGCCGCGCGCGCACCGCACCAGCTTCGCCTCCCCGCGTCCGGCACGCCCGTGCATGCCGCGTACCACGCCGCGATGCGAGCGGGACTGCGAATCCTGCGCGAATTCGGCCGCGGCGCCCGGCCGTCCGAGGTGCTCGTCGAAGATCGCCGCGTCGAACGTCCGGGTGAACAGGCCGCGGTCGTCGTGGAACGGCTCGGGCACCATCAGGAACACGCCGGAGAAGTCAGTCGGTTCGATTCGCACGGGGATATGGTCGCATGAAAGTTTGTCGCGCATGTGGATCCGGGTCCCTCGACCTGGTTCTGGACCTCGGGGAGGTGCCGGCCGCCGACTGTTTCCCGCCGGCCGGTGACCCGATCTCGGCGGGCGAGGCCGACCACCCGCTGGCGATGGTGCTGTGCGCCGGCTGCGGGCTGGCACAGCTCGCCGACGACGACACGGTGACCGACGAACCGCGTGGGGTGGAACCGCGGGCGCTGGTGGAGCAGGCGCGTGCGGCGGTCGCCGACGCCGCAGCGTCAGGACTCCTGGGAGGCGCCACGGCGGCCGAGTTCGGCAGCCCGCACGGCGGCACCTGGCTCCCCCATCTTCAGGAGCGCGGTATTTCCACTGTGCCCCAGGATCATCCGGGCGGTGCCGACATCGTCGTCGACTCGCTCGGCATCATGCACGAACCGGATCAGGCCGCCGGGATGGCGCGGCGGGCGGCGGCCACCGCCCCCGGTGGAGTGCTGTTGCTGCACTACCTGCCGCTGGAGACGATCGTGCGGCAGGGTCAGTGGAATGCGCTGCGGCACGGTCACTTCGCCTACTACTCGCTGCCCGCGCTCACCCGGCTGCTGGCGTCGGCCGGGATGAGTCCGCTCACCGCCTGGGATTACGACCTGTACGGCGGCACGGTGGTCCTCGCGGCGGTGCATGGTGAGGCCGAACCGGATGCCGCAATCGCCCGGCTCGTCCGGCGGGATGTGGCGATGACCGACCCGCGGACCGTTCGCGGCCTGCAGCGGGCCGCCGACAGTCACCTGTCCGGCCTGCGGTCCTGGCTGGAGGGGCAACGCGCACAGGGTAACCGGGTGCTGGCCTATGGCGCGGCGTCCCGTGCGGTGGCCCTGCTCAGTCTGGCCCGCGCCGACCGCTCGATGATCGCGGCCGTGGGCGACGCGTCCCCGCTCAAGGAGGGCCGCCGGATGCCCGGCACCGACATCCCGATCGTATCCCCGGCCCGTTTTGCCGCCGCCGCGCCGGACAGCATCCTGCTGACCGTCCCGGATCTGTATCCCGAGGTGCGCGAGACGTTCCCGCAGTTCGCCGGCCGCTGGTTCGTCGACGATCCGGCCACCGGTGTGCGCCCAGCCGACGCCGAATCACCAAGGGCAGCATCATGACCGGCGTCACGGGCGGGGAGGCCGTGCTGCGGGAGGCGTTCGCGGGCAAGTCGGTGCTGCTGACCGGGCACACCGGATTCAAGGGGTCGTGGCTGTCGATCTGGCTGCACCGGCTCGGCGCTACGGTCACCGGCTACGCGCTGGAACCGCCGACCAGCCCGAACAACTACGAACTATCCGGTGTCGCAGAACTTCTCGCCGCCGACATCCGTGGCGACATCCGCGACCGTGACAAGTTCGCGGAGACTGTGCGCACCACCGAACCCGACATCGTCCTGCACCTGGCCGCGCAGACCGTGGTACTCGACAGCTACGCAGACCCGGCCGAGTCGTTCGTGTCAACGTCATGGGCACCGCGTCGGTGCTCGACGCTCTGCGGGGATACCGGAAGCCCGGCGGCGACGGAAAGCCCTGCGCGGTGGTGGTTGTCACCAGTGACAAATGCTACGCCAACGACGAGAGCGGGCGCCGGTTCGCCGAGACCGATCCGCTGGGCGGGCACGATCCGTACAGCGCCAGCAAGGCCGGCGCCGAGCTGGTCGCGGCGTCCTACCGCAGTTCCTTCTTCCCGCCGGACGACCTTGCGCGGCACGGTATCGCGCTCGCCACGGCGCGGGCCGGCAATGTCATCGGCGGCGGGGACTGGACGCCGCACGGACTCGTCCGCGACATCGTCACCGCGATCGGTGCCGGCGAACGTATCGATCTGCGCCGGCCGTCGGCGATCCGGCCGTGGCAGCACGTACTCGAACCGCTCTCCGGCTACCTCACCCTCGCCGCGCGGCTCACCGCACCCGACGCCGCCCAGTACTGCGGCGCCTGGAATTTCGGTCCGGATGCCGCCGACGACGCCACCGTCGCCGAACTGACCGAGGCGATGATCGCGCACTGGGGCCGCGGCGCCTGGCGGGACGCGAGCAACCCCGACGACCTGCCGGAGGCACAGGTGCTGCGGTTGTCCACCGAACACACCGCCGCCGGGCTGGGCTGGCGGCCGCGCTGGCGATTCGCCGAGGCGGTGGCGCGCACCGTCGACTGGTACCGGGCCCTCGACGCCGACCCGGCGTCGGCGCGGGCTGCATGCCTGACCGACCTCGACGCGTATCTCGCTGTCGCAGAAGAAGGCAGATGACGGCCGTGAGATCGTTCGCTGAATCCAACGAGCTGCAGACGCGGCTGCACCGGGCGGTGCCGGGCGGCGCGCACACCTACGCCCGCGGCGCGGACCAGTACCCCGACCACATGGCGCCGGTCCTGGTGCGCGGTGCGGGAGCCCGCGTGTGGGACGCCGACGGCAACGAGTACGTCGAGTACGGGATGGGACTGCGGTCGGTGACGCTCGGTCACGGCTACCGGCCGGTGATCGACGCCGCGGCCGCCGCGATGGCCGACGGCATGAACTTCTCCCGGCCCACCGCGCTGGAACTGGCCGCGGCGGAAGACTTCCTGGACCTTGTGCCCGGCGCCGACATGGTCAAGTTCGCCAAGAACGGCTCCGACGCCACCACCGCCGCCATCCGGCTGGCGCGGGCGGTGACCGGACGGACCGGTGTCGCCGTCTGCGATCACCCGTTCTTCTCCGTCGACGACTGGTTCATCGGCACCACCGACATGTCGGCGGGCATCCCGGACACCGCCACCGCCGATATCCACCGCTTCATCTACAACGATCTCGATTCGCTGGCAACAGTTTTCGGTGACCACCCCGATCAGGTGGGTGCGGTCATCATGGAGGCGGCCACCGCGATGGCCGAACCCGCACCCGGCTTCCTCGACGGCGTGCGCGCCCTGTGCGACCGGCACGGCGCGTTGCTGATCTTCGACGAGATGATCACCGGCTTCCGTTGGTCGGCGCACGGCGCGCAGGGCATGTACGGCGTGACACCGGACCTGTCGTGCTGGGGCAAGGCAATGGGCAACGGCTTCCCGATCTCCGCGCTCGCCGGCAAACGCGAGTACATGGAACTCGGCGGCCTGAACACCGACCACGACAGGGTGTTCCTGCTGTCGACGACGCACGGACCCGAGACCGCGTCGCTGGCAGCGTTCCGGGCCGTCGTCGAGGCCTACCGCACCACCGACCCCGTCGCCGCGATGGAGAACGCCGGACGGGCGCTGGCCGAGGGGGTGAACGCGGCCGCGGCCGAGTACGGGATCGCCGACCACCTCACGGTCGTCGGCCGGCCGTCGTGCCTGGTATTCGTCACCCGCGATCCGGCCGGGCAGCCGTCGCAGGAGTACCGGACGCTGTTCCTGCAGGAGATCGTCGGGCGGGGGGTGCTCGGACAGTCGTTCGTCACCTCCGCCGCACACACCGCCGACGACATCGCGCACACCGTCGACGCTGTCCGCGCCTCGCTGGGCGTGTACCGCGACGCGCTGTCGGCGGGCAGCGTCGCCGGCTTCCTGCGCGGACGGCCCGTCGCACCGGCGCTGCGCCGCCTGGCCGAGCCCCGACGACTGCGTTGACCCTGATGGCGGGGGAGGACCGTAGCACCCACCGTCCGCGCCCGGTGCGCGGCGTCGCGTGGCGTGACGGCGCGCCGGTGCTCGGTGCTCGGCGATTCCGAGACCGGTTCGATCAACGGACACTGGGCACCCTCATCGGGCAGTTGGGAGCGGTGCCGCTGATCGTCGTCGCGCTGTTCACCCCGGACTTCCTCATCCCCGGCGGCATGTGGGGGCTGGCCGGGCTCACCGTCTACGCGGTGGCGGTGCTGGTCGTGACCATCACCGCGGGCACCCTGACCGACAGGCAGTTCACGGTCGTCACCGGGGGCGGCATGATCGGGGTGGTGATCGCGGCGGCGCTGGTCGCCGACCCGGGCACCTCACATCTCGTGCTGCCCTTCCTGGCCGCGGGCCCGGCGTTGGCGGCGCTGCAGTCGCCGGCCCGTACCGTCGTCGGATTCGTGGTGGCCGGCTCGATTCTGGGGCTGGTATCGGTGGTGGACAGGGCCGCGACGATCCCGGGCCAGGTCATCGGCGGCGGGGCCATCGTGATCGCGATCTTTGTTCCGGCCTATTTGGTGTACTCCCTGCGGATGTCGCTGGAGGCGGCGCTGGCCCGGCAGTCGGCGCTCAGCGAGACGGATCCGCTCACCCGCGTACTGAACCGGCGCGGTCTGGTGACCCGGTGGGACCGACTGGCCGGCCGCTCACACCCGGTCCCCGGACTCGGGAGGGCCATCGGGTTCGTCGAGGCCGACATCGACTTCTTCAAGAACCTCAATGACCGGCTCGGGCACTCCGCCGGTGACACCGTTCTCATCGAGGTGGCGCAGATCCTCCAATTCGTCACCGGCGACCGGGGTTTGGTGGCCCGTACTGGCGGCGAGGAGTTCGTGATCGCCTACGCCGCGGAGTCGGCGGGCGCGTTCGCCGAATTCTGCGACGAGGTGCGGCACTGGGTGGGCACCCACACCTCGGTCACGGTGAGCATCGGAGCCGTTTACGCACCCCTGCCGGCCGACTGGCCACGGGCGCAGCACCGTCCGGCGCAGGCGGTGATCGACGAACTGCTCAGGATCGCCGACCAGGAGATGTACGCGGCCAAGCGCAACGGGCGTAACCAGGTGTCGCTCACCTGGTCGGACGTCCTGACCGGACCCGCCCCCGAGCAGCGGCCCGGCCGGTCGGTGTGACCTCCCAGTAGTCAGGACCTCCCAGTGGTCAGGACTTCTCAGTAGTAGTACGGGAACGTGTCCCAGTCGGGGCTGCGCTTCTCCAGGAACGCGTCGCGGCCCTCGACGGCCTCGTCGGTCATGTACGCCAGACGAGTGGCTTCACCGGCGAACACCTGTTGGCCCATCAGTCCGTCGTCGGTGAGGTTGAACGCGAACTTGAGCATCCGCTGTGCCGTCGGTGACTTGCCGTTGATGGTGCGCGCCCACTCGATCGCCGTGTTCTCCAGCTCGGCGTGGTCGACGACGCGGTTGACCGCACCCATCTTGTGCATGGTCTCGGCGTCGTAGGCCTCGCCGAGGAAGAAGATCTCCCGGGCGAACTTCTGGCCCACCTGCTTGGCCAGGTACGCGCTGCCGTAGCCGGCGTCGAAGGAGCCCACGTCGGCGTCGGTCTGCTTGAACCGGGCGTGTTCGCGCGAGGCCAGCGTCAGGTCGGCCACCACGTGCAGCGAATGCCCGCCGCCGGCGGCCCAGCCGTTGACCACCGCGATCACCACCTTGGGCATGGTGCGGATCAGTCGCTGCACCTCCAGGATGTGCAGCCGGCCGCCTTCGGCCTTCACCCGCGCCTCGTCGACCCCTTCGGCGCCAGCCCCGGTCACATCGGTGTCGTGGCTGGTGGCGTACTGGTAGCCGGAGCGGCCGCGGATGCGCTGGTCGCCGCCGCTGCAGAAGGCCCAGCCGCCGTCCTTGGGGCTCGGGCCGTTGCCGGTGAGCAGCACCGTGCCCACGTCGGGGGAGCGGCGCGCGTGATCGAGGGTGCGGTACAGCTCGTCGACGGTGTGCGGCCGGAACGCGTTGCGCACCTCCGGCCGGTCGAAGGCAATGCGCACGATGCCGTTGGCCCGGCCCTCGCCGGTGTGCCGGTGGTAGGTGATGTCGGTGAGGTCATCGAATCCGGGGACGGTGGCCCACTGGGCGGGATCGAAGGGGGTGCTCATGGTCATCAACCCTAGTGGTGTGCCCGGTAAGCCCGGACCGGTTGGTGGGAGGTTCGATGCGTGGGGGTGAACACGTTCTACTACGGTGAGGGGATGAACGAGGCCGACTTCATCGCGACCACCGAGGACGAGCGGGCCGCCGCCTCCACCGCGACCGCTTCCGACGACAATTCGCACCGGGGCGGCTTCCGGCCCATCGACCCGGCCGTCGGAGACCGGGGTGGCCCGCGCTATGGCGAGTTCATCGAGCAGGTGCGGCTGTTCATGGACAACGTGCGGCTGGCCTGCCCCACCCCCGAGATGGGCGACGACCTCATCGACACCCTCAAGGACCTCAACGCCAAGCTGGCCTCGGTGCAGATCGACGAGTGGCACACCCCGGCGGGCACCCGCATCGACCTGCCGGCCCGCGGCAACATCACCCTCCCGCCGTTCACCGTCGACAACGTCGACAAGGATGCGGGTGCGGTGGATATGACGGTCACCTTCACCAACTATCATCTCGGCGGCAACAACGCCGCCCACGGCGGGCAGGTCGCCGTCGCCTTCGACGACATCGGCGGTTACGCCTCGGCGGTGGCCACCAACGGCATCTGCCGCACCGGCTACCTCAAGGTCGACTACCGCTCGGTCACCCCGCTGAACACCCCGCTCAAGGTGCGCGCCTGGGCCGACCGCGTCGATGGCCGCAAGGCGTTCATCAAGGGCACCATGCACGACGGCGATCGCCTGTGCGCCGAACTCGACGGCCTGTTCATCCGCCTCAATCCCGGCCAGCCCTAACGTCTTTCGATGTAGGGACCTCAACCGGCGAGGGGGCACCTGAATCGGCGCGGGGTCTACAGCGCGATGGCGCCGATGCTGAATCCGGCCCGCCAACGCCGCCCCGCACGTCAGCAGCGCAGCACAGCGGCCTTGGCGATGCCCGCGTACTGATAGGCGTACGTGAACGCCCACAGCGGCGGGGAGAAGTCGTAGGCCCTCGGCACGCTGCGCAGCACCAGCTCGCCGCCGAAGCACTGCCGGAAGATGTAACGGGCCCGCACGAGGTGGAACCGCCAGCTGACGACGATGATCCGCGACCAGCCGCGTTCGGCGGCGAGCCGGGCGGTGATCATCGCCTCTCCGCGGGTGGTCGAGGGAGCCGGGCGCAGACACCGCACCTCGATACCGGGCGGGGGGTCGCCGCACACCCGGTCCATCAGTGCGTCCTCCGGTGTCCGGGGCCAGTAGGGGTCGGAGATCAGGACGGTATCGGCATAGCCGGCACGGGCCAGGGCGAGGCCGTAATCCTCGCGGCCGTCGTGTTCGCCGCCCAGCACGACGATGGCGTCGGCCTTGCGCAGGGTATCGGAATGGTCGACCGTGAACAGGCGGAAGCCGAGCCCGCCGAAAACGGACGCGCCCGCCAGCACCGCGACCAGGCCCGCCACCACCGCCGTGCGGGTATTGATCCGGTGAGACCGGCTCAATATGCGCCCGACCTGTTCAGCATCGCCCGCACGGTGCGGCACAGGATGACGATGTCGAGGGCCACCGACCAGTTCTCCACATACGACAGATCGAGCCGCACGGACTCCTCCCAGGTGAGGTCGCTGCGTCCGGACACCTGCCACAGGCCGGTGATCCCGGGACGCACGAGCATCCGGCGGGTGACGTGCTCGTCGTAACGGTCCACCTCCTCGCGCAATGGCGGCCGGGGGCCCACCAGGCTCATCGAACCCGACAGCACATTGAACAGCTGAGGCAGCTCATCGAGGCTGAACCGCCGCAGGTACCGTCCCGTCGCAGTGACCCGCGGGTCGTCCCTCATCTTGAACAGTATGCCGTTGCCGTCGTCGGTACCGGCGAGTGCGGCCTTCTGCCGGTCCGCCCCGACGACCATGGAACGGAACTTCCACATCCGGAAGGGCCTGTTGTCCAGACCGATCCGCTCCCCGCCATACAGGACGGGGCCGGGTGAGCCGATCTTGACGGCCAGCGCGCAGGCGATCAGGACGGGGGCGATCAGCACCAGCAGCAGGGCCGCGAACGTCCTGTCGAAGGCCGATTTGAGGAAGCGGTTGGCGCCGCGGTACCGGGGCTTGTCGATGTGGAGCAGCGCGAGCCCGGACTCCAAACGCATGGTGATACGCGGGCCCGACACATCGATCACCGCCGGTGCCACGAGCATCTCGACGTCGAGTCCCTCCAGGTCCCAGGACAACTCGCGCATCGCATCGGGGCCGAGAGCGTCCCCGGAGGTGACCGCCACGACAGCGGCCCCACACCGGGCCACCGCCGCCCGGGCGTCACCGAAGTCGCCCAGGACGGGAATCTGGGTTCCGTCGACCTCCAGCTGTGCTGTCGCGGCGGCGGCGGAGTGGGCGGGCACGCAGATGGCTGCCACCTGGTAGCCGAGTTCGGGCCGGGCGGCCAGTCTCCTGATCAGCGGCACCGACGACGCGGTGTCGCCGAGGACGAGGACGCGGTTCAGGCAGCGTCCGCGCTTACGTTCGGCGACGATGCACTGGCGCCAGAGCCAGCGCGAGAGCATCAAGGCGGGGACACCGATCCCGAATCCGAAGAGCAGAAAGCCCCGTGAGATCCAGGTCTCGGCGACGAGGTTGATGGCGGCGACGGCACCGGCGGCACCGAATCCGGCGCGCAGCACGCGGGTGTACTCGGCGGTGCCCGCGCCCAAGACGCGCCGGTCATGTGCCTGTGCGGTGACCAGTGCCACCGTCCAGAGCACGGCCACGGCGAGAACCGTGACGATGCCGGGAAAGCCGAAACGGCCGACACCGACGAGCAGGCCGTCGATACCGAATCCGAACCGGATCGATTGCGCGAGCAGTAATGCCGCCAGCACGACGGCGAGATCGGTGATCACGACGGCGCGCGCGTACCGCCTCAGCCACATCGTCGGCGCGGGCAGAATCCGCAGGACGGGTCCCGGGCGGCGCGCGCGGTACGCGGCGGTCGAGTCGAGAGCGCTTGTCCTACGGTGCATGTCGGCTTGCATGGGAGATGACCCGGCTTTCCCCGCTGCGTCGGGCTGTGAGCTGTACGAGTGGTGCGAGCGGTGTCGAGGGCTGCCGGTCGACGTTGACAGGGCTCGGATGAATGCGCTGTGCCCATGCGTGGCTCCTGGTGGACTATCCCCGGCCCGACAGATAACTCTGATCACATTAGCCTCATTGAATCTTCTTTGTCCCTGCTGTATCGGATTCCTGGATGAGTTAACTCAGCGGTTACCGGGTGAGCCGCCGGACCTGGGCGGCAGCGGGCTTCTGACTACCGTTCGCACGCAGCAGCCCGAAGTTGTCCTCCCGGTTCGCCGCGTTCGGTCCGGTGTCGCGGATGGTGTAGACGAAGAACGGTTGTGCGACATACGGAAGCCGCCGGGCCGTGGTGATCGCCTCACGCAGGATCACCGCCTGCCGGGCCGGGCTCACCGCATCCGCGGCGGTGCCGGTCGGTGCGCCGAATTCGGTGATCCAGATCTTCTTGCCGGCGTCACCGCGCGCGAGCATCACCGAGCGGACCTCGGTGATGTCGGCCCAGTTGCCGTTCGGATCGGTGGCCGGCGTGTACGGAAAGGTATAGGGATGCAAGGCGATCCCGTCGAAGTAGCGGCGCAGCCCCTGGTCGTAGAGGCGTCGTACGAAGGTACGCGGGGCAATCGTGGCGGCCGTGTCATTGGCGACCGAGAGTCCCGCGGACAGGACCGTGGCACCGGGCCGCGCCGCCTTGATCGCGGGGTAGGCGGCACGCAGCACCCGCCCGTAGATGCCGGTGTCCGGGCGCGGGGAGAAGAACAGTGGCAGATTGGGCTCGTTCCACACCTCCCAGGTGCTGATCGACCGTGCGTACCTGCCCGCCGCGATCCCGGCGAACCGCCCGAACGCCGCCGTGTCCTTCGGCCTGCTCCCCGGCAGGAACGCCCCCGCCGGATCGGCCGCCCACGGCGGTGCGAAGGTGACCAGACCGAGGACCGACAGGCCGTGGCGCCGGGCCGAACCGACGACCTTGTCCACGTTGCGCCAGTCGTACCTTCCCCGGCGGTTCTCCACGATCCGCCAGTTGATCTCGACCCGAACCCACGTCATCCCCAGCCGGCGCGCGGCGGCGAAATCGCGGTCGAGCGTGGCCGGGCTCTTGGTGAGAAGTGTTCCACCTTCTGCGAATCCGACGACATGGGCGGGTGCCGCGGGTGCCGGGACGGGTGCGGTCAGGAGCGCGGCGACGGCCACGCACAGTGCGCCGGCGAGCGCGGCGGCCCGGGTACGGGCGGGCTGGGCCCGGTCGGTCCGGGCGTGATCAGCCGAGTTCGGGTGCACGGGCAGTACCTTTCGATCGGGAGAACGCGGACCGGAGTACGCCGGGGCTCGACTGCTCCATGGCAGGCCGCTCCACGAACCGGTAGGTGAGCGAACCGAGCAGCACACTGAACACGCCGACGAGCAGGAATCCCGCCAGCAGCCCGGCCGGTGAATCGGGGATCTCGATGCCGGTCCGTTCCAGCAGGATCAGTACCGGGTAGTGCCACAGGTAGGTCGACAGGGAGACGATGCCGACATACCTGATCGGCCGCCAGTCGGTGACCGCGGCGATCGCCGAGCGCTCGCCGCGGGCGAGCGCGGCGGTGACGAATACGATCAGCATCGCCGAGGCTGTCGCGAATACCGTGGCCAGGTTGTGCGGCCGCACGATGAACACCACGAGCGAGGCCGCGGTCAGGATGAGCATGGCACCGGCCGCGGCGAGCTGCAGGTGCAGGGTGCGCACCCCTTTCGCCGCGCTCCTGGTGAGTGCGACGTACCCCACCGCGGCCAGCATCCCGAACCCGAAGGTGTCGGCGAGGGCCGGAAAACTGCGGGACAGCACGGCAACCCAGTTCGGCCCCCAATATCCCATGAGACCCGAGTACGCCGGGTCGCTGTGCTGCAGAACGGCCACGATGGTGTTGCAGATGATCCCGGTGGCGACCAGGACGATCCCGGGCACCAGCGCCAGGCGCAGCGGGGGGACACCCGGCAATCGCCGGGCGGCGGCGAACAGTGCCCAGGCGAGGACCGGAAGGGTCAGATAGAAGCCGAACTCGGTGCTCAGTGACCACGCCGGATTGATGCCGGTCTGCAGCGTCGACGGGAAGTACGACTGGGCGAGGGTCAGCTGCGCGAGCAGCGCGAGCGGATCGGTGATCGTCCCGGTGCCGGCATCGGCGCTGTCCCACGAGACGGTCACCGGGTTGACCACATAGCTCGCGCGCAGAACGAAGTTGACGACCAGGAAGATGAGCAGATACGCGGGAAAGATCCGGCGGAACCGGTGGATGAGGTAGGTCGGCGTCTCCGGGCGCGGGCCACCGGCCGCCAGCCGTTTGACGTAGGGGAGATACAACAGGAAACCGGACAACACGAAGAAAAAGGTCAGTGCCTGGCCGAGGAAGTCGATCCGGGTGGCGGCCAGGACGTCCGGCGTGAAATGGACGGCCACATGGACCGCGATGACACACAGACAACCGATTCCGCGCGGGCCTTCGAGCCCGGCCAGTCGTGCCTTAGGCCTCGGGCCCGGTTGCGGCGCGGGCGATGTGGCCTCCGGTGGCCGGCCGGGTTCGGGTGCGGCATGCCTTGGCCGGTAGCGACCCGGCGCAGGCGCGGCCCGGTACCGATCGTGCTCAGCTCTCATCGGGGTGGTCCTTCTGCTCGAACGGTTGGTGATCAGCCTCGAACGGGTCGGTGATCAGCAACGCCACCAGCACGCTGAACGCCATGGTGACCGGCGGATTGGTCACCACCGGAAAGTCGAGTTGCAGTGCGACAACGGCGAAGCCGATGAAGCCGGCGCCGATCACCCCCGCTTCCCAGGGCGGCCGGCGCAGGGCGCGGTAGGCGGTGACCGCGCCGACGACGAGGATCGCCACGAACGCGGCGCCCGCGAGCAGCCCGCCGCGGTAGATCGTCAGGAGCGGGCTGTTGGCGACATAGTTGGTGTGGAAGCCGATGACCTCGTCGGTGAACTCGGGTGCTCCGAAGCCGTGACCGAACCACCACCGGCCCGTCATCGTCGAGGTGTAGTCGGCGATGGCGGCGGAGCGGTCCGCACTGCCCTTGTCGTCGGAGGAGAAGGACGAGAAGATCCGTTCGGCGATGGACGGGACACCCGCGGCGGCCACCGCCGCTGTCACCGCGCCCCCTGCGATCGCCGCCCGTAGCCGCGGGCTCATCGCCCCGAATGCCGCGAGCACCACCACCGCCAGGACGAACGAGAAGATCGCGGCCCGGCTCAGCGTCATCACCAGACCGGCCAGCAGGATCGAGGCCAGCAGCAATCGCGGGGCACCGCGGAACATGGCGATCGCGGCGATCGCGGCGACGAAGATGATGATGCCCGCGATGTTCGGGTCGACGTAGGTACCGGTGAGGCGGACCACGCTGCCCATGGACGATTCGTAGAACCGCAGGTGCGTGCCGATGGTTCCGGTGTTGCCGTACCCGATCGGGGACAGCTTGTTGAGGAAGGTGCCCGACTTGTCGAAGGCCAGCAGGGCGAGCGCGAGTGCCGTACCGGTGGCGCCGCCGTAGACGAATGTCCGGCCGAACAGGCGCAGGTCCGGACGGGGAAGGCGGATCAGGGCGAAGACGAGAGAGGTTGCCAGTACCCATTTCACGTATTCGAGGATGTGCTCGGGACCGTCGGCGGTCATTACCAGGCCCGCTGTTGAGGCCACGATCAGGGCCGCGACGGCGATCTCGGTCCCGCTCACCCGGTTCCGCGCGGGACCGTGGAACCAGACTGTGCCCCACACGGCGAAGACCATGGCCAGGACGAAGGGCAGCGGAACGCCGGGAACCACCATCACCGGGGCTGCACCGAGCATGAAAGCGGTTGTGCCATAGATGATTCTGGGTGCGAAAACGACCACCACCACCGCCGCCGCCAGTATCGGGACGGCGACGGCGGCAAGCGCACCGCGCGGATCGGGCATCCCGGCGAGCAGTCCGGCCGCCACCGCGGCGAGCAGCGGTGCGGCGGCAGGGACCGAACCCACGCGGACGCGCCGGATTCGCGGCGGGGCGGGGGCGCCGGTCTGGTTTCCGCCCCGTACCGGGGCGGGCCGCACCGTCATCGCAGCCACTCGTCGACGGTCTTGTGTGGCAACCTGTTCTGCCAGCGGTCGGCTCCGATCTCATAGAGGCGGGCGCCGTACCCGGCGGCCGCGCCGCGGTCGAGCAGGTAGTTCCTGCATCGGTCGATGAACTCCCCCGGGTCGTCGATCGATGCGATGCCGAGCAATTCGCCGAGCGAACCCACCGCGGGCCCGGTCCCGATGACGGGGAGGCCGCGTGAGACCGCGTCGAGGATCTTCACCCGAACCCCACCGCCGGTGCGGATCGGGGCGGCCAGTGCCCGGCAGCCGGCGAGGAACCCGTCGAGATCCTCGACAAAACCCAGTTCGCGGACACCGGCGGGCAGGCGGGGGGCGGGCTGGTCGGGATCGGCGGCACCGACGATGCACAGTTCGGCACCCGCGATACCGTCGGCGATGCGCGGCCACCACTGCAGCAGTTGGAGAAATGCCTCCTGGTTCGGTGCCCAGCGGCGATCGCCCAGGAACAGCAGCCGCGGCGGTGTCGCCTCGACCGGGACCCGCCGGGCCGGCGGCAGGGTCAGATCGAGCCAGTACGACCGTTCAATGCCCAGGCTTCGATAGTGATCGGCCTCCTGCTTGTCGTAGGAGGCGACGCTGCGTGCGGCCAGCGCCACCCGCGTCTCGTCGCGGATGATCCGTGGTGAGTCGATCCGCCCGGCCAGGCCCCGGGTGCCGGTCCAGATCAGCGACTCCGGTACCACAGTGTTGACCGCAAGGAAATCCTTTGCCCCGGAACCGAATGCGGCGAGTACGCACTCGGCCATGTAGCTGTGGTCGGCTACGAACAGGTCGGTGCTGGTCGCGCGCACCGCATCGACGAGTTCGCCGGACAGGAAGCGGGTGTGCACCAGACTGCGCCGCCGGAGGAGGCTGCCGGCGACTATCGGTATCGCGCGGGGGTGGGGTTTGGCCACGCGCCGGTATCCGCCGTCGGTGGCATCAGGATGGGCTGACAGGCACAGCACCTGCACCTGATGGGCCTCCCTGGCCAGGTCCATCACCAACTGCGCCATCGTCAGGTCGCCCGTCGATTCGAACCGCGGGTCTTTGCTCAGAATGAATGTGGTTTTCATACCGGTGTTGTCTCTCGGCTCGGCACCGGCCGGAACTGAACCGGTGATCCGTTGTGGCAGCCGGGGTTCCGGCGGCGATACCTGGTGGCGGGAAAGGTCGCCATGGGCCCGGAGTGCTGCAGGGCGGCGGTGGTGGGCAGAGCCGGAACGACCGGAATGGGTACTGTGCTCTCCAACGCGGGGTGGTTGATCACACGCGTGCGGGCGGGGGCCGAAGTCGTCCCCGTGCCGCCGGTATGCGCCACCGGCGAACAACCGGGACCGCCGGCATAGATCGCACGGCGATACACCAGCAGCAGCCCCAGCTCGCACAGCGTGCCGGTGACGGCCGTGCCGTACACCCCGCACAGGTGCGCCGTCACCACCAGCACCGGCAACTGGCCGAGTGCCAGGGTGACGGTCGCCCGGACCCGGAGCCGGTCGCGATGCTGCAGGAAGAGAATCACGGTGAACACGAAATTGACCGAGCGGGCGAAGACGAACACCGACAGGATGAGCATCGCCGCACCCACCGGCCCGGCCCCGCCCCACAGGGCGATCCCGGCCCCGAGCACCGCCATCGCGGCGCCGGTGGCCACCGCCATCCGGACGATGGCGCGGGGGTCGGGTGCGGACCGGACATCGCCTGTCGCCGTGCGGAGTCCTGCGACATAGGTATTGGCGAAATGCTGGCCGAACATGGCGATCGCGAGCGCGGTCACCTGCGCCACGGAGTAGTACCCGGCCACCTCGCTGCCGGCCACCAGGCCGACGGCGATCAGCGGCGCCTGTGAATAGACCGCGGCGGCAAGGGCTTCGGCGGACAGGAGGGCGGCCCCACGCGCCGTGCCCGGGAATCCGTGCCGCACGGTGGTGACGTACGGGACGCAGACGGCGCCGATGAGCAGATAGGGCAGCAGGTAGAGGATGCCCGCGAGGTGCAGGGCCGGGGACTGGGCGGTCAGGATGTACCCCCCGGCGAGTCCGATGCTGGTCAACTGCCGGACGGTGTCGAGCCGCATGGTGCGATCTGGCCGTCCGTCACGCATGTCGCGGCTCTTGCGGGTGTTGAAGAGCAACTCACCGGCCGCCATGGTCACCGCGAAGCCCGCGACGAACCACTCGATGAACACCGCGCAGCCGACGGCCAGCATGGCGAGGCCGAACAGCGTTCGGGCCGAACGTTCCTGGACGAAATGGTCCTCGTCGACCCGGAGCGACCGGACGAAGTAGGCATTGTCGGCGGCGGCGTTGATCACCGCGGCGATCGCGACGGCCAGCGCGTAGTGCCCGTAGTCACCGATTCCGAGCCGGGAGATGAGCAGCGCCGTCCAGGCGAGTCCGACCAGACGGCCACCGTAACTCCACCCCGCGGCGGTCGCCGCGCGGATCAGATGGCCTGTGGTGGTGTTCACGAGCGCAGGCCGCCCGCGATCTCCCGCCAGGCGTCCAGGACCGGTCGGGCGCATTCGCCGCCCGACCGCGCCACCCGCAGCGCCTGCACCTGTGCGGCGAGAGCCGCCATGCGGGCAGGGTCGCCGATGGCGGCGTTGACGGCCGCCGCGATGGCATCGATTCCGCTGCCGGGGCCGGCCGAGTCCACCCCGACCGCCCCGCCCTCGGCCGCGGTCTCGGCGAGGGAGCCGTCGAGGATGCAGACGATCGGTGTGCCGTACGCGAAGGACCGCGCCACAGCACTCGATGCGGCCCACACCTTGCCGTATTTGTTGTCCTTGGAGTAGGGCACGACGAGAAATCTGATGCCGGTGAAGAACGCATCCTCGTCGGCGCCGTTGACCTCGCCGAGTATCCGCACTCCCGGTGTAGGCGGGAGGTTCTCGGTGCCACGGCCGGCCACGACGATGTCGATGCCGTCGTCGAGCCCGGCGCGAAGCCGGTCGATGAGGTCGAATCCCTTGCCCTTGTAGACGTGGCCGAACAGGCCGACTGCCGGCGGGCGGTCGGTGACCGCGATCGTGTCGTCGCGGTCGGGAACGAAGATCCGGGTGGGCACCACTCGCGACGAGCGCAGCAACTGCCGAGTCCGGTCCGCACCGATGGTGGTGAGCGTGAACACTGTCCGGTTCCGGCTCACCCTGCGCTGCACCGCATCCGACAGCGGTCGCAGGGGGTAGTGCACGGCGTGGTGCAACAGCCGGTGCCGGGTGAGGAGTTCGGTCTTGAAGGGCCACCACACCGGGCGCGGAGCATCGTGAATAGTGGCGGTCACCGGAACCACGGCGGGTAGGGCGGCCGCCCAGAACGTCGACAGGGATCCGGCGCTCTGCTCGAAATGCGCGATGACCGGACCGCTGTCGCCGGCCTTGCGGACCGCGGCACGGACCCCGCGCATGTGCCGCACGACCTCGGAAAGCCGTTCACTGCCCTCGGTGTCGATGCGGTACTCGATCACCTCCAGGACGTGTGGCCGGATCGCGTCGATGAAGTCGGTCGCGTAGTCGCCCACCCCGCTCCGGCCGTGTGCCGGCGCCACGTAGACCAGACGAACCTGCGCCAGATCGGTCATGGTTACCTCGAATCGTGTCGGCTGTGCGTTGGTGTCCGGGATGGACGGGCGGGTGATCTGTTGCCCCGGTCAGGCAACAATGTGGGGATCGGGGTCAGGTGAGGATCGGGCGGAACACCGGGTGGTAGTCGAGGGTCGACTCGCGGGTGCCGATCGGCTTGGCGGGTGCCCCGCCGACGATCTGCATATCGGCGACGTCCTGGGTCACCATTGAGCAGGCGGCCACCACGCCGCCCACCCCGATGGTGAGCTCCTGCAACACCATTGACCGGCTGGCCACCCAGGCGTGGTGTTTGATGCGGACCGGCCCGAGCCGGATGTCGAAGTCGGGGGAGTTAACCAGGTGCTTGCCCGTGATGATCTGGACGTCGGAGGCGATCACCACGTCGTCGTCGATGGTGATGCCGCCGCGCGCGTCGAGCAGGCACCGTCCGCCGATGGACACGGCATCACCGATGGTCAGGAAGCGGGCTCCGAGGATGGTGGTGCCCATCATGATCGAGCTTCTCCGGCCGATCGACACCCCCAGCAGGCGCAGGAAGAGTTGCCGCACATGGTGGGACGGCAGCCAGGTGATGAGGTAGTTGTAGACACGCTCGCCCAGCTGGATGGCCTTGGGGCTGGGGATGACCTCGGTCCGGTCGTGCTGTATCGGTAGCTGTGTCATAGCGCGGCCTCCTGTTTGTCGTCGTGGTTGGTCCCGGCTCCGGTGTCGTGGTGGCCGGCGCCGATCAGGTCCAGATCATGGCGCACCATGGCGCGGACGATCTCCGGAAAGCTCATGGTGGGTGACCACCGGAGGGTCCGGCGGGCGTGCGTGCTGTCGCCGATCAGCGCTGTCGCGTCGGCCGGGCGGGTGAACTGCTCGCTGGTGTCCACCAGGTGCCGCCAGTCGGTGATGCCGACGGCTGCGAAGGCCTCGTGGACGAAGTCACGAACCGAACGCGCGGTGCCGGTCGCCAGCACGAAGTCATCGGGGGTGTCGTGTTCGGCGATACGGATCATCGCCTCCACGTAGTCGGGCGCCCAGCCCCAGTCGCGCCGGGCGTCGAGATTGCCCAGGGTCAGCCGCTGCGCGCTGCCCGCGGCGATCGCAGCCACTCCCGATGTGATCTTGCGTGTGACGAATGTCGTAGGACGGCAGGGAGATTCGTGATTGTACAGAATCGCGTTGCTGGCCCAGAGCCCACGCGCCCGGAAGACGACGACCATGGAGTGCGCGAACGCCTTCGCGGCCCCGTACGGCGAGTTCGGGGCCAGGGGGGTCGACTCGTCCTGCGGAGTGCGCCGTGCGGCCGCGAAGATCTCGCCGCTCGACGCGTTGACGAAGCGCGGCGGTCGCGGTTGCCGCAGACACCTGTCCGCCAGCGCGACGGAGAGCACCCCGTTGAGGTGCGCGGTGCCCACCGGGTCGGCCCAGGAGGCGGCCACCGACGAGATGGCGGCCAGGTGGAACACGTGCGTCGGCGCGTACTCGTCGATGAGCTGTCCCGCGGCCGGAATGTCACTCAGATCGCAGGTGAGGGAGACTGATTCGGGACGTGGCGGTTCAGGTGCGGTTGTTCCCGGGCCGTACACGGCGACGGTGCGCCACCCGCGGCGTGCGAGTTCGGCGACGAGCAGGGTCCCGTCCTGCCCGCCCGCGCCGGTGATCAGAGCGGTGGGTTGCCCGGTCATCGCCACCGGCTAACCCGCCGCGAGCTTGGATTGCTGGTCCACGTCGTTGCGCACCATCATCCGGATCAGTTCGTCGAAGCCCACTTTCGGCTTCCAGCCCAGCACGGTGGCGGCCTTCGTCGAATCACCCACCAGCAGATCGACTTCCGCGGGTCGGAAGAATTGGGGGTCGATCCGCACGTGAGGCTCCCAGTCGTCGATGCCGACCTCGTCGAAGGCGATGTCGAGCAGTGACCGGATGGACTGGGTGGTGCCGGTGGAGATGACGTAGTCGTCGGCCCCGGGCTGCTGGAGCATCAACCACATCGCTTCGACGTAATCTCCGGCAAAACCCCAGTCACGTTGCGCGTCGAGGTTGCCCAGCGCGATGTCCTTCTGGATGCCGAGGCTGATCCGCGCAACCGCCTGGGTGACCTTCCTGGTGACGAATTCCGGTCCGCGACGAGGTGATTCGTGGTTGAACAGAATCCCCGAACTCGCGTGCATCCCGTAGGACTCGCGATAGTTGACGGTCATATAGTGCCCGTAGACCTTGGCCACGCCGTAAGGGGAACGGGGCCACAGCAGCGTGTTCTCGCGTTGCGGCACCTCCTGCACCTTGCCGAACATCTCCGAACTCGACGCCTGGTAGAAGCGGACCTGCTTGCCGGTGCTGTCCTGGTAGAACCGTACGGCTTCCAGAATGTTGAGCACGCCGCCGCCGGTGACGTCGGTGGTCAGGCGGGCGTTCTGCCAGGAGTACGCGACAAACGACACCGCGCCGAGGTTGTAGACCTCATCCGGTGCCGCTGCGTTGATTGCCCGGACCAGGCTGGACAGATCGAGCAGATTGCCGGTCAGTATCTCGACAAAAGGGTGGGTCACCGCAAGCGCCGCTGCCTTGGGATTGTTTTGGCCGCGTACCAGACCGTATACCCGGTAGCCTTTGGAACTAAGTAGTTCGCTCAGGTAAAGACCATCCTGGCCGGTGATTCCGGTGATCAGAGCAGTTGGCATGATATTTCCCCTGGAGGTAAAGAATCACTTGGTTCGATGGACGCAGACGCTACCGTAGTGTCCGATGGAGCGCATTGTCAAGATATTCCGCGATCACTACTGGTCCGCAGGGTCTTGACGGTCCCGTGTTAACGAGGGATCACCAAATGTTTCGCCTGATTCCGAATCAATGACGCGGGTCACTGGGATGGTGGCATCTGGCCTGCTTCCCGGTGCGAATTCATCGATTTCGGTTAGAGTCGCTTCCGTGCTGCCGGGTCTGCCGGCCGCATCGCCGGATCGTCGAATAGTGATAGTTCAACCGTTCGGGCTAATACGGCAACATCTGTGGATACCTATACTTCCGTTGTCAATGTCGACCGCGGCGGCAGCGGTGGTGCCCCGCAGAGCACGAGTACTGGAGACCGTCAGTGGATATTTCTGATTACCTCGCCGCGTTCCGGCGCCGCTGGGTGCTGATTGTGGTGGCCGCCCTCCTCGCGCTGGGTTGTGCGGCCGCGGCGACTGCGTTCATCACCCCTGAGTACAGCGCCACCTCGAGGCTGTTCATCAGCGCCGCCGGAGCGTCCTCGGCGTCGGACGCCTACGAGGGGAACCTCTTCTCGGAGAAGCGGATCACCTCATACGCCGAGATCGCCACGGGACGGCGGGTAGCCGAGGGCGTGGTCCGGGAACTGGGTTTGCCGATGAGCCCGGACGATGTGCGCGCGACGATCACCGCGACGCCTCTGCGCGACTCGGTGATCCTGGACATCACCGCGGTCACAGGCGACGCCGAGCTGTCCCGGGACATCGCGAATGTGGCGGCGAGCCAGACCGCGGTGGTGATCAAGTCGGTGGAGACCTCGGCCCGCGGCGGTGAACCCACCGCATCGGGGTCGATCATGGAGGCCGCGGTCGCACCGGGCTCACCGTCATCACCGAGCTGGGTCCGCAATCTGCTGCTCGGGCTGCTGGCCGGGCTGGCGGTGGGTCTCGTCGGAGCGTTCGCCCGCGACCGCACCGACACGAAGGTGCGCTCGGATGCGGAGCTGGCGGCGGCTGCGGGCACCGAGACGCTGGGCGCGGTGCGCACTCTTAGGGTCAGCCCCGGAGCCGGTGCGCCCGGGTCGGATTCGGACTTCATGGCCGTGTACAACCAGTTGCTCGGAGTGGGTGGTGCGGGGGTGGCCCGGTTGGTTGTCTGCGGTCCCGCCGACGCCGAGTCGGGTGCCGTGCCGGCCGTGGCCCGGGGGCTGGCGGTGGCGATGACGGCACTGGGCGATCCCGCGGTCGTCGTCGAGACGGTCCCCCAGGATGATGCGGTCGCCGGTCACGATTCCCCGGCGGCGGCACGATCGCCACGACAGCAGGTCCGCCCGGGTCTGTTCGACGTGCTCGCGGGCCGGGACACGCTCGCCGACGTACTGGTCACGGATGAGGGCGCGTACGTGGTGCCTGCCGGCCGGGCGGGCGGCGCGGGCGCCGGAGTGCTCGGTTCGGCCGACATGGACGCGGTACTCAAAGAGCTGGGTCTGCGATTCCGGTACGTCGTGGTCGCGGGGGCAGGTGTACTCGACCGTCCCGACGTCGCGGTGCTGCGCGCGGTCACCGACGGTGCGGTTCTCGTCGGCGTGCCCGGTGCGACGACCACGACGGACGTGGCGCAGGCGGCGGGCAGGCTGCGGACCGCCGAGCTGCGGGTGCTCGGCACGGTGGCCGCCGGTGCGCCGGCCCGAGTGGTGGTCTGACGCGTGCGCTCCGCAGCAGCCGGTGAGACCGGAAGAAACAAGGGCCGGGCCGGCGCCGCCACGCCCACGCGCGCACTCCTGTCGGTGCTCGCACTTGTCACCGGATGCCTTGGGGTCACCGGTTGTCAAGGGGCCGTGGACTACTCGCCGGTGACCCCGATCAGGGTGGACACCGCGCTGCCCACCCCCGCCGACACCGGACGGCTGCCCGAGGGTTTCCCTGAGACCGGCGGCACCGGGCCCGGTGCACTCGTATCGGTGCGGCGGGCCACGAAGGTGCCCCGCATGCTGGCCGAGACCGGGGCGTCGACGTGGATCATCACCTACCTCTCCGAGGCATCGTGGGTACCGGGTGCGGACCGGGTGACGGCGCTGGTCGCGATTCCCGGCGGAGCCGCGCCGGCGGGCGGATTCCCGGTGATGGCGTTCAACCACGGCAACACCGGCGTCAACTTCGACTGCGCGCCGAGCCTGTACGACGACCTGCTGAACCAGACGGTGTCGATCGCGGCGTTTGTGAAGAACGGATTCGTGGTGGTCGCAAGCGATTACGGAGGCATGACGGGGGATCCCGCCTCTCCAGGGCTGGCTTTCCTCGACACGTCCGCGATGGGACGGCATGTGGTCAACGCCGTGCGGGCGGCCCGCGGACTCAGCTCTGCGGTGGGACGTCGGTGGGCGGTGGCCGGCGGATCGCTCGGCGGGGCGGCGACATGGGGCACCAACGCGGTGCTCGCCGAGTCCGGAGCAGCCGGGCCCGACGACGTGGCAGGGGATCTGGTCGCGGCGGCGGCGTGGGCGCCGGTGGTGAATGTAGAAGAACTCGTGGACAAGGCGCTGGCGGGGACCCTGACCACCGAACAGCGCCACCTCTACTTCCTGGCGGTGATGCAGCTCAAGGCCACCACACATCCGGAAATCGTTGTCTCCGACTATATTCACGGATCGATGTACCGGAACCGCGAGCTCCTGCGGCTGTGTACCGGACCCCGGCTGCCCGAGGCGGTCGAGGTCATCACGCGGGCGCCGGCATCGGATCTGCTCCCGGCGGACGCGCGGGCGGCCACCGTCATGCGCCGCCTGCTGCGCTCGCTCCTGCCGCCGGCCCGGCTGAAGGTGCCGATGGTCGTGGTCTACGGAGGGGCCGACAAGATCGTCGACTTCGACTGGATCGAACAGGCGATACACAGGTCCTGTGCGGCCGGTTCGGTGATCGCCTGGCAGAAGCATGCCGGTCAGGGACATGACAACGTGGACGCGTCCTGGGTGTTCTCGTGGCTGCGTACCCGGTTCGCGGGGGATGCGGCGAGCGACAACTGCGCCGCGAACCAGGTGGAAAGCAGGTGAGGGTGATGGGTCAAAGCCGCGGCGGTCACCGGCGACAGTCAGGGGTCAGTCATGCGCGGGCACCCGGCCGGGCGCAGCTCCGTCGCGCCGCGGCGTCGATTGCGGTGGTCGGGGCGATCGTGGCGTCGCTGACCACCGCGTGTACCCAGACCGCCGGAGCACCGACCCGGCAGGCCGCGGACTTGACTGGCGTGAGTGTCACGGAGACGGGTCCGGGGTCGGTGGTCAGGGCCACGTCGGTTCCGGGCATCGACAGCGCGATCCGTGACACCGGCGCGCGCGTCGCACACGTGATCTACCGGTCCACCTCCGGGATCGACGGCTCCGGGACCGAGGTGTCGGGGACCGTCGTCGGTCCCGCCGAGGCGCCGCCGGCCGGAGGCTGGCCGATCATGGTTCTCGCGCACGGAACCACCGGTATCGACGAGGGCTGCGCGCCGTCCCGGACCCCCGACCTGGCCGGCCTCGCCGGGGTCGTCGTCTCCTACCTGAAGATGGGATTCGTGGTGTCGGTCCCCGACTATCAGGGGCTCGGCGCCCCAGGGGTGCATCCCTACCTGGATTCGGCGACCGCCGGGTACAACGTGATCGATGCGGTGCGTGCGGCGCGGATCGTGTTTCCCGACGCGGGGCCGCGGTGGGCGGCCTTCGGCGGTTCCCAGGGTGGCGCGGCGACGTGGGCGGCCAATGAACTCGCCGCCGAGCGGGGGGCGGGCCGGAATCTGTTGGGCACGGTCAGCCTGGTTCCGGCCGCGGACTTCTCCGGGCTGGTGGACCTCGCAGCCCGGCGGCGCCTGGGCGCTGACCAGCTGGCCGCGTACACCTGGCTGCTGATCGGTGCACAGCGTTCCCGTCCCGGCTTCGACATCGACCTGTACCGGCGCGGGATGGCGGCGCGGAATTGGGATGTGCTCTCCGCCTGTGCCGGACCGGAAGGTTCCCGGCGCAACCGGGTCGTCGCGCGGATTCCGGCCGCGGACCTGGTCCCCGCCACGCCGGCGGCGGCGGCCCGCCTGAAGGAGATCTTCTCCGGTATGGGGGTCGCTCATCGACGGGCCAGCGCGCCGATGCTGATCTACTACGCGGGAAAGGATGAATTCTTTGATCCCGAGTGGACGCGGGCGGCGATCACGCGATCGTGCCGCCTGGGATCGGTGATCGAATCGGTCTACCAGCCGGATGCAACGCATGGAAGCATCGATGGTTCGACGTACGTCGACTGGCTCGGCCGGAGAATGGCCGGAAACCGGGTCGACAATGACTGTTGAACAACCGAACCGACCCGTTTTCAGAACTAGCCTCGGATCGTCATGCGGTAGGCCTCCTTGAGGGCCTCGGACATATTTGCTAAGGAATGGTATCGGAGTACCGCAGCCGTCGAATTCTCCGCTTGTTTCCGGAAATCATCGGAGCTGAAGAACTCGTTGACCGCAGTTGCGGCCTGTGCGGGTGTGTTGCCGACGACCCGGTAGCCCAGCGACGACATCGATCCGATCGTCCTGGACAGGACCGGGCAGCCCGCGGCGGCGGCCTCCAGCGGTGCAAGGGGGCCTCCCTCCCACGCCGCGGTGTGCAGGTACAGATCCGCGTGGCGCAGGATGCCCCGGCTCTCCGCGGGGGTCAGCCATCCGGTGATCTCGACCCCGGCGGCTCGCAGCCCGTCGGCGCCGTCGTCGCCCTCGCCGATCCAGATAAACCGGAATCCATTGTTGTGCAGTATGTTTGCAACCTCTGCGAAGAATCTGGGATCCTTTTGCGCGCAGATCCTGCCGGTCATGGCGACGGTAGGCCGGAGATCGGTTCTCTCCTGGGCCTTCTCGGGTGCGGTCTCCGGAGCCGCGGCGGTCGCGCAGTTGGGCACGATCGTCGCCGGCATCCGGGGATTGAGAGCGTACCCGATCTGTCGTTCCCGCGGGCTCACGGCCACCAGTATCTGCGGCCGCAGACTCAGCGCCTTCTCGGCGGCGTGATAGGCGAGCCGGAGGGCGGGTCGGGAGCCGGTCTCGGTCGCATAGCAGTGTGGCGAGTAGGCGATGTCGATTCGGGCGGGCAATACGGCACGCAGTACACCGGCGAAGCTGGAATGCAGGTGAACTATGTCGAAATCACCGTCGACGACCTGTCGCCGGGCATGACGCAGATATCCGAGGATCGATCCCGAATATCCGGACACGCCCACATTCTCCGGAATTCCAATGGTGCCGTGTCCGGGGCGGGAACGTATCAGCAGGTGATGATCGTGTTCGGGTGTCGCGGTGATGTAGTTGACGATGGCAGTCTGCACGCCGCCGCCGAATGCCTCGGAAACATGAGCGATTCGCATCGAGATTCCTCGTTCTGGTTATTCCGGTCAGGGTATTCCACAGGTCGGACAACGGTGTCTGACGGGTATCGGGTTTCTTTATCGTAATCGCTGTTCGGCTGTTATCTCAGCCTCGCCGAAGAAAATGAGCTCCCGGGCAAACTTCTGGCCGACCTGCTTGGCCAGGGTAGGCGCTGCCGTAGCCGGCGTCGAACGAGCCCACGTCGGCGTCGGTCTGCTTGAACCGGGCGTGCTCACGCGAGGAGGGTGAAGGGGGAAATGCCCGGTGGGATCGAATGGGGTGTATGCGGGTGACGTGCTCATGATCGCTCACCCTGGTTTGCGGTACCCGGGGCAGGTGGATCCTCTCGTAGGGGCGGTGCCACTCAGGCACTCTGGGAGTGCGATTCCCGGGAGTGTGATTCCGCGGGAGCGCGATTGACCGAGCGAGTCACGTCGCCCCCCATTTCTGGGGCATGCTGTGGGGTATGTCTGTGTGGATGATCGTCGGGATCGTCGTCGCCGTGTGGATCGCGGTGTCGGTACCCCTGGCGTTGCTCGTGGTGGGTGTGATCCGGCGCCGCGACCGTCAGGTCGAGGAGCTGCCCCCCGCCCGGGACACCGGCAGGTCCGGGGGGCGACCATCCGGAGGGAGCCGCGGTGCCCGCCGCTGAACGCGTTCTACTGGATGCGGGCCTGGGCGGATCGTGTCGACTCTCGACCAGTTCAAGCATGATCTGGAACTGGCCGCGAAACGTCTCGGCCTACTCACTCCATAGCCCGGATAGTGAAGGCTCGTCACATCTCGGCGATCGGCGATGAGTCGGCTATTGCTCAGAGGGCGACGGCACCGATGCTGAAGCCGGCGCCGTTGAGGCGTTCGGTGAGCGCGTCGCCCATCGCGACCGCCGGGGTGAGCACGCCGTGGTGGTCGGGCAGCTTGTCCCGGTCGAGGGCGAGGGCCAGGGCGCTCTCGCCGAGCATCACCGCCGTCGCTTTGTAGCCGGGATCGCCCCAGGCCCGGAACCGGGACCGGTAGCGCCGCCCGGAGGTGCTGGTGGTGAATGCCTCTGCGGTGAAATGTCCTTTGTCCCTGGCCGTCTGCGTCGGTCCCTCGCCGGGCGCGGGCAGGATCCGGTCGAGCAGTCTGCGGGTGGGACCGAAGCTCATGGCGCCCAGGAAGGCGCTGGTGCCCACTCCCACCAGGCCCGCGGTCACCGCCGACACCACCGGGATGTCGCCGACGTTCATCGTCTCCCCGTAGTGGAAGTCCTCACCATAGGCGTTGTGCAGCAGGATATTCGAGCGACGGACGATCCGGGTGTTGTGTGAGGCCATGAAGAACGGGGCCAGCGTCCCCGACAGCGACGGATCCACCTTGCGGGCCGAGACGATGTTGAGATCGCTGGGTTCCGAACCGATCCCGGCGCGCGGCGGGGCGCCCGGCCCCGACGACAGCGCCTGCGGGTTCAGCATCAGCCTGCGCACCTGCGCATCCTTGGCCTGCTCGGCGATCACCCGCACCGAGTCGACCGTTCCGCCCGACACCCCGCCCCGGAAGGACTGCAACACGAAGGTGGTGTCGGTGAGCTGCCCGGCATCGTCGTCGGAGATCTTGCGGTACAGCGCCCACACCGACAGATCCGACGGGATCGAATCGAAGCCGCACGAATGCACGATGCGCGCACCAGATGCGGCCGCGAGGTCGTGCGCCTTGTCGATGGAGAACCGCACGAACGGCACCTCGCCGGTCAGGTCGACGTAGTCGGTGCCTGCGGTGGCGGCCGCCACCACGAGTGATTCCCCGTACTTGAGGTACGGGCCGACAGTGGTGCACACCACCCGGGTACGGGCCACCATCGCATCCAGCGATGCCGGGGAGTCCACGTCGGCGACGATCACCGGCCACGCGGCGGCGGGCCCACCGATCCGTTCGCGGACCGCGAGCAGCTTGGCCTCCGAACGCCCCGCGAGGGCGATCCTCGTGCCCGCCGGCGCGTGTTCGGCGAGATACCGCGCCGTCAGTTCCCCGACGAATCCCGTGGTCCCGAACACGACCACGTCGAACTCGCGGGCTCCGGTGGCTGCGTCTGAAGTCATGTGTCCGACTCTAGCGGTCCCCGGCCCCCGCGCAGGGTGCCTCTAGGGTGGGAGGATGCACGACGCACGAACCGAGTACCCGTCGACCCTGCAGGCGCGGGTCATCGTCGACGAACTGATCCGCGGCGGGGTACGCGAGGCGGTGCTGTGCCCGGGTTCGCGGAACGCGCCGCTCGCGTTCGCGCTGCACGCCGCCGACACCGTCGGCCGGTTGCGGCTGCACGTGCGGATCGACGAACGGGCGGCCGGTTTCCTGGCACTCGGCCTGGCCGCGGCGTCCCGGCAGCCGGTGCCGATCATCATGACCAGCGGCACCGCCGTCGCCAACATGTCGCCCGCGGTGTTCGAGGCCAACTACGCCCGCGTACCGCTGGTGGTGGTGTCGGCGAACCGGCCGTATGAGTTGCTCGGCTCGGGTGCCAACCAGACCATCGAACAGTTCGGCATCTTCGGCACCCAGGTGCGCGCCGCGATCAGCCTCGGCCTGGCCGAGCAGGATCTGGACACCAACTCGCAGTGGCGTTCGGCGGTCGGCCGGGTGCTCGCCGCCGCCCGCGGCGCCCGCACCGGCAACGCCGGCCCGGTCCAGTTCGACATCCCGCTGCGGGAACCGTTGGTCCCCGCGGACCTCGGTGGCGAGTCCGACCAGGACCCATGGGAACTGGGGAGGTTCGCCGGACGGCCCGACGGGCTGCCGTGGACGCAGGCCCCCGTCGGTAGGCTCGACGTGCCGCTGCCGATCGACCTGGGCCTGGACACCGTCGTCGTCTCCGGGCACGGGGCCGGCGTGCACCCCGAACTGGCCGTGATACCCACCGTCGCCGAGCCGACGGCCCCCGCCCCCCAGACCCCGCTGCATCCGCTGGCGCTCGACCTGATCTCGCCGCGGCAGGCCATCATCTGCGGCAGGCCCACCCTGCATCGCGGGGTGTCGCGGCTGCTCGCCGACCCGAACGTGCGGGTGTACGCGCTCACCACCGGACCGCGCTGGCCCGACGTGTCGGGAAATGTGTACGCCACCGGCACCCGCGCCGAGGCCACCGGCACCCCCGGCGAGGCATGGCTCAAACACTGCGCCGCCACCCAGCACCGCGTCGTGTCGGCCGTCGACGCCGAACTCGACGCCCCCGGCAGCACCACCGGCCTGCACGTGGCGCGCGTGGTGTCGGCGGCGCTGCGGCCCGGCGACCAGCTGGTGGTGGGGGCCAGCAACCCGATCCGCGACGTCGCGCTCGCCGGCCGGGTCAGCCCCGAGGTGCGGGTGCTGTCCAACCGGGGTGTGGCCGGTATCGACGGCACCAACTCCACCGCCATCGGCGCCGCCCTGCACCTGCAGTCCCGTGACCCGGGCGCCCGCACCGTCGCCCTCATGGGTGATCTGACGTTTGTACACGACGCCACCGGCCTGCTCATCGGGCCCGGTGAGCCGCGGCCGTCGAACCTGCGGATCGTGGTCGCCAACGACGACGGCGGCGGCATCTTCGGCCTCCTCGAACAGGGCGACCCCCGGTTCAACACCGGCCCCTACGCGGGTGCTTACGAGCGGGTGTTCGGCACCCCGCACCGCACCGGCCTGGCGTCCCTGTGCGCCGGATTCCACATCGCCCACCGCCGGGTCGACCTCGCCGCACTGGCCGGCTACCTGCAGACCGACGTCCCCGGCGGCCTGGAGGTGGTGGAGGTCAGCACCGACAGGACACGCCTGCGCGAACTCCACGCGGCGATCGGCGCCCGCTACCGGGCGACGTCATGAACCCGACGCTGCTGCGGCGGGTGCAGAAAGGCCTGCTGCTGGTCGGGCTCGTCGGCACCGTGATGGGGGCGGTGCTGGTGATCGCCTGTTTCCGCAACGACAGCCAGATCGAGGCCCACAAGGTGACGGTGATGGCCGACGTGATCTCCGCGGGGAGCCTGCGCGCCGACGTCAGCTTCCAGACCCCCGACGGCCAGCTGCACAGTCCCCGCCTGGGCCTGCTCTATCCCACCGAACTCACCCAGGGGCAGCGGATCAGCGTCGAATACGACGCCACCAACCCCGACCTGGCCCGTCCCGCAGGCCGCGACGCAAGCCTGTCGATCGTCCCCGCCCTGTCGGTGGTGGCGCTGCTGTGGCTGATCGTCGGCGGCCTCGTCGTCGGCCTCGCCGAAACCAACCGCAGGCTGACCACACGTGCGCAGGACCGGGCCGGTCACGAGGAGTCCCGTGCTTCCGCCGACGCCCCGCAAGGAGCGGCGGCGCCGACCCAGTAGCGTTGTCGTCATGGCTGACACTGCAGGGCCCCAGACCCGGGCGACACTCGACAAGGATCCGGCTGAGGTCGCCCAGATGTTCGACGGCGTCGCCAAACGCTACGACATCACCAACACTGTGCTCTCGTTCGCGCAGGACCGGCGCTGGCGTTCGGCCACCCGCAAGGCGCTGGCCCTGAAGCCTTCCGACGTGGTGCTCGACCTGGCCGCCGGCACCGCCGTGTCGACGGTGGAACTGGCCAAGTCGGGGGCGCGTTGCATCGCCGCCGACTTCTCCCTCGGCATGCTCAAGGCCGGTGCCGGCCGGCCGGTGCCCAAGGTGGCCGCCGACGCCCTGTGCCTGCCGTTCGCCGACCAATCCTTCGACGCCGCCACCATTTCCTTCGGCCTGCGCAACGTCAACGATGTGCCCAAGGCGTTGAGTGAGTTCCATCGAGTCCTCAAACCCGGTGGCCGCCTGGTGATCTGCGAATTCTCCCACCCCACGCTCCGGCCCTTCCGCACCGCGTACATGGAGTACCTGATGAAGGCGCTGCCCGCGGTGGCCACCAGGGTGTCGAGCAATCCCGACGCGTATGTGTATCTCGCAGAATCGATCCGGGCGTGGCCCGACCAGTTCGACCTCGGTGAGCTCATCCGCGACGCCGGTTTCACCTCGGTCCGCTGGCAGAACCTCACCGGCGGCATCGCCGCCATCCACTCCGCGGTCCGCTGACTCCCCGTACCCGGCTTGGGAGCCTCACCTCACCTGACCCTTCGACCCCTGACCGGACCACCTCACACGTGCGGCACCGGACATCCGGGCGTGAAGGTGCCCAGCTCCTCGACCCGGTACCCGTTCGGGTAGCAACGCACCTGCGGGGTCTGCCGGCCGAACATCGGTTCGCGGCGCGGTGGGAACAGCAGCCGGATCGCCAGCCCACGCGCCTTGAGGCCGCCGCGCACCACGGCCCGCTCCACCCGGCTCGGCGTCGGGTAGTGGAACGCGGCCCGCAACCGATCATCCATGAGCGCGAACGAGATCCGCCGCACCGCGGCCCGCGGCAGCAGATGGAACGGCGGGAACGTACCGAGCAGATCCAGCGTCGCGTCGGCCACCGCCACCGCCTTGGGGGAGTAGGCGAAATGGGCGGTCTCGTACTCGTCGAGCAACGTGGCGAAACCGGCGTACGTCTCGGGAATCCCCTTGATGCCCATGCGTTTTCCGAGTAGCCGGTAATAGTCGGTGAGTGCGATGACCTCAGCGTCGGAGAGCGTGCGCCACTCGTAGGTGTTGATCCACTCCACCGGGCACACCACGAACGTCGCCAGCACATACAGCAGGTCGTCGTTGGGGATGTCGTACATGCCGTGCATCTCGTTGATGCGCCGGATCCCGGTGCGGCCCAAGGTCGATGACACCCCGTGCTCGATAGGTGCGTCGAGCAGCAACACGGTGTCGTCGTAGCGCTTCTGGGTGCGTTCGGTGAACTCGCCGGTGTCGCACAGCAAATCGCCGATCGACGGCACCGCGTACGTACGGAACAACGCGAAACTCAGCGCCTGCGTGTTGCCCCACGGGAACTCCCGCGTCACCAGCTCACGCACGATGGTCTCGAAGTCGGCGGTATCCCTGCCGGCGAGGTCGTCGCGCAGGGCGAATCTCCTCGTGCGCCGCGCGCGAAGTCTCGCGGGCAGAGACGTGGCTGTCGTCATGTGACGTAGGTTACCCCGCGCTCAGCGGAACGGCGGACGGTCGTCGACGCGGGTGGACAGGAGCCCGGCGGTGCGCCAGGCGCGGGCCACCAGGTCGGCGTCGTCGGGGGTGATGAGGTTGCCCATCACCCGCACCACCATCGACATCAGCCGCGCCGACCGGATCCCCGGTCGCCCGAGCGCCGGCACCGCCTGCGGCACCGTGAGCACCCCCGCCAGCCTGCGCGCCGCGGAGAAGGCGAGCCCGTAGTGCTCGGTGAGCACATCACGCCAGCGGGTGGTGTAGTCGTCGGCGCCGAGCAACTCCACGGCCAGGCGCCCGGTTTCCATCGCGTAGTCGATGCCCTCGCCGTTGAGCGGGTTGACGCAGGCCGCGGCGTCGCCGATCAGCATCCAGTTGCGCCCGGCCACCCCGGAGACCGCGCCGCCCATCGGCAGCAGTGCCGACGCCACCCGCATCGGGGACCCGCTGATCCGCCACTCGTCGCGGACGAAGTCCGCGTAGTGCTCCAGGATCGGCCGCAACTGCATGCTCGCGGGCCGTTTTGCCGTCGCCAGCGCCCCGACACCCAGATTGAGCAGGTCATTCCCGAGCGGGAACACCCACCCGTACCCGGGCAGCAGCGCGCTGTCGGGTCCGCGCAACTCCAGATGCGAACCCATCCACCGCTCCTCGGCCCGCTCCGACGACACGTAGGCCCGCGCCGCGACACCGTACGCGGTGTCCCGGTGCCACTCGCGGCCCAGCTTCTTGCCCAGGGTGGATCGCACCCCGTCGGCGACGATCACATCCCGGACCCGCAGGGTCGACGTCCCGTCCGGTCCGGCGAGGGTGACCGCCTCGATACGGTCACCGGCCATCACCACATCCACGGCCTTGGTGCCCTGCAGCATCGTCACACCCCGCGCCACCGCGTACGCGCGGATCTCTTCGTCGAGTTCGGTGCGGGCCACCGCGCTGCCGTACGCGGGAAAGCGTCCCGACGGCCACGGCACCTCGCGGGTGGCGCCCCAGCCGGCCAGCCGCAGGCCGTCGATCCGCGGCCTGCCCTCGAGCAGTCCGCCGAGACCGAGCGCGTCGAGCTCGGCCACGGCCCGCGGGGTCAGTCCGTCGCCGCACGTCTTGTCCCGCGGGAAGGCGGCCCCGTCGACGAGCGTCACCTCGCGACCGGCGGCCACCGCGTGCGCGGCCGCGGCCGACCCGCCCGGGCCCGCGCCCACGACCAAAACGTCCGTGCTCTTGGGGAGGTTACTCACCCGATCAGTATGTCGGCACGGCGCAGCGGTTACGCTCACAGGCAGTGCGGCGGTCATCGGTGGCCGTCGCGGGAGAGCAACGAGATGGGGCGGCACGGGACGTGAAGTCGACTTTCGCCGGACTTGACCTGGGCACCGACGAGTTCGCGGAGGTGGTGCGGTCGGCGCTGGCAGACGTCGAGGACCTGCTGATCACCGAACTGTCGTCGGGCGACCAGATCATGACCGAGGCCGCCACCCACCTGGCGAAGGCGGGCGGCAAGCGGTTCCGCCCGATGTTCGCGATCCTGGCCGCCCAGTTCGGCACCGACCCGGGCAGCCGCGACGTGATCACCTCGGCGACGGTCGTGGAGATGATCCACCTGGCCACGCTGTATCACGACGACGTCATGGACGAGGCCCCGATGCGGCGCGGCGCCCAGTCGGCCAACTCGCGCTGGACCAACAGCATCGCGATCCTGTCCGGAGACTTCCTGTTCGCCCGGGCCTCCCGGCTGGTGTCGACGCTCGGCCCCGAGGCGGTGCGGATCATCGCCGAGACCTTCGCCGAACTGGTCACCGGCCAGATGCGCGAAACGGTGGGCGCGGGTGAGGGCGTCGACCCGATCGAC
>WBZQ01000434.1_pt1 | contig 33486 bp, 32 predicted proteins | sample 5204251 | NCBI WGS metagenome assembly WBZQ01 (sample SAMN12412402, study PRJNA552823) | activated sludge metagenome | isolation source: activated sludge from nitrification reactor of wastewater treatment plant... | place: USA: Virginia | collected 2017-09 | reverse complement strand
ATGATGAATGCTCATTATCCCAAGCACCGCCACCGGTTGTCATAGAAATTGCGACAAACAGTCCGGTTACGATAGAACCCATTAATACACCGCCCAACGCTTGTGGACCTAGAATCACACCCACTAACAATGGAATGAGTACAGGCAGTAAAGAAGGAACCATCATTTCTTTGATTGCTGCTTTAGTCAACATGTCGACTGCACGTGAATAATCTGGTTTTGCTGTGCCTTCCATAATGCCAGGAATTTCTTTGAATTGGCGACGCACTTCGATCACTACTGATCCTGCAGCACGTCCGACGGCTTCCATTGACATGGCACCAAATAAGTAAGGAATCATCCCGCCGATAAACAATCCGATAATAACCATATGATTCGATAGATCAAAGGTTATTGAGTGTCCGGCATGTTCGAGTGCATGGGTATAATCAGCAAATAAGACCAAGGCGGCCAGGCCAGCAGAACCGATTGCGTAGCCTTTGGTAACGGCTTTAGTGGTGTTACCTACGGCATCCAACGGATCAGTAATTGCACGCACTGAATCAGGCATTTCAGACATTTCGGCGATACCACCAGCGTTATCTGTAATTGGACCATATGCATCCAATGCAACGATAATACCGGTCATCGATAACATGGATGTAGCAGCAATCGCGATACCGTATAAGCCTGCCAGCGCATAAGCTAACAGTATACTGATACAAACAGCTAATACTGGTGCTGCGGTTGCGCGCATTGAAACGCCCAAACCAGCAATAATGTTAGTTGCATGTCCTGTGGTTGATGCTTCGGCTACATGTTGAACCGGCGGAAAATCCGTAGAGGTGTAGTATTCGGTAATGACTACCATGAGTCCGGTTAGTATCAATCCGATCGCCGCTGCCAGGAATACGCGCATGACCAGCATGCCACCCGCTACTTCAGTGCCATCGATGTCAAGCGACATTCCACTCATAAACCAAACGGTAACAGGAAGATAAGCAAGTAATGCAATACCACCTGCTACAGCCAGTCCGCGATAGAGTGCATTCATAATTTTGCCACCTTCACGCATCTTGACATAATAGCAACCGATAATTGATGCAACGATAGAAACCGCACCCAACATTAACGGATAAATAACAGCATCAAGAGCATTTGTTGTGAATAGTAGCGCACCTAAAATCATCGTAGCGATGATGGTAACAGCGTAGGTTTCAAACAGATCAGCTGCCATACCGGCACAATCGCCTACGTTATCACCCACATTATCAGCAATAACCGCTGGATTGCGGGGATCATCTTCCGGGATACCGGCTTCTACTTTACCCACTAAATCTGCGCCAACGTCAGCACCCTTGGTGAAAATACCACCGCCTAACCGAGCAAAAATGGAAATCAACGATCCGCCAAATGCAAACCCCACCAAAGGTTTGATGATGTCACTGACGGCCTGGTTGGCATCGGCGCTGTTAAATAACATGGCACAGTAGCCGGCTACACCAAGCAAACCTAATCCGACAACCAGCATGCCAGTTACCGCACCACCCCGAAAAGCAATCGCAAGTGCTTCATTTAATCCAATGCTTGCTGCTTGGGCAGTACGTACATTCGATTGAACCGATACAGTCATTCCCAGAAAACCGGCAGCACCAGAGAGAACTGCACCCAGCGCGAAACCAATAGCCGTATCCCAACCTAATGCTATCCAAAGTGCAAAAAACAGAACAGCACCTACCATTCCAATCGTCATGTATTGACGTTTTAGATATGCAGAGGCACCCTCTTGAATAGCTTTTGCAATTTCTTGCATACGCTGGTTGCCTGTAGATTGATCAAAAATACCCTTAATCCATATACCACTGAATATCAGGGCAACAATTGCGATAACTAAACCACTAGCCATAGAGAACTCCAATTAAAGTCAGACCATACAAAATAACATGTAGAACTTGGCCTAATAATTCCACATTATTAAAGACTTGTCCAAAATCAAAATACAATCAAGGCGTATTTTATATGTTCTTGTTACTTGAATGTATCAAATATTCATTAAATTTAGATTGCGGATTAATTCGGTTAAGGTTGTTTGACTTCATTACAACACTTAGTACTTTCAAATCCGATGTATTAAATTAGATCTTGAATTCTTCAAGTTTTTTCTCAACTGCAACATTTTTTAAGCGAACATAATCGGGTAAGCCATTTTTATACGGTGGATAATCTTCACCTTCAATAAGTGGTGCCAAATATTCGCGACATGCTTGACTAATACCAAAGCCATCTTCACTAATAAAATCAGCAGGCATCATTTTCTCAACGTTAGCAACATTTGAAAGTTGAGCCATACCTACGGTCCAGCGGTACGGTGCATTGGATTGACGCACAATTGTTGGCATTACCGAATTATGTCCGGCAATTGCATATTCCACTGCAGCTTTACCCATTGCATAAGCTTGTTCCACATCAGTTTTAGAAGCAATGTGGCGTGCAGCGCGTTGCAGGTAATCGGCAACACCCCAGTGGTATTTCAATCCCAACCCGTCTTTGATGATATTTGCGACAACTGGTGCAACACCGCCCAGTTGTGCATGACCAAAAGCATCGCGTAAGCCTTGATCAGAGAGAAAATTACCATCGTCTCCCTTGACGCCTTCCGATACCACAACTGAACAATAGCCGTATTCTTTGACGCAACGATCTACTTTGGCAAGGAATTTTTCTTTATTGAAGGTAATTTCCGGGAATAAAATGATAATGGGAATTTCACAATCAGGACTAGAAGCCAATCCTCCTGCAGCAGCGATCCATCCCGCATGTCGACCCATTACTTCGAGTACGAACACTTTAGTCGAAGTTTTGGACATACTTGCCACATCAAAGCTGGCTTCACGCGTGGATACTGCAATGTACTTCGCAACTGAACCGAAGCCCGGACAGCAATCCGTAATGGGTAAATCGTTATCCACTGTTTTAGGAACATGGATGGCTTGTAGCGGGTAGCCCAGCGTATCCGATAATTGCGAAACTTTAAGGCAAGTATCCGCAGAGTCACCGCCGCCGTTGTAAAAAAAATAACCAATATTATGTGCCTTGAACACTTCAATCAGACGTTCGTATTCACGCCGATTTTGTTCCAAGCTTTTTAATTTGTAGCGGCACGATCCGAAAGCACCTGATGGGGTATGGCGCAATCCAGCTATTGCGGTTGCCGAGTCAGCACTGGTATCAATTAAATCTTCGGTTAATGCACCAATAATGCCGTTGCGCCCGGCATATATGGTGCCAATTTTGTCGGGATGCTGACGCGCTGTTTCTAAAACACCTGCAGCAGATGCGTTAATAACAGCTGTAACACCACCGGATTGAGCATAAAATGCGTTCTTCATTGCCATTTTTTTCTCCTGATTGAATAAATTGTATAAGTTATCTGAATGCTGATTCTGATTATCCGTGCGTACAAAAACTCAGGCACAAGCAACCGCTGTCCTGAGTTTCAAATTATTCTGTGAGTCTCAGAATGAAACTGATTATTTATTTTAATGCAGCAAAAATCAGGTCACGTATTTCTTCAACTGTTCCTATGCCCGCTATTTTGACATAGCGAGGAGCGCCATTGCCATTTTGGGCCGACCACTTCGAGTAATAGCCAATCAAAGGCTCAGTTTGTTCATGATAAACTTCTAATCGCTTGCTAACCGTTTCTTCCTTATCATCATCACGCTGAATCAATGGTTCACCGGTGACATCATCCTGACCGTCTACTTTGGGTGGATTAAAATCAATATGATAAGTGCGACCGGATGCTGGATGCACTCTGCGGCCAGACATACGCTTAACAATTTCGGTATCTGCAACATCAATTTCAACCACAAAATCAATCTGTACGTTCGCCGCTTTCATCGCATCAGCTTGCGGAATTGTGCGCGGAAAACCATCAAACAAAAAACCATTTGCACAATCTGGTTGTGCAATACGCTCTTTGACTAAGTTAATAATAATGTCATCAGAAACCAATCCACCGGATTCCATGATTTTTTTTGCCATGATACCCAATTCACTGCCGGCTTTTACGGCATTACGTAACATGTCACCAGTAGAAATTTGTGGAATGCCAAAATGTTCCTTAATATAATTGGCCTGCGTACCTTTTCCGGCACCAGGACCTCCTAATAAAATGACTCGGATAGCTATTCTCCCTTTTGTTGCCAATCAAAATTCATTGCATATAAGTAACAAGCTTATATCTGCCTTTTCCCTGTTTTATAACATCTTTGTAATTATATCGCAGGCAAAGCAGATACTCGAGTTTTTTACTATAGCAATTTTAATGAAGTTAAGTAGCTTTATAACAAGTTACAAAAATGCAGTACAGGTTATGCGATAATTCGATCGACTCTTAACAGGAAAAATCATGGACGAAAATAGAAGTAAAGCGCTTGATGTTGCATTAGCCCAAATAGAGAAGCAATTTGGCAAAGGCTCAATTATGCGGCTGGGTGCTAATGACGTTGCCTATGATATCCAGGTGGTTTCTACTGGTTCGTTAGGCCTTGATATCGCATTGGGAGTGGGTGGATTGCCGCGAGGTCGGATTATCGAGATTTATGGCCCCGAATCATCTGGCAAGACTACGTTAACATTGCAGGTTATTGCGGAAATGCAAAAATTAGGCGGAACGGCAGCATTTATTGACGCAGAGCACGCACTAGATCCGCAGTATGCGCAGAAAATCGGTGTTAATGTCCAAGAATTATTGATATCGCAACCGGATAATGGCGAACAAGCTTTGGAAATCGCAGATATGCTGGTTCGCTCCGGGTCGGTTGACATTATCGTAGTGGATTCGGTCGCAGCGCTGACACCGCGGGCCGAAATTGAGGGTGATATGGGTGATCCGCAGATGGGATTACAAGCGCGATTGATGTCGCAAGCTTTGCGTAAATTGACGGCTAATATCAAACGCAGCAATACCATGGTCATTTTCATTAATCAGATTCGCATGAAAATTGGCGTAATGTTTGGTAACCCTGAGACGACTACCGGCGGTAATGCATTGAAATTTTATGCTTCGGTTCGCTTAGATATCCGCCGCACAGGTTCGATCAAAAAAGGTGAGGAAGTCATTGGTAATGAGACACGCGTGAAAGTGGTGAAAAATAAGGTGGCTCCACCATTTAAACAAGCCGACTTTGACATCCTGTATGGCGAAGGTATTTCGCGGGAAAGTGAAATCATTGAGTTAGGCGTGCTGCATAAGCTCATTGACAAATCAGGTGCTTGGTATGCTTATAAGGGTGAGAAAATCGGCCAAGGCAAAGATAATGCACGTGACTATTTGAAAGAACATAAAGAAATTGCTGAGGAGATTGAGCAAAAAATCCGTGCGATTGTAGGCATTGCCGACCCAAATAATCCTTCAAAGGAAAAAACTGAAAAAGAGAAATAAACTTGGTGGATAGCCGATCATCCTTAGAAATGCGTGCCTTGCGTTATCTGGCGCAACGTGAATACTCCCGCCGCGAGCTGGAACAAAAACTTTCCGTTTATGCACGTTCATGCGCTTCAGAAGCACTATCAACCGTACTGGATAAGTTGGAACAAAATGGTTTTTTATCGGCTGAGCGGGCTGCTGAACAAATTGCTCGTGTGCGCAGATCACGTTTTGGCAGTCAGCGTATTGTTTACGAGCTCAAGGAAAAAGGTATTGATGAGCACTTGATTGGCAGCGTATTGCCATACCTCAAGCAAACCGAGTTCGATACAGCCGTTAAAGTTTGGCAAAAGAAATTTGGCAGGTCACCCGGGAGTAGAGAAGAACGCGGCAAACAAGTGCGATTTATGCTGAGCAGAGGGTTTTCAATGGAAATAATACGACAAGTTCTGTCACAAGCTAACGAGGAGAGCCTATGAAAAATTTGCTCACGCAAATGATATTCATGCTGGCGGTCCTGTTGATAGTTCATCCAGTCAATAGTGCTGCAGATAAGATTGTACCTATTGATGCAATTAATACTTCTCCTGTGAATTTTGATGGCAAAGAAGTTCGGTTGAGAGGTATTGCGAAAAATCCTACACGCCTGCCACTGATCGATCTAAAATCCTATATGCTGGAAGATGCAACGGGGGAAATTATGGTTTTGACGGAATCGGACTTGCCTCGAATGAATGAAGAATTTATCGTTCGGGTCAGAATTAAAAGCTTGGCGATTATTAACGGCGAAGCATTGGGTTTGGTGGCTATTGAGCTGGAACGATACGAGCAGCAGCAAGAAATATGAAAAGCAACGAGATCAGGCAGAAGTTTCTTGAATTTTTTGAATCTCACGGGCACACCATTGTAGCGTCCAGTCCGTTGGTGCCAAGCAATGATCCAACTTTGTTGTTTACCAACGCAGGTATGGTGCAATTCAAGGATGTATTTCTCGGTCAAGACAAAAGACCTTATGTGCGAGCAGCCAGTTCCCAACGGTGCGTGCGTGCTGGCGGTAAACATAATGATTTGGAAAATGTCGGGTACACTGCGCGGCATCATACGTTTTTCGAAATGCTGGGAAATTTCAGTTTTGGCGACTATTTCAAGCGTAATGCCATTTTATTTGCTTGGGATTTTTTGACCCAGTCATTAAATATTCCGCGCGAAAAGCTATGGGTCACTGTTTTTGCGGAGGATAATGAAGCAGCCGACATCTGGCTTAATGAGGTCGGTGTCGATGGTTCTCGAGTGGTGCGCATAGCCACGATGGATAATTTCTGGCAGATGGGTGATACCGGTCCATGCGGGCCCTGCTCCGAGATTTTTTACGACCATGGTGCGGAAGTTCAAGGGGGGCCGCCGGGCTCCGCTGATGCTGATGGCGATCGCTACATTGAAATCTGGAATTTGGTATTCATGCAATATAACCGTGACAGCAATGGTACGCTTCATCCTCTGCCCAAACCATCGGTGGACACCGGCATGGGATTAGAGCGAATCTCAGCAGTCATGCAGCATGTGCACAGCAATTATGATATCGATTTATTCCAGAGCCTGATCAAAGCGGCAGCTCGCGCTACCAACACACAAAATCTTGCGGATAATTCCTTAAAAGTAATTGCCGATCATATCCGCGCCTGCTCATTTTTAATTACCGATGGTGTCATTCCCGGCAGCGAAGGCCGTGGTTATGTGTTACGGCGCATCATCCGTCGCGCCATTCGTCACGGTTATCGGTTGGGACAAAAACAACCTTTTTTTTATCAACTGGTGGAAGCTTTAAGTCAAGTCATGGGGCAGGCTTATCCGGAACTGGTTGCAGCTAAAACTCGTGTCGCAGCAGTGTTGCAGCAGGAAGAAGAGCGTTTTGCGGAAACGCTGGAGCACGGCATGCAAGTTCTGGAAGATGCCTTGTGCCACAAAATTAAAGTTCTTGATGGTGAAACTGCGTTCCGTTTATACGATACGTTTGGGTTTCCGCTTGATCTGACTGCTGACATTGCGCGTGAACGCGGTATCACTGTCGATCATGCCGGTTTTGAGCAAGCCATGGCGCGGCAACGTGAACAAGCACGGGCAGCCAACAAATTCACTATGCAGGAAGGCATTGACTATACAGGTAGCCAAACAACGTTTTATGGATACGAAACCTTGCAGCATGAAGGACAAGTTTTGGCGATTTACAAGCAAGGCAGCGCAGTCGATTTTATTGAAGCGGGTGATGAAGCGGTTGTTGTGCTGGATCAGACACCTTTTTATGCTGAATCCGGTGGACAAGTGGGGGATTGCGGTGAATTGCTGGCGGCTAATGGCACCTTTGCCGTGACAGATACGCAAAAGATACAGGCTGGTGTGTTCGGTCATAAAGGTTTATTGCGCAGCGGCCGGTTGGTGATCAAGGATAATGTGCTGGCTCGGGTCAATCCACTCGCACGTACCAGCACGGCCAATAATCATTCAGCTACCCATCTGTTGCATGCTGCGTTACGCAAAGTACTGGGCACGCATGTTACGCAAAAAGGTTCACTAGTCGATTCCGATCGTCTGCGTTTCGATTTTTCGCACAATGAACCGGTGCGAACCGACGAGATACGTGAAGCCGAACGCCTGGTCAACGAACAAATTCGCAATAACTGGGTGGTTGAAGCCTCTACGATGAAATATGATGATGCTATTAAGCGTGGTGCCATGGCATTGTTTGGTGAAAAATATTCCGATGTCGTGCGTGTCATCGGTATGGGTGAGTTTTCCACGGAATTATGCGGGGGTACGCATGTTGCGCAAATCGGACAAATCGGCTTGTTCAAAATTGTAACGGAATCCGGTGTGGCTGCAGGTATTCGCCGGGTAGAGGCAGTCACCGGAAAAGCGGCGGTCGAATACGTGCAGCAACGTGAAGCGCAATTACTGGAAATAGCGCAAACGCTAAAAACCAATCCGCAGGAAGTCACGCATAAAATTTCTCAAGTCATTGAAAACGTACGGCAGGCTGAAAAGGAATTGGCGCGATTAAAAACCAAGCTTGCCAGCTCGCAAGGTGACGAACTGGCAGTGCAAGCTCAGGAAATTAAAGGTATCAAGGTACTGACCGCCAATTTGGAAAATGCTGATCTCAAAACCATGCGTGAAACATTGGATCAACTCAAAGCGAAGTTGAAAACCTGCGCCATCGTGTTGAGCGCCGTTACGGATGGAAAAGTCACGCTGATCGCCGGTGTCAGCGCAGATCTCACCAACCAGATCAAAGCGGGCGAACTGGTTAATTTTGTCGCACAGCAAGTTGGTGGTAAAGGTGGTGGTCGACCCGATATGGCACAAGCTGGCGGTACACAACCAGAACATTTACCGGCAGCACTCGCCAGTGTAATGTCGTGGATAGGAAAGAAAATGATTTGATAATTTTAACTATCTTAACGCTATACTAGTCATGATCCTGATCGAGCGTAAGAATATCAGACTGCTTTTTTGTCGAGATCAAATCTTATCTATTGATCTCACGCGCAATAAAACACACATTGTTTTCTTATACGCGTTTTATACATATAATTTTATTGACTATTAAGACAACCGGTCGTATTATCCTTTCATGCCAAAGCCAACTAAAAAAGAATTTAATAAAGAAAATTTGCTCAACCAAGGTGTCGCCTTTTTTATGAACCAAGGTTATCACGGCACCGGATTACAGGAAATTCTCGATGCCGTGGGTGTTCCGAAAGGTTCTTTTTATAATTACTTTGGTAGTAAGGAGGATTATTGTGCCGAAGTTGTTCATCACTATATAAATCCATTTATTGCACAGTTATCCGCACATTTGAGCAAATCCGATACAGATGCACTCGGTGCACTCAAATGTTATTTTGACGAGCTTACCGTAGAGCTTGAAAAAAATGAATTTAAGGGGGGGTGCTTGTTGGGCAATCTGATGGGAGAAATCGGCAGTAGCAGCAGTATTTGCCAACAATCCTTGCAATCGGCAGTCAGGCGTTACCGCGACTTGTTGCAATCCGGATTGGCTCAAGCGCAGCAGCAAGGTACGGTACGATTGGACAAATCAGCCGCAGAAATGGCTGATTTGTTGATAAATACCTGGCAAGGAGCTTTATTGCGCATGCAAATAGAAAAATCTTCGGCACCAATTAAGCAATGTTGCCGGAATTTATTGGAAGATTATTTTAAAGCTTAATTATTTTTTAACTGATTAATAGACGACCGGTCATTCTTTTTTAATTTTCAATTTAATTTTATAGGAGATAGAAAATGCCAAAATATATTATCGAACGTGAAATTCCGGGAGCAGGTTCATTGACACAACAAGAGCTGCAAGTCATTTCGCAAAAATCATGCGGTATCCTGAACAAGATGGGTCCTCGAGTTCAGTGGCTGGAAAGCTATGTGACGGAGGATAAGGTCTATTGTATTTATATTGCGCCCGATGAAGCCGCCATCAGAGCGCATGCCGAGCAAGGTGATTTTCCCGCTAACCGTGTTTCTCAAATTAAATCCGTGATTGATCCAACCACGGCGGAATAGAACCGGAAAATTTCTATCGATCATGATAATGAATAGTCTTAGGAGGTAATATTTATGCACTTACGTACTGTTTTCTCTATGCTATCAATGTTGTTGTTAGCTGCGGCAAGCATCTTAGAATCATTTGCCGCGGCTGAAGCGATAACTGCAACTCACAAACACGAGGCTTCCACAGCCTCGCAGGGCGGCGATCCGCATATCATGCAGTCCGATGCGGCACATAAGCCGGGCTCTGATGGTCAGCTTTTACCCATACTACATAACTTGGGCAAGCACACATTTCCTGTCAGCACACGCAATCCGTTAGCGCAGCAATATATCAATCAGGGTCTCAATCTCGCGTACGCATTCAATCATGCCGAGGCGCGCCGTGCATTTCGCGAAGCGGCACGGCTTGATCCCGGGCTTGCGATGGCTTATTGGGGGCAGGCACTAGTGCTTGGTCCTAATATCAATGCCATGATGGAGCCGAATGAAGAGCCACAGGCTTTGGAAATTATGCAGCAAGCCAAATCACTAATGATGAATGCTTCCATGAAGGAACAAGCGCTAATTAATGCGCTTGAGAAACGCTATTCAGGGAAAGCTGAGCACAGGACAGCGAATGACAAAGCGTATGCGGAAGCAATGCGAGTGGTACACAAACGCTTTCCGGATGATCCTGATATTGCGATGCTGTATGTGGAATCCATGATGGATCTGCGGCCGTGGGGCTACTGGATGCTTGATGGCATGCCGTATGAGGGCACAGCCGAAATCGTCGCGCTGACAGAAGAAGTATTGCGGCATCATCCGGAACATCCCGGTGCATTACATATGTATATTCACCTGATAGAACCAACCAGTATGCCGGAGCGGGCAGAAAAAGCTGCTGATACTTTGTTGACTTTGATGCCGCAGGCAGGTCATATGATACACATGGCCTCGCACATTTATCAGCGTGTCGGGCGTTACGCTGATTCAATGAAGAGCAATCAGCTTGCTATTGCGGCAGATGAAGAGTACATCATGCAGTGCAGTGCGCAAGGTTTATATCCCATGGTGTACTATCCTCACAACATTCATTTTCTCTGGTTTGCAGCTACCATGGATGGCCAAAGCAAGATAGCGATCGAATCTGCAAAAGAAGCCGCCAGCAAGATTGGTGATGAAGTACTCAAGACAATTCCGTTGACAGCAATTTTCCGCGTAACACCCTATTGGGCGCTTGCCAGATTCGGGCATTGGAAGGAAATTCTTGCAGAACCTGCACCGCCATTAATCAATCCTTTTTTAACCGGAAGCTGGCATTATGCCCGTGGCCTCGCATTGGTTGCCACACAGCAATTGCCGCAAGCTGAGCAGGAATTGGCCGCATTGCGCAGGATCATGAAGAATCCCCACCTGGACCATCCTCTGCTATCGAAAAATACCACTTACACAGTGCTCCGTATTGCACCTGAAGTTCTTGCGGGCGAAATCGCAGCGGCATATGGTCAATTCGATCAGGCCATTGCATACCTTGAAAAAGCAGTGCGCTTAGAGGATGCACTGGTATATACCGAGCCATCAGAATTTCATCTCCCGCCACGGTTAGCGCTCGGTGCTATTCTGTTGGAATCAGAGCAACCAGCCGAAGCGGAAACGGTTTATTGGGAAGATCTGCGGCGTAATCGCAATAATGGCTGGGCGCTTTATGGATTGATGCAGGCACTACGTGCGCAAAACAAGGACGGCGAGGCGAAGCTTATTGAAGCACGTTTCAAAAAAGCCTGGGAGCGTGCTGACGTGACACTCGATTCATCCCGTTTTGGGCGTCAGAAGCGCTGAGCAAGGATATGACAGAGTTATAGTTAATACCTTGGAATCCGCCCGGCTGGTCGTAAACCGGGTATACTCGGCAAATATAATATTTTCTGCAGTGGACAGATCAAAGTATGGCAGGCACTGCTGATTCCCAGCCATGCCTGCCATATGATCCATGCCATATAACGAGGTTAGGATATTTAAGGTGTTTACTGGAATCGTAGAAGCAATCGGTAAAATAGAAAAGGTCTGCCCGATAGAAAATAACGATACGCGTGGATTGAGTTTAAGTGTTTCACCGGGTAGCTTGGATTTGGGTGATGTTAAAGTGGGTGATAGCATCGCTGTGAATGGTGTATGTTTAACGATAACAGCATTGGAAAAAGACCTGTTCAAGATGAATGTTTCGCAGGAAACGTTGAATTGTACCGTAGGGCTTGATCAAGTCACTATGCGGGTCAATCTAGAAAAGGCGATGCGTTTATCGGATAGACTAGGTGGACATCTGGTGAGTGGACACGTGGATGCCATCGGTATCGTGGCTAAATTCGAATCTGTTGGAGAATGTTTTGAATTAATCATCCAAGCGCCCGAATCGATACTGCGCTATCTTTCCCATAAAGGTTCCATAGCTATTAATGGGGTCAGCTTGACCATCAATGCGCTCAGAGGCAACGAGTTTTCTATCAATTTAATCCCGCATACTTTGGCAATGACCACTCTGAATGAGCTCTCGCCGGGCATGCGAGTGAATCTGGAAACGGATATGCTGGCACGTTATGTGGCAAGGTTGCTCAATATTCAAGATGAAATAGGATTGCAAGTATGAGAATCAGTGCCATTGAGGATATTATTGCCGACCTTAAACAAGGTAAAATGGTCATTCTGGTCGATGAAGAAGATCGGGAGAATGAAGGGGATTTAGTTCTGGCCGCCGACTTTGTCACTGCCGAAGCAATCAATTTCATGGCCACTCATGGTAGAGGCTTAATCTGTCTGACATTGACCGAAGAGAGATGCCATCAATTGGATTTGCCTTTAATGGTTTCAACCAATCGCGCACCTTTAGGCACTAATTTTACATTATCGATAGAGGCTGCTAGCGGTGTTACGACAGGTATTTCTGCAGCGGATCGCGCACGTACCATTGAGGTAGCCGTTAAAGCAGATGCCAAACCACAAGACATTGTACAACCAGGACATATTTTTCCATTGATGGCACAAAAAGGTGGTGTGTTAGTCCGTGCCGGACATACAGAAGCAGGATGCGATCTCGCTAGATTGGCGGGGGTAACGCCAGCTTCGGTAATTTGTGAGATTCTGAACGAAGATGGTAGTATGGCGCGGTTACCCGATTTAATGAATTTTGCCCGTAAACATCAACTCAAAATTGGCGCTATAGCCGATCTCATTCAATACCGCAGCCAAACTGAGAGTCTGGTAATACGCGTCGCTGAGCGTTCAATTCAAACGTTGTATGGTGAATTTTTGCTGATAGCCTATCGCGATGAAATAGCCAATACCGTTCACTTGGCGCTGGTTAAAGGCGACATTGATCCGGCAATGGAAACGCTGGTACGCGTTCACGAACCTTTGTCAGTAGTTGATTTACTCGATATACATGATTTTAGCCATTCCTGGAGTATCCATGAAGCTATGAAACTGATTGCTGACACGGGGCAAGGCGTGATTGTTCTGTTGCATCGTAAAGAAAGTTCGCTTAAATTGATTGAGCGTATTGAATTAAAGGAATCTCATTTATCCAGCGTGACTAAGGCCGATCTTCGCCATCATGGTATTGGAGCACAAATTTTAAAAGATCTTCACGTTGGAAAAATGCGTCTCTTGGCAGCTCCGAGAAAAATGCCAAGTGTGACTGGGTTTGGTTTGGAAGTAACCAGTTATGTGGAATCGCATTCGCGATAAAATCTAAATTTGATTGATGTAATCGTGGTCAATTTCAATCAATAAACAGGAGTTAACTATGCCTTACTATGACAATATACTCGAATTTGAATCTAATTTGGATGGCACTGATCTGCGTGTCGGTATTGTCATGAGCCGTTTCAATATTGATATCGGAGAGGGTTTGCTGAGCGCATGTACTGCGGAACTGAAAAAAAATGGCATGAAAGATTCTAATATCCTGCTAGTAACCGTACCTGGAGCTTGGGAAATCCCGCTGGTATTAAAAAGGATGGCAATATCGGATCAGTTCGATGCGCTCATTGCATTGGGCGCAGTAATCCGTGGCGATACTTATCATTTTGAAGTGGTTGCTAATGAATCAGCACGAGGTTTGATGATGGTGCAAATTGAAGTAGAAATTCCCATTGCCAATGGCATACTGACGACTGATAATGACGACCAAGCAATTGCTCGTATGAACCAAAAAGGCATTGAAGTTGCACAGGTAGCATTGGAAATGGCTAATTTACAGATAAAAATTGATGAAATCGAGTTATGATGAGTGCTCTTCCAGAAACCGCTGCTAGTGCCGACAAAAAAATGAATAAGCACAAAAGCCGGCGTCGCGTTGCGCGTGAACTTGTATTGCAAGGCCTTTATCAGTGGAAAATTGCTGGTGGTACAGCTGATTTTATAGAGCAACAATTGTGTGAATCGGATAAGTTCAAATATGCCGATACCAAATATTTTTCGCATGTACTGCATGGGGTATTGCAGGATGTCGAGGCACTGGGTAAGCATATTCAGCCTTCCCTGGATCGTTCTATAGATGAACTGAGCCCGGTAGAGATGGCAATTTTACTATTGAGTACTTTTGAATTAATTCATCATCCGGAAATTCCTTACCGGGCAATCATCAACGAAGCCATAGAATTGGCCAGAACTTACGGCGGGAGTGATGGCTACAAGTATGTCAATGGCGTATTAGATAAATTGGCAGTCCAATTACGTGCCATCGAAATAAAAGCGCATAAGTTGGCAAATAATCGGACATAATTTTTCCGTGTGAGTGCAGAGTTCGATATCATTAGCCGCTATTTCAGACGGCCTGCGTCTAATGCAGTGCTGGGAATCGGTGATGATGCTGCACTTATCGCAGCTCCAGCTCATAACGAATTAGCTATATCTACAGATACGCTGGTATGCGGTACGCATTTTTTTCCGGATACCGATCCCTATAAGTTGGGTTATAAATCTCTTGCAGTCAATCTTTCCGACATGGCAGCAATGGGGGCAACCCCATGCTGGGCGTTATTGGCTCTGACACTGCCCGATGATTTAGTTAAACATAAAACTTCATGGCTCACTGAATTCAGCGCAGGTTTCTTTGCACTTGCTGATGAATATCACGTCACATTGATCGGTGGTGATACCACTGCCGGACCGCTTAATATTTGTGTCCAAATTATTGGTGAAGTAACAACCGGTAAGGCATTGCGGCGCAGCGGCGCACAATTGGGCGATGACATCTGGATTTCCGGTTACTTAGGTGATGCAGCTTTGGCGCTCAATCACGAGTTAAAGAAAATTTCGCTTGCTGCAGAAGAAATTGCACAATGCTTGCCGGCATTGCTAATGCCGGAAGCGCGTGTTGCGCTGGGACAGTGCTTGATTGGATTGGCGCATAGTGCAATTGACATATCTGATGGATTACTCGCTGATTTAGGGCACATCTTGACTGCTTCGGAGAAAGCAGCATGCATTACAATGGATAAGATCCCCTGCTCTACGTTATTAAAAAAATACCTGTACATGCCACTTGCAATCGAATGCTTGCTGTCAGGCGGAGATGATTATGAATTATGTTTCACGGCATCCCCAGACAATCGCAATAAAATTGCCAGTCTAGCTGAAGAACTGGATATCCACCTTACACGTATCGGTGAAGTTTGTTCGGGTAAGGGCGTAATCGTGAAGGATGGTGAGGGAAAAATCATTACATTGGAGAATTCAGGATATGAACACTTCAGCGCCCGAGGCTGATAATTTGCACGACTCACCGGTTCCGTTTAAGCCTAACTTAAGTTTGGTCTACAGTCATCCTGCCTATTTCATCGCATTTTCCGGCGGTATCGGATTGATTCCTGTCGCACCCGGCACGATGGGTACACTTGCGGCCTTTCCGTTATTCTGGGTAGTCAATTATTATCTCAGTCCGCTGTATTTTTTATTGCTGATTGATATCATGTTCATTATCGGTATTTGGGCATGCGGGCTTAGTGGTAAAGCTTTGGGTGCACCTGATCATGGCAGTATGGTATGGGATGAGACTGTGGCATTTTTGCTGGTTTTATACTTTACACCCGCCGATTGGGTGTGGCAGCTTGCTGCATTTATTTTGTTCCGTTTCTTTGATATTGCCAAACCCCAGCCGATTCGATACTACGATAGCCATATCAAAGGGGGATTTGGCGTGATGTTTGACGATTTGTTGGCAGCCTTCTTTACGCTATTGTGCTTGTCGGCATGGAAAGCGTGGGTGCTTACGCAAGGTTACTTTCTTGACTAGCGCCAGTAAGTCCCATTAACAGCAGCGGCTCATTCTGCCTTTGCCGCCATAACGCGCTTCCTGGCGTTCGCGGAAAAATTCCTCATAAGACATGATGGATCGATCCGGGTGCGCGACCTTCATGTGCTCAACATAGGTGCCATAATCCGGCACGCCGACCATTAAGCGCATGCTTTGTGAAATACGTTGAATAGCGTGGGTCATTGCGTTAATCATTATTTATTCCTCCAGTAATTATTTATCGGGCGTGGCATAAGCGGGTAACAACTCAAAAGGTGCTTCTTGGACAGTTGGATGGTGAATGCCACGTGCTTGCAGTACCGTCCGGACACCGAAAAACAGCATGCTGATCAGCACTGCCATGAATAAGGCCGCAAGTGAGGTATTGACATAATCGTTGAAAATGACTTGCTGCATTTGCTCAATCGACTTGGCAGGCGCCAATATAACGCCTTGCGCGACCGCTTCCTGATATTTTTCCGCGTGCGCAAGAAAACCAATGCGCGGATTGTCGTGAAAAATCTTTTGCCAAGCCGCAGTCAGCGTACAAACGCTCACCCATACCACCGGTATGGCAGTCACCCAGGCAAAACGATCCTGTTTCATTCTGAACAGCACGCAGGTGGCGAGAATCAGCGCAATGCCCGCCAGCATTTGATTGGCAATGCCGAATAACGGCCACAACGTATTAATGCCGCCCAACGGATCAACCACCCCTTGGTATAGAAAATAACCCCAACCGGCAACACAAAGTCCGGTTGCGACCAGGCTGGCAGTTAAAGAATCGGTGTGTTTCATTGCAGGAATAAACGAACCGAGCAAATCTTGCAACATGAAACGTCCCGCACGCGTTCCCGCATCGACCGCGGTCAAAATGAACAATGCTTCGAACAAAATGGCAAAGTGATACCAAAAAGCCATCATGGCCGTGCCGCCGATAACTTCCGACAAAATCTGCGCCATGCCAACCGCCAGCGTCGGCGCGCCGCCAGTACGCGATACGATGCTATGCTCGCCGACATTCTGCGCCGTTTGCGTGATCATCTCCGGCGTGACATAAAATCCCCATTGTGTGATTGTTTGCGCAGCCGATTCAGCTGTGGTGCCGATGATTGCCGCAGGGCTGTTCATGGCGAAATAAATGCCGGGCTCCAATGCCGCTGCTGCAACCAATGCCATGATGGCGACAAATGATTCCATCAGCATGGCGCCATAGCCGATGAAGCGTGCATCGGTTTCAGTTTGAATCATCTTAGGCGTGGTACCGGAGGCAATCAGTGAATGGAATCCGGAAATCGCGCCACAAGCAACGGTAACGAACAGAAAAGGAAACAAATCGCCCGACCAGACCGGGCCCGAGCCATCGATAAATTGCGTCAGTGCCGGCATTTTCAGCTCAGGGGAGATGATGATCACGCCGATTGCCAGCCCGACGATTGTGCCGATTTTCAAGAACGTCGACAAATAATCGCGCGGTGCCAGCAACAACCACACCGGCAACACCGCAGCAATAAAACCATAGCCAATCAGCAGCCAGGTCAACTGCTCACCCGTTAAAGTAAATACTTCGCCCCACACGGGATCTTCTTGAATATACTGTCCGGCAACGATGGACAACATTAACAAAACAAAGCCGATCAACGATATTTCACCGATCGCGCAGGGACGGAAATAGCGCGCATAAACTCCCATGAACAACGCAATCGGTATGGTCGCCGCCACCGTAAACGTTCCCCATGGCGATTCTGCCAGCGCTTTAACCACGATTAATGACAGCACCGCCAACAGGATCAACATGATAAAAAAGGTACCGAACATCGCAATCATGCCGGGCAATTGCCCCAGTTCGGATTTGATCAAATCGCCGAGCGAGCGGCCATTGCGCCGGGTGGAAATAAACAACACAATGAAATCCTGTACCGCACCGGCAAATACCACGCCAGCCAACAGCCACAGCATACTCGGCAGATAACCCATTTGTGCCGCCAAAATCGGCCCCACCAACGGCCCCGCCCCCGCAATGGCTGCAAAGTGATGACCGAACAACACATATTTATTGGTCGGCACATGATCCAGACCATCGTTATGCTTATAAGCCGGCGTCATGCGCGTTGCATCCAGTTTCAACACCCGGTTCGCGATGAACAGGCTATAAAAACGGAAAGCAATCAAATACACGCATACCGCTGCGATAACGATCCAGATTGCACCGATTGATTCGCCGCGATTGAGAGCGATGACGGCAAAGGCGGATGCGCCAAGAAGAGAAAACAGTATCCAGCCTAATTTATTAATCAAAGTGTTCATTTTATTTCTCCGGAAAATGTGAAAAATGCTTATGAATTTGGTTTTAATGAATTTCTTGTACCAGCAATCAGTTTTATTTAACTCGTTATATCACCAAAAAATAACAAACTATCGTAATCACCACCCCCCCGATAAAATTCAATGCCAATCCTTCCCGCGCCATATTGGCGACAGTGACGTGACCGCTGCCGAACACGATGGCATTCGGTGCGGTGGCAACCGGCAACATGAAGGCGCAGCTTGCGCTCATCGCAGCCGGTACCATTAATAGGCTGGGGTCGAGGCCGGCGCCGAGTGCGGCGGAAGCGAGGATGGGTAATAGTAAAATTGTGGTTGCGGTGTTGCTGGTGGTTTCGGTCAGGAAAGTGACGATCAAGGCGATGGTGGCAATCATTACCAATGGATGCAAGCTGGCCAGCATCGTCAAGTGATCGCCAATGGCGCGTGACAAACCGGATTCCATGAAAGCTTGCGCAATGGCAATGCCTGCCGCAAACAGAATTAAAATCCTCCAGGGCACGCGCTCGGCCGTTTCCCAATCGATTAATCTGCCGCCGCGGCCGTTCGGTACCAAAAACAATACAACCACGGCAACCAGCGCCACGATGGCATCGTTTGCGCCTTTGAGATCCAACCAAGTACTCCAGCCGCCGAAAGGTTCAAGGCGCGTAATCCACGCTAACGCAGTCAATGCGAAAATGATCAGTACGCGGCGCTCTTCCGGCCGCCAAGCGCCTGCGGGTGGAATCGTCAAGAGACCGCGGTAATGAAGTTTACGTGTTAGCCACAAGCCGGCTATCGGAATAAAAATCAGTACTACCGGCAGTCCCCAGTTCATCCATTGCAAGAAACTCACGGCTGTGCCGGTAAATTTCTCGTATTGTTGCATGAATACCAGATTTGGCGGGGTTCCGATCGGTGTGCCCAAACCGCCGATGCTACTGCCGTAAGCAATTGCCAGGAGCAGCGGAACCGCCAGTTTTTTATCCGGGCTTTGCGCAATAACCGCCAATGCAATCGGTAGCATCATCAACGTTGTCGCAGTATTCGAGATCCACATGCTTAACGCCGCAGCCGCCACCATAAACCCCAGCACTATACGGCGGCTGCTATGACCACCCATGACATTGACCATGCCTAATGCAATGCGGCGATGCGCACCGGAGCGTTCCATCGCTGCTGACAAGATAAACCCGCCAAGCATCAACAAAATCAATTCATTGCCATAGGCCGCCGCAATTTTTTCTTGGGGTAACACACCTGTCAGAGGAAAAATTGCCAATGGAATGATCGACGTGGCGGGAATTGGAATCGGCTCAAAAATCCACCACACCACGCACAAAATTGCCACCGCGCCGGTCCAGCACGCTTGCGTTTGCCAGCCCCAGTGATTCATACTGAATGCCACTGCCGCAGCCAATAGCGGGCCGGCAATCATTGCCCATCGGCGATTAAAGTTGGTAGTCATAAAGTGGTCACGCTTAGTGGATTCAGAATCTCAACAAACAGGCTTAATGCCGGTTGTTTTTTGATGCACGCATCATGCCGCAGCACCTTTGGCGCGTCAATGAATGTTTAATCAATAAAAATCGCACGTTGTGTTTTTTCACAGCGTTGAAAGCGAGAGTGATTAGAATTGATTGGGTGATCAGAAATGATGGTAAGCCGGTTTGATTTGGAGTCTTTCAATAAATTTTCTTAAGCAACAAAAGGAATAAGTATGTTAAAAAATGATTTCGAGGTCTGCGCTCACGACAATTGCTCTGATTACTCTCGCTAGCAGCGCAACGAACTAATCATGCGCTGGTAATATCTATCTTATTTGATTAATTTAAAAGGAATATCCAATGGCTACAGGACAGGAAGTTTTGGCACACTATCAAGTTACCGTTGAACAAGCCAATGAATTTATTTTGGCTAATATTGAGCAGCCCGAGGTCATTTTTAATGCTGCAGAAAATTTCGGCATCACCATTCAACACTTCAGCGACATCACTGGATACTCAACAGATATTATCAGCGAGTATCTTTTGTCCTCCGGATTGGACAGTAAGGAACTTGATGATGTCAAAATCCTGTTTAACTCCGAATTAGGCGATCTGGCCAGTTTGGTCGGGTTTAACGATCGCAGCGATGCGTTATCGACAGCTTCTCTCGCTGACCGGGTAAAACCTAACGTTATTCCAGAGGATTACAGCGAGTTTTTTGGACCTGTATTCGGCTATCAAACCGAGGATGGTCTCTTTACTCCGGATGAATTGGGTGTTTCGCATTTGGGCAATAATGTTCCTGCAACCAACGAAAGCATCGAATCCTTATTCTATGGCACGTTGATAAACCTATATTCTGCGCTTGATGATACGGAATTAAGTGAGCTCAAAAATTTTTCTCATAACGGCAGCAATGCTGACGAATACCGGTCGTTACTCGCTGATGCTTTAAACGATCCCGCAAATCGTAGCAATCAGGAATTAGCCGGTCTGATTGCGGGCGATACTGCAACACTGATTGGTGAGTTTTGGTACGGCGATGTTATTGTTAATGGAACCCTTGATCTGAGTTTATTAGGCTTAGGTGGTATTGCTTAGTCAATTGCATCAAATCCCATGTCATAAATATACACCGCATCTTCGCGGATGCGGTAATACTCTAAAACACGCCAGACTCGTTCTAACAATCGACTATTTTCAGTGCAGCAAGCGTTGATAAAAAGCCAATCGTTTGGGATGAATTTTTCCTTGCTGCGCAGCTTGAACCACTGCACACCCTGGCTCTTGATTATGCCGGCAATTGCTGAATTTGCACTGACCGATGTAGGGGTGAAATTCGATAAAACCCCAGGTTAGATTTTCTTGTGGAATATAGCTGAGTCCAAATTCCTGGAATCCCGGGGAATCGATAATTGCACTATTCGTATCGATATGATAAAGCTGTGAGTGCGTGGTGGTGTGGGTGCCGGAATCGAGCGCTTCGGATATTTCCGCAGTAGCACGCCGGGCTTGTGGAATCAGCGTGTTGAGCAATGTCGATTTACCCATGCCGGATTGCCCGGCGAGAACGCTGAGATGATTGTGCAAATAGGAACGCAGCGCGGAAACATCTTGCAGGGCGCAAATGGGAAGCACGCGATAACCCAGGTCGCGGTATAACGACAATGTTTCCATCGCCGCTTGTGTCGGCTCAATCAAGTCGGCTTTGTTCAGCACGATTAAAACTTCGATATTTTCACTTTCAGCCGCGATCAAGCAGCGATTGATCAATTCTTCGCTAAAACTCGGAATTGCCGCAACTACGATAATTACTTGCGTCACGTTAGCAGCGATGATTTTTTCTTTGTACGCATCGCTGCGGTACAACTTTGAAGTGCGCGGCTTAATCGCCTCGATCACGCCCTGCCCGGTAGTAGTAGATTGGTATTCCACTTGATCGCCGCAAGCGATGCCGCCTTTCTTGCCGCGCATAACACAGGAGATGATTTCACCGCTTGCTGTTTCAACCGAGAAATGCCGGCCAAATGCGGCAATTACTAATCCGTTTAAGCGCTCTGTTTGCGGCTGGGCTTTTTTACGAGAAATACTCAAATTGAAAAAAGCTTATCGATTTTAGCTGCACAGATGAAATCATTCTCGGATAAGCCGCCAATTGCGTGCGTGGTATACGTAACCACACATTGATTGTAACCAACCAGCATGTCAGGGTGGTGATCTTCGCGGTGCGAAATCCATGCTGCCGCATTCACAAAGGCCATGGTTTGGTAGTAATTTTTAAACGTGTAGGTTTTGCTGATTTGTTTGTCTTGCTGTTGCCAGCCTTCCAGTTGCTGTAAAAAAGCAATCACTTCAGAACTTGATAGCGGTGGAACGCCGCCTTCGCACGGTTTACACTGTTTGGAAGTTAAATCACATACGGTATTGCTCATGCTTGCCCCTGACTTTGTAAATGCGCCACACGGATTGATGCCGGCGGATGCGAATCATAGAAAGCCGAATGCAGCGGATCCGGCGTGAGCGTTGCAGCATTGTCTTGATACAGTTTAACCAATGCATGAATCAAATCATCCGCCGAAGAATTTTGCGCGGCATAGGCATCAGCCTCAAACTCATGTTTGCGTGAATAAATACTGGAAAGTGGATGCAGCAGGAATGTGAATACCGGCATCACCAGGAAAAACAGCAATAATGCCATTGCCGTTGACGGTACGGCTGATACCGATACTCCCAAGCCTTCGTAAAACCAGCGTTGTTCCATCAAATACCCAAGCATCCACAGAAAAGCCAGGCTCATTGCAAACGAAATGACAATGCGTTTGATTACATGACGGTGCTTGAAATGTCCCAGTTCATGAGCCAGCACTGCTTCGATTTCAGCTGGATTCAAACGCGATAGCAAGGTGTCAAAAAATACAATGCGTTTGGTTTTACCAAAACCGGTGAAATAGGCATTGCCGTGATTACTGCGACGCGAGCCGTCCATGACGAACAGACCGCTCGCTTTGAAACCGCACTTGTTCATCAAATGCTCAATGCGTGTTTTGAGTGTGGCATCTTCCAATGGGGTAAATTTATTGAACAGTGGCGCAATCCAAGTAGGAAAAATTGCCAAAACAAATAAATTGAATGCAATCCATGCTAACCATGCATAGAGCCACCAATTTTCCCCCATTTTTTCCATCAACCAGAGCACACCAAAAAGCAAAGGCACTCCGAGCAACAGGCCTAATGCTGCTTGTTTCACCAGATCTGTAAAAAACATAGTTGATGTCATTTTGTTAAAACCGTATTGTTCCTCGATCACAAAAGTGCGATAGTAGCTCAATGGGATTTCAACTACACTCATAATAAAAAAAGTGCTGATAATCAGTGCCATGCCATGTGCTAATGGATCGCTCAACCAAGCTGACCAGAATTCACTGAGTAGATTTAAGCCCCCACCCAATGTGAATGCCAGTAAAAGTACAACATGCAACAGAATACTGGGATACCCCACGCGAGTTTTTGCGCAGGTGTAATCTGCAGCTTTCTGATGATCAGTTAAGCTGATCTGGCTGGCAAATTCTTCCGGCACCTTATGCTGATGCGCGCGCACATGGCGAATATGCCTTGCCGACAACCAAATCTGGGTGACTGTCGTCAACAATAATGCAATAAGAAAAATCAATGTAAATGTGTGCATAATTGATAGTTAAATTAACAAAAGAATGGTATGAAATAAATACTGTTATCAATTAATCGGTTTGCTATTAATTGTATAAAAGTGACGGACTAGTACCAATATGACACAATTAAGCGCATTTTATTCAAAAAATATCGAAATAATTATGACACAAGATAACAATAACCTCATCTGGGTTGATATGGAGATGACCGGACTCAATCCAGATACTGATCGTATCATTGAAGTGGCTTTGGTCATTACCGATTCACAGCTCAATACCATTGCTGAAGGTCCGGTTCTGGTCGTGCATCAATCCGATGAAGTGCTGGATGGTATGGACAAATGGAACAAATCTACCCATGCTAAATCCGGCCTCATCGATAAAATTAAAGCGTCTCGATTAAATGAAAATGAAGTAGAAACCCAAATGATCGAGTTTTTGAAATTACATGTACCCTCTGGGGTATCGCCCATGTGCGGCAATTCGATTTGCCAGGATCGGCGTTTTATGGTTCGTTCAATGCCACAACTGGAGGCCTATTTTCATTATCGCAACTTGGATGTCAGTACACTCAAGGAGTTGGTCAAACGCTGGAAACCGGGAATTGCAGCCGGGCTGACTAAGGAAAGTAAACATGAGGCTTTGGCTGATATTTACGATTCCATCAATGAACTGAAATATTATCGCCGACATTTTATTGTTGCCTGAACCGCCATCATTAATTATGCTTTCTCAACGTATCATGTTGTATACCGAACCTTTGTACCGTTCGTCGAACCCCCGGTTTGGGTTCTTTTAATGGTTTCATAAAAATTCAATTCTTCAATGACTTATTATAAAAATCAGGAGAAGTAACATGCCGCTCATAAAAAATTTAGTTTCCATTGCCACGGGAGCCGTTTTTATCCTTACATTAAATACCATAGTTGTATTTGCTGCCGATACGGCTAAAGCAGGCGCACATCAACATCAAAGTGGCCAAGGTGGGAGTCATAGTCATGATGACGGGAAGTCCGGTGATCATGATGACCACCAAGGCCATCAATGTGGGCATATGAGATCATCGGTTGATGAAAATAAAGATGGTAAGATCAGCAAACAAGAATTCATCAAGCATCATGAAGCTATGTTTGATAAAAAAGATATCAACAAAGATGGTTTTTTAGATGAAACAGAAATGAACCAAATGATGTGTCATATGAAAAAACATGATCATCAGAAAGATAATGATCATGCACATGGCGATACAAAAAATAACTAATTGCCAGAAAAATTAAAGAATTAGTGTCTTAAGTTACTTGGTGGTGCAATTGGTTTTTTCTGTGCTAACGGTTGTGGGTCCAATACTGCAACCGTTAGACTGTCTTCATTGAAATATTTCTTTGCAACATCTCGCACTTGCTCAGCAGTAACGGTTTTCAGCTTTTCTAGAATAGTATCTATGTTCCGATAGGACAATCCTGTACTTTCCAATCTTCCAATTTGCATTGCTTGGGAGAAAATGGAATCACGTTGATACACATGGCCGGCTATCACCTGCGCTTTAACCCGCGCAAGCTCTTCTTCGGTAACGCCTTCTTTAATAATTTTTTCAATCTCATCACGTAAAGCTTGCTCAAGTTCTGCTACTGTTTTTCCTGAACTCGGAACAGCGCTAAGAAAAAAGATACTAGGGCCGCGTGCTATTGCGCTATAACCGGCGCTCGCAGAATTGGCAATTTGCTTTTCGCGTACCAGTGTTTTATTCAGTCTCGCAGAGGAGTGGCCATCTAAAACGCTTTCCAATACTTCCAGGGCGTAGGGTTCCCAATCTGCTGCAGCATCTTTAATCACCGGTGCATGGTAACCCATGATGAGATAGGGTAATTCTGCGGGCGCTTTGACCGTTATCCGCTTGATGCCCAGTTGAGGCGGTTCAATCTGTGGTTTGCGCGCATCCATGGTAAGCAGCGGGCGCTTTTCAATAACACCATAGCTTTCCTGTGCTAGTTTGAAAACTTCATCGCCATCGACATCACCCACAACAACCAATATGGCATTATTAGGCGCATACCAGTGGTTATACCAGTCTTGCGCATCTTCTACACGCATGTTTTCCAAGTCATTCATCCAGCCGATGATCGGATTTTTATAAGGATGTGATTGATAAGCCACTGCCATCATTTTTTCATACAGCAATGCACGCGCCTGATCATCTGTACGCAACCGCCTTTCCTCCATGACAACTTTGATTTCTTTGGCAAACTCCTCTTCAGTCAGAATCAGGTTACGCATGCGGTCTGATTCAAGTTTCATGGCCATAGGCAAATGTTGTTTATGCAGCTGCTGATAATAACCCGTGTAATCATAACTGGTGAACGCGTTTTCACGTCCGCCAGCGGCGGCGATCTTTTTTGAAAATTCGCCATTAGGAACTTCTTTTGTACCTTTGAACATCATATGCTCGAGAACATGAGCTACACCAGTTAAGCCATTAACTTCGTCAATACTGCCGGCTTTATACCAGATTTGCGTTACCACCACGGGCGAGCGATGGTCCTGCTTTACAATTAATTTCAGACCATTGGCAAGTGAATATTCATGCGGATTGGCAAATGCCGGTAGCGAAACTAACAGGCTTATCAGCAGCAATGAGCCGGAAAATGAAATAATGTGAGAGAACGTACTCCCAATATGATAGTGAGGCTTCATTTTTACTAACCTAAGTTTGAGTAAACAGAATAAAATTAAACTTTGAAAATTTCAAAATTTTAAAATTTTAATAGAGCCTACCAGAATGTTTAGTTTTTTTAAATCTAAAAAAGATTCAGCAGATTCCGCGGAAGCAGCAGCCATATCAGATATCGAGTCTGAATCTCAGTCCGGTCAATCAGCAAGTTTAGCCAGCAAACTCAAATTAGGTCTGGCACGTACCCGGCAAAGCTGGGGTAAGCAACTGTCGGGTTTATTTGGTGGCGGTAAGATCGATGAGGCACTCTATGAAGAACTGGAAACTGTGTTGTTAACTTCGGATGTGGGTGTCAGTGCTAGCCATTTATTACTTGAAAATTTGCGTAAGCAAGTTAAACGCGATGCGCTAACCGATTCTGTACAGTTGAAGCAGGCGCTTAAGGAACAACTGATTGCAATACTGCAGCCATTGTCTCAACCACTGGATACCACTACGCAAACGCCTTTTGTCATTATGATAACAGGTGTCAACGGTGTAGGGAAAACCACTTCTATTGGTAAGCTTGCAAAGTATTTTCAAACGCAAGGCAAATCGGTATTACTGGCTGCCGGCGATACTTTCCGTGCAGCGGCACGCGAACAATTGATTGTCTGGGGTGAACGCAATAATGTTACTGTAATTGCTCCAGACGCTGATCCCGATAAAAAAAGTGATCCGGCAGCTATAATTTTTGATGCCGTCACCTCAGCCAAAGCCCGCGGCATTGATATTGTGCTTGCTGATACCGCCGGTCGTTTGACTACTCAATTGCATTTAATGGAAGAAATAAAAAAAGTAAAGCGTGTTATCGCCAAAGCCATACCAGGTGCACCACATGAAGTTTTACTGGTGCTGGATGCGAATACGGGACAAAATGCAATTGCGCAAGTTAAAGCTTTTGATGAGGCACTAGGCGTTACGGGTCTGATTTTAACCAAGCTGGATGGTACTGCGAAAGGTGGCGTAGTTGCAGCTATTGCCGGGCAATATCCGCAAAAACCACCAGCACTACGTTTTGTAGGTGTTGGTGAAGGTTTGGATGACTTAAGGCCGTTTGATGCTAAAGAGTTTGTTGAAGCAATGTTTGATTGAATTATCGATAGCAAGAATAATACATGATCGTTTTTAAAAATGTTTCCAAACGCTATCCGGATGGTTACGTTGCACTCAATAACATTGATTTAACAGTAGAATCTGGTCAAATGGTATTTCTGACCGGTCACTCAGGAGCTGGTAAAAGCACATTATTAAAATTGATTGCTGCGATAGAACGCCCGACTTCCGGCACTATTGCAATCAGCGGACAAAATATCGCTCAGCTCGAACTCGGTGCTATTCCTTATTTACGCCGTAAAATTGGCTTTATTTTTCAGGATCATAAGCTATTGTTTGATCGCAATGTTTTTGATAATGTTTTATTGCCGCTGCAAATCAGTAACTTTGATAGCAAAACAGTAGCTAGCCGCGTCCGTGCAGCGCTCGATAAAGTTGGGTTATTAAAAAAAGAGAAGGCCATGCCTATTGCGCTATCAGGAGGGGAGAGGCAGCGATTGTGTATTGCACGCGCAGTGGTTCATCGACCAAACATTCTAATTGCCGATGAGCCGACAGGTAATCTCGATGTTGATTATGCAAGAGATATTATGGCAATGTTTACATCATTTAATCAGGTAGGTGTCACTGTGCTGATAGCAACGCATGATGCGTCTTTATTAGAAGATACACAGCATCGCATCCTGTTGCTTAAACAAGGAAAATTGGCAGTATGATCCGTGCATGGTTAACGCAGCATGTGTTTGTATTTTTTCTTACACTTAAACGAATAATTTCTACTCCCATAACCAGTTTGCTCAGTGTAATTGTGATGGGTATCGCGCTTAGTTTGCCAACAGGTGTTTATCTCCTCATGAAAAATCTGCAATTGGCTTCTGGTCAGGCAGCAAGTTCGCCGCAAATGAGCTTATTTCTTAAAAAAAGTATCGATAACGAAAATATCGCAAAAATCAAGCAGCATTTAGAAGAAAATACCCAAATCGTCAGCTTCCAATTTATTTCAAAAGAAGTTGCGTTGCAGCGATTGCAGCAAAGCAATGGATTTACTGATATCACCAATACTCTGGAACGTAATCCGCTTCCGGATGCATTTATTATTCACACTGTGCAGGGTACTGCCGAAACGCTTGAACAGTTGCGAGCAGAAATACAGAATTGGCCGGAAGTTGAGCATGTGCAGTTTGATTCTGCATGGCTAGAACGCCTGCATGCTTTACTTCAATTAGGCCGCTTTGTTGTGTTAATGCTGGCAATCTTATTAAGCACTGCGATTATTGCCATAATGTTTAATACAATCCGCTTACAAATTCTCACTAAGCAAGATGAAATCGAAATCTCCAAGTTGATTGGTGCAACCGATAGTTTTATCCGCCGTCCATTTCTTTATTTTGGCGCCACCGAAGGACTGGCAGGAGGAGCGACTGCGTGGTTTATCGTTACATTTGCAATCGAATCAATTAATCATGAGCTTGTACGGCTTGCTGAACTCTATAGCTTTGAAGTGCATTTACAACATCTTTCTACCGGAGATAGTATCAGTTTGCTTGTATTTTCAGCATGGCTTGGGTGGTTAGGTGCGCGCTTATCAGTCGCAAGCCATCTTTGGCAAATTGAACCCCGATAGATATTGGCTCGGCATGGGAGAAACTTTTCTGAATGTTGGCACTCTCATTTACAGAGTGCTAAAATTGCGCGAAAGAAGCGGTAATTATTCATCACAAGGAGATTATTATAATGACGAATGCTTTAACACTGCCGGTAGTGGGAGGAAGTCTTGAAAGTTATATTCAGTCTGCTAATTCATTTCCTATTCTTTCACAAGAAGAAGAGATTAACTTGGCGCGACGGCTGTGGGACCATGGCGATATAGAGGCTGCCCAAAAATTAATATTGTCTCATTTGCGTTTTGTGGTAGCTATAGCTCGTGGTTACAAAGGTTATGGTCTTCCGCAAGCCGATTTAATCCAAGAAGGTAATGTTGGTTTGATGAAAGCAGTCAAGCGGTTTGATCCTGAACGCGGCGTACGATTAGTATCTTTTGCCGTACATTGGATAAAAGCAGAAATCCATGAATTTATCATGCGTAACTGGCGTTTAGTCAAAATAGCCACCACCAAACAGCAACGCAAATTATTTTTTAATTTACGAAGCATGAAACAAGGATTGGATACAATGAATCCAGATGAAGTGGATACTATGGCCAAGCAGTTGGGCGTTAAATCTGAGGAAGTGGTTGAAATGGAAAAACGTTTCAATGGCTCAGATATTTCACTCGAACCCATTTCCGATGAAGAAGAAGACATGATAAGTCCAATCAATTATCTGACTGATGGCACAGAACCTTCTCAAATTCTCGAAAGAGAGCAGATCAACCTGGGGCGTGAAAAAGGTTTGCAACAATCGCTAGCTTGCTTGGACGATCGCAGCCGCTATATTATTGAAGCCCGCTGGTTAAGAGAAGAAGAGACGGCGACATTGCATGAACTGGCTGATGAATTGGGCGTGTCAGCAGAGCGTATCCGCCAGATTGAAGCCAAAGCGCTGCAGAAAATGCGTCATGCCATGACAGTAACTGCATAAAAAATAGACTTATCTCATCAGGTAACTGAGCAGACATGTAACAAATCAAACGAATGTAGCTAGTCTTTAATAAAAAGGAGAGGTACCGAAGCGGCTATAACGGCGCTGACTCGAAATCAGTTGGTCAGGGTAACTTGGCACATGGGTTCGAATCCCATCCTCTCCGCCAATAATCCCATCAAAATTCATCTAGTTTTGTGAATAGCAGCAGCTACAACCTATACCTCTGTTATCAGCGAATTACCCCTGAATACGGCGCCTGTGATCTGTAATTCCTCTAAGGGAATTTCCACAATCGACTAGCAGTTTTTGGAATGTAACTAAAGCTATTATTATGGTGCGAGTCCATGGCAAATATGCCATTTTATGTTATTACTGGCATAGTGTAATTTCGGACGCGAAAAAAATTTTTCTTTACGGCAAAAATCCCGCGTTATTGACTTTCCAAGCAGACTTAATAATGACCGGATCAATAAGTGAAAGATATGGAGGATTTACCCATGCAAAGTATGAATATTTCTCTACCCGACCCTTTGAACAATTTATGGATGGACAGATCGCCCAGGGCCGCTATAGCAGCGCCAGCGTGTATATCCGCGAATTGATCCGTGCTGATGAAAAACGCAAGGCGGAAGAACAACTTGAAGCCAAGTTGCGGAAAGGATTAGGTAGTCCAGAAAGCGAATTGACAGCAGTGGATTGGAGTGATATCAGCAAAAAAAGCTTTAGCTAAGCTTGTGAAACCCGACAAAAGCAATGTTGATGCCTAAAATCTATCAACGCGCGGCAGCCCGGTGCGACTTGGTAGAGTATTCCGTTTATCTTGCCGAAAATGCCAATCTAGAAACTGCTGAACGCGTTTTTTGCACAGACAGAAGCTAGCTTCAATGTTCTAGCTGAGCAGCCTCTGATCGGCGCACCATTAACGCTGTACGAACCAGCCCTAGCGGGAATACGCAAATGGTGAGTTAAAGACCTCGATAGTTACCTGATCTTCGATCTATTACGTCATAACAACATTTCTGTCGTGCGGGTATTCCATACGGCGCCATGACTGTTGGGGCTTCTTGCTGGAAATAGAAGCTTAGCCAAGTCTGCGTGTTCTATAGCCGGTGTCGATCATGCTTCAAGAATAGGAACACAATGATTCTCCGAAACTATTTTTCCAAACATATACAGATGGCAGTTCATCACTGGAATCAACTTACACTAACATAAGTTATCACGACTTTAACTTATGACTCTTATACCTCGACACCTTGGAAATTGAACACATCCCCAGAACATTTTCCCAGAATTTTCTCCCTTTCTTGCAACACGCTTGATCATTGCATTCCCACACCGCGGACAACCTCGCTCTACAGGAGATTTAGAAGAAGGCGTAAATTTCTGAATATTCTTTTTTTCGGTAGTTGTCTGATTTAAAATAATGTTTTGTGCTTTTTCTATCATTTCCGTAAGCATAACTCCATCAATCAGCCTAATATTCTGTCCTTTGGCAAAAGTTTGTGCTTCCGCAGTAAAAATACCCGAAGTGACAACAAATCCGCCCGCGGCTCCTTTTGTAACCATTACACCTAGCAATTCACGTATTACATTAACGGATACCTTATAAGCACGCCATTGTTTGCACTGAACGAGAAATACTTCGCCAGCTTTTTTGAGTACCAGATCGATACCGCCATCCGCGCCTCCATCCTCATTCTCTATAACTGTAAAACCTTGCATGCGGAAAACCTCACCTACGAGCAATTCAAAATCTTTCCAATTGATATCGTGCAACGGATCATCCGTTTTTCCGCTACCGGCAGTCTGAACAAGATTCTTACGTTTGCGCTGTTTGACAAAAGATGCCAGTGCACCCAATAACAGTAGCAATGGCAAAATATATTGCCCATAATAAGCAAACGTTCTACCCAGTTGCTCGATAACCATGTGACCGATTTGTCCGGGAACCGGTTGGATGGGCATCTCAAGTATCGCATAGGGTTGTAAAAGAACGTAAACCGTAATAGCAAGGATGACTCCCACCCACCAAGGCAATGTTGCAGTTATTTTGAATAAGTCTTCAGCAATGCCATTTTTTCTTCTAGCCATTATTTTCTCCATCAATTGAATGTCAATTGTGTTCAGGTCTTACGGATTCGATAGAATGTTCGGAATCCTCCGTACGGCAAAGCTTTGTTCCATATTTCAAACAGGTCGGACGCAATCAATAGCTTTTTGAAGGAATGATGACCATATCTTGCTTTCATCTGAGCGACGTCGTCGGCCAACTGCATATGAACCCGTTTCCCTGCATGTGCAAGGCAAGTCCACCCGTCAGAACGGCCAATCTGCGTCGCAATGTCACAAAACAACTGTATCAACGGGCTTTGCTGAAGCCACAGTAACTCGAGTTGCTGACCAAATTCATTTGATGCCATATAACCGGCTAGCATTTGCCTAGCTTGATGCATTGTCTCGGCTACGGATTTCAAATGCTCCCAGACAGGCAAAATCTTTTCTCTCTGCTTATCGAGATAATCACTGGCCAGGGGCAAATTTTCAGGAGAATTGAGTTCCCAATAAGGCAAGAAATGATGAACCAGTTGATTGCGTTCCTCACGCATCATTTCAAAGGCTTCGAGCTGGGCTTTAGCAAAAATGTCATCACTGGTAATTTTGAATGAGGAAGATAACCACGGCTCCGCCAAATCGCGTGGCCCCTGCGGCTCTTTATCGGATGGAGATAATATTTCCGCAAAATATCGTGAGATCAGTTGCCCCAGCATATCTTTCTGCATTCCGTTGATACGCTGCTCCTGGTAAAGCGCTAATTCACGGGCATAGCCTTGTACTTTTGAATTTCCCAGAATCATTTTCAGTAGGCCTTCGATTTGCTGAAATATCAGCAAGTTTCTGCCAATTTTACAGAGCACTTCATCTTTCAGGTTTTGCGGTGTAATGTGCTGTTCTCGATCCATCAGGGAATGCTCTGTTGTTAAGATATTTCATCTACAACGGCACCCATTCCTATGAAATGAGCCTGGAGCTACACGTAGTATCCTATTGATTGGCCGGAAAACAGGCGCGCGAAATGTAATAGAATGCACTAAATTGTTAGGTATTCGGAAAATCAATAGCAATGGCAACGTCAAACTTTTCAGTATGAAGCCAACATGACGAACAACTGCTTCGTCTGGGAATGCCGGCGGAAAAGTATTTTGCGGATGATCCGAATACCTGTCTTTTAAAGCTGCGCCAACTGACGAAATCGTTGGCGCAATTGCTGGCAGCGCGGATGAGATTAGCTCACCTCACAAAGTAAATTTAGGCTATGTAGTAATTAACTGTTGAAATTGTCTTGTTTTTCCAAGTGACATTTGGAAACAAAGCGTTGGTGTAACGTTTTGACCGAGACGGTCAATCATTCTATGCCACCCCAGATAACT
>WBZQ01000323.1_pt2 | contig 33534 bp, 34 predicted proteins | sample 5204251 | NCBI WGS metagenome assembly WBZQ01 (sample SAMN12412402, study PRJNA552823) | activated sludge metagenome | isolation source: activated sludge from nitrification reactor of wastewater treatment plant... | place: USA: Virginia | collected 2017-09 | reverse complement strand
GACGGCACCGGCTTTCGCATCACCACGGCACCCGGTTAGCGCAGGGCCTGTGGGATGAACTACACGATTCATCAATCGATGCCGGCCTTCGATGGACCAAGGGGCGCTCACCTCGTGCCGTGAACCGCGAACTCATCGCGGCTGGAGCGATCACCGATCACCAGACCAAAGAAGCACTCACTGGCGTCACAACCTTCATCGAGCGCGAGCGCTACGACCGCCCGAGGGAGTTGAGCGAGGAAACCCGCGCCCAAGTGCTCGCTGATTTCGCGCGCTGGGAGGAGTCGTTGCGGGTCGACAATGCGAAATGGTGGCCGAGGTCACTGCGCCTTTGGCGCCGTAGGTAGAGCGCCTTTGGCGTCGTAGATAGAGCGCCTGTGGCGCCGGTAGGTACGTGCGAAATGACGCCCGAAGGGCGCTCCGCAGCGTTAGTCGTCGTCACCCCAACGGTGCTCGAATGGGTGGGGTTCTGATTCGTCGTGGGTTGCGGCCACGTGCTGGCTCCGCTCAACCACACGCGCACCAAACATGGTGAGCGCAACGGTGGCGGCACCTGCCATCACCACGAACCCCAAGACACCTAGCCAGGTTTGCTGCATCACTGCGCCAGCAATCAAGGCCGCCAGGCCTGCCAAGAACCCGACAATGGCGGTAGTGAACTTGGCTCGCGACCCAGGGCCGAGGGGGCTGCGCAATGCCGAGGCGAACTTGGGATCTTCGGCCGCGAGGGCGCGCTCCATCTGCTGAAGCAGACGCATCTCTTCTTCTGAGAGCGGCACGACCCCTCCATTGGCTGGTCCGGATTTGTCACAGTCTAAGCCTGTGCTCCTTGCCACGGTAGCGCTGCCACGGTAACTGCTCACCGGTTCGCGGTTCGGTTCAGCAATGTTGCCGGGCGTACGGCGTCTCGTCCGAATCGCCCAACCGCTCGATCCACCGCACGATCAGCTTCTGACCAACCCCGCTCTCGCTCCCCGAGAACTAACTGCCGTTGCACCCGCTCTCGCGGAATCAAACCTTCGACTCGCACACCCACCAGCCTGATCCGTGCTCGCTGCAAACCCAGTCCCTGAAAGATCGATGCGGCTACAGCGAAGATCTCGCTTGTCACATCGGTTGCTTCGGGCAGGGTGCGCGAGCGAGTGATAGTGGTGAAGTCTGCGAACCGGACCCGAATGCTCACTGTGCGACCTGCCATGGCGGCCGCGCGCACCCGACTCGCCACCTTGGTGCTGAGGCGGAGTAACTCGCGCAGCACCACCGCTGGGTCATCGGTGTCGCGCCCAAAGGTCTCATCAGCTCCCATGCTGCGTTCGGGTGCGGCCCCTCGAGCTTGGGAGTAACCGAAATAGCTGCCCCCTGCAGGACGGTCATCAGTTCCCCACGCCAAGGCGTGCACATGAGCACCTTGGGCTGGACCCAACGCCCGGATCAGCACCCCCACAGGTGTGTGCGCCACATCTCCCACAGTGATCAGCCCCAGGCGATGCAACTGCTCTCTGGTCTTCTCCCCCACGCCATAAAGTTCGCCGCAGTCAAGTGGGTGCAAGAAGGCAGTGACCTCGTCTTGCGCGACGACGAGGACTCCATCTGGTTTAGCCCGCTTGCTGGCCAACTTCGCCACTGAGTAGGTGGCAGCAATGCCAACTGAGCAGGTGATGCGTTGCTCGTCGTACACCGAAGCGCGCACGCGTTCTGCGACTTCGGTTGGACTCAACCGCACCCCACGCAGATCCAAGAAAGCTTCATCCATCGAGAGCGGCTCGACGCGGGCAGTGACTCGGCGAAACACCTCCATGACTGATTTCGACACCGTCTCAAACAGGGCGTAGTCCGGCGCGATGATCACCGCATCTGGGCACATCCGCTTGATCCGAGTCATTGGCATCGCAGACCTGACTCCAGATTCGCGAGCAAGGTAGTTGGCTGATAGGACCACTCCACGGTGACCACCACCGACCACAACGGGCACCTGCTGGAGGTCTGGTCGGTCACGGATCATCACCGACGCGTAGAAAGCGTCCATGTCGACATGCGCGATGGTCATAGGCTGACCCCATGGAACGTCGTACGTCGGTGCGCACCGCAGTCGTGTGGGATGCCGTGCAGCAGGCATTGGCCGCTAAATCTGGAGCCAACATTGTTGATCTGGGCGGCGGCACTGGTGGGTTCGCCGTGCGATTGGCCGAGCTTGGTCACCACGTCACCGTGATCGATCCCAGCCCCGACGCATTGGCTGCCTTGAGCAGACGTGCTCAAGAAAACAACGTGAGCGTGGCTGCCTTGCAGGGCGACCTGGACAACTTTGCGGCTTTGGTGGCCCCAGCAAGCTATGACTTGGTGTTGTGCCACGGAGTGCTGGGGATCGTGCCTGATCCAGCCGCTGGAGTGAGAGCGCTGGCGCAAGCCCTGGTCGAAGGCGGATCGTTGAGCCTGTTGGTCGGGCAACGCCACGCCGCAGTGATCGCTCGGGCCATGACTGGCCATCTTGGGCAGGCTCGAGCACTGCTTGAAGGCGCTGATGACTCGGGTGAGCACAGGTTTAGTGCTGATGAGATGCACGCGCTGGTGGCCCCGCACCTCTCCTCGTGGGAACTGCATGCCGTGCGCGTCTTCACCGACTTGGTGCCTGGCGCTTTGCAGGAGTTGGAGTCGGGAGCCTCGGCTGCACTGCTCGAACTTGAACGTGCCGTCGCCACTCGACCTGAGTACCTCAGTGTGGCCACCCAACTCCACGTCATCGGCACCCGCTGACCTGTTGACCCCGGTCATCCAGCACTCCCCGGGCTGCGGTGCCACAGTTTGCGAGCCACTTCGCTGCCAGTAGTTGAGGGACTGATGCCGGCCGGTTTGATGTCGGCGTACGGCGACATCCGAAAACCACTGGTGTGCACCAACACTCGCTCGGGCCGATCACCTGGGGTGACAGCACGACTAGCCGCAATATGGGCCCACACGGCTTCGATGCCTTCGCGATCAGCAAGGTCACTGAGTTGTCCTAGATCCCAGGCTCCGGTCGCCCGCAGTGAGATGCCACGGCGACCAGTGCGGCGTACGACGCCTCGAACCACGACCAACCACGACCCAAAGACGGTGGTTGCGTAGGGGTCTTGCACATCGGCAAAGAAGGTGGCATCAACTGGTCCGGTGGCGTCATCGAGGGTCAAGAAGATCACCCGTCTGCCTGACTTCATCGGTGGGGTTTGGGTCGCGACCTTCACCCCAGCCACCAAAATCTCCACACGCGGTCGCTGGTTGAGCAAATCAGCACTGCGCACCACCCCGAGCCGGTCAAGGAACCGTTGGTGGCTGCTCAGCACATGGCTGCTGGCGTCGAGCCCGAGCACATCGAGTTCGGCCCGAACCCGATCAGTCGCGCTCATCTCTGGCAACCCCGAAAGCTCACCCATGCCTGGTGAATCACCTAGGTCAAGGGCCATCTGCACCGAATCAGGGCCAGCCACAGACTTCATGGTGGCTTTGGTGAAGCGTTCTAGCTCAGCGGTTTGGAGCAGCAGGTCGCGACGGGTGACTCGCCCCCACTGCGGCAGACCTGAGGGGGACGCGAAGTCGTAGACCGAATCGAGGCCACCTGCCAACACCAGCCTCTCGACAGTGGGACGTGAGGCTCCCGCACGACGCCACAGGTCACTGAGTGAGTGATAGGGCCGACTGGCCACAATCTGGGCGACTTCGTCGGTGGTGATGCCTTTGACTTCAGCCAAGGCCACCCTGATGCCCCACCCTGCATCGACCTTTTCCACCGAATAGGTCGACTCTGAGCGATTCACATCGAGCCCGAGCACCTCGATGCCAAGTTGTCGGGCGTCATCAAGGATGAGCCGCTTGGGGTACATCCCCGGGTCATGGGTGAGCACTCCGGCCAAGAAATGTGCTGGCCAGTGGGTCTTGAGCCAGGCCGATTGGAAGGTCGGCAACGCAAATGCGGCCGCATGGGCTTTGCAGAACCCGAAGGAGGCAAAAGACTCGATCACCTTCCAGATCTGCTCCACCAGCGCCAGTTGATATCCGCGAGCCAACGCACGGGGGAAGAACCACGCTTTAGTTGCCGCCATCCCATCCACATCACCGAGGGCGCGCCTGGCTTCATCTCCTTCGGCAAAGGAGCAACCGGTGAACGCAGCGATCATCTCGATCACTTGCTCGTGGTAGACCACCACTCCCCTGGTCTGACCCAAGATCGGGCGCAGATCATCATGGAGGTATCTGGGCATCTTCCAGCCCTGCTTGGCCTCAAGGTACGGCGTGATCATGTCGCTCTTGACCGGACCGGGCCGAAATAGCGAGATGTCGGCGATGATGTCAGCAAAGTCTTCGATGCCTGATTTGCCGACCAACTCTCGCTGCCCAGGTGACTCAATCTGAAAGACGCCGAGAGTCTTGGCCGAGGAGATCATCGCGTAGGTCTGTGGATCATCGAAGGGCACCTGAGTGTGGTCATCGAGGTCGACTTCGACGCCACTCGTGCGATGAATCTCAGCAACGGCATGGGCCATCGCCGATTGCATTCGGATGCCGAGCACATCGAGTTTGAGCAGTCCCAGATCTTCGACGTCGTCTTTATCGAACTGACTCATTGGGTAGCCCATGAAGCTGGACTCAACCGGGGTGCGGTTGAGCAAACTTTGGTCAGACAAGATCACCCCACAGGGGTGCATCGCGATGTGTCTGGGCAATCCATCTAGGCGCTCAACCAGACCGAAGAACCGCTGGAATTGGTCGGCATCAAGCCCGGCTCCTCGCAACTCAGGCAGGTCGCGCATGGCCATGCGAGCGTCTCGAGCCCGAATGTGAGGGAAGGCCTTGGCGATGGTGTCGATCTCTCCTAGCGGCATGCCGAGGGCTGCGCCGACGTCACGAATGGCATGGCGCACGCGATAGGTCTCCATCATCGACACGCAGGCTGTGCGCTCTTTGCCAAAGCGTTCAAAGATTGCGTCGTACACCTCGAGTCGGCGTGCCGACTCCACATCAAGGTCGACATCAGGAAGCGATTGGCGCAGCGGGGAGAGGAACCGCTCCATCAACAATCCGTGCCGGATCGGGTCGACTCCACTGACCCCTAGTAGGTAGTTGACCAGGCTGCCTGCCCCTGACCCTCTGGCCGCTGACCTGATGCCGAGGTTGGCGATGATGTCGGTGACCTCACCCACGGTGAGGAAGTAGGAGGCATAACCCAGGTGGGCGATCACGCTCAACTCGTCATCGAGGCGCTTCCAGATGCGCTGGCGAGGTTGATTGCCATATCTGCTCCCAACTTTGGCCTCACACCGCTCCCGCAACACCTGATCAGCACTCACCTCGGTCTGGGTGAGCACTGGGAAGTGCACTTCACCTAGTCCGAGGTCACCGCGCGGGTCGAGAGCGCACCTGTCGGCAACCTTGCGGGTGCTGCCGAGCAGGTTGGCCACATCTCGCCGTGAGTCGCTGCCAGCCATCCGGCAAATTTCTTCGGCAATGTCATCCATCTGCTTGCCTGATTTGAGGTAGCCCTCGGCGTTGCCGCGATCAAGGTGCCGAGCATCCATCGGGACTAGCCGCCGCGCGGCATCGAGTACGTCGACGATGGGCGCATCGAGCCGATCGGCATATCGGACTGCATTGGTGAGCACCACCGGATGTCGTTGTGCTCTGGCAAACCCCAGCATCCGAGCGGCATGTGCTGAGGTGCCAATGCCTGAGCCTGGCAGTCGGTGGGAGACCACATCGATGATCAACTGGTCGCGCGCCACCATCTCGCACCAGCGGTGCAACTCAGCCACAGCCAGGTCAGGACGCCGACGCACCATGATCTGGCCCAGCGGTGAGTCTGGGCCGAGCAGCACGATCACTGACTCGTTGAGGTGTTGCTTGACTAGGTCGAGGGTGACCACCGGGTCGCCAACTTCAGCGGTGCGACCCTCGGCGTGAACAGCAGAAACCAGGCGACACACCGCCGCCCACCCGGCTGCACCGTTGGCCACGAAGGTAACCCGCGGCCGCTTGCGGTCGCGGAAGGCTCCTCCTCGCGCGGGGGTGCGGGTGCGCTGCACGACAGGGGCAGCGTGTGAGAACGCCAGATCAACCCCCAAGATCGGCCGGATGCCGGCTTGAGCGCAGGCTTTGACGAAGCGCACCGCGCCATAGACCCCGTTGCGGTCTGTGAGGGCGAGTGAGTCCATCTCGTGCTCCACTGCGCGCTCCACCAACGCATAGGGGTGGCTCGCGCCATGTTGCAAGGAGTAGCCGGAGGCGACTTTGAGATGGACGAACCGATCACTCACGCCGACCGCGCGGGACTCACGGTCCCGCTGAGGAGGGGCCCGCTGGGAACGAGCTCACTGAGAAAGGGATGGACACCCAGCGAGTCTGAGATGAGTCGCAAGAAATGCTCAGCATCACGGATCAGATCATCGGCCTCACGACTAGTCACTGCTCGGCGCGAACCTGCCTCGGCGGCTGCACGCTTGGTCGCACCAGCGGCAAAAAATGCCGCCCATTCGCTGAACTCGGGAGCCACCTGGGCTAACAACTGCCAGGCGGTCAATTGCCGACGGCGACGAGTAGAGGTGGGGGTGGCTCGTGCGGCCAATAGCGCCGCCGTTGCTCGCAGTGCACTCACGTGCGCTAAGGCGTAGCGCTGCGGCACCTCGGTGCACTCAGTTGCTTCGCGCAAACAATCAGCAGCCCGATCGAGATAGGAATGCGTGGCCGCTGGCAGATAAGCCGGAGGGTGGTACGTCATCGCAACCACCCTTAATCCACGCAGCCGATGAGACGCCAACTGCCATCAGTCCAGTCAAAGCTCAGGTCGAAAACGCCAGTCGCGGTGGTGCGTCGAGCAACAACTCGCCAGGTCTCGTGCTCAGCAAGCAAGTCGTGGCCTTCGGTGCGCCACCAGGCTCCGGTCTCAACCCAATGCGCCACGACTTCACGCACCTGCCACAGGCGATCGCGCCACACAAAATGGGCTGGGCCTTCATGTCCCGCAACGATGCCTTGAGAGACATCCACCGGGTCGTTGTATCTGCGCATAGTGACTTCCTTCCCAGAGTTTCTGCGATGCGCGCTTCTTCGACCCTCGAACGCGTGTTCGAATAAAGTACAACCCCTCTCCCCCGGTTTGGTCAAGGGGCAACTAATCTCCATCCATGGCCGAACATCCCTCGATCACGTTGTTCAAATCCGAACTCAACCGATTGCTCACTCAGTTGGGGGCCATCCCCAATGCTGATGAGCGCATCGTGGTGCTCCCTGAGAGCGTGCACACCGCTGTCTTAGCCGCACAGGCATTGGGGTGTGAGGTCGGAGCTATCGCCAACAGCCTGCTCTTTGATGCCGCTGGGCAGCCTGTGTTGATTCTCACCTCCGGCGCCCACCGCGTTGACACCGCAAAGGTGAGTGCCGAGCAGGGATTGCCATCCCTCAAACGTGCGACACCGGAGTTTGTGCGCACTCACACTGGCCAAGTCATCGGCGGGGTTTCACCCATCGCACACCCAGCGCCGATTCCGACGTACGTCGACCCAACCTTGCGGCAGTTCCCAACTGTGTGGGCGGCTGCGGGTCACCCTGCGTCGGTCTACTCCATGACCTATGAAGAACTGCTCGCCATCACCGGCGCCCAAGAGATCGAGGTCAACTAATGGAGATCTGGATCAATCCAGCATGCAGCAAGTGCCGGGTCGCCCTGAGCGAACTCGATGAGGCCGGTGTCGACTACACCGTGCGCCGCTACCTCGACGAGGTGCCCAGCGCTGAGGAACTGCGCGCTGTCGTGGCCCGCTTGGGCCTCGAGCCTTGGGATATCGCCCGCGACGCCGAAGCTAAAGCAGTAGGCAATCTGCCGCCTAAGAGCGTTGAGCATCGAGATGACTGGCTAGCCCTACTTTCGGCACACCCCCAGGTCATTCAGCGACCGATCATCACCGCCGACGACGGCACCACCGTCATCGGTCGTGACTCCGAGAGTGTGCAGCGCGCGCTCGATGCGCAGGGCTGAACCAGCCGGAATGCGGACGAAATGTCCGGTGTTGCATCGGCGTCACATCACTACAGCCTCTTAGGATGACCGCGTGACTACCTCCATACTCCCCATGGTGTTTTCGAGCAGCTGGGCCAGTGGCATCAATGCCTACCTGGTCGTTTTGGTTCTCGGCCTCGCCGAGAAGTTCGGGCACTTCTCCCAGATTCCCGACTTCTTCTCACGCACCGATGTCTTGATCGGTGCAGGCGTCTTGTTCGCCATCGAGTTCGTCGCCGACAAGATTCCTTACCTCGACTCCACGTGGGATGCGATCTCCACCGTGCTGCGCCCAGCTGTCGGTGCTGCCGTCGCCTACCTATTTGCCCAAGACCACGCCACGGGGCAACAAATTGCCTACGCCGCTTTGGGTGGTGTGACTGCCTTTGCCAGCCACTCGGTGAAGTCAGGCAGCCGTTTGGCGATCAACACCTCCCCTGAGCCGGTCACCAACGTGGCTGCCAGCATTGGTGAAGACCTCACTGTCGCTGGTGTCATGGCTCTGGCTCTCAACCACCCCTGGATCGCCCTGGGTGTCTCGGGCACGCTCTTAGTTGTTGGCCTCGTCGTGTTGTTCTTAATCTTGCGCCGCGTGCGCCACGGATGGCGCAGGTGGAAGCGGACCGAACCCCGCACCGCCTCCTAACTACTGCTAACACCTACCCTCCTCCCATGCGCATCGTCGTCGTGGGAGGAGGGTTTGGTGCTTTAGCGGCCGCCGTCAGGCTGGCCAAACTCGGCCACGAGGTCACCCTCTTTGAAGCCAGCGACCGCCTCGGCGGCGCGATCGGCTCGATCACGCATGAGGGATTCACATGGCAAACCGGTCCGACATACACCCTGGTTCCTGCGGTCATTCGTGACCTCTATGTGAAGTCTGGACGCAAAGTCGAGCGCGAATTCGATCTCGTGCCCACTGGCCCGCAACGTCATCTCTTCACCGACGGCACCGCTGTTGACCTGCCTGCAGGCAGCCGAGCTGAGCAATTGCACAGCCTGGATGCTGCACTTGGACAAGGTGCAGGCCGAGCCTGGCTCGACTGGGTCGCTCCCTACGCCGACACATGGGCGGCCTTACGTCGCGACTGGTTTGAGAAGCCGTACGACGCCAGCCTCTCGGCCCCCATGACCACCTCGCTCTTGCGCAGTCGAACCTCGTTGTGGACCTCGGCACGATCGTTGGGTGACCCTCGGCTGCGTGCACTCGCCCTTGCCGACACCTTGACTGAAGGGCACCGGCCCAGCCGCACGCCTGCATGGTGGGGCGTGCATCACTACCTGCGTCAAACCTTCGACACCTGGACTGTGCCTGCTGAGCTTGGTGGCATGGCTCGGGTGAGTCATTCGTTGACCCAACGACTAAGCACTCGTCGCGTTGAAGTGCACTTGAACACCCCGGTGCTTGATGTTGCGATGAGTGGTCGGAGCATGACTGGTGTCCGCACTGCACATGGGGACCACCCTGCCGACGCGGTGGTGGTGGGCATCGACCCGAAGTATCTGCCCGCACTGGCACGGCTCACCAGGCGTCTCCCCCAGGCCTTGCCACCCCACATTGCCCATCTCGGCCTTGAGGAGGTGCCTGCGCAACTGGAGGCTCCAGAACTAGTGGTCCACGGCGACCCCCACCTGGTGGTGCGCACTCAGGGAGCAGCAGTGAGTGTGCTGGCCTACTCCCCTCACCCGATCGACCCCATCACGGCACTGGCAACCAGAGGGATCGATCTGCGCCAGCGCATCTCGGTGCGCATCGATGTCACCCCCTCCGAACAGAGTGCTCTTGGCTCACCCCTAGGCGTTGCCTGGAATGGGCGATCCACCCTCAAACACCGCATCGGCACCCGCAGCCCCATCGAAGGGGTCTACATGGTGGGTGCCCACACCACTCCCGGAGCTGGGATGCCTTACGTGGGGCTTTCTGCCGCGCTGGCTGCCCAAGTGATCGGGCCGGCGCGTTAACCCAGCTGATCGTTAATCGGTTCGCCTCTGGTCCTCAGGTGTGATTGAGTCCGCGGGTGAACCTGTCGACGTACCTCGAAGTCCTTCGAGTCAAGCAGGTCCGCAATGCACTGCTCCTGGGGTTGCTTATCCGGGTGCCCATGTGGGCAGGCGCAGTGCTGGTGAGTGTGCACGTCGTCTCCCATCTGGAACGCACCTACGCCCAGGCTGGGCTGATTGGGGGCGCGGCCAGCATTGCCGTTGCCGTCAGCGGGCCATGGCGAGGCAGCAAACTCGACAAATTTGGGCTGCGCCGCGCCGTGTGGCCCAGCCTCGTGGTCAACGCAATCGCCTGGACCATCGCGCCATGGGTGGGCTATTGGCTGTTGATGGCCATGGTCATCGTTAGTGGCCTTTTCGTCGTTCCCACCTACTCCATTTTGCGCCAGGTCGTGATCAGTCACGTGCCTGAGGAGCAGCGCAAATCTGCTCTCGTGCTAGACGCGGTCTTCATGGAGTTCTCGTTCATGCTCGGCCCCATCGCTGGTGTGCTGTTGGCGCACAAAGTCGACACACCTTTGGCCCTGATGATCATGGAGTTGCTTTCCGTGCTCGGTGGCCTGCTGTTGTGGTGGATCAATCCACCCATGGGCCAAGACGAAGACCAACGCGGCGAACGGGTGCCACTGCGCACCTGGATGAGCCCGTCGGTCATCGCGATCTTGGCCGCGGCCGGAGCCGCAGTCTTGGTGCTCAGCGGCACCGATCTATCCATCGTTGCCGCCGTGCGCTCGATGCAGGTACCGACCTTGTTGGGCTTAATGATGGCCGTGTGGGGTGCTGGTTCAGCCGTAGGCGGTTTGGTGTACGGCGCCACGACCCGACACCCACCACTCATGATTCTCCTAGGCCTCTTAGGGGCCACGACGGCGCTTGTTGCTCTAGCGCCCGGGCTGGTCAGTTTTGGGGTGCTGACATTCCTCTGCGGCGCCTTCTGCGCCCCGACCATGACCGCTGGCCTTGATGCACTCACACGCGAAGTGCCGGTCGCTGTGCGCGGCGAAGCCATGGGCTGGCATTCCTCTTTGGCCACCGGCGGAGCCTCCTTGGGTGCACCTTTGGTGGGCTTGGCTATCGATGGCGCCGGGTGGCAAGGCGGTTTCGTGAGCGCCGGAGTTGTGGGGATGGTGATCGCCGCCATCGGCTTTTGGATCGCCCCGCGCACCGGCGCAGAACACGTCGAGGGACTCCTCAGCGCCGAAGAAGTTGAAGCCCGAGCCTTGGGTCAGGCCTGAGCAGACTCCGTAAGAGCCGCATGAATCTCGCGGGTCGCTTTCGAGCGGTTGAGCGTGTAGAAGTGCACGCCCGGGGCACCCAAGGCCAGCAGGGCGCGGCTTAACTCGGTCGCGATGGCGATCCCTTCGGCGCGCAACGCATCTGGGTCATCTCGCAGCGGTTCGATGCGCGCATGCACCTCCTCAGGGAACTCACGGCCTGAGAACTCCACCATGCGTCGCATCGACGCGTAGTTCAGGATCGGCATGACTCCCGGCACGATCGGGAAGTCGACCCCCACGGCGTGCGCACGCTCGATGAGCCCGGAGTAGTCACTGGCGCGCAACACCATTTCGGTGACCGCAAATGTGGCGCCAGCATCCATCTTCCGGCGCAACACCATCGCATCCTCATGCAATGAAGCCGCATCGCGGTGGCCTTCAGGAAACGCAGCGACGCCAATCGAGAAGCCCCCAAATGCTGCGACTAGGGCCACCAATTCATCAGCGTGGTCGACACCGCCTGGAGTCGGCACCCACTCAGTGCCTGGCCCAGCGGGTGGATCTCCACGCAGGGCAAGCACGTGACGCACCCCTGCCTCTTTCAGCGAGGTCAAGATCTCATGCAACTCAGCCATGGTGTGACCAACGCAGGTCAAGTGCGCCACCGGCGTCAAATCGGTTTCGGTCACGATCCGTCGAGTGATCTCGATGGTCCGATCCCGGGTGGTGCCTCCTGCGCCGTACGTCACCGACACGAAGGCTGGGCCAAGGCCTTGGAGTTCATCAATCGAACGCCACAGCACCTCTTCGCCGGCCTCGTCACGGGGTGGGAAGAACTCAAAGCTAAATGAGTGCTCTGGCGCACGCAGTTGCGCAAGAACTTCGCTTTTCCCCCACATCACCCACTAAGCCTAGGCCGCTAGGCTGCCTTGGTGAGCAACAGCGTCGAAGGTTGGGACAGCGCCGGATTTCGCGACCAGGTTCAAGCCGCGCTGTTGGAGTTCGTCGACACCCGCAGTGGTTGGCTCAACGGCCTCGGTGTCGATGCCGAGCGGCTAGTGCACAGTGCCCGTGACAGCGTCAGTGGCGGCAAGCGGTTTCGGGCCGCGTTTTGCTGGTGGGGTTTTCACGCCATCAGCAATGAAGTCGACTCTGCGGCTCTAGTTCGCGCCTGCGCCTCCCTCGAACTTCTCCACGCCAGCGCGCTCGTGCATGACGACTACATGGATGCCTCCGACGTACGCCGCGGTCGACCGGCCACGCACCGCGAATACTCCGCCCTGCACGCCAGCGAAGGCTGGAGCGGCTCAGCTGAGCAGTACGGCGCAGCAGCAGCCATCTTGCTTGGTGACCTGCTGCTGGCATGGTCGGATGAAATGTTACGCACGTGCGGCTTGCCAACCGACAAGGTGGCCTCAGCCCTGCACTACTTCGACCTGACTCGCTCCGAGGTCATCACCGGTCAGTTCCTTGACGTGAGTGCCCAAGCACGCGGCACCAGCGATGTGACCGTTGCGATGAACGTGTTGAGGTACAAGTCAGCCAAGTACTCCATCGAGCGTCCGGTGCACATTGGTGCAGCGCTGGCAGGTGCCGACCCGGCGATGATCGAACACCTCACCAAATTCGGTTTGCCCCTCGGTGAGGCCTTCCAGTTGCGTGATGACCTGCTGGGAGTCTTCGGTGACCCCGAGGTCACCGGCAAACCTGCCGGTGATGACCTGATCGAGGGCAAGCGCACGGTGTTGGTGGCCTTGGCTCTCGACTCTTTGCCGCTCGAGGATGCAAAGCACCTCGACTCCGCGCTCGGCACTGATCTTTCACCGGCCCAGGTGGAGCACCTGCGCCACCTCATCGACTCGTGTGGGGCGCACGCCCAGGTCGAAGAAGCCATCGAGGGGCTCACCCAGCGGGCGCTGGAAGCACTCGATGCGGCACCTATCGACCCGGGCGCACGCGAAGTCCTGCGCGAACTCGCCGCCGCCGCGACCCAACGAGTGCTTTAGTCCAGCGAAGGCACTGAGAGGTCGGGCCCGTCGCCGCGCATCAACACAGCGAATGGGTGAGCCGCGGAGTTCTCACCGGCTCGTTGGTTGAGCACATCAACCGCGACGTCGAAGGCCTGCTTGTCTTCTCGGGCCAATGGCCCCCACCCATCCCAGAGCAGAACCGTTGGCTCGCTCAGATCGCGCAGGCAGTCCAGCAGCGCATCAAAGTTGCGACCGAAATAGTCAGGGAATTCAAACGTCTGCGCGAACGCATCGAGCAACGCGCCCTTGTCTTGGTGAGTCCAGCCATCGACGTACCCGAAACGCCATCCGGCGTGTTCGACCGTGTGGCGAACATCCTCGGGGGTCGCAGCGCTGTGCCAGCGAAAAACTCCAGGGGTGGTGTGTCCGGCCAAGAACCCGGCGAGACCGCTCATTTACTGCCTCCTAATGACCTCAAAAGACCGATAGTGGTCTTGAGTCCAGTAGTACTCCCCTGAAGCGCCTGTGACTATGCGTCGAGGGCCACGATCTGGGGATCCGGGGGTAATCACGGTGTATTCGTGGTAGTAGCCACGTGGTTTCTTAGGCAAAAGCCCTTCGCGGTTCTCAAACGTCGCGCCATCTTGATCAAACTTGAACGGCCCGCGCGCATCAATACGGGCCAGCGTGTCTCGCGCCTGACTGGGCAGGTCGGCTTCAGCTACGACGCCGTTGTGGACCGGCGGGTTTGATGAAGAACCGCCAATGAGGCCTTGCTGCCAGGCCCAGACCAGGCACAGCACGACGGCCAGGAGCAGCGTTCCCCACGCCTTCGCCTTGGGGTTCATTGCTAAAAGGCCATCGCTTGGGCGCGGCGCTTGACCTCAGTGCCCCGGTTTTCCCGCAAAGCATCGATAGGTCGCCCAGGGATCGTGGGGTCCTCGGTGAACAAGAACCGCAACGCTTCGGCGTCGTCGTACCCGCCGTCGTGCAACACAGTGAGCACACCCGGCAATCCCTTCACGATGCCCGAATCATCGATGAGCGCCGCCGGAATTTGCTGCCCAGCTTTGGGTCGTGGCACCACAGCAGCGAGTTGGTGTTCGCGGATCCACTGGCGAACTCTGCTGACACTGACGCCGAGCAACTTTGCTGCGGCTGCCCAATCAAGCCACTCTCCGACAAGTTCATCAAGGTCTAGGTTGTCACTCACAAAGAGGTACTGTGCCGCACTTTTAGTGACAATTCGCAACGACACCACATCACATCGCCTGCGAGATCACCGATGATCCGCGTAAACTCGCGCGGAAGTGCCATGCTCCTTCCCCGCATGGCTCAGCTCGGAGGTCGACGTGGAGCAGCCACCAGCCGATCGGGGGTCTGACCCGTTCATCGGCCGCTTGCTCAACCACAGATACCGCATCGACAAGCGCATTGCCCGCGGCGGCATGGCCACTGTCTATGAGTCCTTCGACACTCGGCTTGACCGCACGGTGGCCGTAAAGATCATGCACCCGGGGATGAGCGGCGATGAGCAGTTCGCCCGCCGTTTCGAGCGTGAGGCTCAATCTGCTGCGCGACTTTCACACCACAACGTCGTGCAAGTCTTCGACCGCGGCGAAGACGACGGCACGTTGTATCTGGTGATGGAGTACGTCCCTGGTCGCACGATGCGCGATCTGATCCGCGCTGAGGCACCTGTCAGCGCGCAACGCGCTATGGCGCTAATGGACCCAGTGCTGGTCGCCATCGCGGCCGCCCACAAACGCAAACTGATCCACCGCGACATCAAGCCCGAAAACATCTTGTTGGGCGCTGATGACTCCACCAAGGTGGCTGACTTTGGGCTTGCCAAGGCCATCACCTCTGAAACGAATGCCAGCGCAACCACCGGGTCCCTCATGGGCACGGTCTCCTATCTCTCACCGGAGTTTCTTGCCGAGGGTTACGCCGACGAGCGCGCTGACGTGTACGCGGCAGGGGTGATGATTTACGAGCTCATGACCGGCGTGAAGCCACACCGTGCCGAAGGTCCTATCCAAGTGGCCTACAAGCATGTCAACGAGGACACTCCACCGCCCTCGGAGATGGTCGAGGACGTTCCCGACTACGTCGATGCGCTCGTGGCCGGTGCCACCGCTCGCGACATGAGCCTGCGGCCACCTGACGCCAACGCCTTGTTAGCTAACGTGCGCAGAGTCGCCAGCGCCCTTGAACGCGGCATCGCCAGCGACCGTCGGCTAGCCGACGAGTTGAGCCCGCACGTGGTCACGCCCATCGAGCCCACGGTCTCTGCGCCGGTTGTGCCTGCGCCCACTCATCTGGGCACCGCAGCGCCCCTTGATCTCACCGACGTGGTCTATGACCAAGAGGAGCAGGAGGCCGCCGAGGAGGCTAGGGAACCCAACTGGAATGTTGGACCTGACCCAACGCGCGAACCAACGCCTGAAGTTGCCCCTGAACCTGCGGCCCCCGATGTTGCGCCCGAACCTGCCGTTCCCGCGATTGCGCTGCCCCGTGCCCGGGCCGCCACCTTTACCCCGGCCAGTAAACGCCGGATCAGTGCCCAACGGCGACGCAGGTTGATCGTTGCCGCACTTGTCGCTCTGGGTCTGCTCATCACTGGCTACTGGCTACTCGTTGCCAGATACACCCACACACCCAGTGTCTTGCGCCTGACTCAAAGTGCGGCCACGGCCAAGGTGAAAGAGGCGGGTCTAAGCCTCAAAGTAGGCGGCTACGACTATTCGGAGTCAGTGCCCAAAGACACTGTCATTCGCACCACTCCAGAGCCCGGAGACCGCATCCTCGATGGTGGCACCGTGGTCGCCGTACTCTCGCGTGGACCTGAGCGTCATGCTGTGCCAAATCTGGTCGGCAAAAGCCTGGAAGACGCCCAGAAGCTCCTTGACTCCGCGGCCCTGGCAACCGGCACCATCACGAAGACCTTCAGCGAAACCGTGGCTGCAGGCAAGGTCATCAAGACAACTCCGCAAGCTGGCATCGAATTACGCCGCGACGCAGTGGTAGATCTGGTGGTTTCCAAGGGACGTCAGCCAGTAAAGATCCCCGATTTCACCAACAAACTTGCGGCCAAGGCCTCCCTTGCCTTGACCAAACTCGGCTTTGTCATCAAACGCACAGCGGCGTTCTCAGACACGGTGCCTGCGGGCAAAGTGATCTCCCAAACCCCCAACTCTGGCACCGGGTTCAAAGGTGACTCCATCAGTCTTGAGGTCTCCAAAGGCCCCGAACTTGTTGCAGTGCCCAACGTGAAGAAGATGGGGGTTGCCGCCGCCAAACAGGCCTTGCGCGCTGCCGGGTTCAAGGTGGTCGCGGTCAAGAGCAAGGTGTGGATTGGCCTGGGTTACGTGTTGAAGTCCGACCCCGTGGGCGGCTCGATGGCCCCCAAGGGCAGAACAGTCACGATCTACCTTGTCTAGCGCCGTGACGTTGTGATGACCGAACGACGCACCTCCCTGCTCGCAGCACTTGCACTGCTCGCGATGGCCGCCAGTTGGGGCTCAACGTTCTTCCTCATTCACGACCTGCTGCGCAGGGTCCCCGCGATTGACTTTCTGGCGTTGCGATTTTCAATGGGCGCACTCTTCTTGCTGATACTTGCCCCTCGCGCGATCGGACGCCTGAGCACTAGCGCCCGCAAGCGAGCGGTGGTGCTGGGTCTGTTGTATGGGTTTGGTCAGATCCTGCAGACCATCGGACTCGCTTCCACCCCGGCGAGCGTGTCTGGGTTCATCACCGGGATGTACGTCGTGCTGACTCCGGTGTTCGCCGCACTGATACTGCGCAGTCGAATCAGTGGCCTGACGTGGGTCGCAGTCTTTCTCGCCATCAGCGGGATCGCTGTGATGACCCTGACCGGCTTTTCAATTGGCTACGGCCAAACGCTCACCTTGGTCGCAAGCGCGCTCTATGCCTTGCACATCGTGGGACTAGGCGCGTGGTCGGTGCCCAGTGAGGCCATCGGAGTGACCACGCTCCAGATCATCACCATTGCGGTGGTGTGCACCGCGGTCGCTGCTCCTGGCGGCATCGTGATCCCGCACACGAGCGCTGACTGGGCCTCGGTGATCTATATGGGATTGATCCCAGGAGCCCTTGCGGTGATGGGCCAGACCTGGGCTCAGGCCCATCTAAGCCCCACGAGGGCAGCGATCATCATGTCGATGGAGCCAGTGTTCGCTGCCTTCTTCGCCACGTTGTTTGGCGGCGAATCCATGACGCTGCGGGTGCTACTTGGTGGCGCGATGGTGCTCAGCGCCATGCTCATCGTGGAACTGATGCCCCGTCGGCGCATTGAGGCTGAGGTCACTCATATCGCGGTTTGAGACGCCGTTCTCAAATCATGAACACCCTGGGGTACTCTCGCGGCATGCAGAAGACCTATTGGTTTACCTACTCGCCCGGGGCCCCCGTGCGGTAGTTGCTGCTACCACTTCACCCAACGCCCCTGGCCACTCGGCAGGGGCGTTCGTGCGTCCATGGGTGCGCCAGGCAACAAGACAAGGAATCTCACATGGTCGTCGTGATGGCACCTCATGCCACCGAGGAACAACTCAACGCAGTCGTCGCCAAAGTCGAAGGTGTCGGTGGCGAAGCATTCGTCAGCAAGGGCGTCGAGCGCGCCATCATCGGCCTCATTGGCGACGTTGAGTCCTTCAGTGACCTCAACCTTGTCGGCATGCCGGGTGTTGCCACCGTGCAGCGCATCTCAGAGCCCTACAAACTTGTCAGCCGCGCCCACCACCCTGAGCGCTCGACTGTGTGGGTGGGCACCGAAAACCAGGTGCCGATTGGGCCTGATTGCTTCACCTTCATCGCCGGTCCTTGTGCGGTTGAGACCTTGGATCAGACGCTGGAGTCGGCCGAGCTAGCCCGGGCTGCAGGGGCAACCTTGCTTCGTGGCGGCGCCTACAAACCGCGCACGTCGCCGTACGCCTTCCAAGGGTTGGGCCTTGAGGGGTTAGAGATTTTGGCAGAGGCTCGCCGAGCCACCGGCATGCCAGTGGTCACAGAAGTCGTGGATGCTCGTGATGTCCCCGTCGTCGCGCAGTACGCCGACATGCTGCAAATCGGCACCCGCAACATGGCCAACTTCGGTCTGTTGCAGGCTGTCGGCGAGGCCGGCAAACCAGTGCTTCTCAAGCGCGGAATGACCGCGACGATCGAAGAATGGCTGATGGCTGCGGAGTACATCGCCCAGCGCGGCAACCTCGACATTGTGTTGTGCGAACGCGGCATCCGCACCTTCGAGCCAACCACTCGCAACACTCTCGATATCTCGGCTGTGCCGGTGGTCCAAGCCACCTCCCACCTGCCCATCATTGTCGACCCCTCACACGCTGCCGGACGCAAGGATCTGGTGGTGCCGCTTTCTCGTGCGGCGATCGCGGTGGGCGCCGACGGCGTCATCGTTGACGTGCACCCCCACCCCGAGACGGCACTGTGCGATGGCCCTCAGGCCTTGCTCGGTGCCGAACTGCGGGCTCTGGCCCAAGCTGTGCGCCAACTCCCCTCAGCCGTTGGTCGCATCGACGCAAGCATGCGCACCCGGACCATGGCAGGCTAGCGCCGCATCAACTCAACGCGAGAGGAGCGGGTCTGCGTGATCGATCTGCGTTCTGACACAGTCACTCGACCAACGCCCGGCATGCGTGCTGCCATGGCCCAGGCAGAGGTCGGCGATGATGTGTTTGCCGAAGACCCGACCGTGACGCTCCTTCAAGAACGCGTGGCCGACCTATTCGGCTTTGAGGCAGCCCTCTTTACGCCTACGGGTTCGATGGCCAACCAGCTAGCCGTTGGCCTGCTGGTGGCGCCGGGCCAAGAAGTCTTGTGCGAGGCACGGGCTCACATCGTGCGAGCCGAACTTGGCGCTCATGCGGCACTCACTGGCATCACCTCTCGCACCTGGTCACATCCCGATGGTCAGCTCGACCTGGATCAAGTGGCCTCGATGTATGCCCCCGACCTTGGTCCCTTCTTTGTCCGCACGAGAGCGGTCAGTGTCGAAAACACTCACAACTTCGCCGGCGGCAGTGTGCTGCCACTGGCCGAGCTTCAAGCGTTGCAGGCCTGGGCGGATAGTCACGCGGTGGGTGTCCACATCGACGGAGCCCGGATCTGGAACGCTCACATCGCCACCTCAACTCCTCTGGCCGCCTACGGTGCTGTGGCCGACACCATGGCGGTCTGCTTGTCGAAGGGGCTCGGTGCCCCCGTCGGCTCCCTCGTGCTCGGCTCCAAGGAACAGATGGTTGAGGCGCGCATTCGGCGCAAACGACTCGGGGGTGGCATGCGGCAAGTGGGGGTGCTGGCTGCTGCTGGTCTCTACGCCCTCGACCACCACGTTGAGCGTCTGGCTGAAGACCACGCACACGCACAGGTGTTGGCCCAAGCGGTGGGTGTCGAGGCACCGACCAACATCGTCGCCTTCGACGTACCCGATGCTGCAGCATTTGTGGCCGCTGCCAGAGAGCAGGGCGTGCTCGTGGGCGCCGTTGGCACACATCGGGTGCGTGCACTGACTCACCTAGACATCAGTGCTGCCCAGGCCAAGCAGGCAGCCGAGGTCTTAGCGCGGTTGCTCAGCTAGGCCTTTTTCCAGCTAGGCCTTGCGCAACATCTCCGCAACCAAGAACGACAACTCAAGTGACTGCACGCGGTTCAACCGTGGGTCGCACACGGACTCATAGCGGTTGGAGAGGTCTGCTGAGGTCAGCGCCTCTCCCCCGCCCACACACTCGGTCACATCGTCTCCGGTGAGTTCGACATGCACGCCGCCAGGCCAGGTGTCGAGTGCGCGGTGAACGTCGAAGAACCCCTGCACCTCCTCGAGCACATCCTCAAACCGTCGAGTCTTGTAGCCCGATGAGGCGGAGAAGGTGTTGCCGTGCATCGGGTCGCAGACCCAGGCCACATCGATGCCCGCAGCGCGAACCTTCTCCACCAGTGGCGGTAAGAGGTCACGCACCTTGTCGGCACCCATCCGGGTGATGAATGTCAGCCGACCTGGCTCGTTGTCAGGGCTGAGCTTCTCGGCAATCGCGATCGCCTGATCGGCAGTGGTCGTGGGACCAAGCTTCACCCCGATCGGATTGCGAATGCGTGAAAGCAACTCCACGTGCGCCCCATCCAGCTGACGGGTGCGCTCACCGATCCAGACAAAGTGAGCCGAGACGTCGTACGGCAACTGCGAGCGCGAATCGATGCGGGTCATCGCGTGCTCGTATTCCAACACCAACGCTTCGTGGCTGGAGTGGAAGTCGACGCGATGGAACTCATCGGGATCAGCGCCAATCGCCTGCATGAACGTCAGGGCCCGCTCGATCTCTTTCGCGAGCTTCTCGTACTTGCGACCCACCGGGCTATCGCGGACGAAGTCGGTGTTCCAGGTGTGCACCTGCCGCAGATCGGCATAACCGCCGGTCACAAACGCGCGCACCAAGTTAAGTGTTGCGGCGCTGTTGTTGTAGACGTCGAGCAAGCGCTGAGGGTCGTGACGTCGCGACTCTGGGGTGAACTCAAAGCCGTTGACCGCGTCGCCGCGATAGGCCGGAAGGGTGACGCCATCTCGCACCTCGTCATCACTGGAACGAGGTTTGGCGTATTGGCCAGCTAGCCGACCAACCTTGACCACCGGCACGCTGGCGGCATAGGTCAAGACGACGGCCATCTGCAGTAAAACTCGCAATTTGTTGCGCACGTTGTCGGCTGTCACACCAGCAAAGGTCTCAGCGCAGTCGCCGCCCTGAAGCAAGAACGCCTCACCTCGAGAGACCGCAGCGATCTTGGTTTTCAGTTCGTCGCACTCACCGGCAAAGACCAGTGGGGGCAAGCCACGCAGCCGTGCAACAACGCGTTGCAATTCTTCAGCGTCGTCGTACGTCGGCTGCTGGGCAGCCCCGACCGCATGGAGTTCGGCTAGAGAAGGCACTTGCTCGAGGGACACCGGTCCAGCCTACGGCGTTGAGTGTGCCCACCTTGCGCCCAGTGTGGTTTGTGGACCGCTCAGCCGAAGAACACCGCAGCTTCGGCGTACAACTCCGGTGAGACCACCTTGAGTTCGCCAGTGCCATCGGCCAAGGGCACGCGCACGATGTCGGTGCCGCGCAGCGCCATCATCTTGCCGAAGTCACCCTCATGGACTGAGGCGATGGCAGCCAGACCGAAGCGAGTGGCCAGCCAACGGTCAAATGCCGTGGGGGTGCCACCGCGCTGCACGTGGCCGAGCACAACGGCACGCGACTCCTTGCCAGTGCGCTGCTCGATCTCACTGGCAAGACGGTCGCCAATGCCACCCAAACGCACGTGGCCGAAGGCATCCACCTCGCCATTGGCCAAAATCATGCCGGTGCCATCTGCGGGCACAGCACCTTCAGAAACCACGACGATGGGTGCGAACTTCGACTTGAATCGCTCCTCGATCAAGGCGCACACCTCATCGATGTCGAAGGGGATCTCCGGGATGAGTACGACGTTGGCTCCCCCGGCCATGCCCGAATGCAAAGCGATCCAGCCAGCGTGCCGACCCATGACTTCAACAACGAGCACCCGGTGGTGTGACTCCGCGGTGGTGTGCAGCCGGTCAATCGCCTCAGTTGCGATGTTGACGGCCGTGTCGAAACCGAAAGTGAAGTCAGTGGCGTTGAGGTCGTTGTCGATGGTCTTCGGCACGCCGACGACATCGACTCCCAAGTCGGCCAACTTGGTGGCAACACCCAAGGTGTCTTCGCCACCAATAGCAATAAGTGCATCGACGCCAGCCGCGGCCAGGTTTTCCTTGATCCGCTCAACTCCGCCATCGATCTTGAAGGGGTTGGTGCGGCTTGAGCCCAAGATCGTGCCGCCTCGGGGCAAGATGCCTCGAACTTCGTCCACACCCAGCGGCATTGTCAGGCCCTCGAGGGGACCCTTCCATCCGTCACGGAACCCGACAAACTCATAGCCGTACTCCTTGACGCCGCGGCGCACCACAGCGCGGATCACCGCGTTCAATCCTGGGCAATCGCCACCGCCAGTGAGCACACCGATGCGCATGTCATTCCTCTTTCTGAGCTATCGAGCTGGAGTGATTGGAACGTTCATATCGTGTCGTGATCCAGAGCTTCTGTCTAGCAGTGGCGCGACACGCCGTCATCAGATTGATACCAAAAAGTTTTGTGCGAGCCAGCGTTAAACACGAGAAATATTCTCGTGTTTACGAATTCGGACATTTAGCACTTTCAGTTGTCACATGAGGGGCTAGATCGTCGCAATTCGGACATACCCTGCCGGGTACCCCGCTCTGATCAGGCAAAACGCGCTTGCGCAGGTTCCCGACAAAATGCCGGTATCTCCTATCCAACCTGCTTGCGCACTAGCAAAGCGCACCTTAATGTCCCTCACAGGAGCGATACACGTTCACTTCGTCAACTCGGGGGAGTGACTTTCAGATGTCAGCAGAGATTTCCACCTCGGGCGTCAATCGACGTTCGTTAGCTCTGGGTGCGGCCTGGGCTGCACCCGTCATTGCGTTGAGCACATCCGCGCCAGCCTTTGCAGTGTCGGGTACCACGCCCACTGTCGCCGAAAGCCCTGGCTGCAAGGCGCCTGGCAGCAGCTGTGCGCCGATCCAAAAGGGATACGCGTTCCCCTTCCAACTCACCAACACCGACACGATCGACATTTGGATCTACACGGTGACCTTCGTCTCGACGGTGCCCTCAAACGTCTACACCGACGTGTTCAGTGGTGGTCAACTCATTCAGACGAACTCCACCGGGACTGTCGACACGGTGGCCGTGTTGCCGCTGAACATCCCCCCTGGCGGGACTCTCTACTTCAAATACAACGGTTTCGCATCCAGCAGCGCCAACTTGGCCTACGACGCGAACCTTTCGTTCACTTGGGGTCACACCGCCACCGCTGCCGGAGACACCGACCACCAGCCAGTCAACTTCACCATCAACATCGGCGCCAGCCCGCCAGACTGCTGCAAGTAGCCTCAGCTAGCCTGCGCCCATGACGTTCTCAATTGTGGGCAGGTCGGCTGATGGCGCGTCGTGGGGTGTTGCTGTAGCCAGCAAGTTCCTCGCTGTTGGGTCTGCCGTGCCTGCTGCGGTCGCCCAGGTTGGTGCCATCGCTACCCAAGCAGACGCCAATGTCGCCTGGAAGGGCCTAGCTCTCAGCCTCCTCGACGACGGCGCAACGGCTTCTGTGGCGGTTCAGCGCCTCATTGAAGACGACGAAGGTCGCGATCATCGCCAAGTTGGCATCGTTGATGCCACCGGAGGCGCGGCGACCTACACCGGCACCGAATGCCTTGATTGGGCGGGAGGCGTTACGAGTGAGCACGCTGAAGGCAGTTGCGCCATCCAAGGCAACGTCTTAACCGGCCCCGAAGTGGTCGATGCCATGCTCGGTGCCTGGCAGTCCACCTCTGGCGACTTAGCGCAGCGGTTGATGGCTGCGCTCATCGCTGGCGATGAGGCCGGCGGTGACCGCCGCGGGCGACAAAGCGCGGCGCTACTCGTCGTACGCGATGGGGCTGGCTACTCCGGAGGAGATGACATCGCCGTTGACCTCCGTGTCGATGACCACAGCGCACCCATCCCCGAGTTGATGAGGCTGCTTTGTCTCAACGACTTGTATCTGACGGCGTCGACTGAGGCTGAGAAGGTGGCCATCACTCCGGCGATCCGCGATGAGCTCGAATCCTTGGCCCACAAGGCCGGACACCCGGACTTCGCAAGCTTGGTTGGGTGCGAAAACTACGAAATGCGCGTCGACCACGCTCGGCCACCGCTGTGGATCGACCGGCGAATCTTGGCCATTCTTCGCGGTGAATGAACTCCACCTCAGTCCCGAGGTAACCCTGAGCGAGGCTTGGCGTCGGCTACTCGCCATGGCGAAGCCTGACGAGACCGTGCGAGTGCGCGACGAAAGCAACCTCATTGTGGTGTGGAACGAAGAAACCGGCGGCCTCATCGGGCAGCCGGTGCCCCACTCCCCCCAGGGCTGGGACCTGATCCGCGCCGACCGTGCCACGTGGCCCCACCTGCGAGATGGGCACGCTGTGTGCGGACCGTTGCACAGTCATCTCATCGCCAAGGCCACGCGCGGCATCTGGCACGTCACCGGAGCAGCTTGGACATATCCAGCAGAGGTCACAGGACCGCAGCCGTGGCCCCACGTCAGGGTCGTTTCTGACCCAACCGTGACGGGGTGCGCCATCGAGTTCCTAGTTGAGTGAGGTTCCCGCCAACCAGGTGAGGTAGCCACCGTCAAGGTTGCGCACCGACCGGCCGTGCTCGGCCAGGATGCGAGCGGCGATGTGGCCACGAATCCCGACCTGGCAATGGACCACGAGGTTGCCCTCAGGGAGTTCGTGCAAGCGCGAGCGAAGGTGGTCGAGCTCAATGTTGACCGCACCTGGGATCGCGCCTGCAGCGTGCTCCCCCGGGGAGCGTACGTCGACCAGCGTGGCCCCCTGGCTCAAGGCATCGTCGAGTTCGTGCCACTGAATGCTCTGCGTTGCTCCTGTAGACAGGTTGTCCGCGATCCACCCGAGCATGTTGATCGGGTCCTTGGCCGAGCCGAACGCAGGTGCATAGGCGAGTTCGAGGGTCGCCAAGTCCGCAGCCGTGAGCCCTCCGCGCATCGCCGTGGCAATGACGTCAATGCGCTTGTCGACACCCGACTCCCCCACACCCTGAGCACCCAGGATCTGCCACGTGTCAGGCTCGGCCAGAAGTTTGAGGTGCATGGTGTCCGCACCCGGGTAATAGCCAGCATGAGACCCAGGATGGGTGTGGATTGCCACATAAGGTCGGTGAGCCGCACGGAGGCGCTTCTCATTCCAGCCGGTCGCAGCTACCTGCAGCCCGAACACTCCGACGATGGCAGTGCCGAGCACCCCCGGGTTGTGAACTGAACGTCCCGCGATGATGTCGGCGACCAAGCGTCCCTGCCTGTTGGCCGTGTTGGCCAACGGCACCAACGCCTGTGACCCATCTATTCCGTCGAGCTTTTCGACAGCGTCGCCGACCGCATAGATGTGTGGGTCGCTAGTGCGCAATGAGTCGTCAACGAAGACGCCACCACGGGGGCCGATCTTGAGGCCAGCACGTTCGGCCAGCGACGTGTCGGGCCGCACGCCAATGGCGGCAATCACCACCTCAGCAGGCGCCTCAGTGCCATCAGAGATCGTCACGGTGTCGGCGCCGATGCTGGTCACTGCCACACCCAGTCGCAGATCCACCTCGTGGGCACGCACGCGTTCATGCACGAGCGAAGCGAGTTCTGGGTCAAGGGGGGCCATCAGTTGGCTCGTCGCCTCAACCAAGGTCACCTCAAGGCCGAGGTGCCGCAGGTTCTCGGCCATCTCGACCCCGATGAATCCGCCACCGATCACCGTGACAGTCTTCGCATCGGCCACCGCTTTCACGATCGCATCGGTGTCTTCGATGTCCCGCAACGTCAACGCTCGCTCAATGCCGGGGATCGGTGGGCGCACGGGTCGCGCACCCGGAGAGAGCACGAGAGCGTCGTACTCAATGTCTTCGCGGTCTTCGGTGAGCACCGAGCGCACGGTCACGATCTTGCGATCCCGATCGATCGCCACTGCCTCGGTATTGACTCGCACATCCAGCGCGAATCTGTCAGCCAGGCTCTGGGGAGTCTGCAGCAACAGGTCGCCACGTTGCTCAATGACTCCCCCGACGTGGTAGGGCAATCCACAGTTGGCGAAAGACACATGCCCACTGCGTTCGAGCACGACGATCTGGGCCTGCTCGTCGAGTCGCCGCAGCCGGGTGGCCGCCGACATACCCCCTGCAACACCACCAACAATCACGATTCGCATGACCCAATAATACCCCGTGGGGTATTTAGAGTTACAGGCGGGTCATACCTCAAGACGGTCATACCCAGGCTCACAGGAGCCCGGCATTCACCCCTTGTGGCCGCTGGCCACCATCTTCATGATCCGGGCGTTGAACACCACGAACCTCATCAACTGCACCGGGATGCTGCGACGTTGACGCAGCGTCTTGTCGGTTGGCAATGGCGCACGGGACAGATCTGCAATGGGTTGGTCGCTCATGACTCACTCCGGAATGAACTGCCAGCCCGGACGGGCTTTGGCTTTGTAGATGAACAGGTAGTGCAGCATCAATTTGACCCAGTGGCCGGCCAGACCGATCTCACCGCGCGTCTGGGCAATGTCACGCCCGGTCGGGAACTTCTCAAAGTCGGGTACGACGGGCATCATCGTCATCGCCGCCGCTGAACCGGTGCGCATTCCAGCACCAGCCGAGGCAACGCACGCTGCCCCCATGTCGGCCATCGAGGCCTTGTGAGCGGCTGCGCCTGGGTTCTTGATCCGGTCCACGATCGTCATCGCCACGGTCTTGCCCATGACGCCACTGGGCATCCCGGTGCGAGGTGGAGAGGGCGCGATCATCGTGCCATTTGCTGACTTGCGAGGCACCGAAATCTGGTGCGGCGGGGCAAAGGCGATCCCCACTGCGAAGACGTTGTCGTAGCCGGGGGCCTGATAGGTGTGCGGCCAATCGCTGGCCTTCCACTGCTCATAGGGCTTGCCCGAGTAGTCGGCGTCGACCTTCATGAACCCGCTCGGCGCGAACAGTTCGTTGGTGATGTCGGCGCCAGCTGCGTCGTATGCTGCCAGCGGCACGCCACCAAAGGGCGGCAACAACATGGCGAAGTCGAATTCGAGGTCGTGACGCTCACCGTCAAGGGTTTCGTAGTGCACAACCCCCTCGCTCACCTCGTGCACGTGAGCACCCAAGATCGCCTCGACGTTGCGCTCGCGGAAGAGGGATCCGGTCCACAGTTCACTGCTGGTCTCAAAGCCCATGTCAGCGAAGGTCATTCCCCCGACCCCAAAGTCACCGAGTTCAGCCTCGTTGGTGAGATAGATCAGGCGCGCTCGATCGCGCACACCAGCCTCACGCAGTTCGTGGTCAACATTGAAGACGTATTCAAAGGCCGCGCCTTCGCAGGTGCAGGTTCCATGACCCATTCCCACCACAAGGGTCTTCGTGGCCCCGGCGCGCATTTCTGCGATGCACTCGGCCAATGAGGCCGCCGCCTCGATGGCGTGATCAGCGGTGCACACCGAGACTGTGTGTCCATCGGGACCTAGGCCGGGTGTCATTTGGAACTTCAGTTGCGGACCGGTGGCATTGATCAAGAAGTCGTAGCGCAACTGGCTTTCGACCCCGGCGCTCTCAGCATGGGTGGAGACCACATCGACAGCCCCACGTGGGTCGCTGTCATCACCTTGAGGGCGAATCGCCACGGCCTTTGCCTGCACGTGGGCGATGCCCTTCTTGGCATAAATGGGTGCGAGCGGGAAGACCACGTCAGCCTTGCCCATTTTGCCAACTCCGACCCAGATGTTGGAGGGAATCCAGTTCCAGTTTGCGTTGGGCGAAACCACCGTCACGGTGTGTTGTTTGCCCAGTTTGCGGCGCAGATGAAGGGCTGCGGTGTGTCCAGAAACCCCTGCGCCTAGTACGACGACGTCTGCCATCTCAGTGCCCCTTTGCACGGTCAATGCGCATACCCCTGGAGGCATGCCGTAGTTCCAACATATACCCACTGGGGTATTTGTCGAGGGCTCGGGTTATCGATGCGACAAACGGTCAGTTCAACCGGTCAAGCGCGCGCTGAGCCTGGTCGCGAGCTTCGATCGCTCGAGCAGAGTCCGCTCTGCTGGCCTCAACATCGAGGCTCGCCTCATCACGTTGTCTGCTCACCGTTTCGATCTCTGCCTCAAGGTCAGCCAGTTTGCGCTGAAGTTCGTCAAGCTCTGCTGTGCGCTGGAGTAAGGCTGCTTCAACCTCTGCGGCCCGGTCTTCGGCCGCGCGCAGAGCCTGATCGGCCTCCTCAAACGCCGTTTGACTTGCTTTCAGGGCATCGAGGGCCGCTGCTCGACGTACTGCGGTGTTATCGGGCACCGCATGCAACGCTCGCTTGGAGGGCTCGACCCGTGGCGCCACATGCCCGATCGCGTCACCGTGAGCCACCAGCAAACCCGGCTCGGTGCTCTCAAGCCCAGTGGAGGCGATGGTTGTCACCAGCAATCCGGTGCGCACTGCCTGCTCGACGCCTGCGTCGATCATGGCGGCGGTCAGAGTGTCCTCAATTTGCTCGGCCACAGCGGGAGTGATGCGTTGACCCTGCTCAAGGGCTAGTTGGCGGGCCCGGGTCGTCAACGCAGCGGTGAGTTGTCGGCGCTGACGAGTGAGGTCTCGCAACTGAGCGCCATCGAGCGCATTTGCCGCAATTCTTAGTTGCGCCGCCAGAGCAAACACTTCAGCAATCTGATCAGCCTCCCACCGCACCAGTTGGTTGACCGCCCACGCACCCATCGAGGGCTTCTTGAGGCTCTTGATGTCAGCGGCTAACGCCTTGTCGCCGGTTCCTTTGGCTGCCTTCTCGGCTTCAGTGCGAACGGACATGAAGTCACCTGGCACGCAGGAGTAAACCTGCTCAAGGACCTCCGCGAACTCCATGGATGGGAAGTGTGCCACCTCTCACTCACACGGGCCGAGCCAATTGCTCCTCCACGAGGCCCAGCGCCTGCGCGCACGTGGCAGCCCGGATCTCGGCGCGATCGCCGCTCAACGCGAGTTGGCGTACGGCGTCGCCTGAGGGTCCACTCACAGCCACGAAGACTGTGCCCACTGGGTGACCCTCTTGCTCACTTGGCCCAGCGACCCCTGTGGTCGCAATCCCCCATGTGGAGCCAAGCCGCTGTCGTACCCCTGATGCCATCTCTTGGGCAGTCTCGGCCGAGACGACTCCGTGGGCAGAGACGACGGCAGCAGGGACTCCCAGTAGTTGTTGCTTGAGCAGCGCGGTGTAGGCAACCACCCCACCGATAAAGACCTGGGATGCGCCGGGAATATCGGTCAGAGTCTGAGCGACTAGTCCCCCGGTCAGCGACTCTGCGGTGGCCAGCGTTTCCCCTCGTGCTGCCAACGCGGCAAGCACACGCACCGGAGCACTCACGAGGCTGCGCCGTATTTGGCCTCTCGGCGCTGGTGGGCAGCATCACGGGCGAACTCGATGCCAGATGACACGGTGAGCCACACCGAGGCCGCCAAGAAGGCGCCTGCGAGCCACCACAGACCCATGCCGACGGTGTGCATCCAGCCGGCCGGGAACGAATCAAAGGGCAAGACAAACCCGGCCAGACCGATGGTTTGAAAGACGGTCTTGACCTTGCCCGAGGAGTTGGCGGCCAACACGACGTGCTTGGCGATGGAGAGGCGCGCAATAGTCACGGCCCACTCGCGCACCAACACCACCACGGTGATGGTCCACCACAGCCATGCAGGCATGAATGGGTGAATGATCGCCAGACCGATAAAGGCCATGCCGGTAATGGCCTTGTCAGCGATCGGGTCGGCGATCTTGCCGAAATCGGTGATCAAGTTGTGCTTGCGCGCCAGATCACCATCGATCTTGTCGGTGATCATCGCTCCCACGAAAAGACCAAAGGCCACCCAGCGCCACACGGGGTTGGTCCCACCTTCGGTGAGCAATGCCCAACCAAAGAACGGCACCATGATGATGCGAAGCGTCGTCAACGCATTCGGAACGTTCCAGTTGCTTGGCTTCTGGTCCATCAGATTCGTCCTCACGCTGTCGCGAACTTGATCATTGGGCATCACTTTCAGCGAGCAAGTCAACGCCCTCTGTTGTGCTCACGATTCCTGACACGAACTCTCCCACGAGCGCCGACACGCCACGCACTTGCGTCGTCCCATCGACTTCGGGTCCTTGATGCGCTGCGCGACCCTCGACCACACCATCATCCATACTTTCGACGAGTACGACGACGCGCTCACCGATCCGCTCTTCGGCGCGTTGGGCAGTCACTTCATCGACAATGCGGGTCAAGTGCTCCACACGTTCGGAGATTTCGTCTTCGGCAAGTTTGCCCTCGAACGACTCGGCCTCAGTGCCGTCTTCGTCGGAATAGCCAAATACACCAATGGCATCAAGACGTGCACGCTCAACAAAGTCACACAAGCCCTCAAACTCGGCCTCGGTCTCACCAGGGAAGCCCACGATGAAGTTGGAGCGGACTCCGGCCTCGGGGGCGAGTCGGCGTACGTCCTCTAGGAGGCCCAGGAAGCTTTCGGTGCCCCCGAAGCGACGCATCCGGCGTAGCACCGTTTCGGCAGCGTGTTGGAACGACAAGTCGAAGTAGGGCGCCACGCCAGGGGTAGTCGCAATGGCACGGACCAGATCTGGGCGAGTCTCCGCAGGTTGGAGGTAGGAGACCCGAACCCGCTCGATGCCGTCGATCCCGGACAACTCTGGGAGAAGTTTCTCCAACAGGCGCAGATCGCCGAGGTCCTTGCCGTAGGAGGTGGAGTTTTCACTCACCAAGAACAACTCACGCACGCCAAGGCTGGCGAGCCAGCGAGCCTCGGCCACCACGTCAGTTGGGCGACGCGAGAGGAACGAGCCTCGAAACGACGGGATAGCGCAGAAGGTGCACCTGCGGTCGCATCCGCTGGCTAGTTTGAGGGCCGCCATCGGCCCCTCGTCGAGGCGAGTGCGCTGGCCGTGACCGGGGGTGAACACCTCAGTGTCCACACGCTCCACCGGTGAAATCGGCAGCAGTAGCCTGCGGTCGGAGGGTTGGTGCGCTGCTGGACGCTCGCCAGCCACAATGGCACGAAGTTTGGCGGCAATGTCGGGGTAGTCATCAAAGCCCAAGACTGCGTCGGCTTCGGGGAGCGAGGTGGCCAATTCTGCGCCGTACCGCTCGGCCAAGCAGCCCACGGCAACGACTGCCTGCGTGGGTCCACTGCCCTTGAGGTCTGCGGCGGCTAACAGGGTGTCGATGCTGTCTTTTTTGGCCGCGTCGACGAACCCGCAGGTGTTCACTACGACTGTGTCGGCATCTGCGGGGTCGGCTACCAGCCGAAACCCGCCGTCGGAGAGTCGACCGGCTAGCTCTTCGGAGTCGACTTCGTTGCGTGCACACCCCAACGTGACCATGGCAACTGTCAGGGGTGCAGATTCAGCGGGTGCGGGTTTCGTCATGGTGAAGGAAGTATCCCCCACAAAGTATCTTGTGCAGGTCTCAGGCCCCGAGCCTGTCAAAGAGCCAGCTGCCGTCTTCGTCGTCCACGCACGACTGGACCTCAGACTCCAGCGTAGGGGCCTTCACTGGATCGCTATGAACCAGAACCAGCCCTGAGGAGAGCGTTGCCAGGTCCTCGGCCGGGGTTGGGGATGTGCACAGGTGAGTCAGCGTCATCGGCACTGCCACGATGTCGCGAGCGACGTCGTTGGGGTGAATCATGATCAAACCATCATGCAAACCACGCTGCGAGCGAACCGTGACTGAGCTGATGGCTTGCCACTGCAAGCCGATCCACGTGTGACCGTGCCGCAGCCGAATGCCAATTTCGTCGGCCACCATGAGCGGGGTGCGGGCATCGGCCCACAGCCAAGCACCAACCGCAGCGACAGCGGCCAGCACCACTGCAATTACCCAGTGCATCAACGAACCAGAACTGGCTGCCAGCCAGGCATAGAGCACGGATGTAACGCCTGCTCCGATAGCCAACGCAGCAATCGCGCGAGCGTTGCCACGGATGATGAACCCTGGCGTCATGGCTATGCCTCACCTTGAAGGTTGGAAATCACATCATCAACATCATCGGGTTTGATCAGGACGTCGCGCGCCTTGGAGCCTTCACTGGGGCCGACAATGCCGCGACTCTCCAAGATGTCCATCAGGCGGCCTGCCTTGGCGAACCCCACGCGTAGCTTGCGTTGGAGCATCGACGTGGAGCCGAACTGAGTTGAGACCACTAGTTCAATCGCCTGGATGACCAAGTCAAGATCATCACCGATGTCGTCATCCATCTCACGCTTGGCAGGTGCATGAGCGGTGACATCTGCAACGTAGGTCGGGGTCAGCTGCTCCTTGCAGTGCTTCACGACCTGGTGGATCTCAGGTTCGCCAACCCAGGCGCCTTGCACACGCACCGGCTTCGAGGCACCCATGGGCAAGAACAAACCGTCCCCTTGGCCGACCAACTTCTCCGCACCGGCCTGGTCCAAAATGACTCTGCTATCACCAAGTGAGGATGTGGCGAATGCGAGCCGCGAAGGCACGTTGGCTTTGATCAGGCCAGTGACCACGTCGACGCTGGGTCGCTGCGTGGCAAGGACCAGGTGAATACCTGCCGCGCGGGCCAACTGAGTGATACGAACGATGGCATCCTCGACGTCGCGAGGGGCCACCATCATCAAGTCGGCCAACTCATCGACAATCACCAAGAGGTAGGGATAGGGCGCCAATACCCGCTCGGAGCCCGGCGGCACCTTGACCTTGCCAGCCCGAACCGCTTTGTTGAAGTCATCGACATGGCGGAACCCGAAGGCGGCGAGGTCGTCGTACCTCATATCCATCTCACGCACAACCCACGCCAGCGCCTCAGCAGCCTTCTTGGGGTTGGTGATGATGGGGGTGATCAGGTGCGGAATGCCTTCATAGGCATTGAGTTCGACCCGCTTGGGGTCGACCATGATCATCCGCACTTCATCGGGTGTCGAGCGCATCAGCACCGAACAAATCAGTGAGTTGATGAAACTCGACTTGCCCGAGCCAGTGGCTCCAGCAACAAGAAGGTGCGGCATCTTGGCCATGTTGGCGATGACAAATCCGCCCTCAACATCCTTGCCAAGTCCCGTGATCATCGGGTGGTGGTCGTTGCGTGCGGTGTTAGAGCGCAGCACATCGCCCAACGTCACGATTTCTTTGTCAGTGTTGGGGATTTCGATACCGATCGCCGACTTGCCGGGGATTGGGCTCAAGATGCGCACGTCAGCACTTGCCACCGCGTAAGCAATGTTCCTGCTCAGCGCAGTGACCTTCTCGACCTTCACCGCGGGGCCGAGTTCGACCTCGTAGCGGGTGACGGTCGGGCCGCGGGTGTAGCCGGTGACCTGGGCATCAATGGCGAACTCTTCGAGCACGGTCATTAAGCGCTCCACGACCTCATCCGAGGCCCGGGTGCGAGGCTTATGAGCGGTGCCGACCTTGAGCATTTGCGAGTCGGGCAGAAGGTAAGTGACGTCTCCACTTAGCGCCAGTTGCTCTTCACGCCGCGGCAGCGGGGTGTGCACCGGAGCCTGAAGTTCTTTCTTGATCGCAGCAACAGGAGCTGTGTACTCATCTGCGGCGCTTTCCTCCTGAGTACGGCGCGCGACCGGATCCTCAAGCACCGGCGTGTCATAGGCAGGGTCACCCTCAGGCGGG
>WBZQ01000433.1_pt1 | contig 33571 bp, 28 predicted proteins | sample 5204251 | NCBI WGS metagenome assembly WBZQ01 (sample SAMN12412402, study PRJNA552823) | activated sludge metagenome | isolation source: activated sludge from nitrification reactor of wastewater treatment plant... | place: USA: Virginia | collected 2017-09 | reverse complement strand
CCAAGCTCAGACGCCCCAGCCAGCTCAAGTGGACTGGTGCCATTTTACCCCGACTATCTCGCCGGCGGCTATACAAGGACACTCTGGCACCGCTTCACGAACGGCTCTGCTACCTATATGCTATGTACGGATCTAGTCTTGGAACCAGTGGATCCTAGTCTTCGAAACGATTGGGTAGATCGGATGCCTCCGGCAGTTCTTGGTAACACAACCCTCGGCGGGCCGATTCGAATCGTCAAGGTGGGCGGGATAGCGGGTCTATCGCTGTTATCACTTGGTCTGCTCTTTGCGTATCTGGGCGGTGGGCGTTTCGCTCGTACGGCACGCCGCGCTGTCGCTAGTAACGTTCGACCCAGACCAACCGAGAGCGCCGACAAGTTCAGACCCCTCGATAGGTGGCTAGTGGCGCGCACGAGCACGACGTCGATGAAGAGCGAAACGCAGAGTAGTACCAAGAAGACCGAGAGAAACTCAATTGGAGCGAGGCTTAGTACGAAGCTCGTTCAACTCCGACATGATCGGGAGCAGGAGAGAAGTCGTGATGCCAAGTCAACAGTGAGCGCTCAATTCGATCTCTCGAGGTTGAATTTGGTCTCGGGCGATCGGGCATTTGAACGTTGGGAGATCGTTCGAAGCCATGGGGATTGGGTCGGCACATGCCGTGTTTGTGGCCAAGAGGTCTCATATCACGACCACGAGGTCTTGATCGCCGAGGCGAATATCGTGCATCGGATCGCGCCGGAGCCCGATGTTGATCTTAGCTTCAGACCCGGTGGAAGTCTCTCTATTGATCTGCGGGACAGCATCATCTGGCAGTCGCTTGACCCGCACCCGAAAGAGCTCGATAAGGAACATGCCCTCAGTCCGTATCCACCGCCCAGAGTGCCTAAGGAGGTTCAGGAACTGGCTTTTGTGAAGGAGATCCTGGACGGCTATCGCACGGTATGCGAAGGACGACTGGAAGTTGGCGATTGCTTCGTGGCGTCCAGGGAGCTCTTTCGAGGACGCACGATAAAGGCAGTGTGCACGGCGAGCTACTTCGAGCGGCTCGTAAATGCCGGCGATTCGGAATTCCAGAGCTTAAAACTTGGGAAGGCCATTGAACGAATTCTCGTGGTCGAGAACAAGGAGCAATGGAAGGACCTAGTAGCTAGGCGAAGAGAGAAGCTGGCGGCTCTAGTCAGCGAGCAGTCGCTACTCTTTTATGTCAGTCTTGATAAGATCAAGGGCAAGCTCGATGGGATTGAATCGTATCCCGACTTAGACTTCGCTCTAGCCTATGGCCAGGGTATGGCGATTCTGATTGTTTCAAAGATGGCGGACCATGGCAAGGAAGGTAACATCAGCGGCTATGTAAGTTGGCGAGGGTTTGATACGAGTGCTTGCCAGGCTCTTTTCGAAGCGCTCAGAGATTTCCGGAGCCCGGTGACGGCGGCATCACTGGCATCGCAAGGTTGAGACACAAGTATGGTGTGGATGGCTTTGTGGATCTGAGGGTAGGTGCCAGGAGCTCCATGATTGCATTCTTGCGCGATCAGCGCCGCCCTCCTGGCTTCGCCGTCGCTTCCAGCTCCTGCGCCTTCGCATAGTCCGCCTGCGCCAGCTTGCCTTCTCCCTTTTGCATGTAGGCAAAGGAACGTTTGGAATACCCCCTCGCGTCGTCGGGGTGGCGCGCGATGTACGTGGTCCAAAGGTCGACGAGACCGTCGACCAGGTGCGCCTTTGACAGTGCGAAGGCCAGGCGTTCGTATTCTTCGGGCTTGTCCTCGCAAGCCCGAATCGCCGCTCGCGCTTCCGTGGCCGGATCGGCCCGGACCTGGCCGTCCTTGGGGTTGAGCTGATGCGCGAGGCCGAGCAGTAGCACGGCTTCCGCGACGCGATTCGCCAGCAATCGTTGCGCGCCGCTGAGGGCACCTCGCGCGGCGGACTCGCGGAGACGCAGATCGAACGTCACGGGGTCGAGGCGTACGGCGAGCAGGTAATCGCGCGCGGCGCGTTCGTGCTGGTCCATGCGAAAGAGGATGTCGGAGCGCGTGCCGAGGAGGAGCGCCATGTGGGGGCGCTGCTCAATCGCACGGTCCATGTCGGTCAGCGCGTCGGCGTCTCTTCCCAGGGCCGCCTTCGCCAGGGCCCGGTTGCACAGGAATTCCCAATAGTCGCCGAGGGCTGTCGCCTTTTCGCAGGTTGCCAATGCGGTCTTGGGATCTTCGTCGATTTGATCGCCGCATCGGAGCCAGTTGCCGAAGCCGGGGAGAATCTTCAGCTTGGGGTTCGACGGGAAGGCCGCGGCGGCCTCGCGCCCGAAGGCCTCCATCTGCTCGAGCGAGCCGCTCCACTGTGGGAAGAGCACGAACGGGTAGGCGCGCCGGACGCGGAAGCACTCCGGGCAGATCCGGAGCGCATCGTTCAGATAGCGCTTGGCGTCTGCCGCGCGGTCCGGCGAGAGCCCGATGAGGTTCTGAAGAGCGGCCACGAAACGCGGGCGGAGCGCCAGCGCCTTCTTGAAGTCGGCTGCGGACCGTGCGCGCAAGTCGTCGAAGCTCTGGAACTGGGCGCGGCTGGTCTCGTGCCCCAGGCGTTTGCCACGGCGCTTCCAGGCCAGAGCCTCAAGATGTGCGCCCCTCGCGCCATAGGCCCCGAACGAGTCCGGAGAGGTTCGAACCCACTCGTCGAGGAGCGGAGTCAGGTGCGGGTCCGCGGTGTCAAACGTATCGGTTGCGTCCTGGGGCCAGTTCTCCTTCCTCACGTCGTTCTCGAAGGCCGCTTGATAAGCCTCCATGCAGCGATCGAGGTCGGCGAAGCGCCGCGCGAAGAGCAGCGAGAGAAGCGCGACGCGGTCCGCGGTCTGATAGAGGATCCCGTCCCGCGCCGGCGCGCTGCGACCCACAAGCGGTGGCAGGCGCGGGGCGGGGGGTGGAGGAGGCAAGGCGACGCCTTCCCAGGCACCCGGCAGCGCGTCGAGGGGCGCGGCAAACGCCGCCGAAGTCGCGAGGGCGTACAACACGAGAGCCAGTGTCCATTTGTGCTTGATCATTTTGAGCTGGGTATGGCCTCTTGCGAGGGATCCGGCCATTTGCGTGTTCCTTTCGAACCGCCAGGGCTCTTCGCCTTACGGTACAGCCATGTCACGATCACGACCTCCGCAGTCGCTGCACCCAATAGAAGGGTCGCCGCTTGTGGTGCGCGACGGCCAGGATGTGGATGCGGCCGCGAACGACGAGATAGTGGATGCTGTAGGCAAACTTCTCGAGTGGCTTGACACGCACGCCGATTGGGTGCTCGAGCGGTGAGGCTTCGGGATAGGCGCGGATGTGACTGAGAGCCCGCTCCACGGCGTCGTAGAAGCGTGTCGCACGGTCAGGCTCCTGCCTGGTGACGGTATACCACCTGATGACGTCCAGCAGCTCGTTGGCGGCGAGTCGATGGTAGGAATATCTACCTAAGCAAGCAGGGCCCGGGCCTGCGCCATCACGTCATCACCCGGGATCTCGTCGGCAGTGCCGGCGAGGATCTCCTGTGCACGTCCGGCGGCCTCTTCGACCCATTGGGCCTTGATCGCATCCTCGGAGCCGCTTTCGTCGAGGCTCTCCGCGAGCACGGCCAAGAGCTCTGCTCGATCTTTGATATCCAAGGCACGGGCGGCCGCGAAAACTTCGAGCTCGGTCATCTTAGCGAGATTCTAAACGAGCTAATCTCCTTTGGGGAGCGGCTTCAAGAAGCTCTTCGGAACCTCGAAACGGCCCCGAAGGAGCCCGATGACTCGCTTCTTATTCCCGGGGCCGCCGACAGGCCTCAACTCGGCAACCGGAACGTTACGTCTGGCGACGATGATGGTGTGCCCCTCCGCGACTCGATCCAACAAGTGCGAAAGCTGTGCCTTGGCTTCCTGGATATTGACCTGTTTCATCTCATGATCGTCGTTCAATTGGGGGGTCGTGCCAACCCCCGTGGCTTTCCAACCGTCTCGGGCCTCCGCGGCTTCAACTCACGTGGACAGGAACTCGGCTCATTCGATTCCCAACTGCCTCACGGCGGCGCGGACCGTACCCAACTTCGGATTGCGAGGAGCGTCTCGAGCCAGACTGGGCCGGTGACGTCGGGAAGCTGCGCGTTGGAAGGCAACGCCCTACCAAGATCTTGATACGATTCAACGACCGCTTCGAGAGCGTCTTGAACGTTCGCAAGCACCTCGGCGATCGTGTCCCCCTCTGTTACGAGCTCCGGCAGAATGGGCGATGTGACGGTGACGCCGCCCTCTGGTTGAGGCGTCAGAATCAGCGGAAACTTGTACAACATTGGAAGTCTCCCTTCATTCGACGTCGGACCGGCCTGGCCTTCCGGCTGAGCGGGAATGGAGCTTAGCCCAACGACGCGCACCGGTGTAGCCTTGGGCTCGCGGTTCGGCGCCCACCCGCAGGCTCTACCCCCCCCAACCCCTCAAAAGAGGGGGCTTCGGAGCTGAGCCCGTGTGGTCAAGTCGTGGCGCTTGTGGCTGAAGCCGTCCCCGTAGCTGGGACAGGCCAGGCGCAATTTGAATGCTAGTCTCCGCGGGTGAGGTGCATCGTGGCAAAGCTGACATTGGAGGTCCCCCAGGAGGTTGTCGACGCGTTCAAGATCGACGTTCATGGTCATCTGTGACTCGTCGGCACGGATCCATCTTTCTGCGATAGGGCGCCTTGATCTTCTCAAGGTGCTTTACGGCAAGGTGGCCGTGCCAACCGCGGTGTGGCGCGTGGTCGTCGAACAGGGTGCGACCAGCGGCGACTTGTACAACAACGCAATCGCCCAAATCGATCAAGGTGTGGCACGTGCGCGATGAGCCGGGTCCAGAGCCGATTGTCTCGGTGGTCATTCCCACTTTCGACCGGCTGTCGCTGCTGCGCGAGGCCGTGGACTCAGTAATCGCACAGACGTTTCCGGCCTGGGAGCTCCTCGTCGTCGATGATGGCTCGACCGACGGGACAAAGGAGTGGCTCTCCGGTCACCCCGAGGCGCGCCTTTGCGCGCTCTTCCTGCCACACTGCGGGAGCCCCGCCGCCGTTCGGAACGTCGGGATTCGCTCGGCGCGCGGTCGATGGGTCGCGTTTCTCGACTCCGACGATCTCTGGGCGCACGACAAGCTCGAGCGGCAGGTCGAAGCGCTCACAGCCGCTCCATGTGCGCGTTGGAGCGTCACAGGCTTTGAGATGATCGATCTTGCCGGAACGCGCTCAAGGCCCCGCCACGGCTCTGCACGCGCGATCGCTTCGGGCTGGGCGCTCGATGCCATGTTGGAAAGGAAGGGCACAGCCGCGATTCAGACGCTCGTTGCTGAGCGGGCGCTGCTTTACGAGGCCGGCCTTTTCGACGAGGGTTTCCTGCGGGCATCCCGGGAAGACTTCGACCTCATTCTGAAGATTGCGGAACTCGCCCCGGTCGCCGCCGTGGCCGAGCCCCTCGCGTTTATCCGCGAACACGCGGGGCGCAGCGCTGCCCAAGAACGAAGTCTGCTGCGGGACGTGAAGCGTGTCTTCGAGGGCGCCCGAGAGAGAGCAGTTGATGGGAGGCGCCGGCGCCTTGTCAACGCAGCATTTGCGAGAGCCGCCGGACATGTCGCGGCGTCGGCGGGGCGGTCTGGGCGGCGGGCCGAGGCTCTCGAAGCGCTCGCCTGCGCGTGGCGGGCCTCGGCGTTGGAGCCTTTCGTGTGGGCGTTGTCGCTACGGATTGCATGGGGGGGGGGTGCGCGGTGTAATGGCAGGCGGTAACGACGGGTGACACCCGGGCAGCTCTGAGGTATGCTCCGCTCGCATTTGCTCTCCATTCGACACGCCGCCGGACCTCGGGTGGGGTTATTTCCCATGACTACCCAACCCGCCTCCCGCCGCCGCGAGATCCTCGCGGGCCTCACGACCTTCCTCACGATGTCGTACATCGTCATCGTGAACCCGGCCGTCCTCGCCGTTCCCGGAACAGGGCTCGCGTTTGGCGGCGTGCTCACGGCCACCGTGCTGGTGTCGTTTTCGGCGACGCTTCTCATGGGCCTCTACGCGAAGATCCCTTATGCGGTGGCTCCGGGCATGGGGCTGAACGCGTTCTTCACCTATTCGATTGTGCTTGGGCAGGGCGTTCCCTGGCGAACCGCGCTTGGCATTGTGTTCTGGTCCGGGCTCTTGTTTCTTGTGGTGTCGGTGACGCCGCTTCGCGTTGTGATTGCGCGCGCGATTCCCGGCCACCTTCGCTGCGGCATCGCGGTTGGCATTGGGTTGTTTTTGGCGTTCCTTGGGCTCCGGAACCTTGGGCTTGTGGTGGCGCATCCCGTGACGATGGTGGGCTTTGGACACGTCACCCCGCGGGTTCTGGTGGCGCTTTTCGGAATGGCCGGGATGGCCGTGCTGCTGCGGAAAAAGAGCCCGTTTGCGTTTCTCGCGGGGATCTTCGGCATCACCGCGGTTTTCGCGCTTGCGGGCTGGCTGAAAGTCCCCGAGCGGCTCGTTTCGATGCCCGACTTCTCGAGCACGTTCCTTCGGCTGGACGTCGTGTCGAGCCTTCGGCTTGCCTATCTGCCGGCGATGATGGGCATCCTCCTGACCGATCTCTTCGATTCGTTGGCGACGTTCATGGGGCTTGCGCAGGCCTCGGGCCTTCGGGACGAGCACGGCGAGCCGCGCGGGCTCAGCCGGGGCCTCGCGGTGGATGCGTACGCGACGTTCGCGGCCGGGCTCTTTGGCTCCTCGGCCGGGACGGCCTACATCGAGAGCGCCGCCGGCATCGAGGTGGGCGGGCGCACGGGGCTCACCAGCGTCGTCACCGCGCTGTGTTTTCTGCCGTGCCTGTTCCTCGCGCCGCTGGCCGGCATGGTTCCGTCCGAGGCCACCGCACCCGTCCTGATCCTGGTCGGCGCGTTGATGTTCCGAACCGCGTCGGAGGTCAGCTGGAACCGCGTCGGGCTTGAAGAGGCGCTTCCGGCGTTTCTGGCCGCGATCCTGATTCCGCTGACGTTCTCGATCACCCATGGCGTGCTGTGGGGGTTCCTGTCGCACGTGGCTCTTTACTCGTTGGCCGGGCGGCGCCGGGAGGTGAGCCCCGCGATGTGGGCGCTCGGCGTAGTCGCCGCGGGGCTCTTGGTCTTGGAGAGCCGGGGCTGACCGAACTCGCGTGGCCTTTCTGTTCCCGATCCGGGCAGCGAGTAGATCTCTTTGTTAACATCCGCACCGATGCCTCGAACGGCCCGCGCGAAGACTTGGAGGGAAGTGGCGCCCCGCGTCAAGGCTCTTGTCGAGAAGAAGTACAAGACGCATCGCGAGTTCGCGGACGTCATCGGCGTCAGCGAGGGCGCTGTCTCGCTTTGGCTCAGCGGCGACCGCACGCCGCGCGCCGACACGCTGTTTCGCATCGTCGCGGCCGCGGGTGGCTCCTTTGGCGAGCTGTTGGGCGAGGAGCCGATGCGAGGCGCGGGGAACCCGCGGGGGCGGGAGGCAGGCGCGGAGCGGGCCGGGACGGTGGCGTCGTCCCCACAGCTTTCGAGCCTCGAGCGCCGGGTCGCCGCGTTGGAGAGGCGGGTCGAGTTCCGAGGCCGTCCGCCGCGGCTTTCAGAGGATTCCCCGGCGCGTAGGCGCCGCGTGACACAGTGAGCGGGAGGGCCGTAGGCTCGTGCGCGATCCCCGGGATGCGGCCCCCTTGACGTGGAGAGAGATGGCACCGCGGGTGAAGGCCTTGGTCGAAGGGAGGTTCCCGTCGATGAGCGAGTTCGCGAGGCAGCTGGGAGAGCCCCGGTCGACCGTGATGCGTTGGCTGAACGGCGAGGCCGAACCCAGCGCGGATACGCTGTTTCGGCTTCTGCATGCCGTGGGGACGGGCCTGGCCGAGCTGGCCGGGGAGGCGGGGCGGGGGATGGATGCGGAGCTTTCCGCCGCGGCCGAGGAGGCGGCGGGCGAGGACGGGGATCCGGAGTTTGAGGACCTTGCGCGGTGGCTGGTGTTGCATCTTCAGGTGGTTCGGGTCGGCGGCCGGCCGCTGTATGCGGATTGGCGCGGGGGCGGCTTCGAGGCGGAACCGGGCTGAGCGGGCGCCTCTTGTATCCGGTTTGAGCATTGCCAATCCCGGCGCCCGTTCGTGCACTCGGGGAGCCTCTTGACCCACATGGCGTTCGATCCGCAGCCGCCTGCCTGATGTAGTCTGCGCGACTCGAGCGAGCGCCCAGTTGGTTCCGGGACGAGCGAGGACGAGAAGAGCCGCATGCCCAACCCGATAGGAATCGACCTTGGAACGACCAACTCGCTGATCGCGGTCCTTGAGGGCGATCGGCCCCGCATCATTCCGAATCGGGCCGGGGCGCGCATGACGCCTTCGGTTGTCGCGCTCACGCCCTCGGGAGAGCTTCTTGTGGGTGCCGCGGCGCGCCGCCGGCTTGCGAACGAGCCGGACACCACGGTTGCCGAGGTCAAGAGGTTGATGGGGTCTTCCGAGCGCGTCCGCCTGGGCGAGCGCGTCTATTCGCCGACCGAGATCTCCGCGGCCATCCTGCGGTCGCTGGCCCTCGATGCCGAGCATCTCCTGGGCGCCCGGGTGGAGGAGGCCGTGGTCACGGTTCCCGCCTACTTCACCGACGCGCAGCGACAGGCCACGAAGGACGCGGGCGAGCTCGCGGGGTTTCGCGTGGAGAGAATCCTCAACGAGCCGACCGCCGCGGCGCTGGCCTATGGGCTCGACCACCTGGACAAGGAGCAGTTCGTGCTGGTCTACGACCTGGGCGGCGGGACCCTGGACGTCTCGGTTCTGGAGATGTTCGAGGGGGTCCTCGACGTGAAGGCGTCGGCGGGCAACAACCGGCTCGGCGGAACGGACTTCGATCGCGCGCTTGTGGACCTCTTCGCGGCCGAGATTCTGGGCCGCTTTGGCCTCGACATCCGGACCGACCCCCGCGCGATGGCGAGGCTGAAGGCGGCGGCGGAGGAGGCCAAGGTCGAGCTGTCCAGCGTGGCCGTCACCCGCGTCCTGGTCCCGGCGCTCGCGGTGCGCGAGGGGCAAGAGATCGCTCTGGACCTCGAGCTCACCCGGGGAAGGCTCGAGGAGCTTGTCGAGCCGCTGATTCAGGCCACGCTGTTGCCGGTCGAGGCGGCGCTGAAAGACGCGGGCATCGACCGCAGGGCGGTGACGGAGGTGGTGCTCGTGGGCGGGGCCTCGCGGATGCCGGTCATCGAAAGGCGCGTCGCGGAGTATTTCTCGCGGGAGCTTCGCCGAGGGGTCCATCCGGACGAGGCCGTGGCGCTGGGAGCCGCGGTGCAGGCGGGCCTGAAGTCCGGCGCGATCTCACAGGAGCGCGGGATCATGATCACGGACGTGTGCCCGTTCACGCTGGGCGTCGAGGTCCAGACCTCGGCGGGCTCGCAGAGGGTTCCGGGCATCTTCTCGCCCATCATTCCCCGCAACTCGACGGTGCCGGTATCGAAGACCGAGATCTATTCGACGACCGCGGATGGGCAACGCCAGGTCGCGATCAGCGTCTACCAGGGCGAATCCCGGTTCGTGAAGAGCAACACGTTCCTCGATTCGTACACGGTCGACGGGATTCCGCCCGCGAAGGCCGGGCTCGAGAAGGTCGCGGTGACGTTTGCCTATGACATCAACGGGATCCTGAGGGTCACGACCAAGGTGGTGTCGACGGGCAAGGAGGCCTCGCTGCTCGTGGACGAGAGCGCTCGGCGCATGTCCCCACGTGAGCGCGAGGTTGCCAAGGAGAGGCTCGCGCACGAGATCCCCGCTGGGGGCGTTCCGGCACCGCCGGAAGACCCAAGTCCCAAGGAGCCAAGCGCGGATGGGCCGCCTCGCCAAGCCCTCGACGAGCTTCACGGCCGCGTGGAGCGGTCGCCCGGGGACGTCACGGCAAGGCGCGTGCTTGGCGAGGCGCTCCTTGCGAAGCGAAGCTACGGCGTGGCCGCGGACGAGCTCGAGAAGGCCCTGGAGCTCAATCCTGAGGATGCGGACGTCCGGCTGCTGCTTTCGAAGGCGTATCTCGCGGAGGACCGCCTCCCGCCGGCCGAGCGCATCCTGCGGAAGGGCGTGGAGCTTCGGCCGGGGCGCGCGGACCTGCGGGACGCGCTTGCCGGCGCGCTGGTCTCTTCGGGGCGCGTGGACGACGCGCTCCTGGAGCTTGAGGAGGCGGCCTCGCTCGATCCGGACGACGTCAGCCGGCTTCTGCTGATGGCGCGGCTCTATGGCTCGCGTGCGCTGCCACTGCAGGCGGGCCGTTGCCTGGCGCGGGCGCGGGGGTGTGGCGCCCGGGATCCCGATCTTCGGCAACGCGTGGAGGACGCCGCTCGGGAGATGTCCTCCGAGACCGAGGGCGAGCTTCCAAGGCGACGCGAGCTGGTTCAAAGGCTCGTCGACATCCGGGGCGGTTCAGCCGGGGCGCGCGCGGAAACTGCCACCCGGCTCGGCTTCCTTCTCGCGCCCGGGCCCGCGGAGGCCACGGGGCCTGCGCTTTCGGAGGCCTTGTTGCTGCTGGAGGGCGCTCTCACGCTCGATCCGACGGACGAGGTCGCGGCTCTTCTCATGGGCGACGTGCTGGTGCGAATGGGCCGCACGGCGGAGGGGCGCACGGCCTACGGGCGCGCGCTTCTGATCGAGCCTTCGGGCGGCGCGGCGCGAAGGCTTGCCTGGCTGGATCAGTCGCTATCCGACGAGCCCGCGGTGGGCCGCATCGGCGCCCTGGCCTATTCGCGATCGGGCGGCGTTGTCTCGGTCGTGGAGGCCGTGGCCGTGGCGGGCAAGGGCGAGCTCTCTCTCAGCGGAAATGTCGGAGCCATTGGACGCGAGGCCGCGAACGTGGTCTTCTCGTGCCTCAAGGCGAGCGCGCGGAGGTTGGGAATTGGGGACCTCGAGCGGCGGGACCTCCATCTTCACTTCGTCGACACCGAAGTTCCCAAGGACGGCCCGTCCGCGGGCCTCGCGCTCGCGCTCGCGGCGGCCTCCGCCTACCTGGGACGGCCGTTGCCCAAGGCGCTCGCGGCCTCGGGCGAGCTCACGCTCCACGGCGCCGTGCGGGCCGTGGGCGGCCTTCACGAGAAGCTCGTCGCGGCGGCCTTGGCGGGCATTGAGACCGCGCTCGTTCCGGTGCACAACCACTTCGAGCTCAAGGAGCTTTCCCCCGAGGTGAAGAGGCGCGTCTTGGTCGTGCCCGTCGCCTCTCTCGAAGAGGCTCTGCGCCACACGCTGGCCAAAGCGGCGAGCTAGCGGCGAGCTAGGAGGAGAGACGCGCGATGGACGAGAACGCGACCAGGAGAGAGCCGGAAGAGCCCAACGCGCCGCCCGAGGAGGTTTCGACGAACCCCTATGTGGTTCTGCAGATACCCAAGTCCGCGGATGACCGCGCGGTCAAGAAGGCCTACTTCGCGCTGATCCGGAGATTCCCCCCCGAGAAGGACCCGGTGGCGTTTCAGAGGATTCGAAAGGCCTACGAGATCCTCGCGGACCCGGTCGCTCGAAAGCGCTATGACGCGGCCGATCCGGATTTCCACGAGTTCGGCGAGCTGGGGGCTTCGCTGCGCGCGGCCCAGGAGGCGATCCGCCTCGGCAACGAGAAGGACGCGGAGGAGCGCCTGCTCTTGATTGTCAAAGAGCAGCCCGATCTCCACGTCGCCCGCGGAATGTTGGGCGCTCTGTACTTTCGAACCGGGGAGTTTGCGAAGGCGCTTGCCGAGCTCGAGACCCTGGTCGCCAAGGAGCCCGAGGACCCAAGCCACGTGGTCTCGCTGGGCCACGCGCTGGAGGCCCTCGAGCGAAAGGACGCCGCGCTTGAGTCCTTCCTCCGCGCGAGGGCGATGCGCGAGGGCGATCTCGACCTCGCGTTGGAGGTCGTCGACGCGCGCCTTCGCCGCGAGGATTTCGGGACCGCGCTTGAGGAGGCGCGGTCCCTCTTCGAGGCGCACCCAACCTGGGGGCCTTCGCGGCTGTCTCTGTGGCTGAGACGGCTGGAGGGGCTCATCTCCTTGGGAACGCCGAATCTCTTGGAGGAGGCGGACCGGCTGGTCCTCGAGGTGACCGCGCAGAACGACCCTGAGCTTTCCCGCTTCGTCTCCACCCGCGTCGCCTCCCTGGCGGGGCGCCTGATCCTCGCCGGGGCCAGAGACAGCGCGAACGCGCTCCTTGCGCGGTGCGAGCGGTTGAATCCCGAGAGCGTGGCCGAGCACCCGTATCCGGTCCTCGCGAGCGTCCCGACCGAGGCCCTCCCGCAGGCTTCGCTGGAGTGGCTCTCCGAGAAGGCAAAGAGCAAGGACGGCGATGTCGTGCGGAGATCCCGCTGGACCCTCCCGGCCCTCGCGATCCTCGGCGCGGCGCTTGTTGTGGCCGCGCTCGTGTACTTCTACTTCGAGGAGCCCGGGCGGTGGACGGCCGCGTCCGTCATGGGAATCGCCTTTGGGATAGCGGCCGCGGTGTTCCTGTCGGTCTTCGCCGCGCGGCTGTTCTCGATCGCGTCCAAGAGCCCGGTGGGCTCATTCATCGCGGTCCACCCGCTGTACGCGCTGGACGTCTCGCCCATCCGGGTCAAGGCGTTCAGCCTCTTTCACCTGCAGAACATCCACCTGACCCGGCACAGCACCAACGGGATCTATACGACCACCGAGGTCGACATTCGCTTCCACAAGAAGGCGCTCAAGCTCCACATTCGCAACGAGGAAAGCGCCAAGACACTGGCGGAGTTCGCCTCCCATCACCACCGCCGGGCGTTGGAGCTGATGCTGGGTGGGTTCCTGGATGTGATTCCGGACGCCGACCTGATTCCCAAGTCGCTCCTCCTGACCCGGAAGCAGGCTCCGCCGTGGAGCCGACGCCGTGTGATCGAGATCGCCCGCTCGCAGCTCGCGCGGCGCACCGCGGTCGCGGCCGCGATCCTGTTCGGGATCGCGCTCTTTCATCGCCCTCGGCTCGCGGAGCTCTCCCTGTGGCGCTCGGCGCTGCGCCAAGGCGAGACGGAAGGGCCCGCGCGCTATCTCGCGGAGTACCCAAACGGGCGCTTCGCGGAGATGGCCAAGGCCCTCGGGGCGCGGAAGTACGAGGACGCGGCGGGCTTGCTTCTGGACCTGTGCGGTCTTCCGGCGTCGGAGCGCAAGAGGGCTCCGGCGCTTCCGCTTCTGGAGGTCTTGGCGGCTCTTCAGGCAACTTCACAAACGCGATTCCCGGTCCATATCGCGGATGTTGCCGATGTGCCCGAGGGCCTCGCGGACGCGCCGGCCCTCGAACGCGCGCTTGCCAAGGCCGGGAACGAACGCCGTGGGGCCGAGCTGATCGCGGGTCTTGCGTCCGCCCTCTTTCGCGCGGGACTCGGCGAGGTGGTGAAGCCTGAGCCGGCGGCCGAAGCGAAGCTCGCGCAGGCGGCCGCGGGCCTTGTGATCTCGTGCCGGATCGAGCCCGAGCGCCGGGCCTCTTTCGAGACGGGCGATCGCGGGTTTGCCTACTTCGAGGGGCCCGGCGGCCGAAGGCTCCACCGGTTGCGCTTCGAGGCCGAGGCGCGGCTCGTGGTTCGAGGTGCCGAGCGGGCGCGGTTTGCGGTCCCGATTCCTCCGCCCGAGAGGGTCCGGCGTCGGCTCACGCCAAGAGAGCCGGCGGCGTGGGCCGAGCAGGCGTATCGACAGGAGGCCGACCGCGCGTTTGAGGAGCTTCTCAAGGGCGTGCTTGCGGGGCTGTCGCTTCCGGCGTCCGAGTCGGTTCATATGGCGGCCGCGAGGGCGCGCCACGCGAGCAAGGACGTGACGTCTCCGTACGAGGCCGGTGCGGATTCGAGTCCTCCGTCTCGTGTGGTCGTTCCTCCCTTGCCAACCCGGAAAACCGTTGCGAGGTGACCCATGCCTCTGACATCGAAAACACCCAAGCCGACGCTGGCGGTGGCCGTCGCGGGAATCCTTCTCGCCGCGGGCGGTGCGGCCTTTTTCTTTTGGTTCTCGGTTCAGACCCTCTGGGTCGTCAACGGAATGCCGATTCCGGTCACGGTTTCGATCGACGGCCGGGATTGCCCGCTTGAGGGCGCGACGCCGGGGGCCGTCCGACGCGTGCCGGTCCGCCTCGTCGCCGGGATCCACCGCGTGGTGGTCAAGGATTCCAAGGGGAGGGTTCTGGAGAACGAGCTCATCGACGTGCCCGGGCGAACCGATGTCGTGGCCTACAACGTCCTCGGGGCCGCACCGCTCTTTTTCGAGACCGTCTTTTATTCGGTCCGCGTGGCGGACCAAAGGCCGCCGGCCGTCGAGCTTCTCGGCGGCAAGCGCCTGATTGTGCGCGACGGGGTCGATCACGTCTTCGAGCCGGTCCCGACCAGCATCACGACCAAGAGCGACGCGCCTGTCACCCGCACGAGGTTCGACACAGCGAACGCCGGCTGGCAATGGGTCGCGGTCCACCTTGCCGACGAGGGACGGTTGGGGCCAGCGTTGACAATCTGTCGCGCTCTCTCCTTGGCCTTGCCCGAGGACGAAGGCGTGTCGGCCATGGCGCCTTATTTGATCAGGCGCGCCACGGGCTCCGAGGCGGCCGCGCGATACCTCAAGGAACGTGTCGCGACGATGCCCAAGTCGCTCTCCTTGCATCGCGGTCTTCAGCATTACCTGAGGATTGGCGATCGACGCGAGGAGAGCCGGGCGTTTTATCGGGACCGGCAACTCGCCGCGCCGGACGATTCTTGGGCGCTTCTGTTGCGCGCGCGCGTCGAATCGCTCGAGGACGCGATTCCGCTCTACCAGGAGGTCCGGCGCCGGCATCCGAAGGACCTTGCCGCCCTGCGAGGGCTTGCTTGGGCTCTCGACCGGCAAGGGCGCCATGCCGAGGCCGTTCGGCTGTTCGAGGAAGACCTCGCGGCGGAGGACCCCGAGTATGGCAGCTACGCGGATGAGCATGCGCGCGCGCTGGTCGCCCTGGGCCGGGTCAAGGACGCGCTTCTCGTCATCGACAGGGCGTCGAACGAGCCGGGCCTCTTGGACGGCGACTTGGCAATACTGTATGCGCGAATCGCGAAACGCGCCACCCCCGAGACGTTCGCCGGTACCCAACCGGCAACCTCCCGGGAGGCCTTCTTCAAGCGGCTCAGCAGGGCTGGCAGCGAGTCTCCAATCCCGGTCCTTGTGGAGTCGGCCTTGGGTGAAAGGACGCCGTACGAGCGGGTTGTGAAGAAATTCGACGAGGCCGTTCAGGCCGCGGTGGGGGTCCATTCGGCCGCGATCCGCCACCCGAGGATGGCCTGGGGCCTCTTGGCCAAGGCTCCAGACGGCACCCTGGAGGCGCTCAACGATTCCGTGACCTTCCTGCTCGCGGCCGAGTTCGCGAGGGCGGGAGACGAGGACCTCGCGGACCTCATGTGGGCGTCTCTCTCGCGATTGTCCGTCTCGCCGAGGGCGATCCGTGCCTTTCTCTTCGAAGGGCATGTGGATCCGGATCTCTGGCGCCTCGAGCCGGAGGACCACGCGTCGCTGGAGTTTGTGCGCGGCCGACTGCTGGAGTCGCAGGGTTTGGACGGATCCGCGTTCTACAAGAGCGCGGCCGAACGCGACCTCTTGGAAGGCCCCGCGGCCATTGCGAAGAGGACGTGGCCGGAGGCGGTGGAACGGATGGTGACGTTGAAGTAGGCCTATACTCAACCCATGCAAGACCCAATCAAGCTTGAAGAGGAAATACGCGAACTCGCCGGGCAAAGAGACGCTGAAATCGAATCCGGCGACGTGCAGCCGATCGATCACATGGAGTTCCTGCGACGAACCAGCGCCGAAATCTCCCCCGTCCCCCGGTAAATACTCCCCGGCCCGTCCTTCCTTCCCGCTCCGCCAAGCCTCGCGATCTCGCCCTTCTCGGGCACATTGCTTGCTAATCTCCCGCCATGGCAGCAGAGATCGTGACCCTTCAGCGCTATCGCCGCGCGGTCGATTACCTTGCGGCCGCGCAGATCTATCTCAAGTCCAACCCTCTCCTTCGCGAGCCGCTCCAGCCGGACCACATCAAGGATCGCCTGCTGGGACACTGGGGAACCGCGCCCGGAATCAACCTTGTCTATGCGCACCTCAATCGGCTGATTCTGCGGACCGACGCCAACATCCTCCTCGTGACCGGGCCCGGACACGGCGCGGCGGCCAACATGGCCAACCTGTTTCTCGAAGGCACGTTGACCGAGTTCTTTCCGGAGATCACGCAGGACGAGGAGGGAATCCGGCGGCTTCTGGAGCGCTTCTCCTGGCCCTACGGGTTCCCAAGCCACCTCAGCCCGACGCTGCCGGGCGTGATCCACGAGGGTGGCGAGCTGGGCTACGCGCTCTCGACCTCGTTCGGCGCGGCGCTCGACAACCCGGACCTGGTCGTGGCGTGCCTGGTCGGCGACGGAGAGGCGGAGACCGGTCCCACGGCGGCCGCGTGGCACGGCAACAAGTTCCTGAACCCGTGGACGGACGGCGTGGTCCTGCCCATTCTCCATCTCAACGGCTTCAAGATCTCCAATCCCACGATCTCGGGGACCATGTCGGACCAGGAGTTGGGTTCTCTCTTTTCGGGGCTCGGCTGGAGCATTCGCATCGTCTCCGAGGGACCCAAGCTCGACGACGAGCTGGACGCCGCGCTGGCCTCGGCCTATGCCCAAATCCGGAGCCTCAAGACCCGGGCGCGGGCGGGCGAGCACGTGGAACGACCGGCTTGGCCGATGCTGGTGCTGAGGACCACGAAGGGCCTCGGCTGTCCGGCCAAGGTGGACGGGCAAAGGGTCGAGGGCTCGTTCCGCGCGCACCAGGTTCCGGTGAAGGACCCAAAGCACGACGCCGCGCATCTTGGCATCCTGGAGCATTGGCTCCGCTCCTATCGGCCCGAGGAGCTCTTCGACGAGGCCGGGCACCCCGCGCCGGATCTTCTCCCGCTGTGCCCAAAGGGTGGAAAGCGCATGGCCACGAACCCGCACGGCTTTGGCGGAGAGCGGCGCGTGCCGCTCGAATTGCCAGGGCTCAAGCGGCACGCGGTGGCGGTCGAATCCACCTCCCGTGGGGCCATCCAAAAGAGCCACATGGAGGCGCTGACCGCCTATCTCGTGGATGTCGTGGGCCTGAACGAAACCCAGCGGAACTTCCGGGTCGTCTGCCCCGACGAGCTCGAGTCGAACCGTCTGGGCGGCCTCCTGTCGGTGACTCAGAGGCAGTACAACTGGCCGCTTCCCGAGGGCGCCGAGCACACGGCCCCCTATGGCCGGATCCTGGAGATCCTCTCCGAGCACATGTGCCAGGGTTGGCTGCAGGGCTATCTACTGACCGGCCGGCACGGGCTCTTCCCGTGCTACGAGGCCTTCCTTCCCATTGTCGACGGCATGATGAACCAGTACGCCAAGTTCCTGAAGGCCTCGCGCGAGGTGCCGTGGCGAAAGCCGGTGTCGTCGCTCAACTATCTGCTGACGTCCGAGGCGTGGCGACAGGACCACAACGGCTACAGCCACCAGGGGCCGGGCTTTCTCAACAACCTTCTCACCAAGAAGGGCGACACCTACCGGATCTATCTGCCCCCGGACGCCAATTGTCTGCTCTCGACCATGGACCATTGTCTGCGCTCGACGGACTACATCAACCTCGTGATCGCGGGAAAGCAGCCCATGCATCAATGGCTGACGATCGAGGAGGCTGTGGAGCACTGCCGCGTCGGAGCCTCCATCTGGCCTTGGGCCTCGACGGAGGGCGGGGAAGACCCGGAGGTCGTCCTCGCAGGCTGCGGAGACAACCTCACGCTCGAAACGCTGGCCGCCGCGCAGATCCTGTACGAGGCCGTTCCGTCATGGCGCGTCCGGGTTGTGAACGTGACGGACCTGATGTCGATGGGGATCCCACAGAAGTACCCGCACGGCCTCTCCGACGAGCGGTTCACCAGGCTGTTCCCATTGGGCGTGCCGGTCGTCTTCAACTTCCACGGCTACACGGCCGCGCTCAAGCAGCTCCTCTGGGAGCGCCCCGAGAACGAGCGGTTCGAGATCAACGGCTACCGCGAGGAGGGCTCGACGACCACGCCCTTCGACATGCACGTGCGCAACCGCACCAGCCGGTACCACATCGCGATTCAGGCCGCCGAGCGCGTGGCGAGAAGGCGGCCCCAGAGCGCCGCGCGCGCCGAGGAGCTGGTGCGCCGGTGCGAGAGGCGGCTCGCCGAGCACCGGCCCTACATTGAGGCGAATGGTGTGGATCCCGCGGACATCGCGGATTGGGCGTGGATTCCGCGCTGAACGTCCGCATGCGCATCCTCGTCCTGAACGCCGGATCGAGCAGCCTGAAGTACGGGCTATTCGAGACGGCCGGCGGCGAGAACTCTCCAAGCGATATCGCGATCTCGCGGCTCTCATCCGGAGTTCTTCGGTTGGGCGGTTCTTCGGAGGCCCAAAGCCATCGCGAGGCGGTGGAACGCCTGGTCGCACAATGGGCCGAGCCTTCGGGGGGAGCCGCGTTGCCCGATGTCGTGGGGCATCGCGTCGTCCACGGAGGAACCCGGTTTCGATCTCCCGTTCGGCTCGACGAGGACGTCCTCGTCGAGCTTCGGGAGCTGTCGGCGCTCGCTCCGCTTCACAACCCGCCCGCGCTTCTAGGAATCGACGCCGTGCGCCGCGCATGGCCCGGCGTCCTACAGATCGCGGCCTTCGACACCGCGTTCTTCGCGACGCTCCCGCCGCACGCCTATCTGTATCCGGTTCCCTACGCGTGGTTCGAGGACTGGGGACTTCGCCGATTCGGCTTTCACGGCCTCAGCCATTCGGGCGCGGCCGCGCGGGCCAGAGAGCTCCTTCCTGGGATCGCGGCGCCGCGAATCATCACGTGCCATGTCGGGAACGGCGTTTCGGCGACCGCTGTCGCGAATGGCCAGGCGATCGCCACCACAATGGGCTTCACGCCGCTCGACGGCTTGATGATGGGAAGCCGTTCGGGCGCCGTGGATCCCGGCCTGCTCCTTCACGTGATGAAGTCCCACGGCCTCTCGGGAGACGAGGTCGATCGGGTGCTCCATCGCGAGTCCGGACTCCTTGGGATCTCCGGGATCTCGTCAGACTATCGCGTTGTCGAGAGCGCCGCGAAGGTGGGCGACCCAAGGGCGCGGCTCGCCCTCCGGATGTATTCCGATCGTGTGCGCACCGCCATCGGCGGCCTCGCGGCGACATTGGGTGGTTGCGACGCGCTGGTCTTCACGGGTGGCGTCGGGGAGAACTCGTCCGGCTTTCGGAGCGAGGTCTGCCAGGGTCTCGACTGTCTGGGTCTGCGGCTCGACCCCACGCGTAATTCCGAATGTCAGGGCGAGGGGGATGTCGCCGCGAGCGGGCCAGGAGGGCGCATCTTGATTGTCAAGGCTCAGGAGGAGCTCGTGATCGCGCGAGAGGCCTTTCGGCTCTTGTCGCGCCAGTCCTCTTGCGAAGGGGTGAGCTCATGAACCACGCGAATCAGAATCACGGGACCGGCACGGACCCCGCCGCCATGAGGGTCGCGTACTTCTCGATGGAGTTTGGCGTGGATCCGAGGCTGCCGATCTACGCGGGGGGCTTGGGAGTCCTCGCGGGCGACACGCTCCGCGCGTTCGCGGACCTGAAGATGCGCGTGGTCGCGGTCACGCTGCTCTACAGGAAGGGCTATTTCGAGCAAGTCCTCGACGACGAGGGAAACCAGATCGAGCGCGAGGTGTCGTGGAATCCCGGCGGGATCCTCCGCTCTTTGGCGCCTACGGCGAGCGTTTCGATCGCGGGCCGCGAGGTGGTGGTTCGGGCCTCGCGCTACGACGTGACCGGCCCTTCCGGACACGTGGTCCCGCTCATCCTCCTCGACACAGACGTGCCCGAGAACGACAGCGAGGCCCGTTTCTTGACGGGGTCGCTCTATGGCGGCGACGACCGCTACCGGCTCTCCCAGGAGATCGTCCTGGGAATTGGTGGCGTTCGCATGCTGAAGGCGCTTGGGTACACGGGCCTCGAGCATTTCCACATGAACGAGGGGCACGCCAGCCTGATCGCCTTGGAGCTGCTTCGCGAGGAGCCCCAGCCGCCCGACGGCGGCGACGAGGAAAACCAGAGCGAGGCCGCGGCCCTCTGGCGGCAGGACATTGAGGACGTGCGCCAGAAGTGCGTCTTCACAACACACACGCCGGTTCCCGCCGGGCATGACCAGTTCTCGTACGACCTGGTCGCCGAGGTCCTCACCGAGGCCTTTCCGCACGCCGAGCTCCGGCGCCTGGGCGGCGACGAAAGACTCAACATGACCTCTTTGGCCCTGAACCTGTCGCATTTCATCAACGGCGTCGCCAAGCGTCACCGCGAGGTCTCGCAGGAGATGTTCCCCGGCTTCGCGATCGACGCGATCACCAACGGCGTGCATTCCGTCACCTGGACGTCGCCGGGCTTCTGCGCGCTCTATGACCGGCTGATCCCGGGCTGGCGCGCGGACTCCTTCTCGCTGAGGTACGCGATCAACCTGCCGCGCCCGGAGGTCTGGGACGCGCACCTCATTGCCAAACGCGTCCTCCTGGACGAGGTTCGCAAGCGTTCGGGCGCGGACCTTCCGCTCGAGACCTTCACGCTCGGCTTCGCGCGGCGGGCGGCGTCGTACAAACGAGCAGACCTCATCTTTCAGGATCTCGACACGCTCGCGGCCGTCGCGCGCGTCGCGGGGCCCGTGCAGCTGATCCTCGCGGGGAAGGCGCATCCCAAGGACATCCTGGGAAAGGAGCTCATCCGCCGGGTCTTCGCGGCCGCGAAGGCGCTCAAGGGCCGGGTCGAGGTCGTCTATCTTGCCAACTACGACATGCGCCTCGCGGGGCTTCTGACGGCCGGCGTGGACGTCTGGCTGAACACGCCGCTGCCGCCTCAGGAGGCCTCGGGAACCTCGGGCATGAAGGCCGCCCACAACGGGGTTCCAAGCCTCAGCGTGCTCGACGGTTGGTGGATCGAGGGCCACGTCGAGGGCGTGACGGGCTGGTCGATCGGCGCAACCTCACCGCAGCCCGACGCGCGCCTCACAACGCGTGAAGAGATCGATCGGCGCGACGCAGGGGAGCTCTACGAGAAGCTGGGCCGCGTGATTCTGCCTCTCTTCTATCAGGATCGCCCGGCCTGGTGCGACGTGATGAGGCGGACGATTGCGTTCAATGCCTCGTTCTTCAACGCGCACCGCATGGTTCAGCAGTACGCGGCCAGCGCGTACGTGTGAGCGGGTATGCACTATGCATCTCGCCGGACATCCGTCTGTTAGGATTCGCGGATGACGTGTCCTGGCCTCAGCCGCCGCCGTGTTCTCAAGCTCGGCATCCTCGCCGCCGCCTCGGCGTCCCTGTCCCGCAGCCTCCTTGCCAACCTTCGCGATTCACCGGTTGAGCGCGCTCTGTCCCTTCACAACCTCCACACCGGCGAAAGCCTCCGCGCGGTGTATTGGGCCGAGGGGCGCCACGTGCCCGAGGGGCTCGCGGGAATCGAGCACATCCTCCGGGACTTCCGGACGGCCGAACAGCACCAAATCGACACGCGGCTTCTCGACCTGCTATCGGACCTTGCCCAGACTTTGGAGACCAAGGCACCCTATCAGATCATCTCCGGCTACCGCAGTCCCAAGACGAATGCCCAACTCCGGGAGCACGGTGAAGGAGTGGCCAAGCACAGCCTGCACATGGAGGGAAAGGCGGTCGACATCCGTCTCGCGGGTCGCCCGCTCACCACGCTCCGCAAAGCCGCGATCGCGCTTCGCCGCGGCGGGGTGGGAATGTACCCGGCATCGGATTTCGTGCACGTGGACGTGGGGCGGGTGAGGTATTGGTGAGACGACGGCTCGGGTCATCGCGCTGAGGTTTGGCGGAGAGAGGCCCTCAGCCGAGGCCTAGGAATCGTCTCGAAAGGTGCGGCTTGTGAGACCAACCGCGAAGGCAAGAGCGCGATCAAGCACGGCGATCTTGGCGGGCGAGAGCGAACCCACGAAGTGCGTCAAGGACGCCTTCGAGAGACTCATCAGTTCGTCACAGTGAATGCTGCTCTCGTGTTTGAGGCCTTCGCCGACGCCGATATCGACCTGCGTGTGAATTCCGTCGCGTCGCGTGTAGACAGGAGCGCAGACAACCGACGAAAAAGCGGAGTCGATCAGAAGCTGCCGACTGACGACCACGAAGACCCGTTGCTTTCGCGGATCTCGAGAAGAGGCGTGCTGTACCAGGTAGAGTTCTCCACGCTTCACAGAGGGACCTGGTAAGAGAGCGCGTCTTCCGCCTCGGCGTTCAGCTCCAATGCGTTTGCGTTGATGATCTCGAGGTCGGAAGCATCCTCCCCAGCTCGTGGCCAAGACAAATAGGCACGAACCGCGGCCGCGACCAACTGGTTTCGATCGGAGGGATCGGGAGCGCGCTGATTGAGCTCGAGGCAGATGTCCTCGGGGAGTTCGAGAAGAGTTGTGATCATGGCTGGATGTTACGGCGCGACGAGCCGCGGTGCAAACGCGATCTTTCGGGACGCGCCGTCGCTTTTCGAGTCCGACCCGACGGGGCTTGGGCCTCTCGTCGAGACGCTCGTGCAGTCGTCCATCCGGGACTACAACCTCCAGGTTCACTTCTATCGGGATTTCGAACAGCCCAACGACCGGAACTCTCCGGTCCGGGAGGTGGACTTTGTCGCGGAGCGGACGGACGGGGCGACGCTGCCGATCGAGGTCAAGTTCCGCAAGCGGATCGACGAGGAGGACTTGCTGGGGCTTCGCTCTGGGTCGGCGGCGGGGCCAGCAGGTACTCGCCGGGCTTCTTGGGTGTTACGGGCTTGACGCCGGGCTTGGGCGGCGGGTCGATCTTCGGGGTTCCGTGCCCGCTTACCCCTCCGGGCCTGGGCGGCGTCGCCAATGGGACTTCAACGGGAGCGGCGGTGACCGGCGTCTTGCCGACGGACTGCGGGTTGGGGGTTCTGAGATCGCTCACAAGGCCTCCTTGCCGGGCGGGACGCTTCACCGTCATGGGGAAGTCCTGCCGGCAGTCTCAATTTGGGCGCCCGGAGCCGGGATTCCATGATGCATTCGACCCTGGTCTCGACTACCTTGTCATGCCACCAACTTCCACAAACGCCCTCATGAGATTGCGTGCCGCGGTCTCGCGGTCGTTCTCACCGCGTACGAACGGCACCCAGTGTTCCAACAGCGGGTTGTGGAGCACTTCCCAGTCGCCGCGAAACACGGAATTGGCGACAGGCGCGTACGTGCCCTCCTCGGACGTCGCGAGGACGTTGCGCACGACGTCGCCGACCTTGACGAAGAGCAGCCCGTGCCAGAGGCTTCGATGAACGGGGGCAGAGGTCTCGCGGGACGCTTTCGCGAGCAGGTCCGCGATTGGTTGGCGGAGTCCTGCTCCTTCCAACGACAGGCGCGCCACGCGGGGGCCGCAGCTCGAAGAAAGAGAAGCGAGAGGCGGAGGTCGCGGCGATCGTCGTCGTCGAGCGGGATCTCGATTCCCGTCAGATGCGCGCGGACAATGGCCCGCTCGCGGCCAAAATCGTGGGTTGCCGCGACGGTCTCGGCGTAGTAGCTCACCGCCGCGTCCCAGGCCGCGCGCTCCTCAAGGACCAGCGCGCTGAAGCAGGGTCCCTCGTGCAGCGGATCCGCGCGCTTGTCCCGGCGAGCCGTCGCGGACGTCAGGACCGCGTCGTAGAGGTTGAAGCCGAAGTGCGAGTGGAACGTGAACCAGGGTGTCTCGGCGACTGGCTGCCGCGCGCCGAGATCGTCCGCTCCCGTTTCGGCGGCGGGTGCGGCGGTGGCCGTGCCCAGCATGGCGAAGACACAAATGGGAAGCAGCAGACTCATTCGGTTCTCGTTGGCTTCACGATCTTGAAAGGGTGTTCAAGGTCTTCAGGGTTCTCGCCAACCTCTCTACGCCGGCCTCGATCTCGGCGGGTGTGAAGGCCGCGTAGCCCAGGATCAGCGCGCCTCGCGCCGGCTTCTTTTGGGCGTAGGCCGACAGCCCGATAGCGTCGACTCCGGCCTGGGCGGCTCGGCGCGCGAGCGCTTGGTCATCATGTTGGGCATTCAGCCAGGCCACAAGGTGCATGCCCCCCTCCGCGGGCTCGACCGTCAGGAAGCCCTTGAGATGGCGGTCGAGCGAGTCCCGGAGGGCATGCTGCCTCTCCCGATACAGGATCCGCATGCGGCGAATGTGCCTTTCGAAATGGCCCTCGGTGAGGAAGTCCGCGAGGGCCAGCTGATCGAGCGCGGGCGGATGGCCGTCGCTGAAATGGCGCGCCTTGGAAAACGCGTTGGTGAGGTCCTTTGGGACCACGAGGTAGCCGAGGCGCAACGACGGAAACAGGACCTTGCTGAAGGTTCCGATGTACAACACACGGCCGTCGGTGTCGAGGCCCTGCAGCGCCGCCAGGGGACGGTGGACGTAGCGGAACTCGCTGTCATAGTCGTCCTCGACGATCCAGGCGCCGGCGGTCTGGGCGAAGCTCAGGAGCCGAATCCGCCGGTTCGCGCTCATGGTGACGCCCAGCGGGAACTGGTGCGAGGGCGTCACGCAAATGAGCCTTGGGCGCGGGGCGAGCCGCGCTCCCTCGTCCACTTGGAGACCCTCGGAGTCCACGGGGACCGGCACAATGTCGGCGCCCGCGGCCACCAACGCCCCGAGGGCGCCGCGATAGCCGGGATCCTCCATCCAGGCCGTGTCGCCGGGGTCGAGAGTCACGCGCGTCGCGAGGTCCAGCGCCTGTTGGGAACCCGAGACGATCAGCACCTGCTCGGGCTCGCACACGACGCCGCGTGCGCTCCTGAGGTATTGGGCGATCGCGCTTCGGAGCTCGGGAAGGCCCGCGGTCTCGCCATAGTCCAGCTGTCTCACGCTGGCCCGGCCCGCCCGGCGCGCGAGGATTCGGGTCCATGTGTCGATTGGGAACTCCGAGACCGCGGGAGAGCCGACACGGAACGGGACGAGGGGTCCCTCGAAGGGGGAGGCCGCCGTGGCCAGGGACGCAAGCGCCGTGGCGCGCGCCGAGAGGCGTTGCGGCGGTGAGGTCGAGGCCTTGGGTCGCGGGCTCTGCCGCGCGCGCAGCAGCTCCTCGGGGAGCGTCTTCGAGACGCGCGTGCCGCTTCCCACCCGGCCCTCCAAATACCCCTCGGTGACGAGCTGCTCGAACGCGTCGAGGGCCGTGGTGCGGGAGACGCCGAGGTCGGCGGCCAGGATGCGGGTGGACGGGAGGCGCGCACCGGGCGGCAGCCGGCCCGTCAGGATCGCCTCGCGGAGGCCGCGATAGACCTGCGCGTGAAGGGGAGGTCCGGCCCCACGCCGAAGCTCCACCGTAATTGGGATCACGCCTCCGGCACGTTTGGACATCGGCGTAAATGGTACGCGGGTTCCCTGAAAAGTGGCCCTTGAACGCGATGACGCCGCGGACGAGAGTGCCGCGTCGAAGGAAGGCCCCAGGCGGGCCCTGAGACGAGAACCAATTCCGAGAAGGAGATCCAATGAGCAACGACATCGAGAACATGATTCCGCGACGGCTTCGGTTGGCAATCCTTGCCCTTGCCCTTGCGACGGGCACCGTCCTGGCCCGATCCCACGGCTTGACGGCCGTGGACGCGACCCCCGCCGTCGAGACGATCAAACGGCTGGATCAGGAGTTCAACGCCGCGGTCAAGGCCCGCGACACGGCCACCGTGGACCGGGTTCTGCTTTCGGACTTCCTCCTGATCACGTCGGCCGCGAGGATAAGGACCAAGGACGACATCCTGAAGGAGATCGTCTCGCCCGAGCTGACGATGGAGATCAACCGGTCGACGGATGTGACGGTGCGGGTCTATGGCGACACGGCGGTGCTCACCGGGTCGCTCCACCAGAAGGGCATGCAGAAGGGGCAGCCCTTCGACGCGCGGATGCGATACACGGACACGTGGGTGCGCGTGGACGGCGCGTGGCGGCAGCTTTCCGGGCATGCGTCGAAGGTTGTCGAGGTGAAGTAGTTCGTTGCCGGCTGGCAACGTAGGCCCTCCACCGCACACCCTACTGAAGCGCCTGAATCATGGCGCGCCGGCCAGCCGCCTCCCACGTTGTCCCCCAACGGGTTGAAAGGGGGGCGGGTCGCGCCATGGAACGGCTAAGGCGGCTCATCCAGCACCGCGAGCATCTTTTTCGCATGGCCGGGCTCTTTGGGATTGGGATCCTCGCCTTTGTGGTCCTGGGAGCCATCCTGGTCCCCAGAGACTTCGGCGTCTACGGCCACTATCGGGCCGGGGCACTCGCCGACAACCGCCTGCCTCCCCCGGCGTTCGCGGGGCGCGTGGCCTGCGCGGACTGCCACACCGATGTGCCCGAGGCCCAGAAGGGAAGTCGCCACGCCGCCGTTCCCTGCGAGGCCTGCCACGGCGCGCTCGCCCGACACGCGGCGGAGCCGGAGTTCCAAAAGCCCGTGAAGGTGAGCGAGCCCGCGAGCTGCCTCGTCTGCCATGCGGCCAATGTCGCCAAACCCAAGGGCTTCAAGCAGATCGAGCCCAAGGAGCATTTCGACGGCGGGGCCTGCCGTGAGTGCCACGCCGCGCACACGCCGGAGAAGGGACCCGCCCAATGACAAACGATGCCGAGCTTCCAGCATTCGATCGGCGCGCGTTCCTTCAGGCGACCGGAAAGCTCCTGGTGCTCACCGCGGCGGCGGCCGAGGCGTTCGAGCATGTGATGGCCGGAACGCCGGAGTCCGCACCCGGCTACGACATGAAGGCCCATTGGTGGGCCATGGTGATCGACATTGAAAGATGCGTCGGCTGCGGGAACTGCGTGCGCGCCTGCAAGGAGGAGAACGACGTTCCGAAGGAGCCCTTCTACTTCCGGACCTGGGTGGAGCGCTATCACGTACGGCCGGACGATCTGGAGCATCCCGAGGTCGATTCCCCGAACGGCGGCTACGACGGGTTTCCCGAGAAGTACCGGGCGGGGGACGGCTTCAAGAGCTTCTTCGTCCCCAAGCTCTGCAACCACTGCGCGCACTCGCCGTGCGTTCAGGTCTGTCCCGTGGGCGCGACCTTCGAGAGCCCGGATGGGGTCGTGCTTGTGGACAAGAGCTACTGTCTCGGCTGCCGCTACTGCGTGCAGGCCTGCCCCTACGGCTGCCGCTACATCGATCCTAGAACCAAGACCGTCGACAAGTGCAGCCTCTGCTACCACCGCATCACCAAAGGGCTCACGACGGCCTGCTGTGAGGCGTGCCCCACCGCGGCACGACAGCTTGGGGACCTGAAGGATCCCAAGGATCCCATTCACGAGCTCCTGCGCACCCACAAGGTCCAGGTCCTGAAGCCGCAGATGGCGACCGGCTCGAAGACCTTCTACAACGGCCTCGACGGCTCGGTCCGGTAGGGGCCGGAGGGACGAGACGCTAATGCAACCCGAGACGCTGATTCCGACCGTCCAGGGCTTCATGTACCCCAACGAGATGGAGCTCCAGTGGAGCGTCCTGATTGTGCTCTACCCGTTCATCACGGGGCTCGTCGCCGGGGCCTTCATCCTGGCGTCCCTGGAGAGGGTCTTCGACGTCGAGGCGGTCAAGCCCACCTATCGCCTGGCGCTCCTGACAGCGCTCGCGTTCCTGCTCGTGGCTCCGCTTCCCCTGCAGCTTCACCTTGGGCACCCGGAGCGGTCGCTTCAGATGTACCTGACGCCTCACAGATCCTCCGCGATGGCCATGTTCGGGTTCGTCTACCTGTGGTATCTGATGGTCGTGCTGGTGCTGGAGATCTGGCTCGACTATCGCAAAGTCATTGTTGAGCGAGCCCAAGGCGCCAGGGGCGCGCTCCGGTGGATCTACCGGGCCATGACACTGGGCGTTCACGACGTCAGCGAGAAGGCGCTTCGCATTGACGATCGGGTTGGACGCTTTCTGACAATCCTTGGGATTCCGTCGGCGTTCCTGCTCCACGGCTACGTGGGCTTCATCTTTGGATCGATCAAGGCCAACCCGTGGTGGTCCACGCCGCTCATGCCGATCGTGTTCCTGTTCTCCGCGATTGTCTCCGGGATCGCGCTGGTCCTCGTGATGTACATGGCCGTCATGGTGCTGCGCGAAAAGCCCATCGACATGCGGTGTGTCGACACCATCGCGCGCTATCTCCTGTATGCGTTCGTCATCGACTTCGCGCTGGAGATGCTGGACCTCCTCCACCGGGTCTATGAGGCCGACGAGTCGTTCAAGAGCCTCGACTTCATGGTTCACACGCGCCTCTACACATCGCAGATCGTGATACAGATCGGGCTCGGGACGCTCCTGCCGCTGTTTCTTCTGTCGCTCGTCCAGCTGGTCTCGCTGACCGAACGGGCTCGCAAGGCCCTCTATGCGAGCGCCGCGACGCTGACCCTGATCGGGATCTTCGCGATGCGGTGGAATGTGGTGATCGGCGGCCAGCTCTTCTCCAAGAGCTTCCTCGGATACACGACATACAAGATGGACTTCGCGACCCGCGAGGGCCTGCTGGCCTCGATTCTGCTTCTCCTCTTGCCGTTCGCGATCCTGTGGGCGTTGGTGCGGCTTCTGCCGCCATGGGCGGACGAAGAGGCGACGCCGGTTGTGAGCGCGACCGCCGGCGCGGCCTGAGCCGGATGAACAAGGAGCGGTCCCGATGACAGACCGCACGGACTCACCCCATCGCCTCGAAGCTGCTATCGCGGAACTGGCGGACGCCGTCCACCGCGTCGAGGACCGGGTCGCCGCGCTGGAGAGGGCGAGCGGATCGCATCCGGTCGCTCTGCCACTCGCGCCCGAGGCGGCCCTGCCGGCGCCGCCCAGACGTGAGAAGGCTCCCGGGGTGTCCGCGACCACAATTGAGGGGCAAGCGACGCCCGCGGCGACCGCGGCAATGCCCGGCGCCGTTTCCTGGACCGGGCGCGCGTTTCTGATCCTGGGCGGAGCGTTCCTGATCCGGGCCGTGACCGATGCCGGGACGTTTCCGCTTGCGCTGGGTCTGTCGGCTGGCCTTCTCTATTCGCTTGTGTGGCTGCTTCTCGCGGATCGCGCCGGCCGGCGTGGCGACTCCTCCGGGAGCACCGTTCTCCTGATCGCGTCGTCGCTGATAGCCTATCCACTTCTGGTCGAATCCGTCATGCGCTTCAAGACGTCGACGAATGTCGCGGCCCTGTGTCTCGGCACTGTCACGGTGCTCTCGATCGCGGTCACATGGCGGGCTTCCCTGGAGGTCATGGCCTGGATTGTGACGGCGGTAGCGCTTGGAACCGGGTTCGTCCTGATGGTCGCGACGTCGGCGCCGGAAACCTTCACGCTTGTGTTTCTGGCCTTTGGTGCCGGCTCACTGTGGCTGACCTACGGCCGCCGATGGCACGGACTGCGTTGGCCTCATGCCCTGGCCGCGAACGCGGCGGTTCTCTTGATGACGATCCTTGCCGCATGGCCCGGTGGGCCGCCGGAGACCTATCGGAACCTCTCGCCTCGCCGTGCGATTTTGCTCGCGCTCGGCCTCGTGGCCGTCTATTTGGGAAGCTTCGGCGCGCGAATTCTCACCAAGCACCGCAGTGTCAACCCGTTTGAGATCACGCAGACAATTCTGGCGCTTCTCGTTGGCTTCGGCGGGGCGGTGCGCGTCGCGCACGCGAGCCCGAACGCGTTTCCAATCACGGCGCTCGGTCTGTGCGCCCTGCTCGCCGCCGTCGCCTGCTACGCGTTGGCGTTCGCCTTTGTGGAGCGGCGCGCGGAGTCGGGACCCAACTTCCACTTCTTCACAACGTTGGGTCTGATCCTGATCTTCGCGGGCGGCCTCGTCATGGTTCAGGGCGAGTTATTGGGTCTTTCCTGGGGATTTCTGGGTCTCGTCTCGGCGTTCCTCGGAATGCGCTTCGACCGCCTGGTCCTGCGGCACCACAGCGCGATCTACCTCGCGGCCGCGGCCGGCCCGGCCGGCGTTTACGCGGCGTCGGCCGACGCGTTGTGGTCGCAACCTCGGGGACTGTGGGGGCCCGTCACCGGCGCGCTCCTTGTCATTTGGGTCTTCGGCCTTCTGGCGCTCGCGCTGCTCGGCCCGCCGCGAAGGCTCACTCTAAGGACACGGCTTCCGAGGCTTGTGACGGCGCTTGTCACCGCGCTCGCGACACTGGCCCTGGCGGTCGCGGCCATCGTCGCGGCGATAGGTGTCTTCCACGAGGCCCCAATCGCACCGGAGGCCCTCGCGGCTGCCCGGACAGGTGTTCTGTGCGCGGCCGCGGCGGCGCTCGCGGCCCTTCGCAAGAGGCCAGCGCTTGCCGACCTCTCCGTGCTCGCGCCGCCTGTTCTGGTGGCGACCGGTCTGAAGCTTCTCGTCGAGGACCTGCCCAATGGTAAGCCCGCGACGCTCTTTCTGGCCTTCGCGTTCTACGGGGTCGCGCTGATTGCGGTGCCCAAGCTGCTGCGCCGGGCCGCCGCTGAGGGCGAATCGAGGTAGATCGGCAACATCCGCAACGCCTTGAGCGCCTTCGCCGGCCAGTCATGCCTCCCGTTCGGCCCGAACGCGCTGAATCGTCGCCTCCACGTCGCTGTTCAAGAGCGGTTCGCTGGGCGTTTCCGATTCCGCGACGAGGAAGCCGCGCCTTCTTACCAAGCGAACGTCACGGGCGGCCGGGGAAATTTCCAACCGTCCATCTCGAAGAGCAATCTCGACAAGGGTGCCGGGGGAGAGGTTTGCGGCGTTCATCAGCTCCCTCGGCAAGACCAATCGACCGGCGCTATCAATGACGGTGTTCATGAGAACGTGGAGCACCTTGTACGCAGGCGGCCCCCCTCATCTTGGGCTCTCGGAGCGCGGAGACTCGTCGACCGCCGAGCCAGGGGTCGTTGTGCCGCGTCGAAATGCCACGGGTGGAGCGTAGGGCCCGACAGCTGGGACGGAGCGGCTTGGGCTGTCGGCGGAAAGGGCCGCGACATCCTCGGGAGCGAGCTTCTTGAGCAAGCGATGATACGCGAAGGTCAACTGAAACGCCCGCAGCGCGAAGAGCACCCACACGATCGGTGTCGGCGTAGGCAGTGAGAGAATCGCGTGGGCGACGGTCAGGAGAAGCAGAACCGCGGCCGCGATGCGGCTTTGGATAGTGCGCAGCAACAGGGCCAGGATGGCCATCAGGAAGCCATCCACGGCGCCGAGAGGCCCGATCCAAATGGCGCCGATGACTGCACTGACGATGGCTAGGCCGGAGAACACGGAGGCGATATTGCGGAGTTCATCCCGCGCCTGATCGGCGCCCGTGATGGCTCCGAAATGACGAGCGATGAACCCACGGACCCCTTCGCGCTTCGGCGCCCCTGAGATGTCTTCAAACATCACATCCCTCGAGGCGGACTGTATCAGAGCATCGCCCTGTCAGGTTAGCACCGTTTCCGGAACCGTCTCTTCCGCACGGCCGAGTCGCCTCCCCCTCTCTGGCCGCGTGCGCGAAGGTCAGGTCGCCAACAGCCGGCGTCTTTCTCCATAGGAAAGAACTTCGAAAGGAGACCTCCGCCGCCCATGAACCCGATCAAGACTGCAGCACACCGTGAAAGGCCGACGAAAGGCTTGCACCTCGTCGCTGGGCTCGGCGCTTTGCTTCTTGCCCTCGCATGGTCCCTTCAAGCCGTCGAGCCCGCGCCGCCAGACCCCGCGCGAACCGCGGACATGCCGCGGATATTGGCAAACCCCTACGACGTTCCGTTCGCGACCGGGCCGTACTTCGTCGACGCCCGCGACGTTCTGACCGAGGACGGCAAGATCAATCGGGCGATTCTCCTGGACGATGACGCTCGCGAGCTCGAGCGGCTCCTAGCCCGCCCGGACAACGACCGCGGCTGCATCGCGTACGGGAGGGTCCTCGCCTGTCCCGTGGACGCCGAAAGCCGGCGGCCAAACACTCTGGCCGGCACACTGGCAACCGCACAAACGGCAATCTACGGACGCATCACCGGTCGGACGTTCGGCTTCGTCGGGGCGACGCCCGGCCAGCTGCTGAGGGTCGAGACCATCAAGGTCCTCAAAGGCAAGCGCGTCAACCGCGAGCACTACTTCTTCTTCCGGGTCGCCACCTTCACCGTTGGGTCCCGCACGATCTGCAAGACCGACGAGACCTTCGGAGAGCCGCCGGAGCTCAACGAGAAGGTGCTGCTGTTCACGGAGGAGGCCATCGGCAAGGATCGGAACATCCTGCTCGTGCCGACGGCATGGGAAATCGTGCGCGTCGGCGCCGATGATCGAGTCGCGTTTCCAGAGGATTACGTAAAGGCAGAGCCTCGCCTTGCGCGGCTTCCAGTCGATGCTGCTATCCGCGAGATCGAACGCGCACAGAGGCAGCAGCCTGTAAGGCGAAGAGGCCATTCCTTCCCGACGCGCTGATCATCTGGGCCACCACGTCGCACACGCCCGAATGCGATATTCGGCGCCGCCGGTCATTGGGGAGCCTGCGCGACCAGCGGAATTCCCGAGTTCAGTGCCATTCTAACGGGGCCACTCAGAGGATATCGTCGCCCCCCTACCGCCCCACCTCCAGCCCAAACTTCTCAACCCGGTACCTGATCTGGTCCCGGTTCAGCCCCAACAGCTTCGCGGCCTGCGTCTGGTTTCCTCCCGTTCTTTCCAGCGCTTGCACAAGCAGGCTCTTCTCCACCTCTTCCAACGCGGCCCCTCCCGGGGGCAGCCGGAACCCATCGGCAAAGGCTCCCATTCCCCGGCTTCCCAACACGAAGTCCGATGGGGTCAGCAGTTCTTTCTCGGACAGCAGGACCGCCCTCTCCACCGCGTTGCGCAGCTCTCTCACGTTGCCGGGCCATGTGTAGGTCTCCAGGTGGGCCACGGTCTCCTTTGGGATGGGCGCCACCTTCTTTCGAAACTCGCGACTGTACAACGCCGCGAAGTGCTGTGTGAGGAGCTGGAGGTCGCCGTTTCGTTCGCGGAGCGGCGGAAGCTCGATGGGAACGACCCTCAGGCGATAGAAGAGGTCCTCGCGGAAGCGGCTGGCCTTCACTTCCTTTTCCAGGTCGCGATTGGTCGCGGCGATGATGCGCACGTCGACTCGCAGGTCCCGCGTGCCGCCCACTCGCCGAAAGGCCTTCTCCTCCAGGAAGCGCAGGAGCTTGGACTGGAGCGCCGGCGTCATCTCCGAGATTTCGTCGAGAAAGACCGTACCGGCGTCCGCCTGTTCCAAGAGCCCAATCTTCTGCTGGCGCGCGTCGGTGAAGGCGCCCCGCTCGTGGCCGAAGAGCTCGCTTTCCAGGAGCGTCTCGGGCAGTGCCGAGCAGGTGATGTTCTGAAACAGGCGCGTGGCGCGGTCGCTTGCATAGTGAATGGCCTTGGCCGCGAGGTCCTTGCCGGTTCCGCTCTCGCCGGTCAGAAGCACCGTCGAGGCCGGGCTGGCCGCCACCTTTGCCAACATCGCGCGCACCGCCAGCATCGGGGGCGATTGGCCGATGATCCGGTCGAAGCCGTAGGGCTGCGACTGGCTCAGGCGAAGGGCCGCGACTTCCCGCCTCAGGCGCGTGGTCTCGAGCGCCTTCTCGACCAAGAGCAGCAACTCCTCGATGTCCACGGGCTTGTTGAGATAGTGATAGGCGCCGAGCTTCATCGCCTCGACCGCGTTGGGAATCGTGGAGAACGCGGTCATCAGGATCACCGGCGTCTCGGGCTCG
>WBZQ01000432.1_pt1 | contig 33617 bp, 26 predicted proteins | sample 5204251 | NCBI WGS metagenome assembly WBZQ01 (sample SAMN12412402, study PRJNA552823) | activated sludge metagenome | isolation source: activated sludge from nitrification reactor of wastewater treatment plant... | place: USA: Virginia | collected 2017-09 | reverse complement strand
CGAGACGTTTGGCCTGCTGGGCCCGAACGGAGCCGGCAAGTCCACCTTCATCAAGACCCTGGCGACACTGACTCCCGTCCAGCAGGGAACGCTGTCGATCCTGGGTTTCGACGCCCGGCGGTCACCGACCGACATCCGGTACAACATCGGCTATGTGCCCCAACAGCTTTCCATTGAGCCCGCATTGACCGGCCGGCAAAACGTGGCGTGGTTCGCGCGGCTCTACGGCGTCCCGCGGCGTGTCCGCGACGACCGGATCACCATTGCGCTCGACGCGATGAACCTGCTGGACGTGGCCGACCGGCCGGCCGGCGGCTATTCCGGCGGCATGGTGCGCCGCCTCGAGCTGGCCCAGGCCCTGGTCAATCGGCCCGCCCTGCTGCTGCTCGACGAGCCGACCGTCGGCCTGGATCCGATTGCCCGGGAATCACTATGGACGCAGCTGCGCGGAATGCAGGCGAACTTCGGTATGACCGTGCTGCTGACCACCCACTACATGGAGGAGGCCGACGCACTGTGTGACCGGGTGGCGTTGCTGCATCACGGTCGGTTGCAGGCCGTCGGCACCCCCGCCGAACTCAAGGCGGGGCTGGGCACACCGCAGGCGACGCTGGAGGACGTGTTCCGCCACTACGCCGGGCGCGATCTCAGCACCGAAGACACCGGCGAGGGCTTCCGCGGCGTGCGGGCCAGCCGGAGGGTGGCCCGTCGTGCCGGCTGAGCCGGTGGTCCTCGCCGTTCCACGGGGTCGGCGTCGGGTTACCGCACCGGCCGGCCAGGTGGGCACGTTCGCACTGGTCGAACTGCAGAAGCTGCGTCGGGACCCGACCGAACTGCTGATGAGGATGGTGCAACCGGCGCTCTGGTTGCTGATCTTCGGGCAGACCTTCTCCCAGTTGCGGGTGATCGATACCGGATCGGTGTCTTACCTGGCCTTCCTGGCACCCGGGATCATCGCCCAGTCGGCCCTGTTCATCGCGATCTTCTACGGCATTCAGATCGTCTGGGACCGCGACGCCGGAATCCTGGCGAAGTTGATGGTGACCCCGGCGCCGCCGGCCGCCCTGGTCACCGGCAAGGCGTTCGCCGGCGGGGTGCGGTCGGTGGCGCAGGTGGTCGGCACGCTGTCGATCGCGTATTTGATGCAGATTCCGTTGACCGTCAACCCGTTACGCATCCTGGCGACCATGGCCGTGGTGGTGCTGGGCACCATGTTCTTCACCTGCCTGTCGATGACGCTGGCCGGGCTGGTGCGCAACCGGGACCGGTTGATGGGTATCGGGCAGGCGATCACCATGCCGCTGTTCTTCGCGTCCAATGCGCTGTACCCGGTGGACATCATGCCGTCCTGGCTGCGCGCACTGTCGGCGGTGAATCCGCTGAGTTACCAGGTCAATGCGTTGCGCGCGCTGCTCATCGGTACGCCGGGCAACCTGTGGGCCGATATCGGCGTGCTGGTGGTCGCGGCCCTGCTGGGCATCCTCAGCGCGTCGGCACTGTTGCGCCGTCTGGTGCGCTGATCGGAGCGGTTCAGCTCTTCTCGATGTTCGCCGCGATTGCGTTGAACACCGCGACGCCCTGGTCGGCCGGATCGGTGGCGCAGTGCATCACGTCGATCGCAATGTTGTTGCGCACCCCCAGAACCCGCGAACAGCCCCAGCCTCCGGCGCCCTCGGCGGCCTGTTTGATCTGGATGGCGCCTTCGGGCTCGGTCATCCCGCTGTAGCGCCAGATCCGCTTGGAGTCACCGTCGTACACCACCGACTGGTCCGCGCACTCCGACCACAAGGACTTCGCCTTGGTGAAGAACGTGTCGGCGGCGTCGGAGTCGGCGAACCGTACGATGGCCTCCACCACGCCGTTTTCCGGTCGGGTGTCGGCGTCGGGAGCGTCGTCGTAGGTGGTGGCCAGCGCATCCGACCAGCCGGAGCCGTTGTAGGCGGCCTCCTGCATGGGTGACCAGGAGGCGCGGCATTCCTTCTTGGCCACCGCGCCGGTGTCCCCCATCGTGCTGGAGGTGCTGCGCTGTACCAGCGTGCCGTTGGTCTTGACGATGTCGGCGACCTCGGAGGTGTCCAGCAGCTTGCCGGCCATCGCCGAGGTACTGATCGGCTTCGGCTTGATCGGGCCGTCGTGGTCGGCCGGCTGGGCCGTGCCCGAAACCATCGTCGTGCAGCCGGTCAACAGCAGGCCGAGACCGGCCACCGCGCACATCGATCGCACTTTCACGAAGCGAGCCTATCCCGGTTCCAGACCCCGGACCGACGCCAACTCGTCGCGCCGGTTGTTGCAGACCCGGGCGGGCGGTTGCACGATACCCGGGTGAGCGAACCCGAGCCGGCGGTCACCGCGGCGCCCTCCCACCGGCTGCGCCGGATGACCGGCCGCGACCCGCACGAGCAGAACCGGGTGGCGACGCCGCTGGAGTTGCTGTTCGACCTGACCTTCGTCATCGCCTTCGGGTTGTCGGCGGCGCAGTTGGCCGATCTGCTGGCCGACGGCCACGTCGGCGCGGCAGTGGCCGGCTTCGCGTTCTCGACGTTCGGCGTGTCCTGGGCGTGGATCAACTTCAGCTGGTTCGCCTCCGCGTATGACACCGACGACTGGCTGTACCGGCTGACCACGATGCTGCAGATGATCGGCGTGATCGTGCTGGCCCTGGGGATTCCGCCGATCTACTCCTCCATCGCCGCCGGCGAGCACGTCGACAACCGGATTGCGGTCGCCGGCTACGTCGTGATGCGGCTGGCCATGGTCGCCCAGTGGCTGCGTGCGGCCGCCGCGGATCCGGTGCGGCGCAGGACGTGCGTGACCTATGCCGTCACCATCACCGCCGCGCAGATCGGTTGGATCGCAGCGATTTTCGTCCACACCTCGGTGCCGGTGACGTTCACCGTCTATGCCGTGCTGGTGCTGGTCGAATTCGCCGGCCCCTGGTATGCCGAGCGGTGTCGCGGGGTGACGCCGTGGCATCCGCATCACATCGCCGAGCGTTACAGCCTGCTGGTCATCATCGCATTGGGCGAGGGTGTGGTGGGCACCGTCGCCACGCTGTCGGCGGTGGTCGGTGAACACGGCTGGACCCTGGAAGCCGCGCTGGTCGCGCTGGCCGGCATGGCGTTGACCTTCGGGCTGTGGTGGACCTATTTCGTCGTTCCGGCCGCCCCCGCCCTGCACGCGCGTCCGGAGCGGGCGTTCGGATTCGGCTACGGGCACATCGTGATCTTCGGGGCGATCGTGGCGACCGGCGCCGGCCTGCACACCGCGGCCATCTACCTGGAGGGCCATTCCCGGCTGAGCGCGCCGCAGACGCTGCTCGCCGTGGCGGTACCCGTCGGGGTGTACATCCTGGCGATATTCGCCATGTACGCCTACCTGGTCGGCACCTTCGACCGGGCACACCTGGCCATGGTGTCCGCGAGCATGGCCGGGCTGGCCGTCGCGGTGGGGGCTACTGCCGCCGGGGCGCCGATGCCGGTCGGACTGCTGCTGGTCAACCTGGCGCCGCTGGTCGTGGTGGTCGGCTACGAACTGGGCGGGTGGCACACCGGGTCACAACGCGGCGACGGCGCGGCCTCGGCCCCGTGACGTAATCGTTAGCCAACCGCGATCGGGTTGCCGAGTTTCCCGCACGGGAACCTCACAGGTCACATGATTCACTTTCGTCACGTAGGTAACACAAACGTGTAATTACGAATGACGGAGGAGCTCAGTCGTGAAGTTCGTGGAGAAGTTGCGCGCAAAGGTTTCGCTGCGGCGGATGGCGACCGCCGCCGTGGCCGCCGCCGCACTGCCCGCACTGGTGGGGATCGCCGGCCAGACCGCGCCGGCCGGGGCGTTCTCGACGCCCGGACTGCCGGTGGAGTACCTGGACGTCCCGTCGCCGTCGATGGGACGCACCATTCGCGTCCAGTTCCAGCCCGGCGGCCCGCACGCCGTCTACCTGCTCGACGGGCTGCGCGCCCAGGACGACTACAACGGCTGGGACATCAACACCGAGGCGTTCGACTGGTTCCACGGCTCGGGGCTGTCGTTGGTGATGCCGGTCGGCGGACAGTCGAGCTTCTACACCGACTGGTACCAGCCGTCGCAGGGCAACGGGCAGGCCTACACCTACAAGTGGGAAACCTTCATGACCCAGGAGCTGTCCAGCTGGCTGGCCGCCAACAAGGGCATCTCGCGGACCGGTAACGCCGCCGTCGGCATCTCGATGGCCGGGTCAGCGTCGCTGACCTATGCCATCTGGCATCCAGAGCAGTACACCTACGCCGCGTCGCTGTCGGGCTTCCTCAACCCGTCCGAGGGCTGGTGGCCGATGCTGATCGGGCTGGCGATGAACGACGCCGGTGGGTTCAACGCCAACAGCATGTGGGGCACCTCGGCGGACCCGGCCTGGAAGCGCAACGACCCGATGGTCAACATGGGCCGGCTGGTCGCCAACAACACCCGCATCTGGATCTACTGCGGCACCGGCACCCCGTCGGAGCTCGACGCCGGCGCCGACGGCGGCAACCTGATGGCCGCCCAGTTCCTGGAGGGCCTGACACTGCGGACCAACGTCACCTTCCGCGACAACTACATCGCCGCGGGTGGCCGCAACGGGGTGTTCAACTTCCCGGCCAACGGTACGCACAGCTGGGGTTACTGGGGCCAGCAGCTGCAGCAGATGATCCCCGATCTGCAGCAGACGCTCAACGGGACCCCGGTCGCCGGCTGACCGAACCCCTCGCCTGCGGCCCCCACCTCTGCGGTGGGGGCCGCAGTGCATTGGGCGGCTATTCGACCAGCCGATAGCGCAGGCCGGACGCGCGAATCACCCTGCGCTCCAACGCTGCCCGCACCCCCGCCTCGGTGCCGACCACCCGGACCTTATCCTTGGCGCGGGTGACCGCGGTGTAGAACAGCTCGCGGGTCAGCAGCCTGGACTGCGCCGACGGCAGCAGCACGGTGACCTCTGCGGCCTGACTGCCCTGGCTCTTGTGGATGGTCATCGCGTGCATGGTCTCCACGTCGGACAGCCGGCTTGTGGCGAATGTCTTGGGACCCGTGTCGGTTTCGATCACCGCCCGCAAAATGCCGTCCCGGGCGACGGTCACCCCGGTGTCACCGTTGTACAGCCCCACCCCATAGTCATTGGCGGTCACCAGGATCGGACGTCCGGCATACCAGTGTGCCCAGAGGTTCTCCCCGGTGGCGTCGGAAAGCCAGCGTTCCACCTGACGGTTCCAGCGGTACACCCCGAACGGGCCCTCCCGGTGCGCGCACAGCAGCCGGTGGCCGTCGAGAACCGTGAGCGCATCGCGGTCCGCGGTGTCCGGGTCGGCGCCGGACAGAGCAGCCTCGCGCACCGCCAGGGCGTGTGGGAGCAGCACATCGCGCAGTGCGGCCGCCGGCTCGGCTCCGGTGGATTCGAGATCGTCGGGGTCGGTGACCTCGACGAACTCGATGCTCGGCGACCCGCCGCGCAGCAGACTCAACGTCGCCTCGGCGTCGCCGGCGCGGATCGCGGCGGCGAGGTCGCCGATGTCGGAACCGAATCGGTGCGATGTCAGCAGTTTTGCGATCCGGGTGTCGGGTCGAGCGCCGAGCCCGTCGACCAGGTCGGCCAGCACCGCGCCCGCCTCCACCGACGTCAGCTGGTCGGCGTCGCCGACCAGGATGAGCCGGGCTTCCGGGCGTACCGCCTCCAGCAGCCTGGCCATCATGGTCAGCGAGACCATCGAGGTTTCGTCGACCACGATGACGTCGTGCGGCAGCCGATTGCCGCGGTGGTGGCGGAACCGTACCGAGGAGTCGGGTCGCACGCCGAGCAGCCGGTGCAGAGTGACCGCGCGCAGTTCCGGCAGTCGGTCGCGGTCGGCGTCGTCGAGCAGCGCCACTTCGGCGGCGACGGCCTGCTGCAGCCGCGCGGATGCCTTTCCGGTGGGCGCTGCAAGGGCGATTCGAGGCCGTAGCCGGCCGGCGGCTTCGGCCTGCTCGCCCAACAGCGCCAACAGGCCCGCGACCGTGGTGGTCTTCCCGGTCCCCGGTCCGCCGGTGAGTACCGTGGTGGCCTGGTTCAGCGCGATCCTGGCCGCTTCGCGTTGCTCGTCGGAGCCGTCCCTGTAGAAGACTCGGGTCAGGCCGGACTCGATTGCCGTCGAGCCGGATTCATCCGCGCCGGGTCCCGGGCCGACCCGGTCGAGCAGATCCCGGCAGACCTGTTCCTCCTCGCGCCAGTAGCGATCGAGATAGAGCAGGTTCTCGCGGTAGAGCCGCAGGACCGGCATGTCGGACGCCAGCAGCGGGCTGGCCTGGATAGCAGCCAGCCAGCCGTGGCGGTCCGGCCAGGCCAGACCCTCTGGTGAATCCTGGTGCACGGTAGCCAGATCCACGCATACCGACCCGTTGCGGACCGCTCGCGCGACCAACGCCACGGCCAAGGCGACCCGCTGATCGGATTGCGCAGGGTTGTCTGCGGCCGGTCCCGGCTTCACTCCGGCTCCGCCGACACTCGCTGCGCTCGCGCCAACTCCGCCTACGCTCGCCGAACCGCCCGGGTTGTCTGCGGCCGGGCGCAGCGCGCACAGCCGGGTTGCGACGTGAACGTCGGCGGCGTCGAGGATACCGGCGCGGTTGAAGTCGCCGAGCAGTCCGGTCGCGGCCAGCGCCAGGCGCCGGTCGAACGGGTCCTCGGGTGCCGCCTTCTGTTGGACGCCGGTGTTCGGGGTGGTGGTCATCTGCTCACCCGCCCGTCGGCCTCGCGCGCGGCCAGCAGATCCGAGAGGCCCTCGATGAGCCGCGCCGGTGGGCGCCAGCTGAACACCCCCGCGGGTACGCCGTCGACCGCGGGGGTGTCGGGTCCGCACATACCGCGCAGGAACAGGTACAGCACTCCGCCCAGGTGCTGCTCGGGACGGTATCCGGGTTGGCGCCAACGTAGGAAACGGTGCAGCACAACCGAATACAGCAGCGCTTGCAGCGGGTAGTGGGAGTGCTCCATGGCGTCGACGAGTTGTCGGGGCCCGTAGTCGGCGGCGGTCAGTGGCCGCGACGGGTCGCCGAGCCTGTTGGTCTTGTAGTCCACGATCAGGTAGCGGGGGCCGGGAACTCTCAGCACCGCGTCGATGGAACCGGAGAGGTAGCCGCGCAGCGGTTGCCCGCCCAGCTCCGGTGTCTGCAGCCGCGCGGCGTACCCGGCCAGCGGATCGTCGGGCGCCAGCGCATCGGCGATCACCTGACCGAATTGCGCGACGGTGATCTGCGGGCTCGAACCGGTGATGGAATCCCCGCCTGCCAGGGGGATTTCGAAGTCCAGTTCACACAATCGGTCGCGCCGGCCGATCTGGCGCAGCGTCAGCCCGTCGGCCAGCGGCCCGAGTGGGGTGTCGTGCATGGGGACCAGCGCTTCGGCGAGGTCAGACGCGTCGATGTCGCAGGGCCACCACAGCTGGTGGGCCCGAACATGTTCGGTTAGTTCGGCGGCCAGATCTGGAGCCTGCGGATCGGCGCTTTCCAGTACCGCGTGCACCAGGGAACCGAAAGCGGCGCCGGCGGCCAGCTCCGCCATCGGCGAGACCGGAGCGTCCGCTGTGACGCCAGGCACCGAAGTATCGCCGGGGTCGGACGGTCCCGGCTCGTCGTCCTTGCCGACATCGACGGGTTCGGTGCCCACCCCGGTGGCGACGACCATGCCCTCGGCGGCGCGCAGCAGGCCGCTGTAGGAGGTGCGTCGCCAGCCCGAATCGAGGCCGCGGGTGAACCGGCGCACGCTCTGCCCGGTCGCGGGGGGTTGCTCAACCGGGGGTGGTATCGCGGCGATCTCCGCGTCTTCGACGGTGATCGCGCCGCGGCGCTGCCAGTCATCGAGGATGGTCCGGGCAGCGTCGTCGGTGTCCACCGGGTCGCATTCGTCGGGTACTTCCGGGCTGCCCGGTGTCCGCCCGCGCAACAGGCGAGACAGCGCTCCGGTGGGTTCGTCGCGGGCCGGCGCCCACCAGGCGACCACCTGGGACTGCGCCCGGGTGAGCGCGACGTAGTTGACGCGCAGCGATTCGCCGGCCGATTCCCGTCGCCCGATGCCGTCGGCGTCGCGGCGCTCCCGGCCCCCATCCCCCCCGATGTACAGGCAGCGCCGTCCGGCATCGTCGTGATAGCGCGGATAGTCGTCGGTGTGCAGGTGCCGGTTGAACGCGAAGGGCAGGTAGACCACCGGGAACTGCAGCCCCTTGCTGGCCCACACCGTGAGGACCGACACGGCCTGGGCGTCGCTGTCCAGCCGCCGGCGTCGTTCGGATGCTCCGCCGCGGTCCCGGCGCTGTTCGGTCAGCCAGCTGTGCAGGCCCGACGGGCTCAGCCGGTTGCGGTGGGCGGCGTCGCCGAGCAGCTGAGCCAGCTGGGTCAGGTCGGTCATCCGGCGTTCGCCGCCGACGCAGCCGAGGACCCGCTGCCCCATCCCGTCGAGCAGCGCGGCTTCCAGTACCGCGGCGATCCCCCGGTCCCGGGCGTGCCCGGCCCACTCCCGCAGGGTGTCGGCGATCCGATCGGTCAGTGCCGGCCCGCCCTCGGCGAGCGTGTTGGCGGTGTGCCCGAAGAACATGGTGGCGGCGGCGGCCCGGACCAGCCCGGAGCGGTGCGGGGCGTCGAATGCCTCCAGCAGGATCAGCCAGTCGTCGGCGGCCTCGGAATCGAAGACGTCGATCTCGCCGGTGTAGACCGCCGGAATGCCCGCCGCCAGTAGGGCTTCATGGCAACGACGGGCGTCGAAGTTGCTCTCGGTGAGAACGGCGATGTCACCGGCGGTCAGCGGCTGACCGTCGAACCTCGTGCCGTCGGCGAGTAGCCGGCCGATATCGGCGACCAGGTCCGCGGTGATGTGTTCACGCAGCCAGTCGATGCGGATCGTCTTGCGGTCTCTGACCCGGAACCGGGCGCGGTCGGCGGTACGCAGTCGAATCGGCGGTGCCGACTCGCCCGACGGGTATACCAGCCGTCCTCCGTCGTGGCTGGCCTTGACCGGATGCACGACGATCGCCGGATCGCCCAGTGCCGCACCGCCGGTCAGTATTGTCAGGGCGTCGACAAGCCGGGCGTCGCTGCGCCGGTTGGTGTCCAGGGTGCGCTGGATACCCGCGGTCGCCGCAGCCTGCAGGTAAGTGTTCACGTCGGCGCCGCGGAACGCGTAGATGGCCTGCTTGGGATCACCGATGAGAATCAGCGTCGAGTGCCCGTCGAATGCGCGGTGCAGGATCTGCCACTGGATCGGGTCGGTGTCCTGGAACTCGTCGACCATCACCACTTTCCAGCGCCGGCGCATCTGTTCCCGGGCGGGTGCCTGCGGATCGGCCAGGGCGGTGGCCAGCCGGCTCAGTAGGTCGTCGTAGCTGAGGATGCCGCTGCGGCGTTTTCGGATCTCCAGTTCGGCGAGCACTCTGCCTGCGAATGCCCGGCGCAGGGCGGCCTCGGATCCGGGTTGCGGTGCGACGGGCTGTAATTCGACGCCGGGGCTGGCGATGACGTGCCTGGCGAGTTTTCCCGCCTCGGCACGGGTCAGCGTCGGCTGGTCGGCGCTCTGGGCGAAGCCGGCCAGATAGAGGTCGTCGGTGATCTCGTCGGCGAGGTCGTCGAGGTTGTCCACCAGGGTGACGCCGGATTCCGAATCACCGGCGATACCCAGCGATTTCAACACGATCTGACAGAAGCCGTGGGTGGTGGTGACACTGGCGTCGTCGAAGTCGGCCAAGGCGTCGCGCAGGCGTTTGCGGCGCGCGGCGAATTCTTGTGCGTCGACGTCGAGCAGGGCAGGGAGAAGGTCCCCGGTGGCGGTCTCCGGGTCCTCGAATGCCTCGGCGGCGGCGAGCAGTTGGCCGCGGACCCGTTCCCGCAGTTCCCGGGTTGCCGCGCGGGTGAAGGTGATCAGCAGCATCTGGTCAAGGGTGACCCCGCCCTCGGCGATGTAGCGGGTGACCATGGCGGCCAGCGCGTAGGTCTTGCCCGTGCCGGCGCTGGCCTCCAGCAGCATGGTGGTGCCGGGTGCGGGCAGCGGGTCGAGGAGGTTGAAGGGCTGCATCAGTCGATCTCCTCCGCGGCCAGCAGCGGGCCCCATACCCGGGCGGCGTAGCCACCGAGTCGGGTGGTCTCGCCGGGTGTCTGTTCGCCGGGGCGGGGTTCGGCCTGCAGGACCGACCAGCCGTTGTCGCCCCAGGCGCGGCGGACGGCGGGGTCTTCGCATTCGCCGGGGAATCTGTCGGTGTACCAGGCCCACCTCGCACGCTGTTCGGCGTCGTCGACGGTGCGGCGGGCCTGCGCCCAGGCATACGACGTCTTGATCGGTAGCGGAAGCGGTTCGATGCGTCCGGCATCGTAGACGGCAACCAGATCGGACAGCACCGCGATCGGATCGGCCGGGGAGGCGAGCAGGGTCTCCGACACCGGGTTGCGGGATCGGGCGCGACCGAGGCAGCGGGCGGTGAACCGGGTTCCGGGTTGCTGCGCAGAGACCGCCAGCAGCCGAATCCACTCCTGCAGCAGTTGTTTTCCGGACAGTCGCGAGTAGGAGACGGACAGCAGTCCACTGCCGTACAGCGGTGTCACGGTTCCGGTCAGGCGACGGCTGCCCGCGAGCTCCACATCGACGTCGACGGCCCGCGGTGCCGCGCTGCGATGCGGTCGGGCGGCATCGGCTAACGCGGTTGCCAGGGTGAGGATTTCGCCGGCACGTCGCCAGCCCAGCCGTCCAGGCGGCAGGGTGCCGCGGCGCCATTCGGCCTGCAGAACCGATTCGGGGTCCATGCCGTTGAGCAGATCGGACAGCATGCGTTGGCCGACAGTCCATTCGGTGAGCGCGTCGATCTCAACCGGGATGGCGTCGGCGATCTCGTCGGCCTCCCAGCCCAGGTTGAAGTCCAGTTCCCGGAAAAAGCCGCGGATCGGGTCGCGGTAGAAGCTCAACAGGGCATCGAGTTCGATGTCACCGGGCGGCGGGGTCGGCAGCGGTCCGGACAGGAACGGCGGTGGGGTCGGTCGGGGTCGGATGGCGGCGGCCCGGGCTCCGGCCAGGGCGGCCGGGTCGAAGCTGAACGGCTTGCCGGGGACCAGGGTTCCCGGGGTGACGTTGCGAGGATCGAACGGCAGCAGCGGGTGCTCGACGCGAATCGCCTCGCGGACCGGTTTCTCGGTGGTGCGGTCCAGCGCGTCGAGCAGTTCGGCCAGCGGGACGGCGGGCTGGTGTTCCTGACCGGTGACCTCGTCGGCGCCGGTGTAGGTGATGACCAGGGTGTCGGTGGCCGCGCCGATGGCGTCGAGGAGCAGTTGGCGGTCCTCACTGCGCCGGTCGCGTTCCCCGGTCAGCGGGTCGCGGGCCAGGACGTCGTCGCCGTCGACGGTCGCTGCGCGCGGGAAGACGCCGTCGTCCAGGCCGACCAGGCAGATCACCCGGTGCGGCACCGAGCGCATCGGGGTCATGGTGCACACGGTGATGGCGCCGGTGCGGAAGTTGGCGCGGGTGGGTCGGCCGACCAGGTGGTCGCGCAGCAGCGCGCGGACGTCGCCGAGGCGTAGTTCGGTGTTCTCGTGGCCCCCGGCGGCGGTGGCGACGGCACCGAGTTCGCGGTCGAGTTGCCCGTGCTGCCAGGCGTCGTCGCCGACGGCGCGGGTGAGAGCGTCGACGCCGTGGCGCAGGGCGGTCAGCCAGTCGTGCAGGGGTGCGGTGCCCGACAGCGCACCGAGAGTGCCGGCGAGCCGGTCGCAGTATTCGGCGAACCGGCCGGCCAGGTCCACCCGGTTGCTGCCGACGTCGTCGAGGGGCAGGGTGGTGCCGATCCAGCCGGGGGCGTCGGCGGACATCGCGACGCCGGACAGGATGCGGTCCAGGCCGAAGCGCCAGGTGTTGTGCAGGATGGCGTCTAGGCCGTAGGGCCGGCGGTGTTCGGCGTCAATGCCCCACCGGATGCCCGAGGCGCGCACCCACTCGACCAGTGTCTCCAGGTCGTCGTCGGTGAAGCCGAATCGGGCACGTACCGGTGGCTGCTGCGCGAGGTCGAGCAGTTCGGTGGCGGTGGCGCGGCCGCCGGCCATGGCTAGCAGGGTCTCGGCGACGCCGAGCAGCGGGTTGGTCTGGCTGAGCGCCCGGTCGGCCAGCTGCAGCCGCAGCCGGTGGGCGGGGTGTGCGTGGGTGTCGGTTCCGCTGGCGCGCCCGGTGAGGTCCCCGAGGCCGAAGGCCGCCACGAACAGCGGGGCGAATCGTTCGATATCGGGGCACATCACCAGGATGTCGCGGGGTTCGAGGGTGTCGTCGTCGGCGAGCAGCCCGAGCAGGACCTCGCGCAGCGCCTCGATCTGGCGGGCCGGGCCGTGGCAGCTGTGCACCTGCACCGAGCGGTCTTCGGACCGGTGCGTACGGCCCTGCGGACGCACCGCATCGGCGGCCAGGTCGGATTGCAGCCAGGACAGCAGCGTGTCCGGGCGGTCGGCGAGTTCGCGGTGGTCGTCGTCGATGCCGGCGGGCAGGGCGCGCTGCAGTTCGCGCAGGTCGCGGCCGAGGGTGGCCAGCAGCGGGTGCCCGACGCTGCGGTGGCTGGTGTCGACGCGTCGGCGCACGGCTTCTTTGTCGTCGGCCAGATGCTGCCACAGCACGTCGCTGGGATGCGGCAGCCACAGGTGCAGCTCGTGGTGAACGGCGAGGGCGTCGAGCAGTTCGATGTCGGTGGCCGACAGCCGGGTGTGGCCGAACAGCGACAGTCGCTGTGGCAGGTCGAGTCCGCCGGCCCGCAGCCTGGTGACGGTGTCGCGGTGCCTCTTATCTGGCGGTACGGCGAGGCCGGAGGTGTAGGCCAAGCGGGCGGAGCGTGCGGAGCCCGCGCTGGCCGGAACCGACCATCGAATCGGCGGAGTGGACGGGAGCGTAGCGAGTGGCCGCGGAGCCGAGGGGAGGCCGGGACCGCCCGCGACAAGTCCTGGCGGAGGGGATTGGACTTGGTCGACGAGTCGGCGCCACAGGATCGGTTGCCAGCTCAGGTCTTTGGGCAGCGGCTCGCCCGCGCCGTCGGTGTCGCGGCCGGCGGCCCAGTCGCTCAGCAGCGTGGGGCGCTGGTAGCCATAGGAGGCGAACAGGCCGGCGATACGACGGGCGACGGCGTAGCGGCGGCCGCGGCGCAGTTCGGCTTCCTCGCCTTCGGCGGTCGCTCCGAGGTGGGCGGCCAGCGCCGCGCACCACGGTTGGCCGGCGTCGGCGGCCAGGGCGTCGTCGATGACGCGCAGCAGCGGCCAGGTCAAGGCGTCCGGGGACCAGGGATCGTGGTCGTCGGCACCGGGTGGTTCGGCGAGGTTCGGCGGAGTGGACGGGAGCGTCGCGAGTGGCCGCGGAGCCGAGGGGAAGCCGGGACCGCCCGTGACCAACCCGGCGCCGGTGAGTTCGGCGATCAGCGAACGCGGGGACCGGAACTGCACCGCCGCGCACACCCCGTCGTTGCCGCGGGTTGCGCCCAGCAGGTGGGAGAGCCGCTGGCTGAGCCACCGCTCCACGCCGCGGGCCGGCACCAGCACCAGGTCCATCCCGAACGGATCGTCAGGAGGCGTGGCGAGCAGCTCCCCCAGCCCCTGGGCGAGCAGATCGGTGCGCTCCGCGCGGTGCAGATGAAATGCCATCGCCGGCAAATCTATCGGGGCGCTCCGACAGGGCCGACAGAGGCGGGAGCGCGCCAAGGCGCCCACACATGGCGATATCGTGCGCTATCGTTATTTGATGAGCGATCTCCTGATTCGAGGCGTACCCGACGATGTACTCGCGGGTCTCGACGCGCGCGCAGCCAAGCTGGGTATATCGCGCGCGGAGTACATTCGCCGCCGACTGGCGCAAGACGCCACTGCAGCGCAGGTGGCGGTCACCGCCGAGGATCTACACCGATTCGGTCAAACCGCCGCAGGCCTGCACGACGAGAACCTGATGGGCGAGGCCTGGAGTTGATCACCGAATCGGCCTGGCTGATCGACAAGTCGGCTCTCGTCCGACTCGCCTACAGCACCGATCCCGACCTATGGGCCAACCGGATTCAGCGGGGCCGCGTGCATATCAGCAACCTGACCCGACTTGAGGTCGGTTACTCGGCGCAATCAGGAGACCAGGCCAGGCGAGCATTCCGAGAACCGCCGATCGTCGCCATGCCCGTCGAATACCTCACGCCCGCAATCGAAGACCGAGCCCTCGAAGTACAGACGCTGCTCGCCGACCGCGGTCATCACCGCGGCCCCTCAATCCCCGACCTGATCATCGCGGCGACCGCAGAATTCACCGGATTGACGATCCTGCATGTCGACAAGGACTTCGACACCATCAGTGCCCTCACCGGACAACCCACCATCCGACTCGACTACACCGGATGAGGCCCGCGGCGAAAAGAGTGGACCCCAGGCCCTGTCGTCCGGCGGAACCGGCGGGGTTTCCTTCTGCTACCTGCCAGTCAGAACATCACCTCAGACGCTTGGCGACGACGTAGTCAGCCCAAACCACCAGGTAAACTCGCGGCGCGCCTGCCAGCGAATTACACCAATGTGTGTTATGGGGTTGTTGAGACAGGTGTGACTGCGTCTGGCAGTCTCGAGGAATGAGTTCCTCCGGCGCGCGACGCACACCGGTCACCATCGCGGTCGTCGCGGTGGCTGCCGTCGCGCTGGTGGCCTGCATGATCACCGCCTTGCATGCCCTGCGCACCACTACCGACAACAACCAGCGGGCCCAGTCGTTCACCGTCGGTGGCTGCGTTACCGTTGCGGCCGCGAACAGCCCCGCCGAGCCGGGCCAGGCCCAGCCCGCGTCCTGCACTGAAGACCCCAGCTACACCGTCGGCGCCGTCGTCGCGGCCGGTAACACCTGCCCGAGCCCGGAGTACCAGCGGGCCGACTCCGACTCCAACACTCTGTGCCTGGTGCCCAACCTGGTCGCCGAGCACTGCTATCTGCTGAACATGCCGATCGGCACCCTGGCCCGCACCAACTGCGCCGCCCCGCCCGAGGCCGGGCTGCTGGTCCAGATCACCAAACGCCTCGACACCCACGACCGGACCGCCTGCCCGCAGACCGGCGCCGATCACGTCTGGCCCTACCCCTCACCGGCGCGGACGTACTGCACCCGCACCCTCATCTAGGGACGTTCTTCGCATCGGGAGTGCACTGGGGCGCGGCCCTTTCGCCCGAATCGGGCCTGGCCAGCAAGCTCACTGCACTGCCGATCCGGAAACCACGGCTGAGCGCACTCTCGACGCCCGAAACCGCGCTCACCGCACTCCCGAACTCGCTCAACGCACTGCCGACGCCCAAGAACCGGCCCGACGCACTCCCGACCGCACACCGATACCTCACACCAGCCCCTTCGCAGCAGCGCCCGGAGAAGGCTCAGCGCCCAACGAGATCGGCGACCGCCTGCAGTGGAATCGGCAGCCAGGTCGGCCGGTACCGCGCCTCGTAGGCGGTTTCATACAGAGCCTTGTCCAGCTCGTAGGCGGCCAGCGCCTCGGCGTGTTCGCGCGGATCCCACTGTGCCAGTTCGGCATAGCCGTCGCAGAACGCCTCTCGGTTGCGTCCGGTCCACTCCCGCGCCCGGGCGGCCCACTGCTTGTCCCGAGGATCACCGCCTTGGCCGATCAACGGCTGATACGCCGCGTATTCGAATGAGCGCAGCATGCCCGCCACATCGCGCAGCACCGAGTCGGGGCGGCTGCGCTGGTCCAACGGGGTGCCCGGCTCCCCCTCGAAGTCGATGACCAGCCAGTGCTCCGGGGTCCGCAGCACCTGCCCCAGGTGCAGATCGCCGTGCACCCGCTGCACGGTGATCGGGACACCGGCCAGCGCCTCGAACCGCACCCGCGCCGCCGCGGCGAACCCCGCCAGCTGCGGGGCGCGTGCCACATCGGCGGCCAGTCGCCGCAACGCCTCGTCCACCGGGAATTCCCCGTCGGCAGAGCCAAGTTCGCGTGCCAGCATGGTGTGCACGTCGGCGACGGCCACCCCCAGTCGGTGCGATTCCCCGGCGAAGTCGCCGCCGACCTCGTCGGCGTAGAGGTCACCCTCGGCGTACAGATCGCGCGAACTGGCCGTCGCCATCCGCCAGCCCTCGGCGGCGTTGCCGGCGAACTCGGTGAGCATGCCCAGCGGACACGGGGCACCCGACCAGGTGGTCTCATACGATCCCAGCAGCCGGGCGACGTGCCGGCTGCCGGCCCGCCCGAGCGCCCGGTTCAATTCGACGTCCGGGTTGATCCCGGGCACGACCCGGCGAAACACCTTGAGGATCGCGCGCTGGTGATAGATGACGCTGGTGTTGCTCTGCTCGGCGGTAGACACCCGACCGGAGGCCGAAACATCGAGCGTCACACCGGGTTCGGCAGAGAAGGTCACTCCTCCACGGGTGGCCGACTCGGCGAACAGCGACAGCAGGTACGCCGCGGCCTCGGGGTCGTACAGCGCGTCGCAACCGACGCGGTCGCCGTCGGACCCGATGGTCGCCTGCGCGGTGTACTCGGCCAGCGGTTCCCCGTCCCACCCGACGAACACCTGGTAGCGCTCGGTTCCGCCGTCGGTGTATTCCACGTCGACGAGCACCAGGTCCAAGCGGTCTCCGAGCGGGACGACGACGCCCGGTTCCGCCGAGCTCAGCGTCCGTCCCCGCCCGGCGTACCAGCGTTGGTTCGGCAGCCAGCTCATCCATGGCAGGTTCACTTGCGCGCTCACGTTGTGGCCTCCTCCGGCGCCCCGAGGTCCAGCAGTTCGAACCAGTAGAAACCGTGACCGGGCAAAGTCAGCAGATACGGCAGTTGCCCGATCCGCGGGAACTGAACACGCCCGGTCAGTTCCACCGGTGTGTAGCCGGCCCAGGTCTGCAGGTCCAGCTCGATCGCCTGCGGGAACCGGGACAGGTTGTTCACGCACAGCACCACATCGGCGCGGTGCTCGCGCACGAACACCAGTACCGACGGGTTGGAGCCACCGAGCTCGCCGAAGTGTCCCACCGCGAACGCGTCGTGGCGGCGGCGAACCCCGAGCATACGCCGGGTCCAGTTCAGCAGTGACGACGAATTATCCCGCTGTGCTTCGACATTGACCGCCTGATAGCCGTACACGGCGTCCTGGTTCGGCGGCAGGTAGAGCCGACCCGGGGTGGCGGTGGAGAATCCCGCGTTGCGGTCCGGCGTCCACTGCATGGGGGTGCGCACGCCGTCGCGGTCACCGAGCCAGATGATGTCGCCCATGCCGATCTCGTCGCCGTAGTACAGCACCGGCGAACCGGGCAGCGACAGCAGCAGAGCGGTGAACAACTCAATCTGGTTGCGGTCGTTCTCCAGCAATGGGGCCAGCCGACGCCGGATGCCCACATTGGCCTTCATCCGCGGGTCGGTCGCGTACTCGGCGTACATGTAGTCGCGTTCCTCGTCGGTGACCATCTCCAGGGTCAGCTCGTCGTGGTTACGCAGGAAGATGCCCCACTGGGCCATCGCCGGGATCGGCGGCGTCTGGGCCAGGATCTCCGAGATCGGGATCCGCGACTCACGGCGCACCGCCATGAAAATCCGTGGCATCAGCGGGAAGTGGAAAGCCATGTGGCATTCGTCGCCGCCGGTCGCCGGGTCGCCGAAGTACTCGACGACATCCGAGGGCCACTGATTGGCCTCGGCGAGCAGCACCCGCCCGGGGAATTCCTCGTCCACCACCTTTCGGCAGCGCTTCAAAAACGCGTGTGTTTCCGGCAGGTTCTCGCAGTTGGTGCCCTCCCGCTCGAACAGGTAGGGCACGGCGTCCAGTCGGAATCCGTCGATGCCCAAACCGAGCCAGAATCGCAGCACGTCGATCATCGCGTCAGCGACGGCCGGATTGTCGTAGTTGAGGTCGGGCTGGTGCGAGAAGAACCGGTGCCAGTAGAACTGTTTGCGCAGTGGGTCGAAGGTCCAGTTGGATTCCTCGGTGTCGACGAAGATGATGCGCGCGTCGGCGTACCGGTCGGCGGTGTCACTCCACACGTAGAAGTCACCGTAGGGTCCGTCGGGGTCGCGGCGGGACTCCTGGAACCACCGGTGGGTGTCGGAGGTGTGGTTCATCACCAGGTCGGTGATCACCCGGATTCCCAGGGCGTGGGCGGCGTCGAGCAGGGCGACGAAGTCCTCCACGGTGCCGAACTCCGGCAGCACCCGGTTAAAATCCCGGATGTCGTAGCCCCCGTCGCGCAGCGGGGAATCGTAGAACGGCGGCAGCCAGAGGCAGTCGACACCAAGCCATTTCAGGTAGTCGAGGCGCTCGATGAGGCCGCGCAGGTCGCCGCAGCCGTCGGCGTTGGAGTCCTGGAAGGCGCGCACCAGCACCTCGTAGAACACTGCCTTCTTGAACCAGGTGCGGTTGGTGGGCAGGATCCGGGCGGTCTCGGCCACCGCGCCCTCCGCGGCGACCGTGTCGTCGGCGGCCACCACCTCGGTGTCCCGGTCCGCGACCGTCACGGCGCCACCACCAGTACCGGCGCCGGCCGGACGCCGACCTTCACCCGAGTACCCGGCGGAAAGTCGCGAGCCCGGGCGCTGCCCAGCTCGGCGATCAGCAGGGTACCGTCGGGCAGCACGACGTGCACCCGGGAGATCGGCCCGAGGAAGGCGTTGGATTCCACGACGCCGGGCCCGTCCTCGACCGGGCGCAGCGCCAAAGCCTCCGGACGCACCATCGCCAGGCCCCGCCCGGTTTCGATCGACCCCGCGCGCAACGGCAGCGCGACGCCGAGCACCCGGGCCTTACCGTCGATCACCTGGGCGGGAATGTAGTTGGACAACCCGACGAAGTCGGCCACGAACAGGGTAGCCGGATGCGCGTACAACTCGGCTGGGGTGTCGATCTGTTCAAGCCTACCGTCATTCATCACCGCGACCCGGTCCGCCAGCGCCAGCGCCTCCTCCTGATCGTGGGTGACGAACAGGGTGGTGATGCCCAGTTCCAGCTGCAGGTGGCGCATCTGTTCGCGCAGCTGAGCGCGCACCTTGGCGTCCAGCGCCGACAACGGTTCGTCGAGCAGCAACACCCGGGGTTCGATCGCCAGCGCCCGGGCCAGCGCCACTCGCTGCTGTTCGCCACCGGAGAGCTGATCGGCGAACTTGTCGGCGTGCCCGGAAAGCCCGACCAGGTCCAGCATCTCGCCCGCACGCCGGCGTCGCTGCGCGGCACCGCGGCCGCGGACCTTCAGTCCGAAGGCGACGTTGTCGAGCGCACTCAGATGTGGAAAGAGACTGTAGGCCTGGAACACCATGCCCATGTCCCGCTTGTTGGCCGGCACCCGGGTGACATCGACGCCGTCCAGATACACCGAGCCGGTGCTCGGTTCGTCGAGGCCGGCCACGATGCGCAGCGCGGTGGTCTTACCGCAGCCCGACGGGCCCAGCAGCGCGACCAGTTCGCCCGGTTCGATTCGCAGCGTCAACCCGTCGAGCGCGCGGACTGTCCCGTACTGCCGGCCGAGGTCGACCACGTCCACCGAAACCGATTGGCGCGCAGTCATCACACCCCCGCCGAGGTCCGTCGGCGCCGCCCGCCGGTCAACATCGTCAGGCCCAGCAGCAGCGCGAAACCGAACAGTAGTACCGCCAGCGACGCCGCGATCGAGGTCCGGCCGTCGGTCCCGCCGACCGCCACGATCTCGACCGGCAGCGTGTGGAATGTGAGCAGCGACGCGATGGTGTATTCACCCAGCACGACGGCGGTCGAAATGAAAGCGGCGGCAAGGATTCCCGACCAGATGTTGGGGATCACCACGCGTACGACGGTAGTCGTCCAGCCGGCGCCGAGCGAACGGGCCGCCTCCACCAGGGTCCGCAGATCGACCCCGGCCAGCGCCGTATCCAACGCCCGGTAGCCGAACGGCAGCACCAGCACCACGTACACGAACGTCAGTGTCAGCGGAGAGTCACCGAGCAGGTAGGCGATCCACAGGTAGACGTTGCGCAGTCCGACCACGATCACCAGCGCCGGCACCACCAGCGGCAGCAGGCACAGGAATTCCAGCGGCCCCTGGGCCCACCGGGCGCGCAGCCGCACCCAGATCAGTGTCGGCAACAGCACCACCAGCAGCACCAGGGAGGTCAGCGCCGCCAGCCCCAGCGAGGCTCCGATGGCGTCGAGCATCGCCGGGTCGGATACCAGGTTCCGCCAGGACGCCAGGGTCCGTCCGCCGGTGCGCAGGTCGCGGGTGGAGAAGTCGGCCATGGCGAACAGCGGGAACAGAAAGAAGACCGCGAACCCCAGCGCCAGACTGCCGCGGATCCACCGTTCCCGGGTCATGACAGCCACCGCGCGGTACGCCGGACCAGACCGGTGTAGCCGAACATCACCGCGCCGACGACGACGATCATCTCCAGTGCCAGCGCATAGGCCATCCCGGTCTGGCCGAGGACCACCTCGCTGGTCAGCGCCGAGCGGATCAGCAGCGGCAGGATCAGGTTGCCCTGGCTGATCAGGGCGGCCGCCGTCGCATAGGCGGCGAAGGCGTTGGCGAACAGCAGCAGCGTCGAGCCGAGGAACACCGGCCACAGCACCGGGACGGCGACCTCGCGCCAGTACTGCCATTCCGTCGCTCCGAGGTTGACCGCCGCCTCACGCCACCGTCGTCGCAACCCCTCCAGGGCCGGCAGGAAGATCACCACCATCAGCGGGATCTGGAAGAAGGTATAGACCAGGGTCAGGCCGACCGGTCCGTACATCCAGCGACCGGGCACCAGATCCACGCCGAACAGTTGCGTCACCCACAGCGTGAGAAGCCCGAGCGCGGCCTGGTAGGCGAATGCCAGGGCCACCCCGCCGAATTGGGCCAGCACACCGGACAGCGCGAGCGCCGCGCGCCGCACCAGGGAGGTCGGCCGCAGCGCGACGATCAGCCAGGCCAGCAGTCCGCCGAACACCGCCCCGAGCGCCGCGCTGGCCGCCGACAGCGCCAGGCTGCGGCCCAGCGCGTGCAGCGCGGTGGAGGAGAACAGCGCCTCGATGTGGATCCAGGTGAACGAGCCGTCGTCGACGAACGCGTTGATCAGTACGGTTCCCGACGGCACCACCAGGAACACCGCGATGAACGCCAGCAGCGGCAGCAGCGGAGCCGCCGCGACCACGCGTCGAATGACCGTCATCACCCGATGTTTCTGCGGGTGATCCCGGCGTCCCCTCGGCTCCGCGGCCACTCGCTGCGCTCCCGTCCACTCCACCGAGTCTCGCCGAATCACCCGATGGCCTTGGCCCAATTGTCGGCGAGGTAGACGGTGGCGCCGCGCACCTGGTCCTCGGAGGGGATGGTGATCGGCCCGTCGATGGTGACCATCGTTTCGAAGGCCTTGCGGTCCAGGGTCCGGTTGATCATCATGACGTCGGCGCGCACCGGCCGCACCCCGCTGTGGGCGAACAGGTTCTGCCCCTCGTCGCTGAACAGGAACTCCTGCCAGAGCCGGGCGGCGGCCGGATGCGGGGCGTCGGCGTTGATGGCCTGGAAGTAGTAACCGGCCACCGCGGCGTCGTTGGGCACGAACACCCGCCACGTCGGCACCTGCTCGGTCTCGGCGCCGTTGAGATAGTTCCAGTCGATCACCACCGGCGTCTGGCCGGCTTCGATGGTCGCCGGGGTGGGGTCGACCGGCAGGAAGTTGCCCGCCTGGTTGAGATCCCGGAAGAAGTCCACGCCGGGTCCGATGTCATCGACCGATCCACCGCGGGCCAGCGAGGCCATCAGCACGCCGGAGAACCCGGCGCCGGCCTGGGTGGGGTCGCCGTTGAGGGCGACCTTGCCCTTGAACTCGGGTTTCAGCAGGTCGGCCACGGAACCCACGGTGGGCACCTTGGCGGAGTCGTAGCCGATCGACATGAAGCCGCCGTAGTCGGCGACCCAGCGGCCCTCGGAATCCTTCAGCTTGTCGGCGATGTCGGCGAACGTCGCGACCTTGTACGGCGCGAACTTGTCGACGTTGGCCAGGGTGACGGCCTGCCCGAGGTCGAACACGTCGGGGGCGGTCTTCTTGCCGCGCTGCTGGACGGCTGCGTTGATCTCCTCCTGGCTGTTGGCGTCCGGCAGCGCGGAGTTGACCTTGATGCCGTACTTGGCGGTGAACGCGTCAATGATCTCGCCGTAGTTGGCCCACCGGGTCGGCAACGCGATGACGTTGAGTTCCCCCTCAGCCTTGGCTTTGGCGATCAATCCGTCGAGTCCCCCCAGATCGGCCGCGGAGGTGGCGGTGGCGGCCGGGCCGCGGTCGTTGTCGTGCGACGGGGGGCTGCAACCCGCCAGGACCAGGGTCACCGCCGCGGCGGCCGCGGCGACGGCACGAAGCCGGGGAAATCTCATGCCTCTAGCCAAACACAATCGAGCGCCGGCGACGACATCGCCCGGGCAGGCGCCGGATATCGAAAAGGTCCCTCACCCGAGGGTGAGGGACCTTTTCGATGACTACTGGACTCAGCTGTGAAGCAACACGCGCTGCAGGTCCGGCTTCATGGTCTGCAGTTCGCGGCCCCAGTAGGCCCAGTTGTGGGTGCCGTTGTCCGGGAAGTTGAACACACCGTTGGTACCACCGGCAGCGATGTAGTTGTCGCGGAAGGTGATGTTGGTGCGGATGGTCAGGCCCTCCAGGAAGGTGGCGGGCAGGTCGCCGCCGCCGAGCTCGTTGGGCTGGCCGTTACCGCAGTAGATCCAGATGCGGGTGCCGTTGGCGACGATCTGGGGGATCTGCACCATCGGGTCGTTGCGCTTCCAGGCGTTGTTCGGGTCGCCCGTCGAGCCCCACATGTCGTCGGCCTTGTAGCCGCCGGCGTCACCCATCGAGATGTTGATCAGGAAGGGCCACCAGCCCTCGGACGGGTTCAGGAAGCCCGACATCGAGGAGGCGTAGACGAACTGGTTCGGGTGGTAGACCGACAGGGTCAGCGAGGCCGAACCGGCCATCGACAGACCGATGGCGGCGTTGTCGGTGGACTTCACCCCACGGTTGGCCTCCAGCCACGAGGGCAGCTCGGAGGTCAGGAAGGTCTCCCACTTGTAGGTCTGGCAACCGGCCTTGCCGCACGCCGGCTTGTACCAGTCGCTGTAGAAGCTGGACTGACCACCGACGGGCATGACCATCGACAGGCCCGAGTCCAGGTACCACTCGAAGGCCTGGGTGTTGATGTCCCAGCCGTTGTAGTCGTCCTGCGCGCGCAGACCGTCGAGCATGTAGATGGCCGGGGAGCCCTGGCCACCGCTCTGGAACTGGATCCGGATGTCGCGGCCCATGGCGGCCGACGGGACGTCCAGGTACTCCACCGGCAGGCCGGGACGCGAGAACGCGCCGGCAGTGGCGGTTTCACCGACCAGGCCGACCAGGCCCGGCAGGGCTGCGGCGGTAACCGCGGCGACGGCGGCCCGTTTGGCCCACTTTCCTCGGATCTTCTGAACGAGATTCATCCTTGCTTTCCAGCCGTTCTGTTATGCGACGCACAACCGTCGCGACTTCACGTTTTCCACACCTGCTGCGGAAAACGACTGTTGACGAAGTTTTGGCATGCGCCAACCGCAGTGCTTGCGGGCTGACCCTAACAGGGACATCCCGCGCTGGGAAAGCCGCAGGCTCTCCGATCAGGTCATCGTCGGCGGGGTGACCTGGCGTTACATCCGCCGCGTGATCAGCCTGGGTTCCGGCCGCACCGCACCTGCCGGGGAGCGCAAGATTACGCCTCCACCAGCGGAAACGCCACTGCCGACCGCGAAGGCATCGGGAAGGGTCGAACAGAGGCCGAGTGGAATTTCTCACCATCGGCACAAAATTCCACTCTCGGTGCGTCCCGCGGCCCGCACGGATCGTTACAGACCCTTAGCCACAGGTTCATCCGATCGTTCGTCGACCGAGACTTGTCGCGGGTCTCCGCGCAGCAGCCGGGCGGCCGGGGTGGCGGTGTGACCGATCCCACCCCCGAGCCGCGGTAACAAAACAGAGGTGAGCAGCGACGTTACTGTTCAGTCCGGGCGAATCACTACCATCGGTGATTCACCGAAGTCGAAGGGATACCGATCAATGCGGCGACCTGTGCGTATGGCCCTCACATTGCTGACGGCACTGCTGCTGGCCATGCTGAACACCGCAGCCGTCGGTAGCGCATCGGTGGCCAGTGACACCGGCGCGACGGTCGTTCGGGTGCAACCGGCCACCGGCTCGACGGTCGGCGTCGCGCACCCGGTGATCGTCACCTTCGCCGCCCCGGTCGCCGAGAGCGCCCGCGCGGGCGTCGAGAGCACGATCAAGATCACCGCGCCGGCCAATCCCACCGGCAGCTTCGAGTGGCTCGACGATCACACCGTGCAGTTCGTCCCGACCGAGTTCTGGCCGGCGCACTCCCAGATCACGGGGTCGGTGGGCGCGGTGCCGCTGAACTTCGAGACCGGCGCCGCCGTGCTGGGCGTGGCCTCCATCTCCAAGCACACCTTCACCGTCAGCATCGACGGCGCGGTCGCCCGCACCATGCCCGCCTCGATGGGCAAGCCCAAGCACCCGACCCCGGTCGGCTCCTTCACCGTGCTGGAGAAGCAGAACCCGGTGGTGATGGATTCACGCACCATCGGCATCCCGCTCAACGACCCCGAGGGCTACAAGCTGACGGTCAACTACGCCGTGCGGATCACCTGGGGCGGGGTCTACGTGCACTCCGCTCCGTGGTCGGTCGGCCAGCAGGGCTACTCCAACGTCAGCCACGGCTGCATCAACATCAGCCCGGACAACGCGGCCTGGTACTACAACACCGTCGGCGTCGGCGACCCGGTGATCGTCAACGCCTGACCCGGCGGTTCGGCGATGCTCGGCGGAGTGGACGCGAGCGCAGCGAGTGGCTTCGGAGGTGTAGGACGAGCGGGCGGAGCCTGCGGAGCCCGCGCTGGCCGGAACCGACCGTTGATGCGGAGCCGAGCGGAAGCCGGGACCGCCGCGCAAAATCCGGCGGTTCCCCGATCCGCCGGCCGCTATTCGGCGCTGATGGCGTGTTCGGGACAGGCGGCGATCGCCTCGGCCACCCGTTCGGCGTGTTCCGGCGGCACCGGGGTGTCGATCGCCTCGGCGTAGCCCCACTCAGTGAGGGTGAACACCTCCGGGCACAGTCCCACGCAGACGCCGTGCCCACGGCACAGGCCGTCGTTGACGACGGCGATCATCGCTGCACCGCCGGCGTCACTTCCAGATGCAGGTCGGTCAGCCCGCGCAGGATGAACGTCGGCACGTAATTGAACCGGCGCGCCCCGGCCGGACCGTGATGCTGCTCGGACAGCCGGATGTCGGCGGTGGCGGCCAGCAGCCGGTCCAGGGCCACCTTCGCCTCCGCCCGGGCCAGCGGCGCCCCCGGACAACTGTGCGGGCCGCGCCCGAACGCGATGTGCCGTCGGGCGTTGGGTCGGTCGACGTCGAAGGCGTCTGGATTCTCGAACTGGCGGGGATCCCGATTGGCCGCGCCGTTCATCACCATGACGGTCGCCCCGGCGGGGACGTTCACCCCGCCGACGACGGTGTTACGCCGAGCCAGCCGGAAGTCGCCCTTGACCGGGCTTTCGATGCGCAGCGCCTCCTCGATGAAGTTGGGGATGCGCTCGGGCTCGTTGCGCAGCAGCTGCTGCAGTTCGGGGTCCTCGGCCAGCAGTTTGAGCGCGGTGCTCAACAGCCGCACGGTGGTCTCCTGGCCGGCGGTGTAGAGGTTGGCCGCGATGCGCACCACATCCATCACCTCCGGCATCGAACCGTCCGGGAAGGTGGCGTTCGCCATCTCGGTGAGCGCATCGTCGCGCGGGTTGGCCCGCCGGTCGCTGATGTAGCGGGAAAACTTCTCGTAGAGATACTCCAGCGGGCTGTGCCCGATCGAGCTGGTGGAGGTGCTGCCGACGCCGCCGCCGCTGTTCTGGTGACTCATCTTCGACGCGAACTCCGCGCGGTCAGACTCCGGGACCCCGAGTAGGTCGGCGATGATCGCCAGGGTGAACGGCTGGGCGAAGTCGGCGATGTATTCGCCACCGCCGGCGGCCAGGTACGGCTCCAGAGCACGGTCGGCGTGCCGCCACATGAAGTCCTCGTTCTCCTTGAGGCGCTTCGGCGTGATCAGGCCCATCAGCAGCGCCCGGTGCTCGGTGTGCTTGGGCGGGTCCATCACGGTGACCTGGTCACTGAACGGCAGCTGGTCCCGGTACTGGTCGATCAGGTCGGAGACGTCGTCGGCGGCGCCTTCGATCGGGATCGGGAAGCCGGGGAACGGTCCGGTCACCGCGGTGCACGATGAGAAGGTGTCGGCATCGCCGAACACCGCGACAGCCTCGTCGTACCCGGTGACCACCAGGACGTCCTTGTGCGGCTCCCGGCGCACCGGGCAGCCCTCCCGCATGGCCTCCATGTACGGGTACGGGTCGGCGACCAGGGACTGGTCGGTGAAAAAATCCAGCTCTTCAAGCTCGGCCATCGGCCGCCCACCTCTCGTGAAAACTTTACGATCGACTAGGAAGTTACTATACGATCGTAAAGTCGAGAAGGCTATTGGCGAGGATCCGGCGAAGGAGGCGACGATGACGGCTACCGCGCACGCCGCCGACGGCGCCGTCGACACCCGGGCCCGGCTGATCGACGTCGCCGTCGACCTGTTCACCCGGCACAGCTTCGCCGGCACGTCGCTGCAGATGATCGCCGACGAGCTCGGGCTCACCAAAGCCGCCATCTACCACCACTTCCGGACCCGCGAACAACTGCTGGACGCGGTGGTGGCCCCGATCCTCGCCGAGTTGCGCACGGTGGTCGAGACCGCCGAGGGGCGGCGCGGCAGCAATGCCCGCGCCGATCACATGCTCGCCGGTTTCGCCGAGCTCGCGGTCCACAACCGCGCGGTCGCCGTGCTGGCCGCGGATCCCGCGGTGGCGCTGATGCTGCGCGCCAACCGCGACTGGAGTGCTCTCATCGAACGGCAACTGGCCCTGCTGACCGACCTCGACCCCGGCCCCACCGGTCGGGTGCGAGCGTCGATGGTGCTGGCCGGCATCGCCGGCGCCTCCGGGCCGGCGTTCGACGACATGGACCGCACCGAACTGAACCGGCAGCTGGTCGACGCCGGCCGCCGGACCCTGGGCCTGCGGACCTCCCGTCGTCGCACAGATTCCGAAAAACACTGATCACCAACCGATTGAGATGCCGCCGGGCCGTCGCGCCCACGGGAAAGGAACCCCAATGTCAGCAGCCCGCAACGAAACCGACACGCCCCGCGTCGCCCTGGTGACCGGCGGCGGATCCGGGATCGGCAAGGCCATCGTCGAACGGCTCGCCGTCGACGGCCACCGCGTTGCCACCCTCGACCTGGTCCCCGGCGACGGCCCGTACGCCTACACCGCCGACGTCACCGACCGCGCGCAGATCGATACCGCGCTGCAGCAGATCCGCGCCGACCTCGGCCCGGTCGGCATCCTGGTCAACGCCGCCGGCCTCGACGGGTTCAAGCCGTTCCTGAAGATCTCGTTTGAGGACTGGCAGCGGGTGGTTGGCGTCAACCTGCACGGCGTCTTCCACATGTGCCAGGCCGTGCTGCCGGACATGCTCGGCACCGGCTGGGGACGGATCGTCAACATCTCGTCGTCATCGACGCACTCCGGAGTTCCCTATATGTCCCACTATGTTTCGGCGAAGTCCGGCGTCAACGGGCTGACCAAGACCCTGGCGCTGGAGTTCGGCCCGGCCGGTGTGACGGTGAACGCGGTGCCGCCGGGCTTCATCGACACCCCGATGCTGCGCCAGGCCGCCGACAAGGGCTACCTGGGCGACATTGACAAGAGCATCGAGGCCACCCCGGTGCGCCGAATCGGCCGGCCGGAGGACATCGCCGCCGCGGTGGCATTCCTGGCGTCGGAGGAAGCCGGATACATCACCGGGCAGATCCTCGGCGTCAACGGGGGCCGTAACACCTGAGCCCCCGACAGTACCGATCTGGCCCCGGAGCGGGGCGCAGATTCCCGTGGTGAAACCTCGGTTCGCTCCGGGGCGAAATCGGTACTGCGTCCCGCTCACGCCAGGAAGACATCGAGCCCGACCCCCTCACCCGATCAGCGGATCAACCGGGGGAATCCAGCCCCCGCCGATCGGGGGACGACCCATTCTGACAAGCCATCCCTGCGACCGGCCGGTGGACTCAAAAACCCGGAATGATGACCCCGTTGCAGTCGGCGGCGGCCTGACGCAGCTTGGCGGCGGCCTGGTAGACGTCGGAGTAATACCACTGTCTGGCGGCCTCGACCGACTCGAACTCCATGATGATGGTCTGCCCGACCCACTCGCCCTCGATCACCTCGCCCTTCGGGGCGACGGCGAGCACCTTGACGGCGGGCGTCATGGCACCGGCGGCGGTCTTCGCGTACTCCTTGAAGCCCTCCGGATCCTTGATGTCCTCGGTGATGACGATGTAGGCCTTGGCCATCTCACTCCTCAAACTGAAAACTCGACAGTACAGTTTACGAGAATCCCGCTCTCAGATATTGTCACGTCATTTCCGGCGCGTCGAGGCCGCCCTCGACGCGCGAGTAGAACGTGTTCTAGATTGCAGGGATGCCGTCCGATCAACCGGGCGTCCCCAGCCGAGGAGGATCATGGCCGACACCGCAACTGACCCGGTGAACTTCGACCTGGCCACGGTGTTTCGCACCATCGCCGCGACCATTCCCGATCACGAGGTCCTGGTGTGGCGCGACAAGCGGTTCACCTACGCGCAGCTGGCCGCCCGGGTCGACGGCGTCACCAACTTCCTGGTCTCCCAGGGCCTCGGCGCGCGCGCCGAGCGCGCCGATCTGGCCGGCCACGAATCCGGGCAGGACCACATCGGGCTGTACCTGCGCAACGGCAACGAGTATCTGGAGTCGATGATCGCCGGCTACCAGGCCCGCGTCGCCCCCTTCAACGTCAGCTACCGCTACGTCGAGGAGGAACTGCTCTATCTCCTCAGGGACAGCCACGCCGCCGCGCTGGTCTACAACGCCGAGTTCGCGCCGCGGGTCGCGCACATCCGCGACCAGCTGCCCGATCTGAAAGTGCTGATCCAGGTCGCCGACGAATCCGGCAACGACCTGCTGCCCGGCGCGGTCGACTACGAATCCATCGTGGACGCCCCGGCGCCGGCCGACGCACTGCCCGCCCCCACCGGCGACGACCTGTACATCCTCTACACCGGCGGCACCACCGGCATGCCCAAGGGCGTGCTGTGGCGCCACCACGACATCTTCGTCTCCGCCATGGGCGGCCGGCCGTTCGGCAGCCCGGACGCACTGGGCTCCTACGACGAGCTCTCCGACCGGGTCCGGGTGGCCGCCGGGCACATGTCTTTGCTGATGCTGCCGCCGCTGATGCACGGTGCCGCCCAGTGGGCCGCCTACAACATCATGACCATGGGCGGCCGGATGGTGATCCCCGACGACGTCGAGCGGATGCGGGCCGACGAGGTGCTGCGACTGATCGAGCGGGAGAAGGTGGTCAGCATCCCGGTCGTCGGCGACGCGATGGCCCGCCCGCTGGCCGACGAGATCGAAAAGGGTGACTACGACCTCTCGTGTCTGGTGTCCATCACCAACGGCGGCGCACCGCTGTCGCCGGCGATCCGCGACCGGCTGCGCGCCGCGCTGCCGCACATCCTGCTGATGGACGCCGTCGGCTCCTCGGAGGGCGGCCAGCAGATGAGCACCGTCCTCGGCGACGACTCGACGCACTCGGCGGTGTTCACCCCGCAGGCCGACACCACCATCGTCACAAGCGACTTCTCCCGGATCTTGCAGCCCGGCGACGACGAGGACACCGGCTGGCTGGCCCGCCGCGACCTCATCCCGCTGGGCTATCTCGGCGACGCGGACAAGACCGCCCGGACCTTCCCGACGATCGACGGGGTGCGCTGGTCCGTGCCCGGTGACAAGGCCCGCTACCTGCCCGACGGCCGGATCGAGCTGCTGGGCCGGGACTCGGTGACCATCAACTCCGGCGGCGAAAAGATCTTTGCCGAGGAGGTCGAGCGCGCGGTGGCTTCACACCCGGCCATCTACGACGTCGTCGTGGTGGGTCGCCCGTCCGAGCGCTGGGGTTCGGAAGTCGTTGCGGTGGTGCAGCTGGCCGAAGGCGCCGAGGCCACTGACGACGAGCTCGCCGAGGTCTGCGGCACCCACATCGCCCGCTACAAGGTGCCCAAGGCATTCGTGCGCACCGAGAAGGTAATGCGCTCCCCCGCCGGCAAGGCCGACTACCGGTGGGCCAAGGAAGTCGCCGCGGCCGCCGACTGACCGCCGGCGCCGATCGCAGCCGGACGCTCAGCCGCGGTAGGTGCCCTTCCCGGTGACCAGCGGCAGGTCCAGCGTGGTGCGCAGTCCGGGCGGTGCGGCCACGACATCGGGGATGGCGTTGACGATGCGCCCGGCGGCCAGCAGGATCGCCGCGTAGTTGTGGTCACCGCGGCTGCTGGACGGGCAAATGTCGACGACATAGGAAGGCTCCCCGGTGATTTCGATCCGGTAGGACCCTCCGGGTTGAGCCGGTTGGGTCCAGTCCGGCCGCAGATCCCCGCGCACCCGGGTGATGTGCTCGACGACGATGGCGGGCTTGCCGCCGACCATGCCGGTGATCTCGAACCGGGTGGCCGCCGTGGTACCGGCCTTGATCACTCCGATCGCGACCTCGATGTCCTCCGGCGCAGGCTCCAGCTCGAAGCTCTCCACGATCTCGTCGACCTCGACGCCCAGGCCCGCGGCGAGTTCGCGGATCGCGGTGCTCCAGGCCAGGCCCAGCACCCCGGGCAGGAACAGCAGTCCCGGCTGGTCCAGCGGCTTGCCGAAGCCCATCACGGCATCCATGACCTCCACGCCGTCGTAGCTGGCGTAGTCGGCGATCTCCATGGTGCGGATCTGCTCGATGCGTTGACAGGTCGACGCCAGGGCGAACGGGATCAGGTCGGTGACCACCCCCGGGTCCACTCCGGTGATGAACAGGCTCGAATTGCCCTGCCGGGCAGCGCCTTCCACACCGTCGATGACCTTCTGCGGCGCGGCTCCCCAGGGGAACTGCAGGGTGTTCGGCGCGGAGCCGACAACGTTGATGCCGGCGGCGAGCAGTGCCTTGACGTCACGGGTCGCCTCGATGGGCCGGGTGTCGCCCATTGCGCAGTAGACCGCGGCGTCCGGGGCGGCGGCCAGGATGGCGTCCAGGCCGAGGCTGGCGGTGATCCCGGTGGTCTCGTCCAGCCCGGCCAGGTGTCCGGCGTCGCGGCCCACCTTGTCCGGGTTGGAGACGCCGACGGCGACGAGCTCGAAGCGCGGGTCCTCGATCAGCTGGATCAGGGCCAGGCGGCCGCAGTTGCCGGTGCCGAACAGTGCGACGCGGATGGGCATATCGGGCCTCCTCGATGGCGCGTTCTCACTGGGCAGTATGCGGGGCGAAAGCAAAAATTGGAACAGGTTCTAATTTCTGCCGTTCTTCGGTAGCGTGCGACGTATGGGACGGGTATCCGGAAAAGTCGTACTGATCAGCGGCGGCGCGCAGGGCATGGGCGCCGCACACGCGCGGGCACTCGTCGCCGAGGGCGCCAAAGTCGTCATCGGCGACATCCTCGACGAGCCCGGGGGCGCGCTGGCCGAAGAGCTCGGCGACGCCGCCCGCTACGTCCACCTCGACGTCACCCAGGCCGACCAGTGGGACGCCGCGGTCGCCACCGTCGTCGAGGCCTTCGGCTCGCTGACCGGGCTGGTCAACAACGCCGGGATCGTGGCGCTGGGCAAGATCGGCAGTTTCGATATGGACCAGTGGCAGAAGGTGATCGACGTCAACCTCACCGGGACCTTCCTGGGCATGCAGGCCGTCGTGGGTGAGATGAAGAAGGCCGGCAGCGGATCGATCATCAATGTGTCCTCGATCGAGGGCCTGCGCGGCGCGCCGATGGTCCACCCCTACGTGGCATCCAAATGGGCGGTCCGCGGGCTGGCGAAGTCCGCAGCGCTGGAACTGGGACGGCGCAATATCCGGGTCAATTCGGTGCACCCCGGTTTCATCAAAACGCCGATGACCGAACACTTTCCCGACGACATGGTCATCGCCCCACTGGGTCGTCCCGGGCAGTCGTCGGAAGTCGCCAGTTTCGTGGTGTTCCTGATCAGCGACGAGTCGTCGTTTGCCACCGGTGCCGAGTTCGTGGTCGACGGCGGCCTGGTCACCGACGTCAACCACAAGGACAACATCTTCTGAGTGCGGACCGGCCGCTTCCGAATGTGGACGGAACGCCCGAGGTGCGCGGTGACGAGACGGGTGTCGAACTGCCCGTCTCCCCCGATGCGCTCCTCGCCGCGGGGGCCCCGTTTCTCACCGGGGCGATGCGACGCTTCGATTCGCTGGCACCGGCGAACTCGGTTGCCCGGATCACCGCGTTCCGCGAGGTCGCCGGTGGCAGTACCGGACACAAGGCCGCACTGACGGTTGCCTACGACGGCCCGGACCCGCGACTTCCCACCGCGCTGTTTGCCAAGTTCTCCCGCGACCTCGACGGTCCCGCCCGCGACGCACGCCGTACACAAGAGTCTGGTGCGCAAGATCGGGCGAATTGGCGATTTCGCCGTCGCATGCTCCGGGTTGCTGCCCGCGAATGTTCGCGAACCGGAGTTCCTTTCGGCGCTGAGCCGCCGGCTTCCCCGGATCGCCGATCTCGAGCCACGCGTGTGGGCCGCGCTGGCCGCGGATCCGGACTACATCGCGCTGTGCCACTGGAATGCCAACATCGACAATGCGTGGTTCTGGCGCGATGCCGCCGGTGTCCTGCGGTGCGGCCTGATGGACTGGGGCTGCGTCAGCCGGATGAACGTCGGGATGGCGCTCTGGGGATCGCTGTCGGCAGCAGAAACATCGCCGTGGGATACCCGTTTTGTCGAGTTCACCCGGGTATTCGCCCGCGAGTTCGCCTACGCCGGCGGCCCCCGCATCGATCCCGAGCGACTCGCACGGTTCGTCCTGCTCTACGCGACGGTGATGGGTGGGGCCTGGCTTATCGACGTTCCGGCGTTGATCCAGCGCCGGCTCGGGGATTCGGCCCGGGGAATCACCCGGCTCGACTCCGCCATCAAGGATGACGAGGCGCTGCGCGCACCGCTGCAGCTGCTGACCAACCTGTTGAACCTCTGGCAGACCCGTGATCTCGACGATCTGCTTGATGGGGTCTGATTGGATCGGACAAGCCGTGCAATCGCGAGATTGCCCGCGCCCGAACGAGTCCGGAGGTGGGCGTGCCTGACCTCTCGGGGCAGGTGCGTTGAATCTCGTCGCGGTGTTCATGTCGTGGAAGGTAGTCCGGCCCACCGACAACCAATCGAAAATTAGTTTGAAAAAAGTGTTGACGACGGCATTTCGGGGAGTAGGATAGCTAGTAAGTTCGAATGATCGCCTCTGTGGAGGCTTCGCCCGCGTTACGTCATCGCCAGGCTCGACCGTCCCGCATCGGGGTGGATGATCGGAGCCGTTGCACTCTTCACCCCGATACGCGCACCGTGTGCGCCGGTCGGGGAAGTTCGGGTGGTCGTCATGACTGCTGCGGTTTGCGAGGTGACGGGTTCTGCCGTCGGTCTCGATGTGTTTCTGGATGAGTTCGACGGGTTTGTC
>WBZQ01000431.1_pt1 | contig 33618 bp, 26 predicted proteins | sample 5204251 | NCBI WGS metagenome assembly WBZQ01 (sample SAMN12412402, study PRJNA552823) | activated sludge metagenome | isolation source: activated sludge from nitrification reactor of wastewater treatment plant... | place: USA: Virginia | collected 2017-09 | reverse complement strand
AGATGAGCATCTCGGGCCGCTTGGCCTGGATGACATCATCGATGACGATTTTGACAAGATACGGCGGCACCAATTCCAGCGCCGTGGCGAGCCCGGCGCACACGAAGGTCACCACCGCCAGCATCCGGAATGGCTTGAGGTAAGACAGAACGCGTAGGAGCGAATTCACAACGACTCGGCGACTTGGAACGGATCAGATGACACTGGCCGGTTCCTTTTGCCAATACTTCTGAAACTCATCCATCTGCGTAAGCGTGGAGAAATCGGTCATGCGGTCGATAAATAACTTGCCGATGAGATGATCCAGCTCATGCTGGATACACACCGCGTACAGCCCGCTGGCTTCAAAATCCAACGGCTTGCCGTTCCGGTCCAGTCCGGTCACGCGCACGGTTGACGGCCTGGTCACCCGGCCCCGCAGCCCGTCCACACTGAGGCAGCCTTCCCAGCCTTCCACCTGCTCGGGCCCGTAGAAACGAATCGTCGGGTTGATGAGCACGGTCTTGGGAAAGCCCCCTTCGCCGGGACAATCCATGACGACGAGTTGTTGCGACCGTCCCACCTGCGGGGCGGCCAAGCCGATGCCCGGTTCGTCATACATGGTTTCGAACATATCGTCGATGAGTTGCTGAAAGGCCGCCTTCTTTATCTCGCTCGGGGATACCGACTGTGCCTGCTGCCGAAGAATCGGATTCCCCAGTTTACTGATTGCCAATATGGCCATGATCCATCCTTGCCTCTGCCTACGCACGACCGGTTCGGCCGCGCCACTATTGCCTGCGTATGTACCTACCACGGCCTTTCGAGGCTGTGCAACCGCCTCGTGGCATCCGAATCAACCAGCCTGCTTGCGGCCTTTGGGTTCAGGAATTTCAAACGTCTCTTTGGACTGATTCCACCATTCGATCCACTCCTGGGCCCAGTTCTGGCGATCCTGCTTGTTGGACGCGTCCCAATCGTGGAACTCTGTTTCGTGCCGGGTCAACGTCCAGAGCGATTGGACGGCCGACATGGCGACAAACTTTTCCTCATCTCCCAGCAGATCGATCAGCGGTTGGATCACCTCTTTTTTCCGCACATAGCGGGCTTCGAACGCCGCGGCCTTACGAATCACCGAATTCGGATCCTTCGCCATGGCCTCGATGGCGGGAGGTGCCTGCTGCGGGTCGAGTCGCACGGCAACCCGTAGCGCATGTTCCCGGATACGCGGAATTTCAGTGGCCAATTTGGCCGCTTCCAATAAGGCCGGCGTAGCAGCCGGCGCTTTGATCATCGACATCGTCTCAATCGCATTGTACCGGATGCGGGGACCGGGCATCGTGAGCGCCTTGGTCAACACCGGTAACGCAGACTCGCCCAAATGGACGAATTCGCCCATCGCCCAAAACTCCTGTTTTCCTTCCAAGAGCGGCAAGAGCGACTCCGCCCGCTGCAGTTCCTCCGGCGTCAGCGCCTTGGTATTGGGCGCCACCGAGACATCAGGCACCGGTTCCGACTTGGGCGGCGCCTCATATGGCATTTGCACCGGCCAGACCATGGCGGCAGACCAGCCCACCTCAGGGCGCATCCCCATCAGGCCCAGGACAACCAGACCCAACACCATTACTTGACGCATCCTCTGCTGCCCCGCTCCGATCATGATCACATCCCTCTCACACACGTTGTCGTTAATAAGGAGCCGGCGGTTCCTGTCCGGCTTCCGGCGGTCTTTGCGGCGCCGTGCGTCGGTGAACAACCTCATACAACACCGGCAAGACCACGAGAATCAGGGCCGCCGCAGTCAACATGCCTCCCACCACCACCCGGGCCAGGGGCTGCTGTGCCTGCGATCCGATTCCTGTCGCCAATGCGGCCGGCAGCAACCCGATCGCTGCCGCCAGCGTGGCCATCAGAATGGGACGCATCTGAACATCTGCCCCCTTCAGAATGGCCTCACGCAACTCCAAGCCGTTGCGCCGAAAATCCTCAATACGAGAGATTAACAGGACTCCCCCGAGAATCGCTACTCCCAGCGTGGAAATCACTCCCACCGCGGCAGAGATGCTGAAGTGCGTGCCCGTGAACACGAGCGAGAATATGCCACCGATCAGTGCAAACGGCACAGTCACCAGAACGAGCAAGGCGTTGGTCAGCGAGTTGAACGTGGTATAGAGCAGAAACAGGATGATCACCAGGCTCACCGGCACAATCATCGTGAGGCGTTGTTGTTCCGCCGTGAGTTGATCGTACTGGCCCGCCCATTCGATCCGGTACCGCTCCGGAAGCGACACGGCCTGGGCTATTTTTGTCTGCGCCTCCTTCACCGTGCTTTCCAGGTCGCGCTCGCGCACGCTGAATTTGATGGGAATATACCGCTCATTATTTTCTCGATAGATGATGAAGGCCCCGGTTTGAGTTTTGATCGTCGCGACCTGTTTCAGCGGAATCCTCGCGCCATCGGGTGTATTCACCAGAATATTGCCGATGGTCTCCGCATCCCGCCGGAACTCCGGCAAAAACCGGACGACCAGATCGAACAACCGCTCGCCTTCAAACACCTGCGTCACCGCTTGCCCGCCCACCGCCGCCTGCACGACCGCATTGACATCGGACACACGTAACCCGTATCGCGCACTGGCTTCACGATCGACCTGGATCAATAAATTCGGCTGCCCCACCAGACGGAAGATCCCCAAGTCTTTGACCCCGTGCACCCCTTTCATGACCGACTCGATTTCACCCGCCTTTGCTTCCATCGTCTTCAGGTCGGTGCCGAATAGCTTAATGGAGTTTTCCCCCTTCACGCCGGACATCGCCTCTTCCACATTGTCTTGAATCACCTGCGAAAAGTTAAAAATGATGCCCGGAATGACCTTGAGGCGTTCTTCGATTTCCTCCACCAGTTGATCTTTGGTGAGTCCCGGGCGCCAGTCCTTATGCGGCTTGAGGTTGGCCAGGAATTCCGCGTTGAAAAAACTGGTCGGATCGGTGCCGTCGTCGGGCCTTCCCAGTTGAGACACGATCGTGACGACTTCAGGAGATTTTCTAAACATCTGCCGGATCTCCCCGGTCAACCGAGCCGCTTCGTCGAACGAAATATCGACCGGCATCGTGGCGCGCACCCAGAGATTGCCCTCCTCCAAGGCCGGCATGAATTCCCCGCCGATAAACTCCAGGGCTCCGAACGCCGCCACCAACAGCAGCAAGGCGGCGCCGATGACCTTCACATTGTGAGCCAACGCCCATCGCAACACCGCGAGGTACGCCCGTCGAATCGCGCTGACGAACCTCGTGTCCTGTTCCGTGACCACACCGGTCAGGAGCAGTGAACACAGGACTGGAGCCAGCGTGAACGCCATGAGCAGCGCCCCGAACAGGGCGAATCCATAGGTGATCGACATCGGCGCAAAAATTTTTCCCGGCACGCCGGTCATCGTAAACAGTGGAATAAACGCCACGACGATGATGGCCGTGGAGAAGAAAATCGGCTGTCCCACTTGGCGGGCGGCGCGCACAATCTGCTGCGGGACGGTCAGGCCCAGCCGGCGATCATGTCCCAGATGGAAAAAGATGCTTTCCACCATGACCAAGGTCGCATCGACGATGATGCCGAAATCGATGGCGCCCAGGGAAATCAGGTTCGCGGACTGCCCGATCATCACCATCATCGTAAACGTGAACAACAACGACATCGGAATCGTCAGCGCGACAATCAGGGACGCGCGGAGATGACCGAGAAACACAAACAGGATCACAAACACGAGCACCATGCCGCTGATCAGGATATCCGTGACGGTCTCGACCGTCGTATGGATCAGCGCCGTCCGATCGTAGAAGGTCTTGATTTTGACGCCTTCCGGCAACTTCCACTTATTCAACTCCTCGACTTTTTCCCGCACCCGCTCCAAGACCGAGAGCGCCTTGTAGCCCCGCTGGAGCAAAATGACGCCTTCGACCACGTCGTCATTGTCATCGATGCCGACCTTGCCCAGGCGCACGCGGTGGCCGACGGACACAGTCCCCAGCGTCTTGACGAAAATCGGGGTGCCTTCTTTTTCGGCAACCATGACGTTCTCGATATCCGCGAGCCCATTGATCAACCCGAGCCCCCGGATGTTGTAATTTTGCGCGCCCACGGTCAGGTAATTGCCGCCGACGTTGGCATTGCTGTTGGTCAAGGCTTCCATGACCTGCGCAAGGCTGACCTGGTAGCTGATGAGCTTCCCCGGGTCGATATCGACGTGATACTCCTGCGTCGTGCCGCCGAAGGCCGTCACATCGATGATCCCGGGCACCCGCCGGAACTCGCGTCGCAATTGCCAATCCTGGATGGTTTTCAGGTCGGTCAGGCTCGCCTTCCCGTCGCCCTGCAATTCATACCGGTAAATTTCGGCAATGGCCCACCAGGGCGATAAGGCCGGCTGAACATTTTGCGGGAGGCTGAGAGTCGAGAGGCGGTTGACGACCTCCTGGCGGTCGAAGAAGTACTGGGTGTTGAAATCGAAATAGATTTTGATATCGCTCAATCCGAAAATCGAAAGCGAGCGGATATCGGTGAGGCCCGGCATCCCGTTGAGCGCGACCTCGATGGGTATCGTGATCTGCCGCTCGATTTCCTCTGCGGACCAGCCGGGAAACTGGGTAATCACCTCCACCATGGGCGGCGAGGGATCTGGGTAGGCCACGATGTCGAGTTGTTGAAAGGCGTACAATCCGCCGAAGAGAAGCGCGAATCCGAGCGCACAGATCAGAAACCGCTGAACCAGGGATAGTTCGACGATTCGAACCATCATGCGACTTCGGGACGCTGTGGTTGACAGTGGCGCATGATCACTGGCCCGATCATCCTTTGACCTCCTGTCCCTTCACCAGGACCGCACCTTTGGTCACGATGCGCTGGCCCGATGTCAGGCCCTCCAGAATACGGACCTGTCCACTGGAGACATTCGACACGGTCACTTCATGCTTGAGGTAGTGATCGGCCCCCTCCACCACATAGACAAAATGTTTCCCGTCGATTTCGACCACCGCTTCCTTGGGAATCGTCAAAAACGGGGTGGCATCCCCGATATCCAATCGCAGCCGCGCGAACATCTCCGGCTTCAGTCGCTGGTCCCGGTTGTCGACCCAGGCGCGCACTTTGATGGTGCGGGTGTTCGGATCGACCACGTCGCCGATGGACGCGACCACGGACGCAAAATCGGTCCCGGGATAGGCCTCCACATTGATGCGGCCCACCTGACTGACTTTCACCAACGCCAGGTCCCGTTCGTACACATCGGCCACGACCTGCAATCGATCCAGATCGGCCACCGTAAATAACACCTGCCCGACATCACCTCCGACGGACTGTCCCGGAGTGACGGCCCGTTCCACCACCGTTCCCGTCAGGGGACTCTTCATCTCGAAGCGTGAGGTGATCCGCTGCTGCGCGAGCGGCTTTTCCAGCTCGGCCGAGGGAATGCGCAAGGACAGCAATCGTTCCTTGGCCCGCCTGAATTCGGCCCGCGCCTTGATCAGATCATTCTCGGCCTGCTTCAGATCCTTCAGCGCCAGCGCCTTCGTGGCATAGAGTTCCTTGGCCAGTTCCTGCGCCCGCGTGGAATATTCCAGCTCAGACGCCTCTTTGACGAATTCCGAATAGGCCGCCGTAATATCAGAACTATCGATCACTAACAGTGTCGCCCCTGCCTCCACCCGATCACCCAATTTGGCGCGCACTTCCACCACCCGACCCTGCAAGGGGGAGGAAATTTTCGAGTAGCGGTCTTCGCCATAGGCCACCTTGCCGACGAGCACCAATTCCGGTTGGACCGGTTTGAAATCCACGACAGCCGTTTCAATCTGGCCGGAGGCCGAGGCGGTGGCTGGAGTCGCAATTGATTCAGATGAGGCGGAAGACGGGGAAGGCGCGGGATCTTGCTTTTGACTGCACGCGGAGCAGGCAAGCACAACGGTCAGGCCGATGACCGGGACTGCGCCGGAGCTCATGACGTAATCTCCTGCCCTACAGAACTTTCCAATTGAAACAGATTTCGCTGATAGGAAAACAGGGCTTCGATAAAATTCTGTTGGATCGTGCGGGACGTGCGTGCGGCATCGAGGAGATCCAAAATCGTGGCGCCTCCGCGTTCATAGGCGCGTTCCACGATGGTGAACGTCGAACGGGCATCTTCCAAGACGCCAGCGAGATAGGCCTCTACCAACCGGCGGCTCTGCAGGAGATTGTGATAGGCCACATCCACCTGATTCTCCACCTGGTTGACCGTGCGATCCAATTCCGCCTGAGCCGACTGCACGCCGACTTCGGCCTGCACGATACCGCCTTGATTGCGATTGAAGAGCGGCAAAGGCACCCCCAGATTCAGGATACCCATCTGAGGATTGTCAGGACCGCGCGGCCCTTGTATCGAATACCCGGCACCGATGGTCACATCCGGGACCCGGAAGGCCTTGGCCAGTTTCAGATCCGCTTCACGCTGCGCCACGAGTGCCCGTCGGCTTTTGATATCGGGACGGACATCAAGCGCCACCGAGCGGAGTTTTCCCATGTCCGGGTCGACCCGCCGGTAGTCCATCTCCGTGGTCAGCTCCAGCTTCGACGCCGGTGAGAGACGCAGCAACTGCCGCAAGTCGGCCCGTGCCGACTCCCCTTCCTGAATCGATTCGATCACCTGGGATTGGAAATCGACGACCTGCAGCCGGATACGAATCAGGTCGACTTCGGCAATGTAGCCCTTTTTAAAGCGAATCGTATTGACGTCCAGGATGCGGGCGAAGCGATCCCGGTTTTCCTCCGCCAAGGCCAGTCGGCGCTGCGCGACCAGCACACGGTAGTAGGCGTCCTTGATGGTAAACCCCAGCTGCCGGATGGCATCTTCAAAGTCTGCTTCCGCCGACTGCACGCCGAAGCCGGCGCTTTCGATGCGATAGCCGCGTTTGCCGGCCAATTCAAAGAGTTGCTGCGCTTGCATCGTGAGGGCGCCGCTGTTTGCCAGCGTATGACCCTGAGTAAACGAGGCCACGGTACCGATCTGCGCGACGGGATTCGGAAAGAGGCGAGCCGTAATCTGTTGCCCCTTGCTGGATTCGATGCCGTACCTGGCAATGAGCAAGTCCAAGTTCTGTTTGAGGAACAGGGCCATCGCCTCGGACAGATTCAGACGGACGACCAGGGGAGCATATGCACTACCCGGGATCGTGGCTCCCGACGCGAGGTCCGCGACCTGTGCCCATCCGCTCCCAAAAAGCATCAGACCTAGCCACGCGATCAAGCACCAAAACCTGCGCTGCTGATTCCGTATGCGGACACAACTCGTGGAGCCGTTTGAGTGCTGGGACATGTCGTCACACATGGTGCGGGAATATCGATCAACCGAGGACAGGGCACGCATTATACTGATTCTTCCTGGCATTTGAAACATGGACCATGGCCCTGGTCATTGCATCTTGAGTTCGGTCCACGCCCGATCGTAGAGCCGGATTCCGTTGCCCACGTCACGCATCCACTCCAACCGCGCCAATTGATCAAGAGGCGGATAGACGGCTGGGTTTTCTCGCGTCGACACATCCACGAGTTCCCTGGCCAGCCTGGAGGCGGACGCAAAGCGGAGTCGTTCTGATGTGCGGGCCGCCACCGCCGGCTCCATCAAATAGTTGATGAAGCGCATGGCCAGGTGTTTCTGCGGCGCAGTCTTGAGCACGACGAGACAATCGGCCCAAATGGTGGCGCCTTCCTTCGGCACGACATACCGAATAGACGGTCGATCGGCCATGGCGCGGGCCACCGGTCCTCCCCATCCATGCGCCAGGACGACCTCCCCGGAAGCGAGCAGCTGATCATAGTGATCGCTCGTATATGTCTTCACCAGCGGCTTTTGATGCAGCAATCGGTCCTTCGCCGACTCAATCACCTGCGGGTCAACGCTGTTCATCGATTGCCCCATCAACCGAAGGACCGCCCCAAACACCTCGCGCTGGTCGTTCAACATGCTGATGCGGCCCTTGTACCGCATATCCCACAGGATCGACCAACTGTCCGGGGGCGTTGAAATGACAGCGGAATCGTACCCGATTCCCACCGTGCCCCAGAGATACGGAACCGAATAGCGGCGTTCGGGATCGAACGGCAGGGTTTGCAAATGCGGCTCCAATTGCATGGTGTTGGACAAGGCGGCCTGGTCCAGTTCACTGAGCAGGCCCTGCTGGATCATGATCGCCACCATAAAATCGGACGGGACCGCCACGTCGTATCCGGTGGCGCCGCTCTGCAACTTCGCCAGTAGTTCTTCATTGCTGCTGAAAGTATCGATGACCACTTTCACCTGCTCGCGCCGTTCGAATTCCCGGATGATCTCCGGCCCCACATAGTCGGACCAGGTGAAGTAGTGCAACACGGGGCGCGACTCGGCCTGGTCCTCACCGGCCCCTTGCCCACAAGCCGTGAGCCATCCGGTAAGCCAGACCAGGCCAAGACACCACAGGGCCATCCGGCGAACCACAGGCCTCACTCACACCTCACGGCGTTGTAGAGACAAAGCGGCGGCGACGCCCATCATCGAGACCACCAACAGCAATGCGGATAGCGCATTGATTTCAGGGGTCACGCCGGATTTGATCATCGAATAGACTTTCAGCGGCAGGGTCGTCGCGCCGGGACCTGCGGTGAAGAAGGTCACCAGAAAATCATCGAGCGAGACCGTGAAGGCAACCAGCACCGCTCCCCAGATCGCCGGCCGCAAGAGGGGCAGGGTGACATAGCGGAACACCTGCCAGGAGTCGGCGCCGAGATCGGCTGCCGCTTCGCGCAACATCGGGTCGAGTTTACGCAAGCGCGTGCGGATCATGATCGTGACGAGCGGGATATTGAACACGATGTGCCCCAAGATAACCGTCGTGAGGCCGAGCGGCACATGAACCGTCACGAACAACAGCATCAGTGCTACCCCCATCATCACTTCGGGAATGACGAGCGGCAGCACCAGACTGCCTTCCAGTACCTGTTGCCGGCGGTGTGGCATCTGCTCCATGCCGAGCGCCAGCAGCCCACCAAGGCCGGTGGCTCCAATAGTCGATACCAGGGCGATGAACAGACTATTCGCAGTCGCAGCGAGCAAGGCCTCGTCATGCCAGAGGGCCGCATACCATTTCAGGGTCGCCCCTCGCCAGGTCATTGAGAGGTGGGCGGCATTAAAGGAGTACAGCACCAGCACGATAATCGGTCCGTACAGGAAGAGCATCGCCAACAGGCTGACGGCATGGAGGCCGACTGATCGCGGCTTCACCGTCCCTCCAATGGCCCGTCTCCCGGACTGGCCTGGCGGTAATACAGGACCACTGCCGCCATCACGATTCCCATCAGTACGAAGGAGACGGCCGAGCCGAGCGGCCAGTCACGCACCACCAGATATTCATGCTGAATCAAGTTCCCGATCATCATGCTTCGCGCACCACCCAACAAATCCGGGGTGATGAACGAGCCGATGGACGGAATGAACACCAGGATGCAGCCGCCCACAATACCCGGCATCGTGAGCGGCACCACGACGCGCGTCAAGACCGCCCAGCGGGACGCATAGAGATCCCAGGCCGCTTCGACCAGCACAGGATCGAGTCGCTCCACCGCAACGTACAATGGCAACACCATGAACGGAAGGTATCCATAGGCCAATCCGATCACGACTGCCGTAGGGGTATAGAGTAATTCCAGCGGCTTCGTGATCAGCCCGAGTGCGAGCAGCAGATGGTTGACCAGGCCGTCATGCCGCAACAGGATCATCCAGGCATAGGTCCGCACGAGAAAGTTGGTCCAGAACGGCAGCATGACCAGGAGCAGCAACACCGGTTGCCAACGGGCCGGACTGCGCGCAATCACGTAGGCCAAAGGGAATCCCAGCAGAAAGCAGATGGCAGTCGTAAGGGTCGCGTACCACAACGACTGGGCGAGGATTTTGCCGTAGAGCGGATGCAGCAGATCGAGATAGTTCGCCCACGTGAACTCCCACACGATGCCGCCATACGTTCCGCGTGAGGCAAAGCTGATGGCCAATACCAACAAGAGCGGGACGAGAAAGAACAGGATCATCCAGAGCAGGCCGGGAGCGGCCAGCCAGCAGGAACGGCAGGAGTCTTGCGCAGCGGGAATTGTGTGCGCGACATCGTCAGGCGGCATGGTCACTCAAAAAAGACTCGCCCATCACCCAGGGCCCAGTGGAGAAATACCGGATCACCCGAAGCATAGGGCGGTTGCACGCTGCCGGTTGTCCTGGCTTCCCACAGCGTCTCGCGGCCTATGCGAACGAGATACTTCGTCTCGCTGCCGGCAAAGAGTATCTTCTCGATCACACCGGGGAGCACCGTATCACCGCTGGCCGGTCGTTCGTGTGACATCCGGAGCTGTTCCGGCCGAAGCGACCAGGTGGCGGGGCAACCGGCTGACGGCTCGGGACCACTACGCACCGGAAATCCCGGCACCAGATCATCGGCCGGCTGAAACAGAGCCGCCCCTTCCGCCGCCTCACGCACTCGCCCCGGCAGTTCATTCGACACCCCGAGAAATCGCGAGACGAAGAGCGTGCGCGGATTCTCATATACCTCGCGGGGGGTTCCCACCTGCCACATGCGCCCCTGGTGCATGACGGCGATGCGATCGGACATCATCATCGCCTCCTCCTGATGGTGCGTAACACAGACACAGGTCAGCCCCGCCTGTTCCTGAATCGACTTCAACTCCACCTGCATCGCTTGCCGCAGTTGTTGATCGAGGGCCGCCAGCGGTTCATCGAGCAGGACCACGGCCGGCTTGTTGACCAATGCACGGGCCAGGGCCACACGCTGCTGCTCGCCGCCGGACAATTGAGCCGGCTTCCGCCCCTCCTTGCCGACCAGTTTGACCATCGTCAAGGCTTGCCGAACCTGCTCATCAATGAGCGCGGCAGGCACCCGCCGCATTTTGAGGCCGAAGGCGACATTCTCAAAGACGTTCAGATGCGGAAAGAGTGCGTAGGATTGAAACACGAGGTTCACGGGACGGCGATTCGGCGGGACACCGAGCATCGACCGGCCGTCGATTAAGACGTCTCCGGCATCCGGATCTTCGAAACCGGCCACGATACGTAAGACCGAGGTTTTTCCGGCGCCGCTCGGCCCAAGAATGGAAAAAAATTCGCCCCGCTGAACCTGAAAACTCACGTGATCCACGGCCGCCACCGAGCCATGATTCCGCACAATGGCGCGAATGTCGATCGTCGGGGCTATCGACGAAACGGATTGACCGGAGGCGAGGAGAGGAGAAGTGGAAAAGATGGCCATCGAAGGCTGGAGTCAGACCGCCGCGTCGACGGTCTCGGATCAATGCTCCAAATCGACTTTGGAACTGACGTCGCGGAGATGCTTCCGCACGCGCACGCGATGTTCATGCTTCCGCAACAGTTCACGGCGGATCACATCGCGATCTTCCGCCACGATCCGCACGAGCCGGTCGTTATCCTCGGCGTGATTGCGCACGAGCTCGGACAAGCGCTGCACTTGTCGCTCCAATCGCTCCAGCCGCCAGACCATTTCCATCATGGGATTGGCCGGTTCGATCGCTGGTTTCATGACCGCCGGACGGGCATTCTGCTTCTTCATGTCCGCTCCTTCTCTTCAGCCCGACCGCTGTCGGGAACGCACGTTGAATCGTAGTATCATCCGAGTCGGAGTTGAAGTCAATCATTCTGCATCCTTTCTATTCATCCTTCGTCCTGCTACAATCGGCGCATCTATGGCGAAGATCTTCACGATGGTGCTGGCGGGAGGAAAGGGCGAACGGCTCCAGCCTCTCACCGACCAGCGCGCAAAACCCGCGGTCCCCTTCGGCGGAAAATATCGCATCATCGATTTCACGCTCAGCAACTGCCTGAACTCCGGGCTCCGGCAGATCGCCGTGCTGATCCAGTACAAATCGCATTCTCTCGACCGCCATATCCGGACGGGATGGAACATTCTGAATCCCGAACTCGGCGAATATATCGTGTCGGTTCCACCGCAGCAGCGAATCAGCGAAGAGTGGTATCGCGGCACCGCCGATGCAGTCTTCCAAAACCTCTTCCTGATGGATAACGACCATCCTGAGTTTCTCCTCGTGCTGGCCGGCGATCACATCTACAAAATGAACTACGCCGACATGTACAACCTCCTGATCGAGAAACAGGCGGATGCCATTGTCGGCGCGATTGAAACCCCGATTGCGGAGGCCAACCGGTTCGGCGTCATCGCGGTGGATGAAGACCGGCGCATTTTGAGCTTCGACGAAAAGCCCGAGCATCCGATGCACATTCCCGGTGATCCGACTCAGGCCTTCGTCTCGATGGGCATTTATCTGTTCCGCACAGATGTGGTTCGCGAGCAATTGATCCGCGATGCCAAGGAAGGCACCAAACACGATTTCGGCAAGAACATCATTCCGCGCATGATCAAGGAATGCCGGGTCTACGCGTTCAAATTTCAAGACGAGAACAAGAAGGCCGTGAACTACTGGAGAGACATCGGGACGCTCGATGCCTATTGGGAAGCCAATATGGACCTCGTCTCCGTCGACCCGCAGTTCAACCTGTACGACCAGCATTGGCCGATCCGCACCTATCAGGGTCAGTTCCCACCCGCCAAGTTCGTCTTCGCGCAGGACTTTCAGGGCGGGCGGATGGGCGTCGCTTTGGATTCGATCGTCTGCGGAGGCTGCATCATTTCCGGCGGCCGCGTGCAGAACTCGGTGCTGTCGCCGCACGTGCGTGTCCATGATCATGCCGACGTGCGCGAATCGGTCGTGATGGAAAACGTGGTCATCGGCGAACAGGCCCGCATCCGGCGCGCAATCATTGATAAAGATGTCGTGATTCCGCCCAAAACCGTGATCGGCTTCGATCCGGTTGCAGATCGTCAACGATTCAAAGTCACCGATTCCGGATTGGTAGTCATCTCAAAGGGAATGAAATTGCATGCCGCCGTCGATCCATCCGGTTGATCTCGTCGCAACCCTCCGCCAACGAAACCTCACCCCTGCGATCATTTTTCTCACCTCGAGACGGGCCTGCGACGAAGCGATGCAATCCTTCGAGCGCAGTCAGGTGACCCTGCCGAAAGCGCAACAAGAACAAATTGCCCGTGTGCTGACGCAGGTCACCGAGCAGTTTCCCAGCATTGCCGAACATCCGTTGATCGAGACCGTTCAACGCATCGGCGTGGCCGCGCATCATGCCGGACATTTGCCGTCCTGGAAAATTGCCGTCGAAGAACTGATGCGCACGGGGTCGTTGGATGCCGTCTTTGCCACGACCACGCTCGCAGCGGGCGTAGACTTTCCCGCCCGCACAGTGGTGGTCACACAATCCAGCATCCGCAAGGCGCGCGACTTTACCGATCTCACCGCGAGTGAGATTCAACAATTGGCGGGCCGCGCCGGCCGCCGCGGCAAGGACCTCGTCGGGTTCGCCGTCATCACCCCGTCTCCCTATATCGACCTGACCGTCTTAACCAAAGGACTCACCGGACAGCCGGAGGCCATCCACAGTCAATTCGTCATCACCTACCCGATGGTCTTGAACCTGCTCAAGGCGCATCCACGGGAGCAGATTCAATCCATTCTGGCCAAGAGCTTCGCGCAGTTCCAATTGAACCAGCGCACGGCCGTGCTGGAAACAAAACTCGATAGCCTGCGTGCTGAGATGGAGCCGTTCGGCCCCCGCGTCTGTTCCGATTGGATCACGCAGTGGCAAGTCTTCGAACAAGCCCGGAAACGAAAGAAACCCCGCAGCCCCTTCGCCCGTCAGGAGTCGCCCGATGTCGCCGCGCGCCTGCATTTTCTGACGCCGGGACGTGTCGTGGGTGTCACGCGTGGGCGCGGGATCATCCTGCGCCAGTACCGCAGCAAAGGCCAACATGCGCCGATGGTCACCCTTCTTCGGGAAGGCGGCTCGCTGAACGAATGCCCGGCCTCCATCGTGACGCAGGTCTTCGACCGTACCTTCGACTGCGAGGAAACCTCGGCCTATCCCTGGTGCACGCCGCAGACGCTGGAACAACTGACGCATCATCTGACCGATCTTCCGCCGCGGCTGCCGATTCTTCCGATCCTCGCGCATCAGCACGAAGAGACTCCTATCGACAGTTCCATCATTCAAACCCTGGGCGACTTCGCCTGTCCGACCTGCCCGTCGCGCCAGGCCTGTCAGCGCGATTTCCCGCGCGCCTCACGGGTGCGTCAGGAAATCCAACGCCATATCAAATCGATTCAGGCCCTCCAGACCAGCTTGTGGCACCGGTTCCAGGAGCGCATCGACGTCCTGGAAAAATTCGGCTACCTCAATGCCACTGCACAGCTCACCGCCGACGGGGAATGGGCGCGTTTGATTCGTATCGATCACTCGCTGCTGATTACGGAACTGATCCGGGCTGAAGCCTTCGGCGCCATCGATCCGCCGCTGTTGGCCGCTATCATGGCCAGCATCGCCCACGACGATGATCGTCCTGGCTCGTTTCCGCGCGGAAGCACCGGTCTGGTCACGTTGCTGTTCCAAGTACGCAAGCTGGCGGAAAGTTTGACGCCGCACGAAGCACCGCCGATGTTGCGGGCCGATGTCGCGGCGCTGACCGAACGCTGGGTGTCCGATCAGACGCTCACCTGGATCGGATTGGCCCGGCTGACGACCATGGCGGAAGGCGACATGTTCCGGCTGTTCGCGCGCACGATCGAATTTTTGTCGCAATTGAAAACATTGAAAGCCACCCATCCGTCTCTGGCGGAATCAGCCGATCACGCCATCGCCGCGATGCGCCGGGGCGTGCTGGAGGAACTGCCATGAGTACCTCGTGCGCAAGAGAATTTCCGACAGGCCTCGTATTCACTCCACCCGTTTCACCTCTCACGGTTTCCCGTTTAACGAGGCTTGTATGAACACGCCCGAACTCGAACGCCTGCTGATGCAGCAACCGGTCTCCCTGCTCCACCGATTGGCGCGGGGACGGATCAGCCGGCATTTCCGCTCCGGAAAACGCAAGCTGGTCGACTTGCTCCTTCAAGCGTCCGCCGAAAATCGCCCAGGTTTGGAGTCCGACCTGCAAACCTTGATCGACGAACGGGCTCAACGGCCACAACCAGCGCCGCTCGAAAAAACACGACCAGCTCAAGCACGATCTCGCCAAGCCGTCCCTGCCACCCCCAGACCGCATAGGCATGATGACCATGGCCATCATGAACCGCCTGTCTCGCTGCATGAATGGCTGTCGGGGATCGGCGTACCGCCCCCCCAACCGTTTGTTCCCGATGCCTGGCAAGTGGAGGCGCTGGCGAAACTGGCGGAGACGGATGTGGTCGTCAGCGTGCCGACCGGGAGCGGCAAGACCTATGTGGCGATCGAAGCGACCGCTCGCGCGATGCGCGAGAATCGGACCGTCATCTACACCTCCCCCCTCAAGGCGCTTTCCAATACGAAATTTACCGAGTTCTCACGCGTGTTCGGCCCTGGCCAGGTAGGCATCCTCACCGGCGACCGCCGCGAGCATAGCCAAGCACCACTGTTGATTATGACGACGGAGATCTTGCGCAATCTGCTCTATGACGCCGCCGGAGGCGAGATCGATGTGCGCCTGGACACGCTGGGTCTGGTGATTATGGATGAGTCACAGTACCTGGCTGATCCGGAGCGCGGAGTCGTGTGGGAAGAAACGCTGATTTTTTGTCCCTCGCAGGCTCGTCTCCTGCTTCTATCGGCCTCTATCGGCAATCCACAGGATATTGCAGACTGGTTGACCGCGATACGCCCGACCCCATGCTCGCTGATTCGCCACACCAAGCGATCGGTTCCGCTGCGGGCCGGCTACCTGCATCCGAACGAAAAACTCACGCCGCTGTTTCGAACCGCCGGCATTCCGTACGGCCAGCCCCATCTTTTGCACCCGGAAGCGAAACGGCTCTTCATGGAATACGAAGAAGAGACCGGCCCCTCCCGATCACGCTAGTCGCTGTTCCAGCTGATGTCGCTCATGAAGCGTGAAACGGCTCTCGCAAACGAAAAAGCCGTTCCATCCCTACTGCCATCATTGCGAAATGATGACCTACGAGTGATGAACGAAGTCCAGTTAGCCAGGCCCCTGCGAATAGGGGAAGGACAGCTGCTGGCTAGAACGAATAGGTCAGGCCGACCGTCGGGCCATGGCGAAGCGTTTGGAACTGAGTCAACGGTGCGGACGCCGTAGATCCATCTGCCCCGTACAATTTCCACTGATCGCTGACGAGTACGCGATTCCACCACACGCGGTATCCTCCCGTGAGGTACAGCCGATCCCAGATTTTGACCCGTAGATTAAAATCTGAGGTGGTGCCGATCCCGAGGCCGGTCATTCGGAAACTCGGATCTTGCGCAAGATCCGTCCGAAGGTGATGCACATCCTCATTATTCAAATAGGACAGTAGCAGCGCTACCCTCGCCTCAACGCTCACGCGCGGATCGAGCCTATATTCAAGCTCTCCACCGACCCGTCCAGAAAACCATGTCGTCGTATTCGTAATCACGGACTGATTGCGAAACCCGACCGTGCCGGCAGGAGAGCACTTGAACGCTGGAGTCGGAGCCGAAGGCGTCGTGCATTCCGCCTGAGCAAGCCCCGTGGCTACATGCCGTTCACGCCAATATTGCAGCCCTGCAAAGACCCCCATGCTTCCTCGTTTTTCCTGGAAGGTATGCGCCGTCACGCCAAGATCACCGTTGAGATACCAGAGATTGTCGCCGCCGATGTCGCTGTAGGTTCGCGAAAACCGGTGTTCGCCGCTCACGGTCGCCCCTTGTGATGCAGCGCCTTGCGCGCTTAAAAAATCGTCGTCCGTCAGACGTCCACCGCCGATGGCCCCGTAGCCGAAGGCGCCGCGGAAATAGATCTTGTTCTTCAACTGCACCCGCCCGGTGATCTCGGTCACGTTGGTGCCAGTATCTTTAAATTTCAATTTGGAACTGGGATTTCCCAGATTTGGATCAAGCCCGGAGGCATTATGGCTCCAAACCGTTTCCCCCTGACTGAACCATTCGGAAATTTTGAGATCGACCTGCGTCACCGACGAGGACTGGGCCGGAGGAACCTGCGCCTCGGCCAAACCAGCGGGGTATGCCGTCATACAGAGGCCTATCGCACAGAGCAGACATCGTAGCGGGATCATAGGTGAGGCACTCCCTAACCATCCGGGCCAAAGACTCGTTCGCATGACCGCGAGACTACGTATCCCGGCCGGAACAGCGCGCCCACTGATACCCTACCTGTCGTGCATGGTCAACAACTTTCTCGGCCCTAGTGGGCTCTATATCCACCTTTCCCGATACCTCCCTGTGCGGACGATTGAAAGGCATTCGTCATCGCAAGACCGACGTTCTGATTTTGTACGCCGAAGTGCCACGACCCTACAGGCGGAAAAAATTTCCTAGAGCATTTGTACGAGAGGGAGGTCCACGCAAAATACGTGAGACGAGTGAAATTTTTGCTTGCCTATTCGCGTTTGATCCGTTAGGGTCGGCTCTGCAAGATATCCTGACGGGATTCTCACCGAACTCCGCTGAGCGATTCCCGACAATCAACTAAGAAGAACGCCGAAGCGATTTGTTGTGGCACGCCTGTTGCTCACCGACCAATTGTTTGCATTTTACATTTCAGGAAGATCACCTAAGGGAGTACTGATCATGACGGCACAGCATTTCACACCGAGTCAGCATCCACCACGCATTATGAGGCGACATGCGGCTGGACATCTTGTGGGCTTGATGCTGATGTTGTGGCTATGCGACGTCGTTGCGGGAGGAAGCAGTGCTCTGGCGCAAAATATCGTCAGCACACCCAGCGCCCTGTCGCTAACCGTCGCGCAGGGAGGTACGGCCACCGGAACGCTTAGCCTAAGCAAATCGGACACCGCACAACATACCTACTTCATCAGCGCCAATCAGTCCTGGATTTGGTTGAATCCGCCGTACGGCAGCACACAGACCATTTCGACAGAAACAGACCTGCTCACCGTCACGGTGAATACCTCTGCAATGGGACTCTCAGTGGGCACCTATTCGGGCGTAATCTATATCGGGCAATCCGGGCCTGGCGTGTCGACCACGTGGCGCATCCCTGTCACAACCACCGTGACCGCCGCCGGCACCACTCCACCGCCGCCACCGCCGTCGACGACACCACCTCCACCCTCAATCACGCCGCCGCCGCCGGCAACAACTCCACCGCCCCCCCCGCCCGCGACGACACCGCCCCCCCCGCCGCCGACCGGGTCATTGACACCCTTGCTCCAAGCGTTCCCGTCTGCGCTCTCGCTCACCGCCGCGAAGGGGAATACGGCCACCGGCGTGTTCAACCTGCAGAAGTCCAGCACGCAACAGAGCACCTATAGCATCAGTGCGAATCAGGGATGGCTCTGGATGAACCCGCCCTATGGCAGCACCCAGACCATCACCACAGAAATCGATCCCCTTACAGTGACGGTCAATACCTCTACCATGAACGTTGGCAGCTATACGGGTGTCGTCTATATCCTGGAAAGCGGGCCCAACGGGTCGCAGACATTGCGAATCCCCGTGTCCCTCACCGTCCTCGCCAGCGGCAGTGCCACTCCCCCGCCACCGCCGTCGACGACACCACCACCACCCTCAACCACGCCGCCCCCGCCGGCAACAACTCCACCGCCCCCCCCGCCCGCGACGACACCGCCCCCGCCGCCGCCGACCGGGTCATTGACACCCTTGCTCCAAGCGTTCCCATCCGCGCTCTCGCTCACCGCCGCGAAGGGGAATACGGCCACCGGCGTATTTAATCTGCAAAAGTCCAGCACGCAACAGAGCAGCTATAGCATCAGCGCGAATCAGGGATGGCTCTTGATGACCCCCCCCTATGGCAGCACGCAGTCAATCACGACAGAGGTTGATCCCATCACGGTTTCGGTGAACACAGCAACCATGAACGTCGGCAACTATACGGGTGTCGTCTATATCCTGGAAAGCGGCCCCAACGGATCACAAACCTTGCGCATCCCCGTCTCGCTTTCCGTCCTGGCCAGTGGCAGCACGACGCCCCCGCCGCCGCCATCGCCGACGGGAAGTGCTACTTCGCCCCCGCCTCCTCCTTCAGGGACGGCAACCGGGACGGTCACGGTGATATGGAATGCCAACACGGAAGCGGACCTGCAAGGCTATCGGGTCTATGTCGGTACCAGTTCCGGTGCCCGCACGCAGGCGTTCGACGTGGGAAATGTCACTTCCACGAGGCTGACCCTGCCCTTAGGCTCCACCTATTTCTTTGTGGTGACGGCCTACGACAAGAGCGGCAATGAAAGTTCTCCATCGGGAGAGTTGAGCCGGAGCCTGTTCTAGAAAATATGTCTGCTCGACAGGCTTGACCGCTCTTCCCTCAAGCCTGTATAACGGGCGCTGTACCTTTGAGCCCGCTCCGAAGGAACATCTCTTCGAGCGGGCTCAAAAGTGTATAAAGCGCCCGTAGCTCAATGGATAGAGCATCTGACTACGGATCAGAAGGTTACAGGTTCAAGTCCTGTCGGGCGCACCACTTTTCCAATACCGACTATCTTCTCTCACCTAGCGGCAAACATGTATGTAGCCCACGGTGGACCCACGCCAGGCTCAGAAGTTTCCGGTTTCCCTGCCCATCACTCACGTTGTTCACAATATGGTTTCGAGGCGTTTCATCCCCTCTCTCGCGCTGCGTCCTGATGCAAGAGTGGAATTCCTGAGATAGAAACATTTTCTCCTGCGACGCCTCATCTTCCACACCCTCGATCCCCCGCACGATCGATTGGGGACTGGAATTATTGACTCAGAGCCAACCCATTTCCACAAACAACTGGAACCATAACGCTGACATCATACTTTCCGCTCATACCCTACGCTCCTGACCACTTGCGCCCCGCACCCCTTTGCGCGCGGCGCTTCTGCGTTTTCGAGGAGACACCGATTCCGAAGAGTCAGACACTTCAGACCTCGCCGAGCAGCCGAACGGCAGCATTGCATCAACCAAGAATTCTCGCCTTCAGCCCCGTACCGGGAACGTGAACTCGGAATCGTCACAGGGAACCTCGATCGCGAGGTCAATGAAGACGTCCATTGGCTTTCAGCCGCCTCTCGCACCCGTCGTGCATGACAATCGTTCCCGGCAGAGAACCCCTCCTGCTGCTTCTGCTCGACTGGCTCACTCTTGAAATTGCAGGACTACCGAGACACATACGTATTATCACCACTTCTCCACCGTAGCTCGATCGAGGGCCCTCGCCCGTTCCATTCTGAACTAGGGCCATGCCTAGTTTGAGGATCGTCACATCCTGTTGATGCCGATGGGCAAGGATATGGCGCGATCTCCGGCAAAGGCGTGGAACTGGTTGTAACCTTGGCGACAGGCGTCGGCTCTTCCCTATTCGTCGATGGTCGCCTTGTTCCGAATGTAGAGGTCGGCAAGAATCGGCTGCGTGGCTCTGAGCTCGAACGCATCGGAAACAAATTGTGGAACAATCGTCTCCTCAAAGTGATCGCCAAACTCGAACACATGTTTCACTACGACCACCTTTACATCAGCGGCGGCAATGCGGCGCAAGTGGATATCGGGCGGGTACCAGGAAATGTGACCGTCGTGTCCAGCCTGAATGGGCTACTTGGTGGGATCGCCTTATGGCCAGAAGCCGGTCATTTCGCTGCGAACAGGCAGGAGCTCGCCCATCGCAAGTCGAAACACCCTGCCCTGCAACAACCGACTGATGAGCGCCGTCGCCCTCGGCCGTATGAGCGATGAAAACATGACTGACGACGCTCGGCCGAACAGAGACAAATTGTCCCGGCGCAGACAACCGGTCCGCGACTGGTATCACCATGCACGGTGCACCACACGCGAAGCTCTGTCAAACGCCGCCGCCAGAACGCACGGACCGAGCGATCAATCAACGCATCACTCGATCCCAACATGGTCCCGCATTTGCACCGCTGTCTCGCTGAAAATGACACCGGCATCCTGTTCGCCAAAGTCTTAACAGAATGATCTGGGGAGGTCACATGGCACACATGCGCGGGGGAATCAGAACAACGCCACCGGAGCGTCGGCAGAGATCAGCACAGCAGACGAGCAACGGAGACTCGATGGGACAATGGCCGCATTCGGAACTGGAAGGGACCTCCCGGAACGTGGGCGAGAAGGAGCGTCTTGTCTCGGGCCTCATCGGCGGCGGCTTGCTCCTCCATAGCCTGAAGGGTCCCTTCTCCGGCCTGAGCGCCATCAAAGCCCTCTTGGGCCTGGCATTTGTGCAGCGTGCTTTCACGGGCCACTGTGCCGCGTATGAGATGCTCGGGATGAACACCCACGACCAGGCGGATACGTCTGCGATAGGACGACCCAAAATACATAGCGCTCGGGCGATCAAGATCGAGCGCTCCATTACGATTCAACGTTCTGCCAAGGATCTCTATGCCTTCTGGAGGCAACTCGACAACCTTCCCACCATCATGAGTCAGGTCCGCAGTGTCGAACCCCGTGAGGGTCGGAGATCCCATTGGGTCATCAACACCCTTCCCGGGGCGCCGACCGTGGAATGGAATGCGGAAATTATCAATGAGGTCGAAAACGAACGAATCGGCTGGACAACCGTCGATGGCGCGACGGTCGAACATGCCGGATCCGTGCGGTTCACGCCGCTCAACGATAACCGCCAGACCCGGGTGACGGTCACGCTGCACTATGATCCACCGGCCGGCGCCATCGGCGCGGCCATCGCGGATCTGTTCGGGCAGGAACCGGGGCAGAAAATCGCCCACGATCTCGAGCGCTTCAAAGAAGCGATGGAATCGCGCACCGCCGTCTCTCAATGAGACGCCATGCGCGCAGTCCAATAGTCTGAGCTCTCCGCTTCCAGTCTGCCGGAGTGAAAGGGGGACACATGCACAGATGGCAAGGCGTCACAATCGCGATGATGCTGATGGGATCCACCTTGCTTTCAGGAATCCCCACTGAAGCCGCCCAAGAGACCACCACGGAGACAACTCCCAAGGTGGGAGCGGAGGCAGCGGGCAAGTCTACGGGACAGGCATCCAAAGAAGGCCGAGCCACAAAAAAACGACGGTCATCGGCCAAGGGCCATGTCGAAGACTCGACCGCCCGCAAGTCTCAACCAAAGGCGCAGGACTCACGAGAGGGCACTCCCGGCACGACGTTAATGTTCAGGTCTGACGGAAAAGGGAATTCCGGCGAGACAGGGAAATAGACCGGGATCAGCGCTGGGCACCGCTTCCATTTTTTGAAGGAGCACACCATGCCGAAACGAAAGAGGCACATTCAACTGTTCGTCGCACTGCTGGGAGTAGGAATCATAAGTGCGACAGGGGCCTATGCAGACCAACCAGGTGGGCAACGAGCTGGGGAATTACAGGCGCAACACGATAGTCGTATCCACAATACAGACATCACCGGCGGCTTCTATGATGACCACTCAAATCCCGACGACTGGTACTATGATTTTTATGACAGCCAGGATATACCCGGGCTGATTCCAATTCCATCGCCCAGATGCCCAACGACAGCACGGTGAGCCTGACGGATGCCGCACACCCATCCGTCCGGCATCCTCGACCCCACCGGACCGACCAGAATGTCGCTGCCACACCCTATGCCGTCGATCCCTGGTTTTATGCACAGAGAGACCCGCTGTCTGGCATCCCGGAAACCGGCTCCCATCCCCACGGCAAGGACGTCGTCAAAGGGACGATCACGGCGACCAAGCAGATCCGCAACCGTACAACCGGCGACCACAATACCGTGGTCTTAGTCACTACCCCCGACCGCGGGCAAGTCACGACGGACCTTGGTTCTTCACGACGCACCCTGGATTTGGCGCTCACGAAAGGCGATCCCGTTGTCATAGCCGGCTCATGGGAGAATGTGGGCCCTTACTCTGTCCTTATGGCGAAACAGATCAGGACCGAAGCCAAACGGGTCACGCTGAACCGTCCCGTCGGAACCACGGCTGGGGACAGGATCGTTGAAGGTCGCATCCAACAATTTCGCGACATGCGCATGAATCACAGCGGCGAACTCCATCGTGCGGCCGCCGTGCAAACCCCGGACGGCGGAATGGCGCTAGTGGATCTGGGGCCCGACAATCAGGATCGGACACCGCTGCGAGCGGCCGCCGGCGATCGAATGGTGGCTCAGGGACCGGTGGTTCAAGTGGGCAACTATCCTGTGCTCTGGGCCAACCGTTGGCGATCAATGACGGCCTGCCGGTTGACGTGACGCGTACGACAGGCCCGACCGACTTCGTCCCGACAACCGGAACCAGAACGGAAAACTGTCTTGGCGCGGGCTGCGACAACCAGCCTCCAAACCAAGGGCAGCCAGGTCACGGGAATAGCAACGCCATGGACGGCACTACACATTGATCCCGCCGGTACCTCATGCGCGAGGAAGGAGGATCGAAGGATCCTCCTTCCCCGGCATGGTGTTGTAGGACAGATGTCTCTGGGGTCTCGACGGCAGGGCCTATCGATGGAGTGGACTACAATCGAATCGTGATGCTGCTTCGTCCGGAGACCGGGTCCAGGCTGGTGACCATCGTTCGGACACGCCGCTCGACCACGCGTTCAATCCGCTCCATGAGCACATCCTGGCACGAAGTAAACATCGCCTCGTGCACCTGCTTCAGCAAGGCACGTCCCTCCTCCGATTGAGCCAACCGTGCCTCGGCGGGGACGGCGCCGTTTCGCGTGATCGTCGCATTGATTACGTCGTCGGACAATTGGACTTGAACGTGCGAATAGTTGGACTTCATGAATTCCGTATGGAAATTCAGAATCGCCAACATGACGGCGTATTCGAGATCGGCGCTACTCCTGGCCTGTCCCATACGCTATCCCCTTCCCCTCTGCCCAGGGGCTGAACCGGCTGTCCGTGACACAACCTTCTGTTCCCGTTGGTCGCGGTCGCGCATCGTCCCGGCTTGGTCCGTCGATCGAAGCGTGAACAATGCCCTCATGAGAGCGAGGTCACGACTGCAAGCCTGGCCCGATCTCCGCGGGGCTCCGCTCGTTCGCGCCGGTTTTTCAGAATGACGGGATCGACAATGTCGCCGCACATCATGCAGTGCAGCGCCTGGAATCCCTGGCCCTGGGTCTCCAACACATGATCATAGACTTCCCGATACATGGGACTATTGCATCGCAGGCAATTCATCACGCCTCCGTTGTGACGTTCTGGTGGTGCAGGAATGCACGGATTCGGTTGCTGCATGGGAGGTGTGCAAAGCCTGGTCCAGGCCTCGTCAGTAAAGGATCGTGCCGCGCTCTGCGGCGGATCCATATGAAAACCGGCTGTTACCGAGAATGGGGCTGGTTCGTTCGCAGGTTCAGTGCCGGATCATGTGGCACATGCGGTGAAAAAACGTGTACGCGTGCACCAACGCGGCAGGGATTGTGCGCCGGCACTCGGCAAGGTTATGGGTCAGGCGCGCGGTTTTCGGCGGCGGTCCAACATCCAGCGGGTAACACCGAGCTGCTTCGCGGCTAAGGTCTTGTTTCCGCCGGAACGGGCCAACACTTCTTCGATGATCCGGTCCTCCAGATCGGCCAGCGTTTGAGCACCGACCTGAAAACTGATGTGGACCTGCGACGGATCAGCTGGTTGGGCACCAAAAGGAGCAGCCACGGGAAATAGCGGGACCGAGGGGGAGGCTGCTGCCTGTTGCACGTCTCCGGGAAAGTTGGTGGCTTCGAGGGTCGTCTCTCCACAAAACAACACCGCGCGTTCAATCAGATTGCTCAGCTCGCGCACGTTGCCGGGAAGCTGATACTCACGAAGCAGGGCCTGCGCGCTCGCGCCCAACGTCCGGGCAGGTTTGGTCAGGGCCAGGGCGGATCTGGTCAGGAATTGTTCCGCCAACGGAATAATATCCTCCCGCCTCTCGCGGAGCGGCGGGACCACCAGGGTGACGACATTCAGCCGGAAGTACAAATCCTCCCGGAACTCTCCCTTGGCCACCGCCTCCTTGAGATTGCGATTGGTCGCCGCCATCACCCGCACATCGATGGGAATGTTCACGGCCCCGCCGACCCTGCGGATCGTCCGCTCTTCCAACACCCGGAGAAGCTTCGCCTGCAGCGGAAGCGGCAAGTCGCCGATTTCGTCAAAAAAGATCGTCCCCCCTTCGGCCAACTCGAGGAGACCGCACTTTCTTCCGCTCGCTCCGGTAAACGCGCCCTTCTCATGTCCGAAGAGCTCGCTCTCGAACAGATCCCGCGGAATCGAAGGGCAGTCCACCTCCACGCAAGGTTTCCCGGCGCGGGCGCTGTTGTAATGGATGACTCGCCCCATGTACTGCTTGCCGGTCCCCGTCTCGCCCTGAAGCAACACCGTCACCCGATCGTTTTTAATCAGCTCCTGCAAGTGGGCAAGAAAGTTCTTGGTGACAGGACTGCGAGCAATCACACGGTCGATGGCATACCGGGCGGCGTCCTGCCCGCTGTGCAACTGCACCTGACGCTGCAGGGTCAACAACTCGGTCGCCCGGCGCAGCGTGTGCAAGAGGTCGTCCATGTCGATGCTCTTGGCGACGAAATCGAACGCCCCCAACCGCATCGCCTCCACCGCATCTTTCACCGTTCCCCGCGCCGTCAACACAATCACCGGCAGTCCCGGCAGCATCTGTTTGACCCGGGCCAGCACATCCAGCCCGGAGAGATTCGGCATCACCAGATCGGCGACCAGCAGATCCGGCTCAAACGATCGTAGGAGACTCAGGGCTTCCTCCCCCGAGCCGGCCGTTTGCACGACATAACCCTGGTCGCGCAGGCGCAAGGCAAAGGCCTCACGCACCGACGCCTCATCTTCCAGCAGCAACAGGTGCCAGGCCATTAGAAGGTCCCGCCTTCGGTGTGACGGTCACGCCTCAGCTGTTTTGTATGCATACTCTTCCTATGCTTCATGAGCCCTCGTATCGGATCGGCAGCCACACATCCACCACCGCCCCCTGGCCTGGGGGGCTTTGAATGACGAGCTGCCCATGGTGGCGTTCGACGATATCCCTCGTGATGGTCAGCCCGAGCCCCACCCCTTTGGCTTTGCCGTTCGTGAAAAAGGGTTCGTAAATCCGCTTCAAATCCTCTGCCGTAATACCTTTCCCTTGGTCGGCAAACCGCATCAACACACCGGGGACGCGCCGGAGTTCCGGCGACAGAGTGGCATACAGGGTACCACCTCCCGGCATGGCATCGATGGCGTTCATCACAATGTTGAGACAGACCTGAAGAATGTGGGCACGAGAGGCATCAACAGGCGGAAGATCCGGCGCGACGGAGGTCCTGATCAAAATCTGATTCTTCACGAGGTTGGGCCGGAGCAGCGTGAACGTATCGTCCAATACCGAGGGCAGCTCGCAGGGCGCGATGTCGAAGGGCCTGGGTCGCAACTGGCCCAGGTGGGATTCCAGCAGCTCATCGATACGCGAGGCTTCCCGGGCGATCAAGCGGCACCGGTCGCGGGCCTCTTGAGGCAGAGAGGTTTGTTCGGCCAGATGGGTGGCTAAACTCCCGAGCCCGATCAGCGGATTCCGCACCTCATGCAAAATCCCCCCCGCAAGTTGCCCGACGAGTTTGACCTGTTCGGTATGCCGAAGGGCTTCCAACATCTGCTCACGCTCGCTGAGATCCGTCAGAATCGCCATGAAATATTGCGTCGTGCCGTCGGACGCCTTCACTGGGCTGACACTTTCCCAGACCAGAAATTCCGATCCGTCCTTCCGCCGGTTGACGAACCGCTCCACAAACGGATGGCCGGCTCGAATCGAGTCCCAGAGTCGCTCATAAAATTCGGGGGAATGTTTGCCGGATTTCAGAATCGCCGGGCGCTGGCCGAGGGCCTCCTCGCGCGTCCATCCGGTCATGCGCTCCAGCGCCGGATTCCAGTCCAGGATTTTACCGTTCGTATCCGTCATCATCACCCCGTCCTGCGCCGACAGAAACAGGCGATGATAAAAATCCATCTGTGTTTCTTCGTGCCGGCGGCGCTCCAGTACCGCCCCGATGGTATTCGCCATCGTGCAGAGAAATTCCTGCTCCTTCTGCGTGAACCGGCGAACGCGTTTCGAATGGGCGGTCATCACGCCATAGACGCGATCCTCGACCAGCATCGGCACACACATACCGGCCACCGCGCCATGTTCCGTCAGCAACTTCGAGGCGGAAAACCGCGTTTCCCAACGGAGATCCTCGACCACCACCGGCACCCGTTCACGAATCGCGTAGCCGGCCTGCGAATGGGTGCCGCCCTCGATCGTCAATTTCCCGATGAGTTCATCCCGCAATCCGCTTCCCGCCATGATGTAGAGATGGCCGTCCGGCTCCCGAGGCACGAGAATTTTGCACAGCTCCACTTCCAGGGCCGCCGCCGTTTCCTTCACCGCTTCGTTCATCAGCTCTTGCGCGGATACCCCGCTGACGCCCAGCGTGCCGATGCGCGCGAGCACCGATTGAAATCGCGCCACCTGCGACGCATCCTGTGCGAGGAGAACGCGTTCCGTCACATCCTCCAATACCATCAGGACACCACGCTCGCCGCGATAGGGCACCACGTTGAAGCGGCAGGCATAGTAGAGAGGGCGCCCATCGTGCCCCGCCAGCTGGTACTCCACGCTTTTTCGCGAACCTAAATCGCGCTGGTTCCAGACAATGGCATCGTCCAGCAAACGTTTTCGCAGCGCTGGCTCTCCACCTTCTTGAGGCGGCGCGCTTTCCACCAGTTCCGCGAATTGAGAATTTTCGAAAATGAGCAGGCCCTGGCAGACAAAACAGAGACCGCCGTGAATGCAGTCGCTCAACCAGGCGAGGACCTCTGCGGCCGCTGGTTCAGAGCGAACCGGCCGGGAGACTTTGGAACGGGTGCGATGGGAAGAGGGCATCACTGTCCTGATCGTCGGAGTCTCACGTGATCGATGCGGCACGTGCATGCGTGCGGTGCCAGTATACCGAGCAGGCGCGACCCCGTCGAGAGGAAGACCGGAGGACCGCCCTGTCTAGGGGACCACGAAATGATCCCGGCGTGTCACCGCGACGTCGCTGACAAACATGGCGCCCGAGTGTTTGTGAAACACAGGCCCGAGACCGGCCAGAATCGGCTCGATCCGCTCCTCCGGCACCACGGTGAACACGATCACCTGGCTGCTGGTGTCGTCGAATAATAGATGTCCTTCATGAAATCCATGGTGGCCCTTACCCGATACATTGTTGATGATCGTGTACCCGGTCGCCCCCACCCGGTCCAACAGGCTAGTGACGATTTTCAAATGCTCCCCTTCGACCACAATGCGAATCTCTTTCATCGGATGCAACGTCAGCATACTCCGCCCCTTTCTCCTATTGATCCTTCCTCTTTTGCTCGAATGATGTCGCCTGTGCCCAGGTTTCTTGCACTGTGCCGACCACCTCACCATCTTTCTCGAACGGGGACCGCTCCGGTGCTGCCACGAGCTCGGCGGACAGAACGGGCTGTGGCTCCGGCACGTCAGACACGGGCCGCCAGCCCTGCATGATGTCGTAGTGATAAAACTTGGCTTCATCCGGTTCACAGACCACCAGGGACACCCATTCATTCTCGAAGAGCCGCTCGAGGCCCGGATGCCGCGCAATCACTGCCTCGACCCGTGCCCGGGGAGCCTCGATCACGGCCAACAATCGCGTGGGGTCATGATAGGGCACCGGACCGTCCAGCACGGTCTGCGCCGGTAGTCCCAACCGTAGATCACCGGTGGCGCCGCTCATGACGCCGACCCGCCCGACGATATTGTGGTACACCTTACTCCCGCTTCCGTACACTTCATTGTCCACGGTGGAGAAATAGTGCTCCATGTTAATCCACTGAGCCACGATGAGCGGCGCCGTCATGATCGTCTCCAGCAATTTCGCGGACTCGTCCTGCCGGTAATCGTAGGAATGCAGAAACGACCGGCCTTCCAGGTTTAACGGCCGCGTCAGTTCCCGCCGGCCGACGATGAGCAAATTGTTTTTGGAGAGGCCCCACTCGGGACGGACTTGCGCCCAATCGACGCTTCGCCGGCTGGCCCTGGTAAGCGGATCCTTCCGTTTCGATGCGCCCACCGGTCCCTCTAAGGCCAGCCCCCGTTCCTGCGCCGACTGCGCCCCCGCTTCTTCCAAGTCATCGAGCAGTCGCAGGAGGTCTTTCCGGTGCGTCGCAGGCACGTCTTCCAGGTCGACGATCCGGACATCGTTCCGCGTCGTGTCATGGGCCGCCGCTACGAAATGCGAATCGACCGGGATCTTGATGCCGCGCCCCTCCAAAACCTTACGCACCGCCTGGTTGTTCGCCATTGCCGCAAAGGCCCGCGCATTCGGCAGGCCGCTGTTCCCTCCGCAGGCGCCGCAATCGAGCGCAGACTCATAGGGATTGTTGTCGGACGTGCTCCCGTGGGAACACATCACGACCAACCGTGCAAAGCCCGAGGTGAATCCCATGAGACGGAGTGCCGCCTCCACGGCATAGGCCTGTTCGGAGACCGAAAAACCATGCACGGTGATGCGCTGAAGACGGGACGACATGCCGCGGGGTGTGAGATTCAATGTGCGCCGGAAGCGTTCGTACAAGGCATCCGCTTCGACAGGTGTCAGGCCGAGGCTTTTTGCCACCTCGCGCGTTTTCTGCTCGTCCTGACTCTCCATCGCGCCGAGACGGATGGCTTCGATCAAGGTCGGCGTGATGTCGGAACCGAGTGAAGGGAACTCGCGGCGCAGCGCGGCGCGGATGGCGGCGCGCTGTTCGACAGCCACCATCTCTTCCGCCTCGTCCCTGGTCAACTTGTCAATGGTGAGTGTCGTCGCCAAAGGCGGCAGCCAGAGGCCCTTCAACCAGGCACTCATGCGCTGGTACCAGAGGGGAAAGAGCGTCTTACCGAAAAACGGGACGCTGAAGAACCAGCCCAGGGCTTCAACCATGACGTACGGTGTGATGACGTTTTCTTTCAAATCGTGCAGAAGGGTATGGCCGGCGTGGCTGAGCCGCGCAAACAGTCGATGGCGGCTCGCCGCCGCCCCATGGTAGCTGCGCGGAATCTCACGGATATGGTTCTTCGGTTTCAGCAGCACGGGAGCATGGGTAACCGGATGCTCCTCTCCGAATGCCTGGTACTTGACCGGGATACCAAAAAATCCGGCCACGCCCAGGGTCTCATATCCACCGAGCTGTTCGAGATGCCGCCTGAGGATCTCTGATCGAACATCGATGCAAAACACCATCTGCGCCAACGGCCGTGACGCTCCACTCGGGGCCGGCTTCTCATCGGCATCGCGCAACTGCTTCGCCACTCCGGCCAATTGTCCGACCACGTCTCGGCGATGGCGGGCTTCCAGCGCTTCCAACCAGCGATGGCTGTGCTGCGCCGGTGGAAATCCATCCAACCATATCAGAATCGTGAGCACATCGGCAGATGAGGTCTGACTGATGAGTTCGGGATCGAGGCCCATCGCCGTCGCGAGCGCGAGCAATCGCTTGGCGTCGCGCCGCATGATTTCCGCGGCACGCCATTCGGCAGTCTGTTCATAAACCTGCTTCCCGATCTCGTTCCACTCTGCCGGCGGGGCCGTCCGGTGAAGACGGCTCCATGTCCGCGTCTCCCCATCGACGGACGGAGCCAATCGACCTGCCACCAACTGACGTCTCAACCAATGGGCATGAGGCGCTTGATCGATGTAGCCGCGAATCGCATCGTATTGCCCGGCGATATCCAGCAACTCCCGGCATCGCAACGCCACCAGCTCGCGTTCGTAAAACAACCGCACCGCGAGATATTTCACGAGATCGATCGGATATCGCGCTTGCCAGGGATGATACTGTTCTTCAGCACGCCACTTGATATACCCGGTCCAGCCGGGAAGGGTGGCCAAATGCAAGGCAAAGTAGGACTCCCAGGCGGATTTTGGGATGCCCAGATCGGTGAGGCACTGCAAGACCGCTTCTTCCGGCCGCTCGCCGAGAGCATCGATCTTGGTGGCCGCATCCTGAATCCCAAGCAGCCGCAAGCCGGCATCGTACCGGGCCAATCGCTTCCAGGCGCGATAAAACGTGTGCTCGCGATCCGGCATGACCCAGGAAGCTTCGCCCTCATCCAGAAAGACCCCGCACCACTTGATCATCTGTTCGTCGATGTCCGCCGCGACGTACGTGCCCAACGTGCGGTCGCACCAGGTCGAAAGGGTTTCATGCGACAACAGATCGACGGCTTCCCACGGCACGAGCGGTTCGGGCACGGCAGTCCGAGCCTGCGCGACAGAGGAGGTCAGCCATGTGGCGAGACATTCCAGCGGCTCATCTGTAGCCGATGAAGGAGCAGGTTGTTCTGCATCGTCCAGCCCATGCACCATGGCATATCGGAGCAACTCCAGGTGGGACAACTCCCGTCCGGCAAAATGAACACGCCGGTCGCTGGCGAGTGGAGCCAGCACCTGAGTGACATCCTCGGGCCCGAGACGACCTTGCGCATAATACCGGCGATAGAGCGCGCCGGTGAGATACCCTTTTCCGCCCAGCAGTTGTTCGCCGCGCTTGACCGCTTGGTCGAAGGGCAGATGCTCCAACCCATGCAACGGATTGTGGTGGATAAACGTGCGCATCGGCCAGTAGGCAGCAATCGCCTCGCCTGCCAGCTCCACATGGGACCGCAGTTCCATCCGCTGGGCATCTGTGAAGGCGCGTTGTTCGAGTGTCATCCAATGACTCCGTTGTACCTGCCGGCGCAGCCTGACTAGCGTCGAAATGCCGTGCGACCGAGCATGCGCATCAGGTCCTCGACATAGAGCCCGTTGAGAAAGGTCACGTAGGCCCGCGCGCGCAACGTCTCGATCCAAGGCGGCATGAGCAGTTTGACCCCTTTGGCCTTGCCATAGATCATTCCCCAAGCGGCGACAATCAGGATCGCCGCGCAGCCCACCACCAGATCGAAGAACGAACGATTCCATTCCGCCGCGCGCATGAAGGCCGCCGCAGTCTCATGGCCGGGATACAGAAAATGGGTGAACGCCTCGCCTGCCCACAAATACGTGAGGCCGATCACCGCGAGCGCCCCGAGCATCGTGAGCGACACCGTCCATGAGGCGCCGGTGTGCAACCGGTAGAGCGTAAACATCGCCTGCGACGTCGTGACCCACCCGAAGAAGAGAAAGATCACCGCGCCCTGAGCATCCTGGAGCGGAATACTGACAACACCATGCACGACGAGCAGGATCACCAGTGGCAACACCAATGTCGCCACCAGGCCGGTCGTCCAGGTCATCGGCGAGAAGGCGCCGGCCTCATCCACCTTCGCGGCGGGCGGCAATTTGAACTCCGTCCGCGCTTTGTGAATGACCGATCCGGAATTGAGAAACAAGGTGGCCTTGAAGAGGCCATGGGCGCAAAGGTGAAACACGGCCAGAGCAAAGGCGCCCAGTCCGCACTCCATGACCATGTAGCCCATCTGTCCCATTGTGGAATAGACGAGGCGGCGCTTCACGCTGGTCTGCGTTAACATGGCGCTGGCACCGATCAAGGCCGTCACGCCGCCGATCACAAACAGGAGATGCAGCGTCGTGGGGGCAAAACTGAAGAGAGGCGCCAATCGATTCACGAGAAAGCCGCCGGCATTGACGATTCCCGCGTGCATCAAGGCTGAAACCGGCGTCGGCGCTTCAATCGTACCGACCAGCCAGACATGAAAGGGAAATTGGGCCGACTTGGTCATGACCGACAGGATCAACAGAAGGGTCGCCACCAAGGGCACATCCAGGCCGGTCCGCAGTGCGTTGGAGTCGGACACTGATGCAGAAGCCCCCTGCAATCGCGCGAAGAGCTCCGTCAGATCCAACGTGCCATAGGCGCCGTAGAGCAGCACGAGTGCCACCGCAAACGCCACATCGCCGAGCCCCTGCGTCCAGAACGTCTTCTGCCCCGCTTCCCTGGCCGCGCGACTCGTCGGGTTACACACCAGCAGCGATGACAGCAACCAGGTCACCAAATGCCAGCACACGAACATCCAGAGAAGATTGCCGCTGGTGACCAGACTCAAGAGGACGGAGGTGAGAGCGCCCAGGAATACGAAATACCGGACGTACCCCGCATCGCCAACCATGTAGCGCTCGGAGTACACATGAATGATCAGGCTGACGCTGCTGATGAGGACCATCATGACGGCCGCCAGCCGATCCACCAGAACTATATAGGCCAAGGGCCCCGACGCTCCGCCGAGGATCGTCAGACGGATCGGCTCCCCGTAGAACACGATCACAAACGTGGCCACCGAGGTGAGCGCAGCACACCACAGCGCCCCGATCCCGATGCGCGAGATGCGTTCGCCCATTTCGCGCCAGAACAGGGCGATGAAGAGCGTGCCCAAGAGCGGTGCAAAGATCGTTAATAGAGGAACAACGGCTTCCATGACACGAAGGTCTCCAACATCGGCTACTTTGCGCGGACTCAACAGCAAGAACAAGGCCCAGGAGGAAATACCTCCGAAAAGCGGTGAAATGCAAGAAATCGGGGAATCGGCCGGTCACTGGATGCCAGGGCACGAGCCATCCATTCAGAAGCAACGTGCATCCATGCACA
>WBZQ01000430.1_pt1 | contig 33655 bp, 24 predicted proteins | sample 5204251 | NCBI WGS metagenome assembly WBZQ01 (sample SAMN12412402, study PRJNA552823) | activated sludge metagenome | isolation source: activated sludge from nitrification reactor of wastewater treatment plant... | place: USA: Virginia | collected 2017-09 | reverse complement strand
AAACGGCAGGTTTGAGACTGCTCCGGTGGCCGTGACGCCGGGTAGCGCGCGGACGCGTCCGAGAAAGCCCGTGAAAAAGGCCGCCTGCGCCTCGCGGGTTGAATACCGGGTCGTTGGAAGCGACAGCTTGCATGTGAGGACCCCCTCGGGTTGGAAGCCCGGCGGGACATTGGCGAGTCGCGCGAAGGTCCGCGCCAGAAGGCCCGCCCCGACGAGGAGCACGACGGACGCGGCGACCTGGCCAGTCACGAACATGGTCCGCCCGGTGGAACTCCTGGCGCTGGATCTGGCCTCCCGGAGACTGTCGAAGAGCCCCATCCTGGCCGTGCGAAGGGCGGGAGCCAGGCCGAAGACGATGCCGGTCGCGAGGGATGCGACGAACCCAAACCCCACGGTCCGGAAATCGAGCGCGGCCGAGTCCAGCCCAACCAGTTCGTCGACTCTGGGAAGCCGTCCCGAGAGCGCGCCTCGCAGCATGGGAAGGACCCCAATCGACGCGAGAGTCCCCAAGCCACCCGCGGCGAGGGCGAGGAGCGCCGGCTCGACAAGCAGCTGTCGCGAAAGACGCCCCGTTGTCGCGCCGAGGGCAAGCCTACAGGCGACCTCGCGGCGTCGCGAGGCCGCCTGGGCCAGAAGAAGGCTCGCGACGTTGGCGCACGCGATCAGGAGGAGCGCGGCCGCCGCGGATTGCAGGAGCGCGATGGGGACGCGCGCGCTCCCGACGATCTGTGACGAGAGCGGAACGATCCGGACGCCTCGACCCGCGTTGGTGTCCGGATATTGCCTGGCAAGCCGTGCGGCGATGTTCCCAAGCTCGGCATCGGGATTCTTCCCGAGGGCTCCGCGCTCCAGGCGCGCCACGACGCGGAGGTAGCTCATGCCGCGGCTTTCGGAGTGGTCCGCGGTGCCGTCGGAGCCCAACTGTGGGATGTCGTGGAAGGGCGCGGGGACGAAGAACTCGGCGCGCTCGGTCAGGCCGGCGCTGGAGTTGGACAGCCTGGACCAAAGGAAGCTCTTGGGCATCACGCCCACAACAGCGTAGCTTCTCCCGTTGAGGAAAACGGGCTTTCCGACGATGTTCGCGTCGCACGCGAATCGGCGCCTCCAGAGGCCATCGGTCAACATCACAAGGTCGCGGCCGGGCGCGGCTCCCCGAAACGTGTTGCCGAGAGCGGGCGGGACTCCCAGGACCTCGAAGAAGTTGGTCGAAACGCTCGAGCCGGCAAGCCGCTCGGGACCGCCCGCCGAGACCAGGTTGAACGAGACACTGCTGACCGCCGCCATCGCGGCAAACGAGCGGGCTTGACTGCGCCAATCCCGAAAGTCCGCGGGCGTGACCGTGTCCCTTTCGCGGGTCGCGCTGTGGGCCCAAATGGTCACGAGCCGGTCGGGCTCCTTGTAGGGAAGCGGCCGGAGGAGGACCGCGTCGAGTATCGCGAACAGGGTCGTATTGGCGAAGAGACCCGACGAAAGGACTATGAGCGCCGTAATCGCGAAGGCCTTCGCTCGCCAAAGGCGCCTCGCGGCCTGTCGAATGTCCGCGACAAGGTCCATGTTCATGCCGTCTCCTGCTCGCGTCGGCCTCAGGAATTGCGAAGGGCCTTCATCGGGTCGATCCGGCTGGCCTGTCTGGCCGGGAGATAGCTGACGAGGAACGCGACCATTGCGAGCACGAGGGCCACGCCCGTGAAGGTCAGGGGATCGTTGGCGCCGACGCCATAGAGCAGGCTTGCGAAGAGCCTGGTCAATAGTCCGGCCGCGAGGAGGCCCGCGCCGATGCCCAACAGCGTCAGTCCCATGCCTTGGCCGACCACCATTTGAACGATCTGGCTGGGTTGGGCTCCCAGCGCCATGCGGAGCCCGACCTCCTGCGTGCGTTGCTTGACGGCGTAGGCGATCACGCCGTACAGGCCGACGCCCGCGAGAACAAGCGCGAGCAGGCCGAACACGCCAAGAAGGCTTGCCGCGAGGCGATATCCAAAGAGCGGGATCGCCATGTGCTCGGTCATGGGCTTGACGTCGAAGAGGGGGAGCGTTGGCTCCAGCTCGGCGATTTGCCGCCTCAGCGCCGCGACGAGGCTCGCGGGATCGCCCAAGGTGCGAATGTGAAGAATGACATCGGGCCGGTCGGATTGGAGAATCGGCAGGAACGCGTACGGCGTCGGGCCTTCATTGAGGGCGTAGTACTTGGAGTCCTTCGCGATGCCGACGACGGTCAAGGGCCTTCCGCTCACGCGCATCACGTTGCCCAAGGCGTCGCCGTTTGGCCAATAGCGGCGGGCCGCAGCCTCGCTGACGATCGCGACATCGGGCGCCCGGGCGTCGTCAGCATCGGTGAACTCGCGCCCCGCGGCGAGGCCGATCCGGAGAGTCTGCAGATAGCGGGGCCCGACCCGGTTCAGGCCGAAGATCGCTTCTTCGCCTTTGGCTGGAGCGTAGCCGTCTATATCGACCTTCGCGGTGCTCTTCCCTCCGAAATTGAGCGGCAGCCGGCGTGCGAGGCTCGCGGACGAGACCCCGGGCATGGCCTCGATTTTGGTGACGAGCGCCTTCAGGAACTGTTGGGTCTTTTCGGGCGAGAACCCCTTGGGCGTCAAATCGAGCGAGGCCAGAAGAACGTTTCTGGGCTCGAAGCCGGGACTTGCGTCTTCGGCCTTTGCGAAGGCCTGAAGAAACAGCGCGGCCGCAATGAGGAGAACCAGCGACAGCGCGACCTGTAGCACCACGAGGCCGCTTCGGAGGCGGACCTTGCGCGCGCCTCCGCCGAAGGTGGCGCCCGCCTCGTCCTTCAAGGTCGTCGCGAGAGCGGGGCTCGTCGCCTGAAGCGCCGGGATGAGCCCAAAGAGCAACCCCGTTGCCAACGTGACGAGAAGCGCGAACCCAAGCCACGCGAGGTCGATGCGAAAGTCGAAGCCCACGGGGAAGGGCGTCGCGGGGATGAAGAGCAGGAAGAGGTTGGCGGTGAAGCTCGCGAGCAGGGCTCCGAGCGCGCCCGCGAAGCTCGCCAGGACGAGGCTCTCGACCAGGAGCTGCCTCACCAGCCGCGCACGCCCGGCTCCCAGAGCCACGCGAATCGCGACCTCGCGACGGCGGCCGAGGGCCCGCGCCATCAGCAGGTTGGCCACATTGGCGCAAGCGATGAGGAGCACCAGGAGCACCACGCCGGAGAGGACGCCGGTGATCGGCCGCATGACGTTGGTCGCCCCCCAGGGCGCGTTCCGGAGTCGAAAGGCCAGGAACCTGTGTCCGTCGTTTGTCGCGGGGAATTCCCTCTCAAGGCGCTTTGAGAGGCCCGTGAGCTCGGCTTGGGCGCTTCCCAGAGTCGCGCCGGGCGCGAGTCTCGCCAGGCATCCAAAGTCGCGCACGTCCCGGCGCGCGAGGTTGACAAGCGTCTCCTGAGTCGCGGCCGGGACCCAAACGTCGATCGTCAGGCCGACAAAGGCTCCGCGAAAGTCCGGGGGCGCGACGCCGACAATTGTGAAAGCGCGCCCGGAGAGCGGAACGGTCCGGCCCACGATGGTGGGGTCGCGCCGGAAACGCCGTTCCCAAAAGGCATCGCTGATGACCGCGACAGGCTCCCGCCTTTGCGCGTCCGCGGGATTGAGCAGGCGCCCGGAGCCCGCGCGAAGCCCCAGGACCTCGAAGAAGTTGCCGCTGACAAGCTCGGCCCACACGCGCTCGGCGCGCTCCTCATACGACAGGCTCAGCGCGCGGAACGCGTACGACAGCACGCCGGAAAACGAGGTCGCGCTCCTCGCGATCTCCTCATAGTCCGGATACGACAACCGCACGTCCTGCCCGGACAGGCTCCGCCCGTCGATGACGACGAGGCCCTGCTGGTCGGCGACGCCGGAAATGGGCCTGAGCACGAACGTCTGTGCCCAACTGAAGACCGTGACGTTGGCGCCGATGCCCAACGCGAGCGAGAGGACCGCGGCCAGGGTCACGGCCGGGCTCTTCCTGAGGATGCGGAACGTGAAGCGGACATCTTGAGAGAACGTGGAGAGCGCTGAGCCCATGTCGAACCTCCGTTGAAGGGGTCGTCCTCACGCGATTGCCGTGCCAACATGGCCCGGCGGTGAAGCGCGAACGATGGGATTGCGGACTCGAAGGGGCGAGCGCAGCGTCCGCTCCTGGGAAAACGGCGTCCGCTTTCAGAGCGAAGGCGAGCCGGCCGGTGCCGTCGCCGGCTTGGTCGAGCCTGTCGCTCAGGGAGCCCTGTTCTCGTTTTCCGTCGCTAGACTGGCAACGCGCCGGTTGCCCAGGACCGCGCGAAACGCTTGCATGGTCAAAAGCATCCGCAAACCGTGATCACCACCTCCAACCCACCGAACGCGCCCCGCGGGCTCGTCCTTGCGGTCTTCGGCCTCCTGACCCTCATCTGGGGCTCCACATGGCTTGCGATCAAGGTCGGCCTGGAAGACCTTCCCCCGATCGGCTTCGCGGGCGTGCGGTTCGTCGTGGCGGTCGCGATCCTGGCCGCGATCGCGAGGGTCCGGGGTGCGGCGGTGCCGAGGACGGCCCGCGAATACGGCTTCCTTCTGATCTCGGGGCTTCTGGCCTTCAGCGTGAATTACGGCCTCCTTTTCTGGGGCGAGCAATACACATCGGCAGGGCTCGCGGCGGTTCTTCAGGCGACGATTCCGGTCTTCAGCCTGTTCGTCGCGCCCTTTCATTTGCCGGGCGAGAGGCTCACGGCGCGGCGCCTCCTAGGAACTCTTCTCGGCGTCGCGGGTGTCTCTGTGATCTTCTCGAACCAGCTGTCGGTGAGCGGCCCGCGCGCCCTCGCGGGAGCCCTCGCGATCGTGGTCGGCGCCTTCGCGGTCGCTTGGTCGAACGTGATGGTGAAAGCGAAGGGCTTGGGACTCGATCCCGGCGTCACGGCGCTCTTCCAGATGCTCTTCGGCATGGTTCCGCTCGTGGTCGTGGGCTGGGCGGTCGAGGGAAGCCCATTCGCCTTCCATTGGACGTTGCGCGCGGTGCTGTGCCTTCTCTATCTCTCGGTTGCGGGCTCGGCCGTGGCGTTTCTCCTGTTCTATTGGCTGCTTCGCCACATGGAGATCTCGAAGGCGCAGCTGATGCCGCTCCTGACGCCGATCGTCGCGATCGCGCTTGGGTACTTGCTGCTAGGCGAGGTCCCGACCTGGCGCGCCGCGGCCGGAGGCGCGACCGTGCTCTTGGGGGTCGCGGTGACGATGACGGGGCAGAGGCGCTGAGGGGGCGGGCAGGCAGGGCGTTCCGGATGATGTTCCGGCCGGTTGCGCGAATCAAGAAGGTCCCGGCCCGAGTGTCTTCACGCTGCGACCCTCCTCGACGATCACAACGCCCTGGACAGCCCGAATCGCGGCGATGCGATCCCGATCCGCAAGTCCCGTGACGATGCCCAAGATGTGGAGCACGGAATGGCTCTCGAGCCCTGCGGTTGAGAGCCGTGTGGCGACGTTTTCGAGAGCGAACGCTTTATCGACCTTGATTACCAACTCGACTTTGGACGACACAACGCCCTCCTCCTGGCGAACGGTAGTCCGGGCGGCTGCGCCGTTGCCGCCCGGACACGACGCTTAGACGTGAACAAGGCCCGAGCCGACGTCCGACGACGGAATGGGTAGGCGCTTGGCGGCCTGGGTCAAGGCACTCCAGAGCGCCGCGCCTCGGAGGGTTGGGTTCGCTTCCGCGAGAAGGGCCGCAACGCCGGCGACGTGTGGACAGGCCATGCTGGTGCCGCTGTCCGAATAATACCGGGTGGGTTCTCGAAAAGCCGAACGGTTGAGAACTCCCGGTGCGACGATGTCGACTTGGCCGCCGTCGCGGACAAGGCCGCCGCATGAGAACCAGGCGATCTGAAGGGCGGAGTCCAGAGCACCCACGGCCATGATCGATGGGCAGTTGGCGGGGTGCGAGACTGGGGCCACACGCGTGGGTCTTCGGCTTTCGTTGCCAGCCGCCGCGATCAGAAGCGAGCCTCTCTCGTGCGCTAGCCGTCCGACCGCTTCGAAGATGAGCGAGTATGGATCTCCCTCGCGGACGGCTCCACCGAACGACATCGAGATGATGTCGCATTTGTTCAAGAGCGCCCAATTGAGCCCGTTGAAGATCGAGCTGTCGGTGCCCTCGCCTGTGTCATCGAGCACCTTGCCGATCCAAAGGTCCGCTTCAGGGGCCACGCCATATCGTGGTCCGGCGGACGGTCTTGCGGGACCACAGGCGAGCCCTGCGCAATGAGTTCCGTGGCCTTTCCTATCAGATGCCGGGCCGTTCTCTGTGATGAAGTCGTGGCGCGCGATTGTCCGCCCCGAAAAATCGGGATGGCTGAAGTCGAGGCCGGTGTCGAGTATGCAGACCTTGATCCCTCTTCCGTTTCGAGCGCCCTGATGTGCCCCGACCGCTTGAAGGCCCCATGTGAACTGCGTTTCGTCGATGGACGCGCCCGTGTTGGACAGTCCCTGTGATGCCCATCGAGCTGAGGAGCGGTTGGCGACGCCATCGACGAGATGAGAGACGCCGTCTCGATAGCCAAGAAGATAGTCAAACGTGCGGGCACCGCCCCCCTGTGTCTCCAGAGGCCAGACCTCGGTGAGGGCGTACACATACCGCTCGGCCTCTAGCTGAGCGATTGTGCCCCGCTCGCCCGTCTGATCGCGAAGCTTCTGGATCTGCTCGTCGTCGAGGGTCGCGACGACGGTACGGAGCTCGTCAAACGAGACGGCTTCGCTGGTTACGGTTTCCGGGGCGACGGCCCCGGAGGAGAAGTCCGCGGAGCGGGCCACTTGTACACCGGTGATATTCTGAAAGGTCTTCAGACCCACGCCCTGGTCTTGCCGGTGGAATCTCACCAGGTGCCGCCCCGTATGCCGTGGGCGGTCCGATGTTGTTTCGACGTTCGAGCTCGTGCTCATCGTGATCTCCTCCTTCAATTGCTATCTCAGCGTTGCAGAACGACCCGTCTTTCGATCGGGGTGGCGGGGATCTTGTCTTGGTTCTCTCCTTGCCAGGCGGACACCCGAATCGGCGTTGCGGGGTGGAGATTGCTTAGCAGGAGCTTGACGTCGCCGGTCGCGGTGACCTGCCTGGGCGACCCTGAAGGCATCGCCGGTCCGGTCAACGGAGTCGCGCCATCGATGTCGGCGCCGATGACCTCGTAGTAGACGCGAGGCGGCTTCGATTTGGGGTCATCCACAAATCGAAACGAGAGGTTGAGTGAGCCTCTGCCGGCGCGGTCGCACGTCACGAACTCGGGGCTCACGGCTATCTCGAAGCCGGGCGTCTTGGGATCGGCCTTCTTCAGCGGCTTCTCCGGCGCGAAGGCCCGGTAGGTGCACTTGGCGACCTTCGTCTGGTTGTCCCATGTGCATGGCTCTCTTGGGTCGTCGGCGAGACCGTACAACGTGACGTCGAGCCGCACCGGCTTGGCGGACTTGACCCAGGCCAGAGGTGAAGGGAACGTAAGGCGAGCGATGCGGCCGCCGCCCAAGTCGTCGATACGCGTCGCCGCCAATGAGAGCTTTTCGGTTCCTGTCTCGACCTCCAGGGTTGCGGTCGCGCGGGTCGGCACGAAGTTTCGCGCGTCCCGAAGGACCACATCGGCGCTCTTTTCTCCGTCGTCCAAGACAACCGCTGTCTGTGTCGGGAACGGTGCGAATGGCGGTGGCACGGGCAGCTCAACTGACGTTGCCGAGTTGAGGCCCCCGTTCGTGAGGGCGGCGAGATCGCCCCACAGGGAGCGCGGGGACGAGGTGACGATCTTGCAAGATCTCTCATTCGGACAGGCGACCTTTGAGAACTCGTTCCAGTCGTTTTCTTGAACGCGTCTCAGAGCTTCGCGGAGCTCCCTGGTTGTGGTGTTTTTCGATCGCGTGCCCGGCGAAGTGGACGACCCAGTGGTGTCGAGAGCGTACTTGTCGACGATCTTCTGAAAGGCATCCTCAATTCTTTTCTCGGGCCGCCTCATGAGCGGTGTTCCCGTCCGAGCGTCCCGGATCTCGGAGAGGGACGCGATGTTGAGGGTGGTCTCCCTGGAAGTTCGCTTTGCCAGGATGACCAGTGACACGTTGTGTGTGCGCGGAACGGTCGCGTAGGCTGTCTCGGCCTGCTGGAGCGCTCCGAGCCGAACGCGGACTGTATTGTCGGTCACTCTCGCGATCGAGTACAGGCTGTTGAAGTCGCGGCCCAGCGTCCGGTTGAGTTTGTCGATCGACTTGGCAATGTTGGCGGCGGCGCCGACGTTGTTGATTGTGGCAGCGAGGGCGAGCGCGTACTGTCGGACCCTCTCGACCGAGACGGAATGGAGTGTCGCCTCGAGGTTGTCCGTGACGATTAAGGGCACGACGATCGGTGTCTTGGGTGGTTCGGCCGTGGTCTGTGCCAAGGCCGTGACCGGTGGCTCGGTGCCCGAGCCCTTGCCTTCTCCATCGGCCCAGAGGAACGACAGCTGGGTATAGACGTCGTAGGGCTCGTTCCGCGCGTAAGGCATCAGGCTGACTTGTAGCCTGATGACGTAGGCGTCCATGCCGTCTCTCGTTTGGACGTCTTTCACGTAACGATTCAGGAGCTTGACCTCTTGAAACAGGGCGGTCGATGCCCAGAAGCGCAGCATCGGATCGACCGCCACGTTGGCGGCCTTCAAGATGGTCTCGGAGGGCAGGTTTGCCGACGCGCTGCCTCTGTCGACACCCGTGGCGGGGATCTCGGCGGGTACGGTACCAGGCCCCCGCGCGACCGTTGTGTCCGACGAGACCGTCTCCGTTCCGTCACGGAGCTGGGTGGTCTGGGAGGATGTCGATGTGCTTGTTGGAAGGCCAACCTTCAGCCCCAGCTTGAAGGAGTCGACGAAGCTGTCTTCCTGCGCGCGGGTTGTCGCGACAACCTGGTCAAATGCTCCCTGCTCCGACAGCGTGAAGGCCGGCTGAAGGGCCGCCACGTAGTCGTCCCAGCGGCCAACGGAAAGGACCGCCATGTGGACCGAAGCCGCCTCGTCGGCGTACGCGAAGGTCTTTGGCTTTGGAGGGGAGTCGCTTGCGCAGCCGGAGAGCACCAAAAGGAAGGCCACGAGGGGTGCGAGTCGCCGTGACCGGGACTTCATCTTGTTGAACATCGCTCGATCCTCCAGCTCTTGAGACGGACATGCGGCGCGCTTTCTCGCGGCTGACCGCGCATCCCGTAAGATCTCCCACAATGTCCACCGAAGCCCCAATCCCCGAGATCCACACCGCCTCTTATTGGGACGCCTCGCCAGCGCTTCGACGGCTTGTCGCCCGTGCCCTGCCGGCTCCGACGTACGCATTCGCGGAGCCGCAGCTCGCCGAAATGGGGAGGCTCGCCGCGACCCGTATCGCGGGGTTGGCGGCGGTCGCGGACCGCGAATCGCCGCGCCTTGTTTCGCACGATGCCGTAGGAAGGCGCGTCGACCGCCTCGAGTACCACCCGGCCTATCGCGAGATGGAGGCGCTGGCGTATGGCTCCGGGATGATTGGGATGAAGTACGACGCGGGGCTTTTGGAAGCTCATCCTTCCGGTATGCACGTGACCGGGTTTGCCCTTGGGTACCTCTTTGCTATGGCCGAGATGGGATTGTATTGCCCGGTCTGCATGACCGACGGGGTGGCGCGCGTGGTGACGAGGTTCGGGAACGAGGCTCAGGCCCGGCGCGTCGTGCCACGGCTCGCGGCGCGGCGGCTCTCCGAGCTCTGGACCGGCGCGATGTTCGTGACCGAGCGCTGGGGAGGGTCGGATGCGGGCGCGAACCGCACGGTCGCGCGGGCGGGGGACGGGGCCTCAGGGCGCCACTTGCTCAACGGTGAGAAGTGGTTCTGTTCCAATGTCGATGCCCAGGCGATTCTGGTCACGGCGCGTCCAGACGGCGCGGTCGCGGGGACGCGCGGGCTCCGCACCTACCTTGTTCTCGCGGAAGACAACACGTACGGCGAGTCGATCCGCATCCGGCGGCTGAAGCCCAAGCTCGGCGTGCGCTCGATGCCGACGGGAGAGGTCGAGCTCGTGAACGCGGTGGCCGAGGAGGTTGGCGATTTTTCGGCCATGGTCGAGATGTTGAACCTGTCCCGGCTCTACAACTCGATCGCCTCCGCGGCGGTCATCGGTCGCGCGGCCCTTGATGCGCGTCTTTATGTCGAGAGGCGACACGCCTTTGGCAAGCCGGTTGCCCAACACAGGCTTGCCCAAGAGACGCTCCTCGATCTGGAGGCCGAGCGCCTGTTTGCGCTGCACCTGGCATTTGACGCGGTGGCGGCGCTCGATCGCGCCGACAAAGAGAACCGGCGGGATGGGGAGGACGGAGAGTTCGCCCGCCTCTTCCGGACGCTGGTTCCGATCGTCAAGGCCGTGACCGGCAAGCTCGCGGTGCCCTGCGTTTCCGAGGCCATGGAGCTGATCGGTGGGAACGCCTACATTGAAGAGTCGCCCCTGCCGCGGCTTCTGCGGGATGCCCAGGTGCTTCCGATCTGGGAAGGAACCACCAACATTCTGGTCCTCGACGCGCTCCGCGCCTTGCGCAAGGAACGGGCGCACGAGGCGCTCCTGGCGCGCGTGGCCGCGACATTTCCCGCCGAGGCGAGGGAGCTGGAGGGCGCGCTCGCGAGGCTTGAGGAAGCCGGGGCGCGCGCGCTTGTGGATCGCCTGGCCCGGCTCTATGGGCTTTCGCTCCTTCAGGCCGCCGGCGAGGGGGCCGCAGTCGACAGGCTCATGGCGCGGCCCCTCGGTCTCGTTCCCGGCGCCTCGCCGCGTTCAATCGCGCGCTTGGGCTAATCCGGTAAAGACTCCATTACTTCGGCGTCGTTGGTCCGGGGTCGATCGGGGGAGGTTGCGGGGCGACGGCGGCCGGGTGCGCGAGAGCCGTGCCTGCGCTCGGCGCGGGCGAGGGAAGCTCGGCGAGCCTTCTCGCCGCGACAAATCCGCGGGAGATCCACCACAAGACCAGCGCGTGAAAGCCCAAGCCAACCCAATCGGAGCTGATGAGGAACAGCAGACCGTCCAACGCGTAGACCACCATGCCGGCGACATAGGCACCGTTTCGGGTCTGCGCCATCACACCGAACGCGACGAAGACCAACGCGACCCCGATGTCGAGCATCAGCCCAAGGAGGCGGCCCGAAGCCACCTTGGCAACCAGCGCGTCGATGACTTGGGTGATTCCAAGGCCGGCGATGAAGCCCCAGGATCCGCCGAAGGCGTTGACGGCGGAGTTGACGATCGAGAGCCCGGCGATCCAGAAGAACCAACCGGCGCCCGAGCGATGCTGCTGCTCAAGCTGCATGCGCTGTGCGGCCAGGGCCGCGGAATTCGAGTCGTCTTCAGCCATTTGCCCTCTCCTCTCCCTTTCCCCGTTACGAATCGCGTGAGTCTAAGCTCCTCGCCAGCCGCGGTATAGTCCGCGCCATGATGGCCTCGACGCGGATGGTGTCGCGGATCGGCGCGCCGATCCTGCCTTTCTTGCTGGTGCTCTCTCTTGGGTCCTTACGGGTTGATGCGGAGGACGCGCCCGCGCAGACGGGCACGGCGAAGCAGCGCGCCCCGGCCTTGCGCGACTATCGGGACGTGATTCGGCTCCACACGGCGGGGCTCTCCGACGATTTTGTAGTGCGCCTGATCAAAGACGCCGATATGGATTTCGCGTTGGATGTGGACCGGATGTTGGAGCTTCGCGAGGCGGGCGTTTCGGAGGGTGTGATCCGCGCGATGTACGAGTCGGGCCGGAGCGTTCGCAAGGGCGGGAGCGCGGGCGAAACGCCGCGGGGAGCGCCCACGGCGGCCCCAACGCGGACGTCACCCCCGACGCCAACGCCAACGTTCACGCCAACGTCGGCGCCTTCGCAGGAGCCTCCTCGGCCGACGCCCACGAGTCCGCCGGCTCCAACGCAGGCGCCGCAGCCGGCGCGTGTGGAACCGCTGCCCGAGAGGCGGTGGGATGGGCTTGTGAAGCGGGTTCCCGGCGTCGTGCTGTTCAAGAGCCGTTGGGAACCGGGGAGCCTCGCCGTGCAGGGCGGAGAGCTCCGTTGGGTGAGCAGCGAGAGCGCCGCGCCGAGCCTGGTCCTATCGCTCGACTCGCTGAAGGAGCAGGCCCTCTTGTGTCTTCGCAAGAAGGGCGAGTCCGACTGCTTCGAGTGGACCGTGGCCACGGCGAGCGGGGAAGCGCTCGCGCTTAGGGACGCGCGTTGGGCACAGGGCGAGAACGCGCTTCCGTTGGAGATTCAGCGGCACTTTCGCGAGCATCTCCCGCGGTTGGGAGACGGGAAGCGGATTGTCACGGCGAAGTGAGGTGGTCCGGCCCTACTGCGTGTAGCCCTTCGCGGCGGCGGCGCTTGCGCTGCGCAGGTTCACGATTCGGAAGCCGGAGGTCTTGCCCACGTCGTCGACGAGCCCGATCGAGCTCCTGCCCTCGGTGGCGTTGAGAACGACCTCGAACGCGTAGGTGAAGTGCGACTTCTGGGCGCGGGCGAGATCGGCCTCGGGGATGTCGAAGGACTTGGTCATTTGGGTGACCTCCGAGAACTCGCCGCGAGCGCTTGCCGACGCCACGAAGACCGAGAACGCGCCGTGGTGGATCTGACTCTTGGGAACCATCGCCAGCTGGCCGATCGGGATCTCGAGCTCGATCGTGTAGGTCGATCGCCCCTTCGCCTCGGAGAGCGGCTTGGCGCGCGCCGTGAACTTGAGGCCCGTTTCGTCGTTGCGGCGGAAGAAGTTGGCAAGCACGCGGTCCTTCATCTCGACGCCCGGCGACTTCTCAACCAGGGCCCGCCGTGACCGCACCTTGTAAGACCTGTTGAGCGTGGTGACCTCAATGGGGATCTCGCGCTCGACGCCTCCCGGCGGCGCGCCAAAGCCCAGCGAATAGTACGAATCGAGATCCTCGACGACGGACGGAAGCAGGCTCGCGGCGTTTTGGGGCCCGATCGCCATCGCGCCGCCCGTCCTCTCCGCCAGGAATCCCAGGGCCTCGGTTTCGTTGCTCACAACATACTGGTCGCGGGTCCCGATGGGAGCGGCGTTGATCGAGGGCGCCTCGGTGTTGGGTTGTACGGCGGACACGCCGTCCGCCGCGTCGCCCGCCGCGAGGAGCGTGTAGAGCGTGACCCCATGCGCGTTGGCGGCCGCGGTGACCGACTCCATCAGGCTCTTGGTGTCGAAGGCCCGCGCGTCGGGGGACATGTACTCGCTGAGCCCGGCGCGCCTCCCCATGAAGTGCTCAAGCCCCGCGTATCGGGAGAACCGGTGGCTCGCGAAGACCAGCACCCTGCGCCCCTCCAGGCCACCCAACGTGGCGATGAGCCCGTTCAGCGCCGCGGTCTTGCCCTTCATGTCGTGAAAGGCCTCTTGCGCGAGCCGTTGCGGGGCCATGGAGGTGCTGGTGACGCCCGCCTCCCCCGAGACGTAGCGGAACCAAGCCGCCTCGTCCGCGAGCTGGTACATGGTCGACTCGTCGCCCCGGGGCACGGCCGTCAGCTTCGCGATGTCGGTGAGGTAGGAATCCAGCTTTGGGCGGTTGGACGTGAACGGGACGGCCAGGCGTATCGTGCGGTCCCAAGTGACCAACATGGCCGAATCGGCCGGACCCATGGACTTGGCAAGAAAGGCCTTCATGGAATCGAAGAGCGCCGCGCGCTTGTCGGGCTCGGGAAGGTACATGCGGTCGATGAACAGCACGATGTGCCGCGGCGCCCGGGATGGCGTCGAGGCGGTGGCGCTCTCGCGTGTTGGAGCCTGTGAAGTCGCGACGGGCGTGCTCGCGGCGGCCGCCGGGACGGGCGCTTCGGAGCCGTACTCGAAGAAGTTCGAGATCGCCACCTTGCGTTTCTTGTAGGTGATCTCGAAATCGCCGGCCTGAAGCCCGCGCACGCGTTTGCCCTGCTTGTCCGTCACCACGACATCGACGTTGATGATCGTGAGGTCGACGGATTTGGTCACGCGAGGAAGCGAGGCGGGTTCCTCCGAAAGGGCCCGAACGGCCAGGCCCGCCAAGACGAAGAGAGCCAAGCCACACATGGCACGCCGCATGTCTAATCCCCCTGTTTCCAGCGGTTGTCCGATCCGCGGTACCGCGCGACCAGCCCGGGTATCTTCGTGAAATCCGGATGATCTCCCGCGTGGGCAAAGTCGTGATGCCAAACCACGTCGCCCCGCATCACCAGGAAGAGCCCCGGCATCTGAAACACATCGCCGACGGGCTTTCCCAACGTGTGGCCCTTCTTGGCCGCCCGGAGCCCACAGGCGACCACGCTGGGTCCGAAGAGCTCGCCCAAGCCGCCGCGTTCGAGTCCGAACGACTTGTAGAGGGACCGCTCGGGATCCGCGACCGCGCGCGCCTCGGGCCAGAAGTGCTCAAAGAATGCCGCGCCGTCCTCCTCGGTCCCCTGGTGGAGGAACACGATCGGAGGGTAATCGCCACCCGCGGAAAGCTGCTTCAGGTCGCCGACCATCTCACGACAGAAGATTCACCCAAAGTGCCGGAGGAAGACGAGAAGGGTCGCGGGATCGAAGAGCTGCTCGCGAAGCGTGCCGGGCAAGAGGTTGTGGCCGCGAACGGGGCGGTCCCAGGCGGCGGGGTTGGGCACGGGGGAGGGAGGCACGGGCGGAGTGTAGCGCGGGACCTCAAGTAGCGACAGAGCGACCTTGCCCAAAGTGGGGCGACCTCTCCTGGCCTTACCGCGGTATCCTCAGGATATGAAGACCGCCGTTTCGATCCCCGACCCCGTCTTTCAGGCAGCGGATCGCCTTGCGCGGCGCCTCCGCATGTCGCGAAGTCGCCTCTACAGCGTCGCGCTTGAGCGATTCGTTCAGGCCAACGATGATGCGGCGATCACGGCGAAGCTCAATGAGGTCCTCGATGGGGCAACGTCCACTTTGGATCCCGTGCTGCAGAGCATCCAAGCGCGGTCGATCTCGAAGGACAAATGGAAATAGCTCGTGGGGACATCTGGTGGACGGACTTGCCTGATCCGATCGCGTCCACTCCGGGCGAGACACGCCCTCTTCTGATCATCCAGGCCAATGCCTTCAACCAAAGCCGCATTTCGACGGTGCTCGCCGCGGTCATCACGTCCAACCTTCGGCTTGCGGAGATGCCCGGTAACGTTCTCGTTCCAGCCACCGAAGCTGGCCTCAAGATGACATCGGTTGTAAACGTGACACAGATTGTGACAACAGATCGGTCTTCCTTGCGCTCCCGCATTGGGCGCCTCACGTCCGAGTCGATGTCTCGGGTGGATCAGGGGCTAAAGCTGATTCTGGGCTTGAAGTGAGAGCGCCTAGACCGGCGCTCCGTATGCACCAAGGCCGGCTTGCCACTTCCTTTCTTGTTGTACGCCTTTCACTTTCCCTCCGCCGCCGCGACCGCCTTTCCGGCGTCCACGACTCCCCATCCCTGGGGGTCCACCGGCAGGTGAGTCACCCTTTTGGCCGTTTTGATCAGGATCCGCTTGACGTGTTGCGGGGTCAGGTCTGGGTTTGCCTGTAACATCTGCGCGGCTATTGAGCTGACGATCGGGGCCGCGAAGCTGGTGCCGTCTACGTGCTTGTAGGCTCCCGAGATCACGTTGTTGTCTTTGAGCTTCAGCTTGACCAATTGGCGGATGAGGGGTGGATCCAGGTTTCGGGCGGCGTCCAACGCCGGATCGATGCCTTGGCAGGTCGTAATGACGTCTTTGAGGTCGGCGTCCTTCGATTCCGAGAGCTTTGCCAGGAGGCGGGCTTGGGCGGCGGTTTGGGTTCCTGGCAGGATCGGCGCGGCGACCCAGACTCCGGGCGCGATGACCTCGGGCTTTTGCAGGCCGTCGAGGGTGGGGCCGTAGCTGGAGCGGTACATCTCGAAGCCGGATTCCAGGATGTGGTTCTTGTCGTCGAGGCCGCCGACGGTGAGGACCGAGGGCGCGGAGGCGGGTGGAACGACCGGGTGGCCGGGTTGGTGACCGAGGTTGCCGACCGCCGCCACGACCAGGATTCCCGCGTGGGTGGCGCGCTCGGCAGCCTGCGAAAGCGCGTCGGTGAGGTACGAGGCCTCGTAGTCGCCGCCGCAGCTCACGTTGACGACCCGGATGCGGTACCTCCGCGCGTTGGCGATGACCCAATCCAGGCCGCGCCGGATGTCGTCGTGCACGATGCGGCGCGCGGTTCCGCACTTGACAAGGACGAGGCGCGCCTCCGAGGCGAGACCGCGGTACAGGCCTTGGGAGAGGCTTCCGTTTCCACACGCGACGACCGACGTCATCATGCCGTGCCAGCTCGACTCGTCCGGAAGCTCGAGGTCGGATTTCTTGGCGTCGGGGTTGGTGATGTCGACGTAGGCCAGGATGCGGTTCTTCGGTTCGATGAGGTCGGGGTGAGCGAAGAAGCCCGAGTCGAGAAACGCGACCGTCACCCCGCGGCCCGTGTGCCGAAACGATGCGCCGAGGCGGACGGGCGTCGGCAGGATTGGGCACGCCCCAAGGTCCAGCGCGGGATGGAAGACGCGCGCGGCCTCGCGGGCCTCGGTGAAGTGCCCCCGGCACGAGGCGCAGATGCCGTCCACGCTTGGCACCGGGCGCCACCAGGGGTTGTTGGCCACGATGACCAACAGGTCTTCGGGGGGAAGCGTTTCGGCGGTCTGGATCTCCGCGGCCGGGTAATCCAGCTGGCAGAGGCCGCAGGTGCGAAGGCCGGCTCGGAGCAGCCGGGCGGGCCGTTCGGCGGGGAGGGAATCCATCCGGTGTGCGAAGGCTAGGGCCGCCCAAGGGGCGCGTCAATCCGCAAAACGCATCAGGCAGTGGGGCGAGAGCGCGGCGCGCGGCCGGCACCGTATCATTCGGGCATGATCAGCTTCGACACGCTCCTCGCGCATCTCGTGAGCGCCGTGGGCATCGCGACCGGCGCCGCCTACATTCCGCAGGCCGTGCGCATCTGGAAGCGCCAAAGCTCGGCGGACGTCTCGGTCGTGACCTATTTGCTCTTTCTGGGAGGCCAGGTGATCTGGCTCGTCTATGGGATTCGATCGGGGCAGAGGCCGGTCGTCATCGGCATGGCGGCCAACATCGCGGGGAGCCTTGCGGTGATCTTCTCGGCCTTGCGATTTCGCGGGAAGGGCCCAACGGGGACCTCAACGGAGACATAGTTGGGCGATTCGATCCGGTTTCTGGAACCCTTGGCGGGGCCGAGCGACGGAGCGTTCTTCGCGGTTGACAAGCCGGCGGGGCTCGCCGTTTATGGCGGCGGCGGGGTCTTGGCGATTGTTCGGGGCGAGTTGGCGGGGCGTGGGATGGGGTCGGATATCCATCTTGTGCACCGGCTGGACCGTGAAACCTCGGGTGTCTTGCTTTTCGCGGTCGGCAAGGAGGCGTTGGCGAGGGCACATGCTCTTTGGGTGGAGCACGTCGAGAAGACGTACCTGGCGGTGACGCGCGGGGTGCCGGAGCCGTTGGAGGGCACTATCGACCGGCCGCTTCTGGAGCATCGAACCGGAAAGCCGGAGCTTCTGAGGCGCGCCCTTCGCGCGGCCTATGGACCGGCTCGCGCCGGGCACCTCCTGTCCGGACGACGCGTGTTGGCAATTCCACCCATTCCGCCTCCGGGGCGCACAATTGTGCATCCGGCGGGACGCGCCGCGCTCACCGGATATCGAGTTCTGGGCGAGGCGGAGGGCCGCGCGCTTTTGGAGCTCCGTCCGCGGCAGGGGAGAATGCACCAAATTCGCGTGCACCTCGCCTCGCTTGGGACCCCGATCTTCGGGGACCGGTTCTATGACGAGCGAAGGAGCCCGGAGGATCCGGCGGCCTTCCTGCATGCTTGGAGGCTCACCATGCAAGAACCCGATGGCGCGCGCCGGACCTGGGAGGCTCCCTTGGCGATGTGGCCGATAATGGCCGATCAAGTGGCCGATCACACCCCGCTTTGCTGAATGAGCTTGGCGACGAGCGCGGTCCATCCGGTTTGGTGACTCGCTCCAAGGCCCGCCCCGCTGTCGCCGTGGAAGTACTCGTGAAACGGGATGTAATCGCGCCAATTCGGATCGGTCTGGAAGGTCTCCGTCCTGCCGAAGACTGGGCGACGGCCGTGCTTGTCCCTTGTGAAGATCGAGATCAGACGGCGCGAGAGCTCGGTCGCGACCTCGCCTAGGGAGAGCTCGGTCCCCGAGCCCTTTGGGCACTCGACGCGATAGGCGCTTCCCAGGTAGAAGTGGAACTTCTGGAGCGATTCCAGGATGAGGTAGTTGACCGGAAACCAGATCGGGCCGCGCCAGTTTGAGTTGCCGCCGAAGAGGCCCGTCGAGGACTCCGCGGGCTCATAGTCGACCCGATACTCGGTCCCGTTCACGTGGAGGACATAGGGGTCGTCCTTGTGGTGCCTTGAGACCGCCCGTATGCCGTGCGGGCTCAGGAACTCGCGCTCGTCCAGCATGTAGCGCATCACGCTCTTCAGGCGGTCCCGGTTGACCAGCGAAAGGAAGCGCTGGATGCGATTGTCGCCGCCGGTCCTGGTCTCGATGTGGCCGCGCAGCTCGGGTCGGTTCTCCAGGAACCACTGCATGCGCCTCTTGAAGCTCGGAAGGCGATCCACAATCTGGGAATCCAGGGTCTCGACCGCGAAGAGCGGAATCAGGCCCACCATCGACCGCACGCGCAGCGGGTGATGTCCGCCGTCCGGGAGGTGGAGCACGTCGTAGAAGAAGCCGTCCGCCTTGTCCCAGAGCTCGATGCCCTCGCCCGCGATGTTGTTCATCGCCCGGCAGATGTAAACGAAGTGCTCGAAGAACTTGCTTGCGACGTCCTCGTACGCCGGGTTGTCCTTGGCAAGCTCCAGCGCGATCGTCAGCATGTTCAGACAGTACATTCCCATCCAGCTGGTGGCGTCGGATTGCTCCAGGTGTCCGCCCGTGGGGAGGACCGCGCTCCGGTCGAAGACGCCGATGTTGTCGAGTCCCAGAAAGCCGCCCTGGAAGATGTTCTTGCCTTCCGCGTCCTTGCGGTTCACCCACCACGTGAAGTTGAGGAGCAGCTTGTGAAAGACGCGCTCGAGAAAGCGCCGGTCGCCGTGTCCGGTCTGCTTCTTCTCGATCTTGTAGACGCGCCACGCCGCCCACGCGTGGACGGGCGGGTTCACGTCGCCCAGGGCCCACTCATAGGCCGGAAGCTGCCCGTTCGGGTGCATGTACCACTCGCGCAACAGCAGCACCAGCTGCTCCTTGGCAAATTCCGCGTCGACGAGAGCCAGCGGGACACAGTGGAACGCGAGGTCCCACGCGGCGTACCACGGGTATTCCCACTTGTCCGGCATGGAGATCACGTCGGCGTTGAAGAGATGGCCCCAGTCGCAATTGCGCCCGTGGTGCCGCTCCTTGGGCGGCTCGGGTCCGGCCGGGTCGCCCTTCAGCCAGCGGCCCAGGTCATAGTTGTAGAACTGCTTGCTAAAGAGAAGGCCGGCAAAGGCCTGGCGTTGCACCAGCCGGAGGTCTTCCGAGAGGCCCTCGGGGGCGAGCGAGTGATAGAAATGGTCGGCCTCACGGCGGCGGGCCTCGAAGATCGCGTCGAACGTGTGGCCGTCCGTGTCCGGCTCGTCGAAGGCGACGGGGGCCTTGTCGGTCAGGCGAAGTCTCAGAACGACCTCACCGCCGGGTGGAATCACCAATTGGTAATGTGCCGCGGCCTTCGAGCCGACCTTCGCTGGGTTCGTGGCCGAGGCGATGCCGTTTACGACCGCGTCGTGGAAGGCGTCCTTGACATAGGGCGAGTCGTTGTCGACATTCCAGAGGCGTTTGAGGTTGGATTCGTTCTCGGTGAAGAGCGGCTCGGGCGAGCCCTCGCAAACGAGGCGCCGCGCGCCGTAGACGGGGTGCTGGGTCTCCAGGGTGACCGCGCCGGCCGGACCCTCCACGGGGCGGATCCGGGGGCGGCGCACGTCGAGCCCCCACGACCAGGTGTTGCGATACCAAAGCGTCGGAAGCACATGGATCGGCGCGGCCTCCGGGCCTCGATTCACGACGCGGATCCGCGCGAGGATGTCCTCGGCCGAGGCCTTTGCGTATTCGACGAACACGTCGAAGTAGCGATTCTCTAAGAACGCCCCGGTGTCGATGAGCTCGAGCTCCCCGGCGCGCCGGTCGCGATGGCGGTTCCCGTTGAGGAGGGCCCGGTACGGATACTCGCGCTGGGTGTACTTGTACAAGAACGACATGTACGAGTGCGTGGGGGTCGAGTCCAGGTAGAAGTAGTACTCCTTGACGTCCTCGCCGTGGTTGCCTTGGGGCCCGGCGAGGCCGAAGAGCCGCTCCTTGAGATGGGGATCCTTGCCGTTCCAGAGCGCGAGCGCCAGGCACATGGTCTGGTGCCGGTCGCAGATTCCCGCGATCCCGTCCTCGCTCCAACGGTACGCCCGCGAGCGCGCCTGCTCGTAGGGAAAGTGGTCCCAGGCCGAGCCATCGCGGCTGTAGTCCTCGCGCACGGTTCCCCAGGCGCGCTCCGAAACGTAAGGTCCCCAACGCTTCCAGTGGATGGTTCGGGACCGCGATTCGGCCAGCCGGCGTTTTTCGGGGTTATCGCCGTGGGCGGGCTCGCCCGCGGGGCTCTTCGGAGTCTCGGACATGCGGCTCTCTCCTTCTCCGGGGGAATCTCGACTCTAACGCGTTCTGCCGGGTCGGATGCCGGACGCACAGGCAGCGTTTCGGCTCTGATAGCCTTCTCGGGCCATGTTGTGCCCAACGCCGCCGGAGAGCCTCGTCGATCGGGAGGGGCGCCCGTACTTTCTCTGGGATTGCGAGCTCACGCTCGAGGAGTTCAAGAAACGACTGACGCATCCGGACGAGGACTCTGGCCGGATTTCACTTGGCGCATCGGACAACGCGTGATCTCGACATCTTGTGGCGTGGCCGGGAGACCCTCGACCGGATTCCCGGTACTGTCGAGTTGGCGCTTCGCTCGGCGGGACTCTCCGTGGGGTCGATTCAAACGGCGCCTGCCTTTCATCGATTGGACGTCCGCAGCGAGACCTCGTCGTGCGTCGTTGACCTCGTGGCCGAGGCGACGGAGAGTCTTGAGGACCCGCAGCGAATTCGTTTGGGTGATGTCGAGATTCTCGTGGACACGCCGCGAGAGGTTCTTGTATACAAGCTCTGCGCCTTGCTCGGGCGATCTGAGATTCGCGATCTACGGGACGTGGGGCTTCTTCTCAAGAGCGGACTCGACCTGGCAGACGCGGCCCGCGAGGCGCCGCGGAAGGACGCGGGGTTCTCGCCGTTGACCCTCGCCTGGGCTCTCAAGGACTTGCCTGTCCGCACGCTTTGCGCCCAGGCCGGTCTGGACGATGTGGAGGTGCGGGAGGCGGAGGGGGTTCGCGACGCGCTCGTGAGGGAGTTGGTCGCGATGTCCGTCCCGCGCTGAAGCGCGGTCCGCTTGAGAGTACGGTCCGCGCCTGAACTCTGGCACTTAGCTTGTCGCGATCGCCAACGTGTGTGCCGTCGTGCTGGAGGCCCCGTTGTAGCCCTTCACGTGGACGTAGTACGTGTTTGTGCCCGAGCTTGTGTTGGTAAACGTGATGGCTTCGTGGACTCCGTTTCCGGCGTTTGTGGAGCGGACTGCGATCTGGTGAGATTGAAGCTGGGTGGGTGCAGCGAGCAGAGCTGAAAAGGCAAGCGCCCCGCAAGGCGGGGCGCTCTTGGGTCCTTGTTTGGAAACTCGATCGGCCTTGGCCGGCTTAATCGAGGCTCTTGGGGCCGGTTAGATTCCGCGGTAGGTTCCGACGAGCGAGGCCATCCGGGCCGCCTGGCCGGCGCTGAACAGGTACATGCAGGCATCGTCCGTGTAGTCCATGAAGTTGGTGATGGGGTCGAGGCCGGGCTTGCTGACGCAAGAATCGCGGCCGGTTGGGCATCCGGAGGCGGCGCTGCGCTCGGCCGGCGTGTCGCTCACGTAGTCGCCGTTGCCGTTGCAGCCGCCCTGGAACGTGTGGTAGAGGCCCATCCAGTGGCCGACTTCATGGGTCGCGGTGTCGCCGAGGTTGTAGGGAGCGGCCGTTCCGCCGGGGACCGACGAGTTGAGGATCACGACGCCGTCCATCTTGGGCTTGGAGGTGTAGTCGGACGGGAACGTCGCCCAGCCGAGGAGACCGCCGCCGATTCCGGCCGAGTAGATGTTGAGCGTGCGGGCCGTGCCGACGCGGAGGGCGGTCTTGGCCTGGGCTTCCGCGGTGGAGCCATAGCCCATCGTGTACCAGGTGGCGTTGGTGGTGCGGGTGATGCCGCGCAGCACGAACGCGAAGCCGGAGGAGGCGTAGGCGTTGTTGAGGACGTTCATCTGCGCGTCGATCTGCGACTGCGGGAGATCGCCGTTGGAAACGCCCGTGCCCTTGTTGATCACGTGGAAGTAGACATCGACGTACTTGGTGGCGTTGAGCTCGAGGCCGCCCGTCTTCAGCCACATGGTCACGTCGTGCTCAACGGCCGAGAGCTGATGCTCTTCGAGGTCGCTCGTCGCACAGCGGCGGCCGGCCTTGATGAAGGAGTCCTGGTCGACATACGAGGTGCCCTCGAACGAGAACTCCCCGCGGACGTCGGTGGACTGGGCGCCCTGATCCTGGACGTCCAGGTAATCGCCGGCGCTGACTGGAAGGGCCAGGGCCAGAGCCATCGGGGCGAGGAGAGCCATCGAAAGCGTACGGATCTTCATTTCTTTCCTCCAAGCAATGTTGCCGTTGCCGGCTTTTGGTTTGTTGAGTTCATGACGAACTGTTGCCCGCCCAGCGCAAGGCGGGTGCCAGGCCAAAGCTTGGGTTTTTGGGGATGAAGTGGGTCAAACGTTGAGCAGAGAGGCCGGGGGGTGGGTCTGGAATTGACCCAGGGGTCAGGAATTGAGCCGGGCTCGGGTCGGGGGAGTTGCTGGCTGACCGCAGCACTACGCCCCGACTAACATCCCGCGGCGCCCGCCGCGGGCGTCCTTCTCGACTTGAAAGACACGCGCCGCTTCCTTCGCTACTTTCGAAAACGACCCGGCCGGTTCGCCACCGGCTTCACGACCATGGCCCTGTCGACGGGGCTGGCGCTGAGCCAGCCTGGAATCGTGCGGCGGGCAATTGAGGAGCTTGCGGTGGAGGTCACGGCCGCCAGGCTCGCCGGGTTTGGGGCTCTGATCATCGCGCTCGCGATCGGCGACGCGATCTGCCTGTTTTTCACCCGGCGCATCCTGATCGGGATCTCCCGAGACATCGAGTTCGAGATGCGGGACGACCTTCTCGCCCACCTTCTGAGGCTGCCTCCGACCTGGTACCGCAGGAACCGCGTGGGGGATCTGATGAGCCGGGCGGTCAACGACCTCTCGGCCGTTCGCATGCTGCTCGGGCCGGGCGTGATGCAGGCCGGCAACACGCTTCTGATGGGCGGGACGGCCATCGTGTTGATGGCCATGGTCTCGCCGCTTTTAACCCTTGTCTCGCTCAGCCTTTTCCCGGTTGTGGCGGTCGCGACCAAGCTCATCGGCGACGCGACCCATCGGCGCTTCACCGCGATCCAGGAGTTCTTCAGCGAGATCTCGGCCCTGGCGCAGGAGAACCTCTCGGGAGTCCGCCTGGTGAGGGCCTTTGCCCGCGAGTCCTCCGAGGCGGAGCGGTTCGAGGCCAAGAACCGCGAGCTGATGGCGAGGAACCTCGGCCTCGCGCGACTCAACGCGCTCTACTTCCCGCTGCTCCAGCTCATCGTGGGAATCGGTTTCGCGGTCACGCTCTATGTGGGTGGCATCTTCATTTTGCGTGGACGGCTGACTGTGGCGCGCTATGTGGAGTTCAACCTCTACATGCTGGAGCTGATCTGGCCGGCGATCGCGCTTGGGTGGGTGGTCAACCTCTTTCAGCGAGGGACCGCGTCCTGGAACCGCATGGTCGAGCTTTGGGAGGCGGAACCGCTCGAGGCGGAGGCCGACACGGGCGAGCGGCTCTCGGGAGATGTGGAGTTTCGCGACCTCGAGTTTGGGTACGCGAGCGGAGCGGTTCCGATGCCGGAGCGAACCGAGGGTGGGTCGGTTCCGGGTCCCTCTCCAACGGGTCGACCGATTCTTCGGGGCGTGAGCTTTCAGGTTCGCGAGGGCGAGACCGCGGCGATCGTCGGGCGCACCGGAGCCGGCAAGTCGACGCTGCTCGGACTCTTGATGAGGCTCGACGAGCCGCCGCGGGGGGCGATCCGGATCGGCGGGCGGGATGTCCGCGACATCCCCCTCCCGGTGCTCCGCCGGAACATCGCGGTCGTTCCCCAGGAGAGCTTTCTGTTCTCGGACACGCTCGCCGCGAACATCGCGTTTGGACGGCCCGAGGCGGCGAGGAGCGACATCGAACGGGCGGCCCTCCTGGCGGGCCTCGGTCCGGATCTCGCGCGCTTCCCAGCCGGGCTCGACACACGCGTGGGGGAGCGGGGCATCACGCTTTCCGGAGGCCAGAAGCAGCGCACCGCGCTGGCCCGAGCGATCCTGACCGGGGCGCCGATCCTGATCCTCGACGACGCGTTCGCCTCGGTCGACACCGAGACGGAGTCGCGAATCCTGGCGTCTTTGGAGGCGGCCACCGCTGGTCGCACGGTGTTCCTCGTCTCCCACCGACTCTCCACGATGAAGAACGCGGACCGCGTGGTTGTGCTGGACGAGGGCCGCGTCGCGGAGATGGGAACCCACGACGAGCTTCTCGAGCGGGGTGGCCTCTACGCGGCGCTCGCCGAGAGGCAACGGTTGGAAGAGGAGGTCGAGGCCGCGTGAGCGTCGAGGCGGAGGAACCCGGCGGGGAAGAGTCGGCGCTTGGCAAGGCCTACGACGCGCGGCTCGCGAGGCGGCTTCTTGGCCTTGTCCGGCCCTACCGGTTCTATGCGGCCGGCGCGATCGTGGTGCTGGTCCTCGAGTCCATCGCAGCGTTGGCGGGGCCGCTCCTGACGGCGGTCGCGGTGGACGCGATCTTCACGCCTACGGCATCCACCTCCGGCGATCCTGCCGCGAGCGGCTTCAACATCGAGCGGGTTGCCGCCGCGCTCGGGCTTGCCGGCCTCTCGGGAAGCGAAGCGCTGTTTCGAATCGTGCTCCTCCAGTTGGGCTCCGCGGCGCTGGTCTTCGCGCTGACCGCGCTGATGGTGCTTTGGACCTCGCGCATGGGACAGGGCGTGATGTATGACCTCAGGACGCGGATCTTCGCGAACCTCCAGCGGGCCGACATCGCGCTCTACGACCGGACGCCGGTCGGGCGGCTGATGACCCGGCTGACGACGGACGTGGACGCCCTGAACGAGCTCTTCACCTCGGGGTTCGTGGCGTTGATGGGGGACCTCGCGGTCCTGGCGGGCATCGTGGTGCTGCTCTTCCTTCTAAATCCGCCGCTCGCCGCGGTCACGTTCGCGATTCTCGTCCCCATGCTGCTCGTGACCAACTGGTTTCGGAAGGGCGCGCGCGACACCTACCGGGACGTGCGCACCCGGATCGCGAAGGTGAACGCGTTCCTGCAGGAGCACCTGTCCGGCATCGCGCTTGTGCAGCTCTTCCGGCGCGAGAGGGAGACCGCGCGGGCCTTCTCGGCGGTGAACGCCGAGCATCGCGACGCCAACATCCGGTCGATCTTCTACTACTCGGTCTTCTACCCGGCCCTCGATCTCCTGTCCGCGATCGGCATGGCCGCGATCGTGTGGTACGGCGGCTGGCAGGTGATCCGGGGGAGCATGACGCTGGGCGGCGTGGTGGCGTTCCTTCAGTATTCGAAGCGCTTCTACCGGCCGCTGATGGACCTCTCGGAGAAGTACAACATCCTCCAGGCCGCGATGGCGTCCTCGGAGCGGATCTTTGAGCTTCTGGACACGAGGCCCACGATCCTCGCACCCGCTCCGGAAGGCGCCGCGCTCCCGCATCCCGACGTTCGGGACTTTCGGGGCGATGTGGTCTTCGAGGGCGTGCGCTTTCACTACCGGGAGGGCGTTGAGGTGCTCAAGGGGCTGAGCTTCCACGCGCCTGTTGGAAGCACGGTCGCGTTGGTGGGGGCGACCGGTTCGGGCAAGTCGACCGTGGTGAACCTCCTCCTGCGCTTCTACGACGCGACCTCGGGGAGCATCCGCGTCGACGGGCGGGATCTCCGAACCCTCGATCCCGTGCGCCTGCGCGAGAACTTCGGAATCGTCCTTCAGGACACGTTCCTCTTCACCGGGACCCTTGCCGAGAACGTGTCGTTCTTCGACCCGGGAATGCCCAGGCGAAGGATCGAAGAGGCCTGCCTCGATGTGGGGCTGGGGCCTCTTCTGTCGAGGCTTCCCCAGGGGCTCGACACGCGCCTGACCGAACGCGGGGGCGGGCTCTCGGTCGGAGAGAAGCAGCTGGTCTCGTTCGCGCGGGCGCTCGCCAGGAGACCCCGAATCCTGATCCTGGACGAGGCCACCTCGAGCGTGGATCCGGAAACGGAGGCGCTCATCGAGACCGCGGTCGGCAAGCTCCTGTCCGGCCGGACCTCGATCGTGGTCGCGCATCGCCTCTCGACCGTGGTTCGAGCGAACACGATCCTGGTGCTCTCACACGGCGAGGTGAGGGAGTCCGGAACCCACGCCGAGCTGCTCTCAAGAAACGGGATCTACTCGCGCCTCTACGAGCTTCAGCTGCGGGATCGGGAGGCGGCGAGGCCGGTCCTCGCGTGAACGCTTTGGTTCTCTAAACCGTGCCACGCCGCCTCGCCGGACGGGAACCCTAGATCTTGCTCAGGGCCGCGTCGTAGTTGGGCTCGCTCCCCGTGTTGACCACGTACTCGGCGTGCTTGACGACGCCGTCGGGGCCGACCACGAAGACGCTTCGCTGAAGGAGCCGGATGTCCCGGATCAGGGTCCCATAGGCCGCGCCGAACGAGCCGTCGCGGTGGTCCGAGAGCGTGTGGACCTTGTCGACCCCGGCCGCTCCGCACCAGCGCTTTTGCGCGAACGGAAGGTCCATCGACACGGTCAGGACCACGGCGTCCGGATGGCTCGCGGCGGCCTCGTTGAACCGCCGTGTCTGAACGTCGCAGACCTTGGTGTCGAGGGAGGGCACGACCGAGATGATGCGTGTCTTCCCGGCCCACGTGTCGAGCGTCTTTTCGGAGAGGTCGTTTGCGACCAGCTTGAAGTCGGGGGCCTTGTCTCCGGGCTTAAGAAGCGGGCCGACGACGGTGAGCATGCGGCCGGCGAAGCTGACGGCTTCAGAGCGTTCCATGTTCGAGATCCTCCTTGGTCCCTTGGTGGGATGTACCCCGGCAGTCTGCCGAGGGTGATGTGCGGGGCAGGATTCTGAGGGCGAAAGCGGATTACGGCCAGCTCTGGAAGTCGGACATCTCCATCTCCAGGCGCACGCGCCGCTTTCCCCGGTCCATGTTCAGAAACACGCTCTTTGGGACCACGACCGGTTTCTGTGAGACGGCCGGCAGAGACCTGGGCTCGAAGCTCACCCGAAGGAACGCGATGTCGACGACCGCGTCGCTGACCGTGGTCTTGACCTCGATCTCGCGGGCGGTCTGGGACGAGGCCTCCAGGTACAGGATGGCCTCGTCGAGCGTGCGTCCGAGCCCACGGCCCCTCAGGGCACGCTGGCCGGGGCGCTCGGAAAGCTCGGGAAGAAGCTGCGCTCCCCGCGCCCACTCCGCGACGGAATCGGGCGACAGCCGAAGGTAGAGCTGCATCAAGGCCTGGGCCTGTGCGAAGAGGGTCTCCTCTTCGGCATCGGTTGGGGGCGGACCCAGCCTCGAGCGTGGATCGCCGTACGGAAGCGGGGTCGGGGCCGGCTTCTTGTCGTAGCGCACGACCTTGGCCTTGACGAGATCGCCGTCCGGACCAAGGTGGACGTCCTCCACCTTGGTGAGCCGGATCTCGCCGTCCACGCGCATCTCGGTCTTCATCCGCCACTTCAGGGCCGAGAGCCGGTGCCGCGCGACGTCCAGCGCGTGGGCCACGTCGGGCTTGGCGTCGGCGGGCGCGGTCGGCAGCGCCGAGGCATTCCAAGCCGTGAGCATGAGAACGATCGCGAGGGTGATCCGGCTCGACATCGACGGGATTCTTCCACAGTCGGCCGCCCTTCGATTTGTACAATCCCGACATGGAAACACAGCAGATTGGACGGCGAGTCGCGATCCACGGGTTGCCCGCGGCTCTCCCAGCCTTTGTCCTTGCGTTCGCCTTGATTCCCGCCGTGGCGGGGGGACAGGTGGGATCCGGCGCGCCCGGCCCGGCGGCGGAGTCGCCGATACGCTCCCTGAGCGTGCCCGCCAAGCCGGGAGCCATGGGGCCAAACCTCGCGGCGACCTCGGCGGGCGTGACCCTCACCTGGCTCGAACCCCTGGAGAACGTAGCGAACGTCGACAAGGGCTACGCCGTGCGGGCCTCGACGCTTCGGGGCGACGCGTTTCAGGCCCCGGAGACCCTCGCGAGCGGCGCGGACCTGTTTGCCAATTGGGCGGATTTTCCATCGCTTGTGGAATCGACAAACGGACAGCTGTTCGCGCATTGGTCGACTCGCGGCGGAGCGAAGGGAGCCACGGATGTGGTCCTTTCCCGAAAATCCGAGGGCGGGAAGTGGGAGATCCTGGGAGCCCCGCACGACGACGGGACCGCGACCGAGCATGGGTTTGTGTCGTTTGTGAAGGAGGGCGAGGGGCTGCGGGTCTTCTGGCTCGACGGGCGCGAGACAACGAAGAAAGATGGCGCGATGGCCCTCCGCTCGGCCCGCGTCGGAGATCGCATCGAGGCCGGCGAGGTCCTGGATGCGCGGGTTTGCGATTGTTGCCAAACGGCGGCGGCGTTGACCTCGGAGGGACCGGTGGTTGTGTACCGCGACCGCGGGGACGACGAAACCCGGGACATCTCGATCATGAGGCGTGTGGAAGGTGTGTGGACGAAGCCCGCGCCGGTTGCCCAAGACCGTTGGGTCCTGAACGGCTGCCCGGTCAACGGGCCCGCCATCGCCGCCCGAGACCGCAGGGTCGCGGTGGCGTGGTTCACCGGAGCGGCGGGATTTCCGAAGTTGAGGCTTGCGTACTCGGACGATGCCGGGGCGCACTTCGCAAACCCCGTGGATCTCGATGACAAGATGCCGTTCGGCCGGGTCGATATCGCGTTGGACGACGCGGGGGACGCGATTGTCTCGTGGCTCGCGAACGGGGACTCGCTTGGACGACCCGGCCGGGCCGCGGTCCGACTCTCCCGCGTGAGCCGGGACGGGAGGATCGGCCAACCCGTGACAGTTGGGTGGACGGGATCCGAGCGCGCGAGCGGCTTTCCAAGGCTGATCCGCGAGGGAAAGGACCTGGTCTCGGCCTGGCTTGAATTCGACGCGAAGGCCGGAGTGAGCAAGCTCCGGGCGGCTCGAGTCCCGCTGTCGATGCTCGCCGAGGTACCCAAGCCCGCAACGCCCTTGGCAACGCCGGCCCCGGCACGCGCCTGGGACGGGAAGCGCGGTTCTCCGATGCCGCCGTACGAAGCGACCGGGCTCGATGGGAGAAAGACCAACCTCAAGAGCCTCGTCGGCAAGCCGCTCCTCGTGAACCTTTGGGCGACGTGGTGCCTTCCCTGCCGCAAGGAAATGCCCGAGCTTTCGGAGCTATCCCGGCGCTACGACGGCCGGCTGCGAGTCCTGGGAATCAGCGTGGACCAGAACACCCCCGCATCCAAGGTAGAGGCATTTGTAAAGCGCGAGAAGATCCCGTACCAGATCCTCCACGACCCCGAGGATCGCGCGTCGAGTGTCTTTGGTGTTCCGGCGCTCCCTGGAAGCTTCCTCTTCGATAGCAAGGGCGTTCTGGTGTGGAGCCGGATCGGGCTCCTGGAGAAGGACGACCGCGAGCTTGCCGAGGCGTTGAAGGGTGTCGTAGAGGGACCCAAGTAGCGCTTGATAAGCCGTCGGAAGAACAGCGGACGAAGAGTTGGACGGACCGCGCCAGGCCACAACCAAGTCCCCTCTCCCGCGCGAGCGGGAGAGGGTTAGGGTGAGGGCCAACGCCAGCCAGAGGTAGAAGCGAGCCCGCGGAGATCCGCCCGTGCGCCTGCCTCCTTATCCCTCCAAGAACGACCGCAGCATCCACGCCATCTTTTCGTGCTGCTCCATGAGGCCGGTCAGGAAGTCGTTGGTGCCGGCGTCGCCGTGGGTCTCGCTGCACACCACGAGGTCGCGCCGGAGGCTTCGAATCACGGTCTCGTGGTCCGCTAGGAGGCTCTCCAGCATAGCCTTGGCGTCCGGGGCATCGCCGGGGCGCTCGGTGAGGCGGGTGTGCTTGGTGAACTCCGCAAGGCTTCCGTAGGCCTTTGAGCCCAGGGCTCGCATGCGCTCGGCCACGTCGTCAACGATGCCGTCCAGGGCCTCGTACTGCGCCTCGAAGAACTTGTGCAAGTCGTTGAACTGAGGCCCGGTCACGTTCCAGTGATAGTTCCGGGTCTTGGTGTAGAGGACGTACTCGTCGGAGAGGAGCGCGCCGAGGATTTCGGCGACGCCCTTACGGCTCTCGTCGGCGAGGCCGATGTGGGGTGTCAGGGTCATGGGTCTTCTCCTGTTGGGTGTTGTATTGGGTGTTTGATGCGGCGTTCCGTGCCGCCAATGCTCCGCTTTTTTCGTCGGGGCGGATTCGGGGTGGACGAAACGGATGAGGTCAGGATGCGCCTCCAGCCGAAACGGGCCTGGCCGCGGGCGCGAGAACAATCGGTTGGGTGGCGTCGCGGGGCTCCTGGCGCCTTTGGAAGAGCCTCGCGAGCCGGGTCTGGGCGTCGTCGAAGAGGGAATAGGCCACGGGCGTCGCGAGGAGCGTGAGGAGAAGCGCCAGCGATTGCCCGCCGAAGATGACCGAGCCGATCGCCCGGTTGGTTCCGGCGCCGGGGCCCGAGGAGACGAGGAGCGGCAGCATTCCCGCGACGAACGCGATCGTGGTCATGAGGATCGGGCGCAGGCGCTCGCGGCTGGCCTCGATGACGGCCTCGTCGCGGGCCATGCCGCGCTCCCTGAGCTGGTTTGCGAACTCCACTTGGAGGATCGAGTTCTTCTTGACCACGCCGAAGAGAACCAGAATCCCGAGCGCGGTGAAGATGTTGAGCGACTGTCCAAAGAGAAAGATTGACGCCAGCGCGAACGGAACCGTGAGCGGCAGCGAGAGAAGGATCGTGATCGGATGGAGCCAGCTCTCGAACTGGGCGGCGAGGATGAGGTACATGAACGCGAAGGACAGGCCGAACGCAAGCAGGAAGTTCTGCGCGGCTCGCCCCTGCTCTTTCGAACGGCCGATGAAGCGGCTGGTGTAGGCCGGGCCGAGCTTGAGAGCCGTGGTCTCGGCGCGGAGCCGGTCGATGGCCGCCTCCGAGGAGAAGCCCGGGATGAGGTTCGCGGTGATCGTCACTTGCCGCCGCCGGTTGAGGCGGCTGATCTCAGATGGGCCGGTTCCGGATGCCAGCGAGGTCACGTCTTCGAGCGGAACCGATCCCAGCCGGTAGGACGGAACCGCGAACCGGCGGAGGGTCTCGCGGTCGGTGCGGTCCTCGGCGCGGGCACGAAGGTAGACGTCGTACTGCTCTCCGCCTTCGTTGAACGCACCCACCTTCTCGCCGCCGACCAGGATGCGAAGCGTGTCGGCGACGTCAGCGACCGAGACGCCCAGGTCGGCCGACTTCGCGCGGGCGATGCGCACCCCGATCTCGGGCTTGCCAAAAATCAGCGAGGAGTCGATGTCGACCATTCCGGGGACCTCGGAGAGCTTCTTTTGCAGCGTCGAAGAGACCTCCGCCAGCTTGTCGAGGTCCGGGCCGTTCACGACGTACATGATCTCGGCGTTCTTCTGCCCGTTCGAGAACGCGTTGACGTAGCTGACGTCCGTGCGAAGGCGTTCCTTCTCGTAGTGGGGGAGGATCTCCTTGCGAACCCGATCCATGAGGTCGGTCTGCCGGGCGGAGCGGCTGCGCGAGTCCACGAGCTTGACGTAGACGGTCGCGAGGTTAGCCGTGGCGGCGTTGTCCGAGCCGACGGTCGTGAGCGTGTAGCGCACGCCGGGAAGGGCCTTGATCTCGGTCGCGACGCGGCGCGCCAGAAGGCCGGTCGCCTCGAGCGTCGTGCCCTCGGCGGCCCTCAGGTTCACCTCGAACTGGGACTCGTCGTCGAACGGAAGGAAGTTCTTCGGGACCCTCTTGAAGAGCGGAACAGTCGAGAAGAGCACCGCGAGGCACAGCAGCACAACGACCCAGCGATGGCTCATCGAAAAGCGAAGGAGCGCGAGGTAGCCGCGGTCGAGGAAGCGGTAGAAGCCGCGTTCCTTGCTGGAGGCCACTCCGGATCCAGGCTCTTTCGACGCGTCGGGCGCGTTGGACGCACGGGATGCATAGCCCGTGCGCTTCAGGAGCCTGGCCGACAGCATCGGGGTGAGCGTGAACGAGACCAGGAGCGACACCAGGATCGCGAACGCCATCGTGAGGCCGAACGAGTTCATGAACCGTCCCACGATGCCGCCCATGAACGCGACCGGCAGAAACACAGCCACCAAAGAGAGCGTGGTGGCCAGCACCGCGAGGCCGATCTCCTTGGTGGCGTCGATCGCGGCCTGGAACGGCGCGACCCGCTTTTCTTCGATGAAGCGAAAGATGTTCTCCAGGACCACGATCGCGTCGTCGATGACGATTCCGACCGCCAGCGTCAGCGCGAGGAGCGTCAGCACGTTCAGCGTGAAGCCCATCGCGTACATCAGGGCATAGGTTGCGACGATCGAGGTCGGGATCGCGATCGCCGCGATCAGCGTCGAGCGCACGTTCCCGAGGAAGACCAAGACCACGAGCGCGGCCAGAAAGCCACCCGCGATGAGATGCTCCTTGACCGTGTCGACCGCCGCGGTGATGAACTGCGACTGGTCGCGCACGATCTCGAACGAGTAGCCGGCGGGAAGCTGCGGGGCGATCTCCGCGAGGCGGCTCTTGACCGCGTTGATGACCTCGACCGTGTTGGTTCCGGACTGCTTGCGAATCGAGAGCACAACCGTGGGCACGCCGTCCTTGGCGGCGATCGTGCGCGCGTCCTCGCCGCCGTCGTCCACATGCGCCACATCGCCGATGCGGATGGGAAGGCCGTTCCTCTCGACGATCGTGATCTTCGCGAAGTCCTTCGCCTCCTCGACCCGGCCGTAGACGCGAACCGTGGCCTCGCGCGCCCCGGCCTTCAGGGAGCCGCCGGGAATCTGGACGTTCTGGGTGGCCAGCGCGCGCTTGACGTCGACCGCGGTCAGCCCATACGCGCGCAGCCGGTCCGCGTCGATATCGACGTTGATCCGGCGGGCGCGGCCCCCGAGGATCGCGACCTGCCCGACGCCGTTTGTGGATTGGATCTGGCGCTTAAAGACCTTGTCGGCGAACTCGGTGGTCTCGCGAATCGAGCGGCTCCCCGAGAGCGCGATCGAGAGGATCGGGGTGGCGTCGGGGTCGAGCTTTTCGACGACGGGTGGATCGATGCCCTTGGGAAGGTCCGGCAGCACCCGGTTGACCTTGTCTCGCACTTCCTGGGCGGCGACGTCCACGTTCTTTTCGAGGATGAACGTGGCGAAGACCTGGGAGATCCCCTCGGAGGACTTCGACTGGAGCTCGTCGATGCCGGCGATGGTGTTGACCGACTCCTCGATCTTGTCGGTGACCTCGGTCTCAATCTGCTCGGGCGCGGCGCCCGGCTGGATGGTCGTCACCAGCACGGTGGGGAAGTCGATCTTCGGA
>WBZQ01000429.1_pt1 | contig 33684 bp, 44 predicted proteins | sample 5204251 | NCBI WGS metagenome assembly WBZQ01 (sample SAMN12412402, study PRJNA552823) | activated sludge metagenome | isolation source: activated sludge from nitrification reactor of wastewater treatment plant... | place: USA: Virginia | collected 2017-09 | reverse complement strand
ACCGAATGTCGAAAGATACGTTCAAACCAGGAGTTGGAACGGTTGCGGGAGGCGCTCTGGCTGGATTGATGCGTCCAACGGCAAAAATTGCCAAGCAAGGTATTGATGATACCGTACAATTTGGAAAAACAGCCGTGAATCTCGCCAAACAGGATATCAAAACACTCAAGAATCCGGCTCCAGTAGTAAAAAAGGTGGAATACCTGAAAGATGGAAAATGGCAAACCGTGACAGACGTCAAAAACGAGGTCTCCAAGCGTCTTTTCCCAGGGGATGAGAAGGTATTCGAGCATGACGCTCAGGAGCTCGCACGTATCAACACAAGAAACAAGCCGGCTCGTGTGGTGGAGACTGTTCTCCCAAAGAAATATGGCTTTGCGAATTTTCTCAAAGAATCCATTCCACAGCCCGGACTCTCTATCAAAGACGTATCAAAACAGAAATCCGCCGAGATTATCGCACTGAAGAATGCGCGCGCCAGGGAAATAGTGGAAAAACAGCGCCAGCTTCAGCGGAGCGGGGCGCAGACGGCGGAGGAGGGCTTCGTACCACCCCAGAGCGTAAAAGCACCGGAGAACGCAAAATCGAGTGTTTCCGGAGTAAAAAAGTATTTCAAAAACGCATACAAGGTCTATGACGGACAGTCTCCGCAGAAGGTCGTAGCGAAGCTCCCGGAATCAGTGTCAGAAAAGACCGGTCTTCCAATCGATGTGACGGTAAAAAAGGCGTTTTTCGATAAGATGGCGGAGCGTCATCCGGAGATAGACCGCAAGAAGCTTTTCTCTTTCGTGAAGACGCTCAACATACCGGATTCGATATACCAGCTTTCCGATAAGGAGAAGCTGAACTTCTTTCGAAAGCTTGAGGGGGAAGTCATGAATGTCGTTTCTGCCGGGAAGGACGTTGCATTGCCGCAGACGAATGTGATCACGAGCTTCAATGTGAAGCCGAACAATGCAAGCCGGAAGAAGTACGTCGAGAAACTAAAAAACACCTCTGAAAAGGTGTTTGATAGGGATTCCGGAGGGACTCGCCAATCTCCCTCATCTGACATCCTTTCGGAAGTGCCTGGAACAGGGGCGAGTAAGTCTCCAGGTCTTCGAAATCCATCCGCCACAAATGTAGCAGAAAAATCACTAAAAGTCAAGGCTCCGGAGAGTCCGATGGAGAAGTTCAGCCGGGAACTTGATGGTACACCTGATCCGTTCGGAAAGCCGACCGGTCCGTTTAACAAATATCAGCAGGCGGCATTCAAAGAAAAGGGTGATCGTATAAAGAGATTTTCGGAGCTTATGACTCCGAAGACGTTACAGCAGAGTGGATACAAAAAATGGGAGCTTCAAAAAATGGGACCGGAGGAGGTGAAGATGAAGACCGGCCTCATCAAGCTTGGCTATCCGAAGAAGGTCGTCGAGTCGATTGACCCAGAAAAGGCGCAGGGTCTCATCAACAACGAAATGCGGTATGGAGCGATTCCTGAACATATCCTCAACAAGTACCTCAAGCCCGAGCGTGTCGTACCACAATACACGCAGGAGGAATCTCGGAATGCCGCTCATGCCGCTCTCTATATGGCCGAGGAAGGCGACCCGAAAGTCGTACAGAATATATTTAGGAAATGGATAGGGAAGCGCGAGGTCGCGAAAACGACCGGCTACGAATACGGCGCAAAATTCAAAGATCTCCCGAGGGAGGATGGATGGAAAGTGATTGATGCCATCGAGCACCCTGATCGTGAGGTTTCGAAGGAAACCCGGTATGTCATGGGCATGCTCCGGGATGAGTTCGACCGCATCCACAAGGAAGCAGATCGGATGGGTATCGACATCGGGTATCTCAAGGACTACATAACCCACACCTGGGCGAATACGCCGGACGAGATAGCGAAGGCATATAACGCATTCAGAACGGCGTCCGGGAAATTCAAGTTCTCGAAGCACCGAGGAATCCCGACATACGAAGAGGGTATCAAGCTCGGCCTCACGCCGAAATTCGACCATCCGGCGCCGATTCTCGCAGAGTATGTCCGCCAGTGGGAGAAGACCAAGGCGAACATCGAATTTCTCCGTAGCCTGAAAAACTCCGAGCTGATCGTCGATGCTTCGGTCGGCTCCGGACAACCGGGATTAATCGCCGTTACAGCTCCCGGATTCCCGAAATCCGTTTCGAAGAATTTCGAGGGCGAGACAGTCATCGGACCGTACTACGCACCGGAGGAAATCGCAAAGAAGATTAACCGCGTATTCGGTATGTCTGACGCCGGAACAACCGGAGAGGTCGCTTCTGCGCTCGGTAAGGCATCGGGAGCGATACAGGATATCACGATGTCTGGAGGACTCCCCGGAACGCCGATCAACGCATGGACATTCGCACAGATGACCAAGGAGGTGCTTTCCGGACGGATAAAGTCCCCGTTTGTTTCGGCATTCCGCGCTCTTTCGAAGGAACGCTGGTCTCGTGATTTCTTCGAAGGGAATCTCGGACAAATCAAAAAGATGCAGGAGCGGAATATTCCGATGGAAACAAGTCTGAATCTTGATGAGTTCGACAACGAGAGTATCTGGAAAGAAGCACTTGAGAAATCAGGATCTGTCGAATCTGGTAAGTGGGATAAGGTGAAGGATGTCTGGCAGAAGACGATGAATGAGCCGACTTTCAAGCGGTTCATGCCGATGCTCCAAGTCAATCTTTTCAACGATATTGAGCGGAAGGCAATCAAATCAGGAAAGAGTGCGGCAGAGGCCGCAGATATAGCGGCGGACGCGGTGAAAAATTTTTATGGTGTTGTCGGAACCGATACGACCGCGCTTCGTACGCAGTTCGCGAAAGACGCGACGAACACCGTTTTCTTCGCGCCCCGTTATCGCGAGACGATGATCAACTTTTGGGGGAAGACGTTGCGCGGGTTCGCTCATCCGATGGCGCTTGAAAATAGGCAGAATATGAAGTTCGCAGTCGGCGCGTCTCTCGCCTATGCCGCTTACAACGCAGTAAATTATGCCCTAAACGGGCGGTACATGTGGGAAAATCCGGAAGGGAAAGGAGACAAGCTTCTCATACCGATGGGGGATGGGTACATGATCGGGATTCCGTTTCTTTCGTCTATCGCGACGATGCCACGGCTTGGATTCCGTATGGCGGCGGACGCTCTTCGTGGGAATGTTGCAGAAGCGGGTCTTGATTTTGGTCAAACGATGTTTTCGCAACTCATCAAACCGGGATTCGATATCGCCAGAAACGAGGATTATTTCGGGCGCGAAGTGTACGACAAAAATGCGCCGGCCGGAGAAAAGTACAAGAACATGGCGCAACACGTCGCAGAGACGTGGATGCACCCGTATTTCCGAGCGGCCGGACAAACCAAGGTAGGGAACGAGGCATTCAAGGTTGTCGGACTCGGGAAAGAGAATTTCGAAGCAAGGCCGGCGTATCAGATCGCATCCATGGCACTTGAGACACCGGCACGTTTCTACAAGACTTCAACGATGGAGTCCGGGGTGTTTTGGGATCGCCTCGAGAAGCTGAAACCAGTGGGGGAGCGTTTCAACGCGTTGAAGAAATCAGATCCGGAGGCGGCGAAGCAATTCCTTTCCGAGAACGGTGCGGAGCTTGATGAGTTGAAGCAACTGAATCGGGTCGCGAGCACCTACGGGAACATGAAAGAGGCCGGAAACATCGATGGAGCGAAGAATCTGACAAGAAAGGTTGGCGCGGCGATGCTCTCCATGGTCGGATCAGGAGAACAGCAGACCAAGGCGAGCCCGATATCATCCGATCTCGATTTCCAGGCATCGATACTCGGATTTGAAGAGTACCTCAAACCAAACACGGAGACCGGAATCAAGAAATATACCTTTGAGCAGGATAAGCTCCGGGTGGCGCGAAATATCTTCGATGGAACAGACAAATACGCGGACATTCCGGAGGAGATGAAAACGGAGATCTTCACGCGGATGGGATTCAAATCGGATGACATCGCGTATGACTTCCTCGCGAATCAGAATGTTTCCGCGAAGGCCAATTTCTTCATGGATGAGATGCGGGAGAAAAAGTACGATCATAACTCCGTTCTTTCGAAACTCGAGGCCGGTCGAAAAGAAGGATTGAGCGGAACGATATTCGCGTCCGATTCCATGCTCGATGAGCTGTACTATGCCGGTGTCATCTCGAACGACGAGAAGAAGGCATTGAAGCGGATCAAGATTTCAAAGAGCGGCAAGCTGACACTCAAGCCAGGAGGGAAGAAAAAGGCAGAGCCGATGTCAGTTTCCGAGAAGTATTTCTTCGATACGATCGTTCCGAAGAGTCGCACCTTTAGGATGCCGAAGGTGACAAAATCGGGATCTGTACAATCAAAGAAATATCGTTTTAGTAAGCCAAAGTTTAACTGGCAAAAAGTACGCGTATGATCGAAACCATCGAAGAAGTATTACAGGAGGTTCATAAGAAGTATACCAAGAACACGGAGTATCCGGTTCCTGGTGATGATGATTTTACATTTCGGCTGACACACGCGAATGATGGTATCGGTATACATGAAGGCGAAGTATCTGAGGGCGTGCAGTGGTCCGAGCTCATCGATGAGTTTGCAGGAACAGGGACCGGTACAGGCGTCGACGATCTCGCTGACGACTTTCTCGCGACGTATCGCCGAAGAGACGAGAACGGTGACCATCCGGCCGAGCTCTATGCTGGAACGATCACCTATTACGAAGTGACTCCTGGACAAGGGATGCTTGCCAAGCGGAATGGCCTCGGTGGAAACGTTTTCTGGATTGCTGGAAAGAAGCTGCACACATTCCCGGTGATCACCGGAAGCTTCACGATGCCGTATCTCCGGAAAGAGACGCGCTACGAGGAGGGAACGGAGACGACGCCAATTGATATGACTAACCCTCTTTTTCTTGTGTTTTATATTCTTTCGATGATGTTTCTCAAGGATAGGAATGCGATGGGATTCAATGCAAATCAGCAGCTCTCACTTGAGGAGATGCGCAAGATGAGGCTTAAGGCGAATCAGGATCAGCCAAACGACAGCAGTTTCGGTATCGGAATGTAGAAAAAGAACCTATGAAAGAGCTTAAAATAGCACAGCAGATGATCGATTCCCCATGGGAGTTGTCTATAGGGCGTTTTGATGCTGGAACAGCAACCTTACTTGATGATTCACGGACATCCATCAAATTCGTGAAGGAATCAGAAAATCAGGTCCAGGTACAGGACGGAGTCTTTCAGACACGACCCGGGACGGTGGAGTATGGAGCGGAAAAATTAGGTGAGGCTTCATGGCTTGGAGTAGGTGAATACATTTCGGCTGCAGGAGTGCGAGAGCTGGTTGCCATCGGTTCGACGACTGGAAAAGCGTACAAGAGTGTAGATGGCGGTTCTTGGACGGAGCTCACCGGTGGAGTGTTTAGCACGAGCTCCATCCCGTACTTTGAGCAAATAAACAACAAGTTGATTATCATCAACGGCTTTGATAATATGACGCTTTACGCCGGAGGCACGACGATCATCCGATATACGCTGCTTTCCGCTCCGGCAAGTCCAGCAGGAAACCGTGGAGCAGGATTGTCGGCCGGGAGTCACAATAATTATTGGAAGGTCACGGCACTCAATGATGTCGGCGAAACGGAAGGAAGCGTCGAGATATTTGTTACGACCAATATCGCGCGCGACGCTTGGAATCCGGCATCCAATCAACACATTGATCTCTCATGGACGGCGGTTCCTGGAGCGAATAAATACCAGATATGGTACTCGATAGAGAGTGGCATCGAGCTGTTGCTTGATGAATCAGCGACCAATTCATATCGAGATGATAACTCGGCAACGGTCAATCCGTTCTATGCGTGCCCTGACTTCAACACGACCGGCGCTCCTAAATTCTCAAAAATCGGGAAGGCAGGGGATCGGTTATGGGGAATCGGTGACCCGGATAATCCATGGCATCTCTACTGGGGAGGACTCGGACAGTTCATTCTCAATTTCTCTCCTGGATACGGTGGTGGATGGACGATGCTCGAATACGGAGGACGAGAAAAACCGGCCTGGATTGACAGTTTCCGGAGTGGCAAGGGAGATGAAATGACAACAGTGCTTTGTGACTCTCCGGACGGTATTGGAGCAACCTGGCAGGTCGGTCTCTATGAGGCCACCGTCGGTGATGTGGTGTTTACAGCCCCCATTAAATCCAAGATTGTCGGAACAGCCGGTACGAAGTCGCCGCGCACGGCCATCCTTGCCGGCGATACCATCATGTTCATGAATGCTCTCGGGGTGTTCTCTATGGGAAACAAGCCACAGATTGCGAATGTCCTCGCAAATGACGAGCTGTCACAGAATATCCGCCCGTCGTACCGGGACCTCGATATAAGCAAGGCATGCATGATCTGGCACGATGGCAAGGTCTTCTTCTCGGCCAGTACGCAGAAGGGCGGAGAGAACGATATCATTTTCGTCTTCGATCTCGAGCGGAAGAATTGGTCATGGAAATGGACGATTGGTGTCCGGCAATTTCTTCGGTATACAGATAATGACGGGAGTACTCATTTTCTTGGGGTTCCGTCTTCTGGCACGAAGCTTTGGGAATTTTCCGATAACGTCTCCGGAGACCTTGGACAACCATTTTATCAGAGTGTCATTACCGGTCTCATTCCGGTCGACCCGAATGACTTCACAGCGTTTGCGAATGTCGATGAAGCTTTCGTATCTCTCGGACGGCCAAAAGGAGTCATTTTGTTTGAGGTGTTGGGTATTGAGAAGAACAAAGGATATGCTTCGGCCGCTTCGCGCGAGATCACCGACACGGCAGCGGTCGGAGAGTATTGGACCGGAGAATGGGGAGAGATAACACTTGCGGAAGAGGAGGAAGCTCCGAAAACCTATGAGCAGGCGAACGTGAAAAAGAGCAAACAAGTCGGGAGGGAACTCGGTGCCGTGCAGTGCAAGATCTCCTCGAGCGCGGCAGATACGAGGTGGACATTGTTCGGATTTTTTCTTAAGGGAACACAGTCTCCGACTGATACACCAAGCTCTTGGCGGAAGTGATATTTCGTGGTAGTATGGAAGTGATAGGATTTTCGAAACACCTATCGCGTATTGCGCCCTTGGCGCGGCAGCGCGATGGGTGTTTTTTTGTCTTTATTTCAAATATATGTCAGCACAAAACACGGATACGTTTCTCAAGGTCGCACAGAATAAGGGGTGGCAACTCGGGTCTGGAGGCATTCCAGACGCTTCGGCCACGAGCTTTTCACTTGTTTCAGCTCTTGATTTGCCAACTGATACGGCAGTTCTGCTCACCATCGATCGTGTGGACGCGAACAAGAAAGCCACGCCATCGAAAATGGAACGCATCATTGGAGTTATTTCCGGTGACAACGTGACGGATTGTGTTCGCGGAGTGGCCGGAACGGCACAACAGCATAATCCAGGAGCGGTTGTCGAGATACTCGTCGATGCCGCATACATCAACCGGATGATTACCGGAATCCTCATGGACAGGGACCAGCTCGGACGACGGATCCTTATTACTGATACCTATGTTCCAGCAGGAGCCGGAACGACCACGCTCGATCTTGCGAGCGGGAGAATCCATCGGGTGACGATGCCAGCAGCTACACAGACACTTGCCCTCTCGAATGCGGCCGTCGGGCAGGCATTCATCGTTGAAATCATCAACACGACCGGCCAGGGCGCCCTGACATGGTTTTCGACGATTAAATGGACTGACGGTATAGCGCCAACGCTCACCGGTGTAAACGGAAAAAAGGATACATTTGGATTCATAGTGACAGGTTCCGGAACCTACGACGGATATGTAATCGGACAAAATATTTAAGTGTGAAAATCAAAAACGGAATTATTTTTATTTGGACTGGTACAAACGCGAGTATCCCTGCTGGATGGTCGCGTGTGACCGATATGGACGAGAAGTATCCAAAGGGTGCGGCAGCGGGAGCGGATGGAAATGCTACTGGCGGAGCGTCTACACACGCACATACGTCGCCGTCACACACGCACACCATGTCGTCTCATACACACACACTCACAATTGCCGCCGCGACAAATTACGATACAACATCGAATACCTCCTCAACCGGTCAGCCACTTGGAGATCAGGGGCCACACACTCACGCTCCGTATGCGTCAGGTACACCAAGCTCAATATCTGTTTCTAGCCAAGCAGCAACATACGGTTCTGTATCGAACGACCCACCATTTTCAAGCGTTATCTACATAACTCCGACGACGGATACCTCTACACTCCCCTCTGGAGTGATTGTTCTTTCGGATAGTAACCTGAATGGGTTCAATGTTTGTGACGGAACCTCCGGGACACCAAACCTTGTCGACAAATACCTTAAGGGTGCGGGAGCGGGAGCGGATGCAGGGACTACTGGCGGGTCAACCACGAACACTCATGCGCTTTCTCACACTCATACAACGTCACATACACACACCGCCTCAACATCCGGTGGTGTGGTTGAAACTGGCACCGGAAGAGTGGAAAGTGGTACGTCAGATAGGTTGTATGGTGGTCATACTCACTCAGTGTCACCAAATACTGCTACGCCATCCAGTATCGATGATATTTCTTTAGTGACAGTGGAAACGGTAGAGCCAGCTTACAGAAAACTTCTTGCTGTAAAAAACGTAGCAGACCAGAGAATCCAAAGCGGCACTATTGCTCTCTGGGCAGGGGCCTTGTCAGAAATTCCAGCAGGTTGGATTCCTTGCGATGGTGACAACGGAACAATAGATATGAGAGAAAAGCATTTAAAAATAACCGGGACCGTTGGGGATGTCGGCAGCACTGGTGGTAGCAATACACACACTCATGGATCGCAAAGTCATTCGCATACTATATCGCACACCCACACTGTTCCGAATATCAGTTCGCACTCAGTAAACATCAACTATCGTTCTAGTGGAGCCGGGCTGGTTGTACAGGCCGCAACGACGCATACGGTCAGCGCATCTACCGATAGTATGACACTCGAAACGTCAAGCACAACAGCTGATAGCTCTAACAATGAACCTCAATTCCGGACAGTCATTTTTATTAAGCTGGTAAGAAGAATAGAATCCGCATCTTTTATTTTCAACGTAATTTACTAAAAAACCCAACTATGTCAACAGGAGAACGCTGTGAGAGATGCAAAAAAATAAAATGTAGATGTAAATAGAGCTATGAATGAGACAGATTTAGCCATTTATCAGAAAGGAGTTGCCGAGGGAATGAAGCATCAAGTTCCAGCTCCTGAGACTATGCGCCTTATCCAAGATGTAAAAGGGGAGATGGACGAAATGCGGGAAGAATGGGCGAAGTTTCGCGGAGTGGCGCTCACAGCCGTTCTCTCTGGCGTGATGGTAGTGGCCGGATATGGTATCTGGGTCGGATCTATCCAATCAGCAATCACCGAGAACTACAAGCTCCACCAAAAGTCAGACGAAAGAATAGACTCCATCGATAAGCGTCAGCAGGCGGCCGACATTTCCTCAACCGAAATCAAAACAAGATTGATAGGAATCGAATCATCTCTCACCGAGATCAAACATGCGCTAAAAATACAGTAGAAGGCACATGGTAGGGCTTAGAGAAAGCCTCTCCACGTTCTTTCAACAAACAACCAAGGAAGGAGTCACATGATGAACATCATGACGGCCGTAGAGTTTGCCGAAATGGTACGCAATTTCGTGCATCCGTGTGTGGTTTGCGGACACAATGCCAAAGCGCATTACATCTTCAGGGACGGGTCAACGACCCGCTCTCAGAAGTGTACCGATGAACATTCTGATTCAATCCGGGAGGAAATCAATGAATCATACTAGACCCGAGCGGTTCGCCGCTCTCCTCACGAGGGATTCCCTCGATAACAAGCGGCTTTGTACGATATGTGGGAGACTCGCTGTCCCGACAAACGTCTGGGGAGACGGTACTCACACATGCTCCAGGGCTTGCAGTGAAGTCAAGTCCTACAATACGAGCATTCTTCAGACCGGACAATTTTCTGGAAAACCGTATCGCTCTCAAGCAAGAGCCATCGGATGACTTTTTTTCGGCAGAACTCGCTTCTGCCCCTCTCCCTCATCGGAAGATGGGGAGCGCATTGTGTTTCCCAACCTTGTGTTGGGGGAGAGAAGGTCAGTTGTAAACAAGTTTAAACAAGTTGTAAACAAATCAATGAAAATAATCAATATCATAAAGCAACTTCCATGGAGTCCGAAGGGGACGAATGGACAGATGGACCCGAAGAAGATTGATACGCTCGTCGTGCATCACGACGGAATGCTCGTAGATGGTCCATACAACACTATGAAGCGCATTCAGACGGAAGCCGCTTACCACGTGAAGCGCGGATGGAAACATCTTTCATATCACTTCGTCATCGATAATGTGGGCGACATATACCAGTGTCTTCCGGAGACCGAGGTCGGATATCATGCTGGAAATCTTGCTATCAATAAGCGGTCGATTGCTGTATGCGTCCAAGGTAATTTCGAGAGACAGAACCTCACTAAGAAGCAAATCGATGCGCTGACGGCCTTTGTGGCATGGATCACGACCGAACGGCCGGACCTTCCTCTTATCCTCAAGAAAAGTCTGAAAGGGCATCGTGAGGTGCGCCTAAAAGGGACGGCTTGTCCCGGAGCGAATCTATTCCCACTCGTAATCAAATTAAGAAAATAGTATGTTACTACAAGGAAAAATGACGTATCTCGGAATCGCGAAGCTGGCACTCGCATATGTTCTGCAGGACTACGCGTCACAAGAAGAAGTAGATGCAGCAGTAGAGGGCATCATGCAAGCCGTGTCATCCGTGCTGGCGGTAATGGGTATCGTCGAAGCTATATATGGGCGGTTTAGAATTGCTCGTGCTAGGTATACATCCCAAGCACAGTAGCTCGCCTGCCACGTGTAGGAAGAGTACAGAGGCCGTCTCATTCATTGGGGCGGTTTTTGTTTTTTTCTATAAGTGATATACTGAAAAACAAGAGAAAGCCATGAAAATACTTGACATAATGGCTTAAATAGGATACGTTTTATATCCCCTTGGTTATATAAAATATATGAAAGCGATAGAGATTGCCAATGCCATTCTGAAGCTCAGCGAGCCGGAGATTGGAGACTCGGTGACAAATTTGAAGTTGCAAAAACTTCTCTACTATGTTCAGGGGTTTCATCTCGCCATCTACGATAAACCTCTCTTTGATGAGGAGATTCTGGCATGGGAGCATGGCCCTGTTGTTAGAGAAGTATATGGGGCATTCAGCCAGCATGGAGCAGAACCAATACCCATCCCAGATGGAGGAATTAATCTTGAGCAATATCAGAAAGATTTGGTTGTTGAGATATGGAAAGTATACGGGCAGTTCTCAGCGTGGAGATTGCGTGACATGACACACAATGAGTCTCCATGGCAGGAAACCGGAAGAAATCGAGTCATTTCACATGAAATTCTCAAGAACTTTTTTAAGCCTCTCGTGGTAGTTTGATGGGCAAGATAAAACAGCCAGAGGTAATCCAATTTGATAGGAATGTCTCTTTGGGTACGTCCGCACTAATCGCTTCTTTAGGTAAAATTGATTACCCTATTTTTTGTTTTCGACATTTACACCCAGACTATGATTTAGACCGGTGTGTTTTGTCTGACGTAAAATTTTCAAAGCAGTTTCTGAAGAAAATCCAACTTCTGAGTTCTACTTCATGGAATGATCTTCAATTTTCAGACCATCATGGGCACGGAACAGAGAAAATTTCGATATCCTCTATCAATAAGCCTATTCCTTCGTCTATAACAGAAGACGTAAAAGACTTTCTCTCTTTTCGGTTTTATGGCACAAACGGAAGAATTATCGGGTTTAAAACACAGGCAATTTTCCATGTCGTATATGTAGACACGAAACTAGATGTGTATTGTCATTAGATTTGACAAAATCACACGAATCACTGTATATTCCGCTGTTACAATTTATTCACTCGATCTACATTCCTCGGAATGGTGCCGGATGTCCGGTATGCTTGGCGGCGATCATGTGTGATATACTGAAGTGGCAAATGGAAACCAAAAAATCCCTTTGCTTTTCTACAGGGACTCCACTCGAAACCTAAAGCCGCCAAGCTGAAGGAAAGTAGGTGGAGTTCCTGTTTTATGCAACTATCTCAAGCCATTGTAGAGTTCACAGAGTGGAAGAAAATCAATGTCACCCGAAGCACTATGATTGGGTATAATCTGATGCTCCGACAGATGGCAGTTTTTCTGCGGGACATTGATATTGAGGATGTAGAGGTGGGAGACATCGTGGACTACTTTGGACTGATGCAAAAGCTTGGTTGGGACCAGAACTCTTTTATTCCCCGGGCAATGGCGATCAGAAAGTTTTTTGAATACTTCATCAACACCGGAGTAAACGTGATGAATCCATGGTTAGTGCCAGTACCTCAGAAGAATTATAAGATTTCTAGGGTTGCCGATGAAAGGGACTATAACAAGCTCATGAAAAGCATCCCGAATCCTACGAATGACCCGAGACACATTCGAAATCGAGCTTTCATCAATCTTCTCTGGGATACAGGGGCCAGGAATGGTGAACTCTGTAGCCTGAACGTCAGTGATCTCGACCTGGTGAAGATGAAGGCGGTAATCAAAACAGAGAAGTCTAAGGGGATGCGGCCGGTCCGGGAGATATTTTGGACAGATAAAACCAATACTGCAATCAAATCTTGGCTTAAGAAACGAGAGCATCTGTCTGGAATAATGTATTTCGTGGATAAGAATGCTTTGTTCATTTCTGTTTGTAATGCTCAGGCCGGGAGTCGTATGAATATCAGGGGGATCGGGGAGATGCTCCGGCAGTACTGTAATCGTGCAAAGCTTCCGCATATGAACGCGCATAGCTTCCGGCACAGGATGGGACATCATATCGTCAAACAAGGTGGGAGTAATTCGGATGTATCCAATATCCTCGGACATTCATCGCTTCAAAGTTCATTCACTTATACCCAGATGACGAATGTTGAGCTACATGATCGGTACAAGCGTTTCATGGATGATAAGCCAAAAAAACGACATAATGTTGACAGCCAGAGGATAGGTGCTAGAGTAAGGTCATGAAAAAAGCAGGAAGACCAATCAACATCAAGGCTGCGCAACAGGTAGCAGAATACCTAGCGAAGGGCTTGAATCAATACGAAGTGGCTCGTGTCATGGGTAAACCACGACAGCAGATTTTTCGTTGGGTAAAATACCTTAATGATGGCTTGATTCCGCCTAAAGATAATAATGTTGACATGAGTAAGGAATAGGTGTATAATGGGTATGGAACTTTAAAAACATAAAACAAAGTAACCTCCTTTCCTAGCCAGTCAAATCTTGTTAGGCTGGGAATGGAGGTTACACTTTTGACTAGAGTATCGAAATTCGTTCAAATTTTGCACCAAGGTGCCCTGCGGTACCCCATTGAAATATAAGAAGTGTCATGGGGCATAGGGACACCTAGAATCGCAAAATAAGAGCCAATTACGAGAAACCTAGTCGAAAGACTGGGTTTTTTGTTTTCATCTGGGAGGTAGTCCAGCGGCACTGGGCGACAGACATTGCTCTGTTCTTACTCGGTTCGACTCCGAGCCTAGATGAAAGTTCGAAATCGCACGGACAAAATAAAAGTGTTCCGTCAAGCCAAAGTAGGACTTAGGGGCAAGGGTCGATTGTCTCGCTAACCCACTATTACGGGCAATAGTGGGGGGTCATAGGCTCTGTAATGGGGCAGCGGTGCGTAATAGGCCGTGATGACTCTCCGCTATTGTTCTTCCCTTGGAAAGGGAGCAAAAGCGTTAAATTAATAAAAAGATAATACAAAGAGTCGAGGGTGACGGCTCTGCCGAGAGGCAAAAACTATGATGTTCATCATCAAACTCAAGATCACTCAATTGTTTCGTTTTATAGTTCAGTGGATAAAGAACCTTCTTGCTTTCATCTACCAGTACATTGCTCACAGAGTTATAAAAATAGTCAATTCGAAGCCATTTATAGGGATACTCATGTTGACTATCGGTATCACGTGGACATGGTCCATTACGTACTCACGATACGAAGGCGCAGAAATATTGCGGTTCGTGCGTGCGGAGGTATCGGATTTCATTCAGCCACGTGGAAAAATCGTACTCGTCAATAATCATGTCATCGATGTGGCGCTCGCGGATGAGGCAGTTCAGGTAGTCTCTTTAGATCCAGTGGAAAAAGAAAACTACCAGATCGCAGTAATTAAGCGAATTTCCAAGGAACAAAAGATAGATTGGAAACTTGTCTACGCGGTCTGCCTCCAGGAGAGCGGATGCAATCCGAAGCTCGATTGTGAGAAGCAATATGGACTATGCGATAGCGGTCTCTCATTCGGGGCATATCAGATCTACAACCCGACGCTCAATCCAGAACGGAAGAGCATGGCAGAAAACTTCGAGGAGGCTACATTGTGGACTATCCAGCACGGATATCGATTCAAGGACAATCCGGAGCTGTTCTTCAAGAACCATAATGGGCTCTACAAAAAAACAAATCAGTGGTATGTGGATGGAGCGATGGAAAAATACAAAGCGTTATGAGCACAGAAAAACTAATCGAAATACGAGATCAGAGGAGACGGCAAATGTTTCGCATTGATGACGAGTACATCGATAAGTACGCGCGTATTTGCGGTGTCAATGCAACAGCGGTATACATGTCTCTTTGTCGTCACGTAAACGGAAAGCAAGAAAGCTTCCCGAGTATACAGAGAATAGGGTTTCAGCATGGAATATCGAAGCCAACAATCATTAAAGCGATCAAGGAGTTGGAAGCGCACGGGATCATAACGGTGAAGCGAGAACGTGACCCAAAGACGAAGAGGCAGATGGTGAATATCTACACCCTCATGGATGTGGCGTCTTGGGTGAAGCCGGTGTCACTAAATGACACTGGAATAGTAGAAAGTGACTCAAATCATAGAGAAATACCGGAAAACCCGATGTCATCCGGTGACAATGCACCGAGTAAAGGATATTTACCCGGAGCCGGGTCAAATTTGGAAGCCGAGCCGGGTAAAAATTATGACGAAAAGCCGGGTAAAGGAGGTTTACTGGAAGGTAACACAAAGAGAAGGGAACACATAGAAGGTTCCGTCGCGCAGAGCGCACCGGCCTCCGTCTGTCAAAACCAAACATGCAAAGGGAATGCCATGAAGGGAGTTTTCTTCTGCGAACAACACCAGCCGATGCAGTGCTTCCAGTTTGTGGAATGGTATCGGCGGAGCGAACAGCGGCATATCAAGATTATCGCGGAGTGGGCTGATGAACTCCGTCTGTCCGGAAGAGCCCCAGAGCTCAGAACAGTAGCTCAGTGGCGCGCATGGGCAAAACCGATACTCACTGCCGCCAAGGATATCTCGGTATTCGACGATGACCAGATTTCAGTAGCGATGAAGCGTATGATGGCCGCAGATTACATCACAGATTTCAACCTCCACACTCTCAAGACATTTCTAATCAACACGAAAAGATAGCTATGCCAAGAGAACCAAGAATGAAATTAGAAAAACCAAGCGAAAGAATAAAAGATATAGCTCGCGGTTATGTTTCCGATTATCCAGAGGCAATCATGATTTTCCTTGATGAACAGTATGAGAAGGAAGAGACACCAGAAAAAAATCCTGCATGTGGAGTAACCGACCAAATGTTAGGTAATGATAAGCATGAGTTTGAGGAAGAATGCAAAAATGCAGAATGTCGAGCACGGAAAGCCATTATGCTAAAAGAGCTACCTGGTATAGAAGAAGTGATTAGTGCTACAAATTGGAGCGATAATATGTTGATTAAAGGAAAATCAATTAAAGAATCAGTCTCAGAAAGAAACGCCCTGATAGATGAATTGGTTCAAGAAGTGGACAAACTTATTGGTAATTTGAATTTCAAGGATATGGTAATTAACGTTCTCAAAAGTAAAAAGAAATAACTATGCCACACATGACTTCGTACCCATACGCTCAGTCCAAAATTGAAAAAGAATACCATCCTATTGCTACTCCACAGTTCATCGTTCTTTTCATCATCGGGGTGGCACTTATAATCCTCATGATCCGCAAAATGAAATAAACATATGGCCTTTAGTCAACACAAAACAGAAGAGCGGACAGGACAATTCGATCTCACGGATTCCAACGACAAGCGAGTTATTCTCGAATTTGAGAAAGAGCTTGCTTCATACGAGGAGCAGAAAGTGGTTGTCATGAGAGGTTACGGAAAGTTTGAGAAATGTCTGTCTGGATTTGAGCTCTATCTTCACGAGCATGGAATATACAGGTTTTCGAGAGCATATCCTTTTGGAGCTTTTGTGATAGATAAACTTCCTGAGTATCGATTCTTGAAACTCAAGAAACAAGCTCTGGATAGTTTGCGTGTATCACGACAGATGGCATCTGAGCACCAGAAGTTGCAAACCGACAGCCTGGTAGCACAGATGACACCAGTATGACCTGGAGCAATGGCCGACACGCCTATAAAGGCAAGGATAACGGCAGAGGGAAGAGGGGAGTTTCGAAGATCCTCAAAGGGATGAAGATCAACAAGAAGGCGCTGAAGCGAGCGTTCGTGAAGCTAGAGAAAGAAAAAGCTAAACCATAATTTTTTCAAGAGTATGCCGCAGCCAAAGAAAATCAGTATCAGTGTTTCGTATGAAGAGGATGGGACGACGTTCAAGAATACTACCAAGAAGGTGATCAAGGTCGATGCACCGCTTGGGAAGATTTTGCAGGAGTTGGAGGCTTTCGAGATCGGCGTGACCGGACAGACTCCGCTGATTCCGAAGGAGTAGATTTTAATTTCATTTTGTAACAGCAATTTTATGGAAACGACATTTGGATTCGAAGACGCTCTCGGTTGGATCAAGGCAGGAAAGAAGGTTGGTCGGAAAGAATGGAAGAACGCCCGGTATGTGTTTCTCGTGGACGGGAGCAGGTTTCAGGTCAACCGAAAGCCGCTTATTGATATGTTTCCTGAAGGAACAGAGATTACCTATCGTCCACACATTGACATGTGCGGAGCAGATGATTCGATTGGCACATGGTCTCCGTCAATGGTCGATATCCTCGCGGATGACTGGTCTGTTATCGAATAGCAGATCTCGTAGTTTTATTTCTATATTTTCAAACATATGATTTCAGAAGAAAGATGCTCGTCACCTGCGGACTGCTGCGAATCAGAGGCCCCTATGTCGACTGGTCGTCCATCAAGACTCTCAAGGCTTACGAGGGGATTGGAGGATGTCGAGGTGAAGTCGATGTCTCCTATCGAGGGAGCACTCAAGCGATCTGGCAACGCGCTCGTAGACCTTAATGATTTACTAGCGCAGCTCGAGGAAAGAATCTCTCCGGTATTGTCGTCTTCTTGCCCCGAGGAGTGTGAGAACGATACCAAGGTTCCAGTCTCTGGCGAATCTGGCGTGTACAACCAGATTGAAGAGATCTCGAATCGTATCTGGAGAGCCTGTGCCCGTGTCCGGGAGATTCGTGATCGCGTAGAACTGTAACCTGTATGCGCCTGGTTATTAAAAACCTGTATTGTCCGAGCTGGAATGATATCCAGGCGCTCCATGGGATGAAGCGGTCGAGAGTGATGTCGGATATCAAGAACGTCGTATATGCGGAGACGCTCGCGATTCCAAGAGAAAAGAGGATTGTCATCCCTCCGGTCCGAATCATCATCGAGGCGCGTTTCAAGGGAGGTCAGCGCCGTGACCCGGACAATCTTTACGTCAAGCCGATCATCGATGGGATGGCGGCAGCCAAAGTGATTCCGGATGACAACGGGGAAGTAGTGGAATCTGTGACGCTCATAGCGAAGCGGAGGCAGGAGAGGGATTCGATAATTATTGAGGTTATAAAAATATGAAAATGTTCAGAGAGATTGGAGGTTTTTTATATGAATACCTTGGAGAGATACTCGCGATATTTCTTCTATCAATTCAGTTTCTTGCACTAGCCTTTAGAGAATACGAAGCAGCTATGCATGGCTTTGTCTTTGCTTTTATGTTCGTTATGACTGTCTTCTTTCAGAAAGATAGCCAGAAAGCTCGAAAGGCATACATGGAACTGTGGAGCAGTATGCTTGCCTGGACACAAGTGGCCAAGGAAAGAGAAAAAGATCTTATCATCCAAAGCGAAAATGAGAACACGCTAAAGTTTAGAATCTCTGATGAGCCGCGTATTCTCCCAAGTGAAGCGCTCTACGGGTTCGCTTCGTGGCTGACTGTTCGGAATGAACCTATCACGCTTTCAGCTAGACATGAAGCAGGAATTGCTGCCGAATTAGTCGCCGAGTTTTGCAAGGTGAATCGTCTAGAAGACCCAAGGGATGGAGTGTACCCTGGCAATTTGGTCAGTATGGGTAATGTGGCACATGGCAAGGTAATTCACAGTTATAAAGAACGGATTATGCCTGATAAGGTGGAGAACGATTTGGAATCAGGAGTATGATCCAGCGACTCATTGCATGGCTCCGTAGAGTGTTCTCGAGATCGTGCAAGCATTGTGGTGGTCGCTATATGCGAAGGTGTGGGAAGCAAGGAGACCTTCGTTGTAATTCATGCGGAAAGAAGCAGTGAAATTATGGTCAGGAAGAAAAAAACAACCATAGCGCGTCCTCCGAAAACCTCTTTGAATAACTCAAAGATTCTTCATGATCTTGAAGAGAAGTTTGGCGGAGACAAAGAGCTTGTAATTTTTTTCTTGGCTTGGCTTAAAAACGGCAGAAATGCCACTAAGGCGTATCTGGAAATAAATCAAGATGTCACAACCGAGAGCGCCGCGGTGATGGGCAGTCTGAAATTAAGAAAAATTAAGAATGACATTGGTATTGATGTGATCCTTGATGTGTACGGTTTGGGGGTTGATGCGTACATCAACCAGCTCAAAGAAGGTCTCGAAGCAACTAAGTTTATTGATGAATTTGGGATATTAAGCGTAGCGGACCATGCAACACGTCGAACCTATCATGAAGTTCTTGGAAAACTGCTTGGACTCGAAAAGAAAGACGAGAAGTCAGGAACAATAGTCCCAGTACAAATCAACAACATTTTAGAGGAAAAGCGTAATAAATATTTTGAAGCAGGTATATGAATAAAAATCTCAGTGAAATGGTCAAAATTTTGGCTGATGGAGGGCATTTAGATGAAAATGATTTGATGTATTTGATAAGAATTGGAGTTTCTAAGATGTCGGGATTGATGGAAAGTGATTTGTTTCTACCGATTGGAAGATTGGTTAGAGACATGCGTGCTGGGGAGTCTATTTTTTGCACTGATATAGCTCCTATTCCAAAAAAACAAGTTGAATTTCATAAGTTTAATTCAATATAAGAAGAAGTCCTATGAAAGAAATCATCCAAGCATTTTGGTATGCGTACATAGAGAGTGTGAACAAGTCACGGCTTAAATTTATACCAGCAGTAGTTTTCTACGGAGTAATCGCGTTACTTATCGCTCCATTTATTGTCCTGGTCGTATCTGGATGTTATCTATCGATGGTAGTTCTTCGACTCATATTCAAATAATTCTATGATCAAGTTCTACAAACAAAACCAGTGGCCGGTCAAGGAAGAAGTGAAAGCCATCTCCATCTTTAATGCTACGGTCGTGCATTGTCGATGTGGATGCAACGAGTGGAGTATCTACTTCGGCATCATTGGTTTCGTGTTCATCGCTACCTATAACAAAAACGTGAGCAAATAATCCATATGCTGAAAATAAAAGTAGAAATCAAAGTTCCGAGCCAGCGCGACTACAAGCGCATGATCTGGGAGCTCCGGGAGGCGGTGAAATTTGCGATGATTGAGGCTGTTCGGAAAGAGTTGTTACTTGCAGAAAAGCCAGAACATTCTCAAAGTGCAGTAACCATTGAGATAGGAGGTAAGGTGCTTCCGGAAAACTGCCATATTTCTCCTATCGTATGGGTGCTCCGAAGAGATGGGTGGATATCAGACCGATCAGGTATCACGATTGTTCCAGGAGAGTACGAAGGCGTAACAATATCCCTATGAGCCAAGATACACACGAACTTCTCATTCAGATACTGAACCTTCAGCAGAGTCTCGAGAATCTAGCAGCAATTCTCAAGGAAGACCTCAGTCATGAGTAGAAACAAGATGAGATTAAACAGAAAATGACCATTGAGGCAATTCGGGATTCATGTTCGCTCCCGGAGGTTCCGAAGTCGATAAGAAATCATCCAAAACACCGCTATGCCTAATTTATTTATAGCTGAAGAATACAAGCGAGCGATTGAGAATGAGTTCACCATCATCAATAAAGATAAGCAGGAGGTGCCATTCATTACCCATCGGGCTCAAGCTGACCTTTTGGCACAGATGGAGGTCTCGCAAGACATCCTTATTCTGAAGGCTCGGAAGATGGGCTTCTCTTCGGTCGCTCTTGCCATTGCAGTGCTCAAATTCATCTTTGGAAAGAACGAGCGGTGCGTCTCAATGTCGTTCGATTCGGAGGCTTCTGGCAAGCAGCTTGAGCGCGCGAAGCACTTCATTAGTTCGTTCGAGATTCTGAACGGCAGTAAAATACCGTTTAAGTACAACTCGAAAAAGGAGATGGTGTACGCCGGAATTGATAAGGATACCGGACGGCCATTCACCAACACCCTTCGTATTGGTACGGCAAAATCATCGAGTTTCGGACGAGGAGACGACATCTCATTTCTGCACATTACTGAAGCCGCATTCTGTTCTGACATGGAATCTCTTCTATCCGGAGTAGGCGAAGCTTGCTTGCCTGGGGCCCACAAGATTTTTGAGACGACAGCAAACGGCTTCAACGACTTTAAAAAGTTTTGGGACGCCGCTCGATTGGGCAAAAATGGCTACTCAGCAATTTTCTACGGTCCTGAGTGGGAGTATGACGAGGAGTATATTGAAAAGAAGCGCCGCAATCTCGGGAGAATCGGTATGCAGGAGTACCCAAGGACTCCAGAGGAAGCGTTTTTGACATCTGGGGAGTGCTATTTCGATGCCATGATCCTTGGCGAGCTTTTGCAGCAGAAAAAAGACTTAATTGACTTTCAATTCGCATAATAAAACCACTATGCAGCAGCACAAAATCAGGCTCGTGAATAACGACCAGGAGAGGAAGTTCGAGATATGGGAGGGGAGTATGTTGAAGGCGTCTCTCACCCCGGGGCAGTTCGCGGATCTCATGATGGAAATCAAGCGGTTCATCGAGGAGAGGAATCCCAAGCGTACGGCGATTATCCAGAGGCGTCGCGAACGGAAGATTCGACGAGCTATCTTCTGGATCACTCTTCGAGAGAAGATTAGAGAGTTTTTCAAGAAGCTTTTTATCTTAAAATAATGGTATGCGTGAAATAAAATTTAGAGCGTGGGATGAAATGCACAAGAAGATGCTCTATGAGGGTGACAAAGAGCTTGATTACTATGCTATGACATTTGATGGACGTATTGTGACGGCTGCTGATACCGACCTTGTTATGGCTGATGGCGCTATGGCTTTCTTGAAACTCATGCAATACACCGGACTTAAAGACAAGAATGGGACAGAGATTTATGAGGGGGATATCTTAGTGAACGGAAGAAACAAGTGGGAAGTTTTCTGGCATATTCATAAGTGGCTTCTTCGGCATACTGAACTGAGACAGGTTAAAGAAATTATTCAAGACATAGAAACTTGCGAAGTCATCGGAAACATCTACGAGAATCCAGAGTTATTGAAAACACTATGAGCTGGAGACAATACCGGAAAATTGAAAAAGGCGAGTTTTTACTCTTCGGGGTGGACACCTGTTCGGGTGGAGGTGACTCGACCGCCTGTCAGGTAATCTCGAAAACGAAGACGGACGTGCCGATCGTGTTTCATTCGCAGACGACTACCTCGGATTTCATCAATGAGCTTGTTCGTGTGCTGGAAGCGACATTCGACCTGACCAATGTCAAGCCGGTGGTCGCGCTCGAGCGGAATAATGGTGGTTCGTTTCTCATGGATCGGGTGGCTTCTATGAACTTTGGCGGGAAATTCGATATTTTCAAAATGCCGAACTATGGACGGGAGAATCCGGCCGATTCTGTCCGTCTTGGATGGGATACCAACTCTGCAACTCGTCCCAAAGGCCTGCAGGAGCTCAAGGACGCTGTCGATAAGGGTATTTTGACCATCTATGACCCATTGACCATAGAAGAGCTCCTATCGTTCGTCGTGGTGAAGACTACGAGCTCCACGAAGGCACAGGCGGAGCGTGGCTCCCACGATGATCTCGTGATGGCGCTCATGATTGCCTGGCAGCTCTACATGATATCGGCGGTGACGCCGGTAGGTATACCTCAGAAAGATTATTCGAAGTATGAGAACTACAAGCAGGACCGTGCCTATAACGACCGCGGGTATCTTATATAGGCGTATTGCATAGGATTGATTTTTGTGCTATATTGGACTCATAGATGCAACTAAAGCGATCTATGCAGATTGCCCATTCGGGCGGCCACTGCATAGGTCGCTTTTTTTTATGTCCAATTATGCCAAATCAGGTCTCAACCGATATCATCTCACTCTACGACGAAGCGGAATCCTCTCATAAGGAGATCCGTAATCGTGGATTTTCTTGGGATGACCGTGAGGACATGTTTTTTGGACGTTACAAGAACTCGAAAGAGGACACAAGATCAGTCTACTCGACCGGAGAGCTTCAGGGGATGGTGTTTGATTCGGCATGCCGAGTGATGGGACAGATGGCATCCGGACGTTTTACCGGTGTAGAGGACGAATCTATTGCGAACGTAATCGCGGCGAACCTCGTTTTCCATCACTACATGATACCGAATGCGAATAAGGGAGGAGACTTTTTCACCAAGATGCGCATGGCGAATTATTACTCGAAGGAATATGGAACCATGCCGACGTTCATCGAGCCGATTGTCAGCGACCGCTACATCGGAACTGATGCCATTCTCATCCATCCGAGACGCTTCAAACCGCAACCGGGTATGTACGTCATCGATGATATGGAATATTTGTTCGCTGAGATTCCGGTCACAAAGAAATGGCTCGAAAAAAAGTCTACAGAAAGCCCTAATGTCTGGCAAAACGTCGATTCTGTAATCGAATCAGATTTGGAACAGTCATCAATGACCACGGAAGAGCGGCAGGCTATGAAAAACAAGAAAGTTGTTGTACTTCGCCACTACTTCAACCAGGACGGAGATTGGATAATCTGGGATGCCGGTTCAAAGGAGCAGATTGTCAACGAAAAGAAATTCTTTCCATGTATTCCGTTCGTCGAGAAGCAGACCATTCCTCTTCTCGATCGATACTGGTGCTTCAGCGATTATGAGCGTGGTGAGACACCGCAGAAGTCGCTGGATACGATCATGCGTCTCTTTCTCGACGGATGGGCTCTTGGAAATGAACCACCACTGATCATGGATCCAGAGGAGGTGGTTTTATCGTCCATTGTCCGAGCGCCGCGCGCCAAGTGGTTCGTCAAAAACGGTAACGTGAATGGGATTCAGCCAGCACGTATCAATCTTGATGGGATGTCACAGTTCCAGGTTGCGCACAGCACAATCAAGGCCAATCTCTTGTCACTGGGTGCCCAGACCGACACATCAATCTCAAAAGCCACTGATGTCGGATTCGGCAAAACTCCTGAGGCTCTCAAGCAACAGTCACAGCGAGAAGGAGCGAGAGATTCGTGGGACCGGTACATGCAGGAGCGATATCTCGAGAAGGTGGCAAACATGATGATGCGCGTCGCCATTCACCGAGGATTCGACAAGGTAGAAATTAAAAACATCGCCGGAGCCCTCGAGAAGCTCAAGAGCGCTTATCCAGAGAAGGAACTAACGCTCTTCCAAAGCGGGAAAATCAACAAGGAATATCTCAAGGGTACGTTCAAGTATGAAGTTGACCCTGGAAGCACGATGAAGCGAGACGATTCCGGAGAGAAGATTTTTGCACTCCTCTCGGAGATAGCAAAGAATCCGAAGATTGAACAGGCGATTATCAATGACAAGAAACGAATCAACTGGGGCGAGGCTGTCAAGCGAATTGCCATTGATCAAGGAATACCAGACTGGGACAAGATCATTGTAGACATCAAAAATCCGGAAAGCCTGGAAGGTGTCGGTGATACCGGGGCGACCGTCGTGGATCCCGGTACCGAAGAAACTCCACCAGTTGCAACAGAATCGATGCCTGAAGCCGCTCCTATGGAAGCATCGAAAGTCACCCCCGCACAGATCGCCGCTATTGCACAAACATTATGATAGCACTACGACAAATCTCAAATGAGGACAAGGCTGAGCTGAGTGATCCAATCAAAAACGATCAGGCCATTGCTCGTTTCCAAAAATCATTCGAGTGGAAAATCATCCGGGCATATATTTTCAGTCTCGAAAATCTCCTGGCTGAAACGAATAAGCTCGGTGAAGGCGAGTCCATTAGCTCATACGGGGCACGTCGGCTCGCTGATGATCATGCGACTGAATTTCTCGAAAAAATACTCTCATTCGTTGAGACGACCGCCTCCGCACTTGAGAGCCAGAGTCGAGACGAAGCCAATCGCAAGAAGGAAGGAGAATCCGAAACATCATCGGAATAGTCCGAGGATGAATCGGGCACTTCTGCCTGTTAATTTCGTAGCTGCCCCGTATAGGGCTGATCATATGGTGGAAAACACTACCGCTGCCGCAGATAACAGCGAAACAACTGCAACCAACTACGACGCGCGCATCAGCGAAATCGTCGGAGCTGAGGTCCCAAAAACCGAAGAGACCCCAGAAGTAAAGTCGGAGAAGTCGACGGACGCGACCGAAGAGGCGCAGCCAAAAACCGAAGGCGATGGAACGAATGAAGGTGTATCGACTGAGAAAGATGGAACTCAGACTGAGGCCGAGCAATCGGAAGCAGCTTCAATCACTCAGGATGATGCGAACGCACCGATGAAGCGAATTGATAGGCGAATAGTCACCAAGGCGCTTCAAAACGCCGCGTTGGCTGGTCACGAGATTGATGAGAATCGCATCATGGCCATACTCGCCACGAAATCAGGAAGCGAGAAGAAAAACATTCTCATGGAACTGCTTTCGGAAAACGCGACACTGCGTGGAAAGGAATCTGCCGAAGCATCAGAAGAGGATATCGAGGCAATCGTTGAGTCACGCGCCGAACAAAAGCTCGAAGAGAAGATGGCGGAGCGTGAGATTGCGGAGATGGAGAAAGCGGAAGAAGACCGGAAATCAGCATGGCATAACAGTCTCGCTGAAATTATTAAAAATAATCCGGTTCTCGATGAAAAGAGCTCCGACTATGATCCAAAACTCGCTGAAGCGCTCGAGATTATTCTTTCCGACGATGGGGAAACTCCTCGTTTCAAAATAGACCCGAAACTCGCTTGGGAAAAAGTACAAAAAGCAGCCGGGATTGCGATTGAAAACGCAAGACTCGAGGCAGAAAGAAACCGTTCTAAGGCTATGTCCGGAGCCATGTCGGGAACGGGGTCGAAACCTCCGAAAGCAGGAATCGATTGGGAGGAGATTGGGAGACTCGCTCAGGAAGACCCTGAAGAGTACAAACGTCGAATCAAGACAGGTGAAATTCCGGAAATGTAATTCATTTCTGAAGAAATCGTATGGCTGATTTAGGAACAACGTCAACCTCGATCAAATACCAGACCAAGGCATTACAGAAGTTTTTCCTCCGGTCTATGTATGTTGATGTCGTCAATAGCGACTTCGAGGCTCAGAACGTTGAGGACAAGAAGATGTCCAAAAAAGTAGATAAAAAATTCAAAGAGTTTGTTGTTACCACACTCACTGGTGGTGGTTGGAAATCAACCTCAGGGTTGACCGCTATTGTTTATTCCAAAGTGAGTGAGGTTATATCTCGTTTGGTAGTGAATACCTTCCTCGAGATTGCCGATGAAATCCCGTCTGTATCTGCATTTGCATCTGCTGTGGAGAATCCGGATAGCGAAATCATCAACCAGGCCGGCCAAGCTTTGTATGTTGAGATGGATAAGGCAGTGCTCGCATTCTACGCTGATGCTGGTACTGGAAACTGGCTCGGAACGCCACATAACACCGGAACAGTCACCATCACTGCTGTGACGGGTGCTGTTGTCGGTGTTGGTACGACCTTTACCGCTGCTATGGAAGGGAAACCTTTTGTGGCGGTTGGTCACAGTAAGGGGTACCGCGTGAAAGTAGGTTCGTTTGTCGATACTACCCACTTAACAATCGAGAATGATTCCGACGATACGGCATCTTCTTATGATGGTGGAGCTATTTCGGGAGCAGCTTACGAAATTCAAGCAGCCACCAGAGCAGCTGTTACGGCGGCAAACTTCAAGTGGCACTTGGACACTCTTTCTGCGATGTTGGATGCGAAAAGCATTCCAAATGATGGGAAGCGTTGGTTGGCACTTCCTGCGCTCTCAGCAAAGCCAGTTCTGTTGGCAGCAAGCGCCTTGAATCCATCAATCAAGGAGGTGTATGAGGAGGTTGTAGCTAAGTCAATGATCAAGAACGTTTCTGGATTCAATCTCTATTTCCTTCCTGATGAGTGGTTCACCGGGAATAACACCAGTGGTTATTTCTGTGTCGGTGGTCACCTTTCGTTCCTGACTGGAGCGTTTGGTTATATCGAGCAAGTGACAACGATCACTGCCGAACAAAACATCAATGGTCATAGTGACCTGGTCAAAGGTCTGTTTGGCCACGGTGAAAAGGTTGCTGACGAACGACGAAAAGCTGGCGTCTGTTTGTACGCGAAGTTCTCACTTACCTAAAAGTAGTGGGTACCTTGTTTGCCTCTCTCAGAGGGGCAAACACTGGTAATCATTAAAAAATACCATTATGGATGAAGCATCCAAAAGGACTCTTGATGGCATTCTGGCAAAGCGACCGGAAGAACTCAATGAGCTCGAAATTTCTATTCTTCGGGCACGCCGATCGTACCTGAAAGAATCGCAAAAGCGTGATTTTGCAGTGCATCTTAAGCAAGAAGAGACTCAAAAAGAGCAAAAGACTCTTTCTCAGATGAATAAGGCGGAACTTCTCGCCGAAGCGGAAGCCAAAGGAGTGAAGGTTCCTGAAGGTGCCACCAACGAAGAAATTCGTAGCTTGCTCCAGTAGTCGGAGTCACGGAGGGACATTCGTCTCTCCGCTACCGCCCGAAAGGAGTACCAAGTGTTTTGGCAGTAGCGGGTAGCCGAATACCTATTCATAAACTAATTATCAATCATATGTCGAAAGTTTCACAATTATTGCCAGTCAATGACAGCATGAATGCCGTAATCATCGATAATGTTCCGGATAAGTTCAGGGATGGATTCGCAATTGGTGTCGTCGACGCATGGGATGTTACCTGGAATAACAGAGCAGACTCATTCTATAACTTCGGCGGTAATTCGTTTGGCTCTTCATACCTTCGTATTTCGATGAGTCCTTATCAACCAGATTCCGAGTTGATTTTGGTATCGAAGAAAAAGTTCCGTATGCCTGTTCGATTTGGCTATGGGATGTCTATCTCTCAGCGCATTCTTGGCCAGGAAGTCGAAATATCTCTGGTCGGATGTAGTTTTAATGACGATGAAACAGTTGAGAATATCGTCGATATGGCTCCAATAGCCATATCTGGATCGGTAACGATTGCTTCGAACATAGCCACAATCAACACCGCTTCTGCCCATGGTCTCCGTGGCGGCGATCGTGTTGTTCTTGCTGGAAATACTGAAAACCGTCTCAATGTTGGCCCGGTAGTAGTCACGGTTGTGACCGCGACCCAATTCACGGTTCCGTGCACCCTCGCCAACGCATCTTACACGGCCGGCGGGTACATCTACGCCGCTGACCCAATAGCTCTTGCATCAAATGCTCTTGCCATGCTGTATGAAAATACTACTGCTACGAATGCTTCTTTTGTAGCTCGGAGAAACGGCGGCAAGTTTCGCTCTCTCAACAGCACAGTGGTAACCACTGTCGCTATTCAGTCGAACACATCCCCGTATACAGATGCTTTCAATTCTGCTGGGGACATGAACCTGATTCAGAGCATAGAAGAGGCATTGTACATTGGACGTACCAGCGATAACCTTTCAACAGCGCCGTCAGGCAGTGGTCGGTATACTCAAGGTCTCCCTGACGATGATCACTATTACAAACTAAGAATCCGTGTCAAAAACCTCAAGAACTTCTCTAAAGTGAATGCGAAAATCACTACCATTGCTAAAACAGGAACAGCTGTCGCAACAGTGACCACTGCCGCCGCTCATGGACTCGTTACTGGTCAGTATGTTCAGATCTACGGCGTACGTGATCAAACAAACTTCCCAAACCTGACAACTGCAGCTGCGGTGACGGTAGTCAATCCGACACAATTCACCATCACCATTGGCGGAGCTGTTACAGCTAACTCGGCTGGTGGTACTGTTAGCTTATGGGAGGGTTCAGTTAGCCTTCCTGGTGCCATAAACCTGGCAATTGCATCGATACAAAGGACAAACAACATTCTTACCGTGACGATGAACACGACTGCTACCGGACTTCTTCCTGGTGAGTACTGTGAATTGGCTGGTATGGATGGATCTGGAGCTGCCTATGATGGAGCATACAAAGTTCTCCGCATGAACGGGTCAACCTATGAACTCGAAAGCGTAGGAGTTGATTTTGGGTCAATCACTTGCGGTGGATCTGTTATAAAGCGTACGGATGTCCGCATGAACTACGTGAGAAATTTGGACTACACTCATATTGTTGCCGAACTCACTGGAAATCACGGTGCTACAGACGTAGCCAAAGCTTTCCCTGTTGTACCTGTTTCGCTGCCAACTTTGGCTACGCTTACCACGCTCACCGGTGGAGGAATTGCCCATGATGGAGCAGATTCTGGAAACCCAGTCAAAATAGGCGGTAAAGCAATGACGGCTGATCCTACGCCAGTAGCTGGCGCTGACCGCGCTGATTTGTATGTGGATACCCTTGGTAAGGCAGTCAACACCCCATTAGCTCCACGAAACCTCGTCGGGCAGGGTAATATCACCCTCACAAACACCACGGAAACCACAGTGATTGCGGCACTCGGAGCCAGTGTTTTCACCGATATCTCGACTATCATCGTCGCTAATACGAGCGCAACTGGTGTACGAGTAGACTTCCGCGACGCTACCGCCGGAACTGTCCGTCATAGCGTCTGGATACCGGCCACCACTACCATCGAGTGTAATTTCGATGACTGCCCACTCAAGCAGACGACAGCGGCGAACGGACCATGGACCGCGCAGTTGTCAGCTTCCGTGACTGATGTTCGCATCACTATGGTTGGTCCTGGTCGAAAGGCGTAATATAAACTGTATGTTCATCGTAAAAATCAGCTCTATAGTACGATCAAGTGACACCGAGTCTTTGGACAAGGTGTCACTCCTGGTCACCTCGGAAGAGTGGAATATCGAGAGTAATTATGTCGTTCTGGATTATTTCTTGGTGCCATCAGAAACGCCAGAGGATGCTCTGCAGAGTGTCATTACTGAGCATATTCGTGAGACAATCGCACATGATTCGCTTGCCCTCGTGTCATTTGTGAATAAGTTTGACTGGGAATAGAACTCAAACGGTTGCACGGATTCGTATTTGTGCTATACTGGAATTATAGAAACGCAAAAAGCGATCTATACGGATAGCTCCAACTGGAGCGGCCACCGTGTAGGTCGCTTTTTTGTTTTGTTCTTTGAGAAATTTTCAGTAACAAAAGGAAGGTTTCTGAAGAGCAGGAACAGAGCAAGCCTTTTTCTTCATTGCCTTGTCGTAGCTTGAATCGCCGGAGGTCCCGTAATTGACAGGGTCGTTATGAAGTTCAATCTTCTTGAATTTCAGTGGTTCGTGATTTATCTCGGGAAGCTTAATTGGCTTGATGTCGGCTCTGGCTTTCGATTCAGCCTCTCTCTTGATTTCGTCGAAGTCAATTTTGGTGGTGATATCCTCTTTGATGACCTTCTTCTGAATTTGTTTCTTCTGAACCGTTGGTTGAGTCGGAGCAGTGATAGGGGCGGGTTCAGAAATGACGACCGGAGTCGGAGCAACCGGATCAGGAAAATACTCTTCCTTAACGGTTATTCCAAGGAATGCTGTGCTCGCGAGGAGTATGACGATCATGAGTGGCATAGGCTATCGGTTAAATAGCTTTTCAAAAGGGTATCCGATGAGATGAACCACTACGGCCGCTAATCCACCAGGGAGCATTCCGATCATGGCTCCGATGACATAGCCGAAACCAGGAATCATCTCACCGAAAAAGACGAATGTCTTGTACCAAACGAATATGAATGCGATCGTGGCAAGAATGTCGAAAATTATCTTCATATCATCGATTGAGACGAGTATTGATCCATGAGAGCGGGTAGACGGTTCCTGTGATCCAGATGTCTTTGTGAGGACAAAGCCATCCGTAGTCACCAGAATCATACGCATTTTCCCGGTTATCTCCGAGTATCCAGTAGCAGCCATCCTGGTTGATGTCTGTCACTCGATGAACAACTAGTGGAAATCTGCCGCATTTTTCGTTCGGACAATAAAACTGGACAATGTCTCCGATATCCGGGTTTCTGTCAAATACGTTTGTATAGCTGAATTTCCCAGAACTAAGGGTCGGATCCATCGAATGAGTTTCTATATTGAAACCACCGAAAGACCAACCTAAAAATGTCCCAATGGTTACCAAGAAAAATAGTGTAGAAATCTTCATATAGATACCACTAATAAACCACAAGTAAATAATTAAATCAAGATTATGGGACTTTCAAGCCTTTTAAGCAAAATAAAGACCAGCTCAGATAACCGTTGGAAGAGCATGGGTGTCGACCCCGAGATGGCTCAAAAGGGTATGCAGCGGCAGGTTTCGGTGATGGGTGGTGGAGGTGCAGCGAAAGCAGCCATTCCGGCAGTAAAAGCAGTTGCGACGAAAGCGGTACCAGCAGCGAAAGCAGGTCTTTCGAGTCTTCTTTCGTCCGCAAAAGGTATGGTCGGGAAAACGGCAAATGCAGCACCGAAGACTTCCCTCTCGAAGCTCGCGACTGGAGCAAAGGTAGTCGGTGGGGTATCAGCTGCCGGTGGAGCTGGATATGGAGCATTGAAGGGATACCAAGTATTGACCGGAAAAAACAACCTTGATGACACCGACGAATTACCCGACGAAATCATCAAAGAACAAACCAACCCTAATCCAGATCCGGCAAAGTCCGGATTGGATGGCGGGTCAGGTGGCGGGCTTACTCGCGAGCAGAAGGAGCGCGTGAAGCTTATTGGAGCTGGCTGGGATGATATGGAAGATGAACTCTCAAATACAACAAGGATGGTTTCCGACTATGCCGGAGAACTTAGTGGTCGTCTCGGTGGTCTCCGCAAGTCGTACCTTTCCGCTATTGATGAGTCGGAGCGTCAGGACAATGAATCAATCACTGGACAGAAAACGCTCGTCGATAAGGAACGAAACACGGAACTTGGCAAAGTGGCTGCTGATGCAAGAAAAGGTTTCTTCCAGGCGAATACTAGATACGGAGGCCCGCAAGGATCATCCGCTGGAATGATGGCACAGAAGGGAGTCCAGGGAATGGCGGAGAAGTCTCGAAAGGAAGTGCTCGATGAAGTCGGCGTAATGCTTTCTGAGCTCGGTCAGAAGGAGCAGGAAGTGAAAATCACGTCTGAACGGCAGAGAAAAGACGTTTACGACATGGAGAAGCAGCTCAAAGATGAGGCTATGGCTGAATATGCTGACTCCATGAAGGCGCTCAAGCGGCTCAAGGAGAAGAAAAGCGGGTGGAAGCAGAAGGACCTCGATTCTCAGAGCGACTCATATCTCGCCAAGCTCGCGAACAGCATTGCGACTATCTCTGCGCAGGCAAAAATGCGACGTGATCAGATTCACTCTGCAGAATATGAAATCGGGAATCAGATCAAGGATCTCCGTCAGAAGGCGGCGCTTACGTTTGCTCCTCCAGAGTTAGATGCAGACAAGATTGACCTCGGAGAGGCAATCAACCCAGGACAGGATGAAGAGGATTTCTTCAACCCGAACGCCGAAGAGCGAAAGCGTATCTCATCCAAGGTGAAGAATATTCTCGATGAACTCGATCAGGAAGGAGAATAGACTATCAAATTATCCGTGACCTCTAACCGATATGAGTCTCTCTAATCTCCTCAAAAAAAAGAAGCAGCAAGTAGATGACTACTTCGCACCCGTGGCCAATAAGGTACGGGTGCGTGATGTTGCCCGGGAGATTCCCGGAGCTGTCTCAGATTTTTTTTCCGGAACAAAGAATACCGTAACGAATGCACCAAAGATACTCGGTGAGGGATTGGCATACGCCACGAGCAAGAATGTCCGCGATCAGTACAAGGCCGGAAATCTCGATGTCATGCCAACAGTAACCAAGATCTCACCAACACAGATGCTTGCCGATACGGCGAAATCGGTGCTCGAGATCGCGCCAGTCGGGAAGATAAAAGCGACGGCACGTTTCCTTGCGGCACCATCACTCTCAAAACGATTGGCCGGAGGCGCTGGCCTTGGGTATGCGTATGATGTGGCAGACCGAATGTCGAAAGATGAGAAGATCACGAAAGATACGTTCAAGCCTGGAATGGGAACAGTCGTCGGAGGTGCTCTTTCCGGGTTGATGCGCCCGACAGCGCAAGTCGCCAAGCAGGGAATCGATGATACGGTTAATTTTGGGAAACAGGCAGTCGAGCTGGCAAAGAAGGATATTCAGACATTCAAGAACCCGGCTCCGGTCACAAAACGTGTCGTCTACAATGTCGACGGTCAGAAAAAGACGCTTGCGGAAGTGGAAAAGCGACAGCGTGATTTTGCCTATGCCGGGTTCGACCGGCCGGAAGCGAAGGAGGACGCGCTTCGTATCGTGAAGAACAAGCCAGTGTCTGTCGAGACGACTGTTCATCCGAAGCGGTATGGCTTCGCAAATTTCCTCAAAGAGTCTATCCCACAACCCGGTCTCTCGATCAAAGACGTATCGAAAAAGAAATCTGCCGAGATTATCGCTCTGAAGAACGCGCGCGCCCGGGAGATAGTGGAAAAACAGCGCCAGCTTCAGCGGAGCGGGGCACAAACGGCGGAGGAAGGCTTCGTACCACCCCAGAGCGTAAAAGCACCGGAGAACGCAAAATCGAGCGTTTCTGGAGTGAAAAAGTATTTCAAAAACGCCTACAAGGTCTATGACGGACAGTCTCCGCAGAAGGTCGTGGCGAAGCTTCCGGAATCAGTCTCTGAAAAGACCGGTCTCCCGATTGATGTGACAGTAAAAAAGGCGTTTTTTGATAAGATGGCGGAGCGTCATCCGGAGATTGATCGCAAGAAGCTCTTCTCTTTCGTGAAGACGCTCAACATACCGGATTCGATATACCAGCTTTCCGATAAGGAGAAGCTGAACTTCTTTCGAAAGCTCGAGGGAGAGGTCATGAATGTCGTTTCTGCCGGTAAGGACGCTGCATTGCCACAGACGAATGTGATCACGAGCTTCAATGTGAATCCGAACAATGCAAGCCGGAAGAAGTACGTCGAGAAACTAAAAAACACCTCTGAAAAGGTGTTTGATAGGGATTCCGGAGGGACTCGCCAATCTCCCTCA